>JACCDP011249216.1_pt1 | contig 34943 bp, 52 predicted proteins | sample 7445841 | NCBI WGS metagenome assembly JACCDP01 (sample SAMN15323441, study PRJNA562643) | freshwater metagenome | isolation source: river surface water | place: USA:Blue River Watershed | collected 2017-08-17 | reverse complement strand
TCCGCCTCAACCCTCTGCCGGTTTCTCCAGGGCTCGGAAGTCCGGAGCCCACAATACGCCAAGATTCTTCACTGGTGTCAGGCCGCAGAAGCCTCGTCGCGCGAGGGGGTATAGTGCCCCTCGCGCGTATGGTCCCTCTCATGCCAACTCGTCGCTTCCCTGAGCAGCGCCATGATCTGGCTGTGGAGCGACCGATCTTCTTCCCTGGCCTGCTTTTCGAGTTGTCGGTGCAACGCTGCGGGCATCCGCAGGCTGAGTTTTTTGACCGGACCTTGCTCGACCTTCGGCCTGCCTCGTTGTGCCATGCCCTGTCCTTTCTTGTTGACATTATAATAATGCTGTTGCTATAATGACATTAGAGTGATGGTTGATTATAGCACCCCCAGTGCGCATCCGCCAGTGGAAAATGCCCTGCGAGTGCAAGCAATGGATGGAAAACAACACGGAGTCACCAGGTGATGACTGACCAGCATGTGCTTCGTACTTCTGCGTTACAGGCCGTGTTTGACCGGCCGATTGCGTTCCATCCGGTGTTTGCCAGGCTGGCGGATTCGATCAGTGCCGGGTTGATGCTCTCGCAAGCGTTCTACTGGGCCTCGCGTACCCATGATCCTGATGGCTGGTTTTATAAGTCCCAGGACGAATGGGAGGAAGAAACATGTCTGACGCGGCGCCAGCAAGAGACCGCTCGGAAGAAGTTGCGGGAACTCGGTGTCCTCGAAGAGCAACACGCCGGGATGCCCGCAAAGCTCTATTTTCGTGTGAATTATGAAGTATTGACCACCTTACTCAACCAGGATGGCGGAAAGCGCCAACCAAGGATGGCGGAAAGCGCCATCCTTGGTTGCACAAAACCGCCATCCATGGTTGCACAAAACCGTACAACCAAGGATGCACAAAACCGCCATCCATATATAACAGAGATTACTCCAGAGATTACTCCAGAGAAGAAGAATCCCCCTATAATCCCCCAGGGGGATATGGGGCCTCCTGCTTCCCAAGCATCGCTCGCTCGCCAGGAGAGCACAGATCTTCACGCCAACGCCGCGCGTGTCCTCACCCATCTGAATACGCTCACCGGCAGCCGTTATACCTCGCTGGGGCTGATTACCACCAGGCTGCGCCACGGGGCAACGGTCGAGGACTGCTGTCTCGTGCTGGATTTCTGTGCTGAAGTGCTGACCAAAGAGCAGCCGGATTTTGCCGAAAAATATCTCAACCAGACCACCCCCTTTCGTGAAAACCATTTCGATAAGTACCTTCAGCGCGCCCGCCGCTGGGATGCGCACGGGCGCTGTCCGGTCTCGGCCGTGCTGAGTAACCCTCGCACCTCCCAGAATGTGCATGGCATGCAACACAAGGTGGCGGAGGTGATGGCGCGGGCGCAGGCCCGTACCAGGGCCCTCCCCGCCTCACAAGGAGACCACGCATGACGCTTGAGGATTTTCCACGCTTTGCCGCAGCGCTGACCATGCTTGCAGAACTGTTTCCGCAGTCCAAGGTGAATCTCCCGGCCGTGGTGGAGGCATACTTCGATGACCTCCGCAGATGGCCCATTGAATATGTGGAGTCGTTGTTTGTCCGTATTCGCCGCACCTGTAAGTTTTTTCCGTCGATCGCAGAGGTCTTGGAGGTGGCGGGAGAGTGGAAGCGCCGTGAATACTACTGCGAGGCGTGCCAGGCTACCCATGGCGTGCATGTGTTCCATCGGGTGACGCACGATGCCGCCATGGCAACCTGTCTTGATTGCGATATGGTCCTGCCCCGCCCTGTGCCACCCGCCCCTGTGCTTGCGCCCGCCAGCCTGAAGCAGCTCCCTCCTCCTGAAGCCCTTTCCGCTGCTGAAGAAGCGTCGTTCCGTGAACTGATGCGCCGGGTGCCAGCTCTGGTCGGTACGCAGTCCTCAGACAATGATGCGACGCCCGATTCTGTCTCGAACATCCTGGCACAGCGGGAGATGACCGCCGAAGCCATCGCGGCCAGGAAGGCGTATCTGAAAAGCCAGCTTGCGAGCATGCTCACGTAAAAAGGAGGACCGTTATGAGCCATGATGTGTGGGCCGCAGCGCACTTGGAAGCCATGCGGCGTGGGTTGTCCGCCCCGAGTCGGGCTGCAGAGATGGTGGCGTACTGTGAGTCCATGGCGCAGGCGTATCCGCCGGATGCGTACGACTGGCTTCGAGAGGCGGCCACGTACAAGGGTATTTTTCTCAGGCACGTTGCCACACTTGACGATGGGTGGCGGGATGTCGAAGAGCGGGTTGTGGCGTAACCTGCCCGACGAGGAGGACGAAGGCTATGAGAGAACGTTCCGTACTGTTCAGCGCCACCCGCTCGGACTTTCGCGTGGACACGTTTCGCAGTGGTGGCCCAGGCGGGCAAAACCAGAACAAAGTAGAAACAGGGGTCCGTATCACCCATCTTGCCACTGGCTTGAGTGCCGAATCCCGGGAGCACCGCTCGCAGCATCAGAACAAAGTCGCGGCCTTCAGGAGGCTTGCGCAGCTGCTTGTTGCTCATGCGAAACAGGTGCATGCCTCCCCTCCGGTTGCCATCAATCGGGAGGTGATTCGAAACTATCATGAGCCGGATGATCGGGTGACGGATCGTTTGACCGGGCAACAATGGAGTTACCGGCATACGGTGGGTCGTAGTGACCTCTCCGGGCCGATTTCTGCCCGTGCGCTGGCCCAGCGAGACAAGCTTCTTGGGTCGTGACGGAGCAGACGAGGCACGGCTGATAGCATCCGCCAGGCCCATTCGTACCATGTTCCCGTGTTGGAGATTCGCGATGATGGGACGTTGCTGAGGAGTTGCCATGCCTATTGATTACTCGAAGTATCCACCCCATTGGCGGGACTTTTCTCACGAGATTCGTTTTACGCGCAATCGCGCCTGCTGTGAATGTCCTGGTGTGTGTGGATCGGACCATGCCTCTCACAGTGTGTCGGGCCTTTGCGACGCCCCGAATCGGGCCATGATCGTGCGTGATGCTGGAAACCCCGCGCGCTGGTGGCGGGCCGAAGACGCGCCACCAGCGCAGTTCGGGGGCATAGAGAAGATCGTCCGGGTGGTGCTCACCGTTGCGCATACGTGTGTCTGTGAGCCGCTCTGCGCTGAGCACGCACACGTGCTCAGTCTGTGCCAGCGCTGCCACCTCCGACTGGATGCGGATCGGCATGGTCGGAACGCGGCGACCACGCGACGCATGCGCCGCATTGCCGACCAGCTTGTGCTCTTTTAATAGTTATTCTTGTTGCATATGAATAACAGATATGGTATGATGTGGGTATGAGAAAGCACACGCGACCTGACGTCCTTTCCATCGTGCAGTATGCCATTGTGTTTTGCACACGGTATCGTTTGCCTGTGTTGCAGGACCCCGCCCTCGCGGTCCGTCTTGAGGCGTTGCTGCGGGAGAAGGCGCGTGAGCTTGGGCTGACGCTGCGGGAGGTCCGTGTCGCCGTGGACCATGTGACGCTGGTGTGCGAAAGCCCTCCGGAGATTGCTCCGGCTAGGATTGTGGCCCAGATGAAGGCATATACCGCGCCACGCATGCGCCAGGAGTTTGCGGTGCTCCGTACGCGGCTCCCGGCCCTGTGGACGAGAGGCTATTGTGTGGTGAGTGTCGGTGTATCGCCTTCTGTGACTGTGCTCGAAGCCTTTCTTGCAGCGCAGCCGCCCAGGCCTCCTCAGCAACGGAAACCACGGCGCCTTCAGGAGGATGATCCATGCCAGCAGTCGTGATGCATCACGGGGATTGTCTTGAGGTGCTCCCCACGCTTCCGGCGGGCATGGTGCAGACGATTGTCACGTCGCCGCCCTATTGGGGGATGCGGGATTATGGCATTCCCCCGCGTGTGTGGGCTGATGGGGAGGCGCACATCCTTGGCCTGGAGTCTCTGCATGATTGCCTCGGGTGGGCGAGGGATGAAGACCCCTGCCCACGGTGCTATGTGTGCCACATGCGGATCGTGGCGTCTGCCCTCTGGACCGTGCTGCGCGATGATGGGACGTTGTTCCTCAATCTCGGGGATTGCTATGCCAATGATACGAAATGGGGCGGGCGGACCAGTGGGATCGCGCGCCGCAGCCTGCATGGGCAGCCTGGCGGCCTGGGCCGGACCCGGCGCGCGACTGGCTTGCCGCCTAAGAGTCTCGCGGGCATGCCATGGCGCGTGGCGCTGGCCTTGCAAGCAGACGGATGGACGCTGCGCAATGACGTCATCTGGCAGAAAGACAATGCCAAGCCAGAATCGCCAAGGGATCGTTTTAGCCGCGACCATGAGTATCTCTTTGTCCTTACCAAAGGCCCGGCGTACGTCTTCGACGTTGAGGCTGTCAAGGAGCCTTGTCTGCATGGGAATCATCCTCGGCACCGCGTGGATAACGGCGGGGTTGTCCCGCCTGGCGCCTCGCCGCATCGGGGACTGCGGAGGCTCGCGATGAAGGCGGGCGACCTGCGCCGCCGCCGCACCGTCTGGCGCATGCCAACACGCCCCAGGATTGGGCATCATATCGCCGCGATGGCAGAGGAGCCTGTGACTGCGTGTATCCTGGCTGGCAGCAGGCCAGGGGATATTGTCCTTGATCCCTTTGCCGGGTCGGGGACCACCGGCCTGGCCGCCCTGTGGGCGGGCCGAGATGCCTGGCTCATCGAACAGAGCGTCGCGTATGTCGAAGAGATGCGGGCCCGCCTCGCGGCGCACGGCCCGTCCCTGTTTCTGCACGAAAGGAGCGCTTCATGAAGACGAAGGTCTGGACAACGCTGACGGTGCTGGTGGCTGTGGCCGTGTCGGGATGTGCCGTTGGTCCACGGTCTGGGGCGGGCGCCGTAGGCGGCGCGGTTGCCGGCGGGCTGATTGGCGCCGTGGCGAGTGATGGGAATCCCGCCGCGACCGCTGCCGGAGTGCTCGTCGGACTTCTTGCCGGCGCCGCCATTGGGGATGCGCTTGACAACCAGGACCGCCAGCTCGCGACGCACGCGACCTCTACGGCACTCTCCGGCCCGGCCCATCGCCGCTATCGGTGGTACAACCCGAGGAATCAGCGGTACGGCTATGTCATTGCGGCGCCTCCAGTCGCGGCGCACGATGGACGGTATTGCCGTGAGTACCAGCACACCGTCCTGGTGGCTGGGAGGGAACAAGTGGCGTATGGCAAGGCCTGCCAACAACCCGATGGCTCGTGGCAGGTAGGAGGGTAGCGGCGGTGCTCAACGAAGGGATATGCGTGTCCGGCCCGTGCGCTGGGGAGCGCCTGGCCGCGCCGACCGAGACGGTGGAGATTGTCCAGGTGACTCAAGGCTGTCTGGGGATCACTCGGTACCGCTGGTGTGACGGCCAGTGGCTGCATGAAAGTACGACATGGAGAAATGACGTATGAGCGACACGTATGACGACGCGACGTTGCGGACCCTTCTGCAGGAGATTGATGCGTCCGCTCAGGACGTCACCGCGTGGGAGGCGGAGTTTATCAATACGGTGCTCTCGCATACCCGCCCGCTTTCTGAGAAGCAGCGCGCCGTGTGTGACAGGATTCGCGAAAAGTACCTGCCTTTCTAGGAGCCTCGCCATGCCCAGAGCCCGTGCGAAAGAGCGAGCGTGTCCGCATTGCCAGGCGCCGCCTTCGTCAGAAGCGCTGCGCGAGGCGCTTCTCGGTCTGTGGCCTACACTGCCGCTTCAGACGCAGATGGTCCTTGTCCGCATCGCCCAGCGTGCCAGGCCGCTCCCTGCGGAGGCGATGCATGGGAAACCGCGTGCCTATACGCTGGCCGTGTGGCACGCGAAGCATGGGTGAGTGTCCTGGTTACTTTCTGACGTACAGGAGGGGGAAATGATGGCGACGTCGTGCTTTCACGGTGAAAATATTCTCGTCCTGGATCTCGAAACCGCCCGGTCTGCTGAGGAGGTCGAAGGGGGGTGGGAGAATCATGCGGGCCTTGGTCTCGCCATTGGCGCGTTCTATGATTATCAGGACGGCCAGGTCCACTGGTTTGATGTCGCGTGCCTGCCCGAAACGATCCTCGATCTCGTGACGCGCCGTCCGCTCATTGTGAGTTTTAATGGCATCCGGTTCGATTTGCCTCTCATGCTTACTGTCCTGTCCCTGCACCCTCGCTGGCCTGCCCTGCAGGACGTCTGGGAGCACACCTGGCGCCACGTGTTTCGTGAAATTGCTGCGGCCTCATACGATATTCTTGCGGAAGTGTGGCGCGCCGCCGGACAGAGTTTGACGCGCGGGATCAATTCCCTCGATGCTTTATGCCAGGCCAACGCCCTGGGGCAGAAAACGGGTTCTGGGGTCCTGGCGCCAAAGCTCTGGCAGGCGGGCCGTGTCGCGCAGGTGCTCAACTACTGTCAGCATGACATCATGCTGACAAAGGCGCTCTTTGAGCGCATCCAGTCCACCGGCGGCCAGCTCCAGCGCCGGGATGATGTTCTCATGCTCCGCACGGTCCGCAAAGGTGCGGATGGGTGGTGCGTAGCATAGGAGGGTGCGTATGGATGTGCACGTGCATACCAGGCTTGGTCAGCGGGGATTTGTCTATGCAACCGTGTCGTTTTCGGAAGCCGAGTGGCATGCCCTCCCCGGCGCAGAATCTCTTGATGAGATGGCATATGCCGCCGACAACATGAGCCACCGGGAAGCCCGGGCATTGTATCTATTTTTTAAAGGCTTGGAGAATGCTATCTCCAAGGCCGTCGCACAATCAGCCCAGGCGATCCCCCCGCGGGGAGAAGAGGATGTCTCGTGAAAGTTCCCACTCTTTCGGCAACACAGCTCTCTTTATTCCGCGAATGCCCTTTGTGTTTTTGGATGGCCGTACGGCAGCAGGCTGCCCGCCCCCGTGGGGCTTTCCCTTCGCTGCCTCGTGGCATGGATACCGTGTTGCGCGGCGCATGCGCAGGATATCGCGCCGCGCTGCCCCCTTTTTTGCAGGACAGACTTCCCGGTGCGCTGACCTCGTTGCCCATCGGCACGATTACGGTACCCTTTTTGGGATGGAAGATGAGTGGGCGGCTCGATGAGGCGCTCATGATCGATGCCCAGATTGCTCCTGTAGATTTTAAAACCCGTGCCTCCCTTCCTCCCGTGGGATATGGTGCACAGTATTATCAGGTGCAGATGGATGTGTATGCCGCGCTCTTGACGTCCCAGGGGTATGTTGCTGCTCCCGATGCCTATCTGGTCTATCTTGCGCCGCGTGCCCTCTGTGATGCCGTGGCGCCCTCTTCTGACGTTTCCGTGTCCTTTGCTGTCCATGTCGAGGCACTTCCTGTCTCTCCGCAGCGCGCCTGGACATTGTTTGAGGCAGCCGTTGCTTGTGCTGAAAGTGGTGTACCACCAGAGGGCAATCATGCTGCGTGTGAATATTGCGCTTTTCGTTCTTCTCGTTAGCGCCTGGGTGTGCGCCGGCATCCTTGCCCTGGGAGGGTGTGCCCCTGCAGGTGAGCACGGCCAGGAGGCCATGACGCGTTCGGATCACGCGGACGTCCATGGCCCTCCGGCAGCCGCAGCCGATCCTGGCGCCGCCTCGAGGGAGTGTCCGGATGTTTCCATGGTGTGGGTGCACCATCTCGCCCTGGACCTGCCCGCGTTTATTCTTGGTCCCTTGCAGGCCTTGACGGATTTTCCGGTGGCGATTGTCGGGAATTGTGAAGAAGGCGCCTGTGTTGTGCGTTTCAGGGGAGTGTCTGTACGAGAGATACAAGATGCTCTGGACGCCACCGGGGCCGATGCCTTTGGACGGGCCTGGGTGGTCTGCGGCGCCGATCCGGAAGGCCTGTATGTCGAGCTGATCCAGGCGCCGGGCTACGATGTGAGGCAACCCGGCGTGCGTGTGGCGTCACGTTATGCGGCATGGGTGCAGGCCTGGCTCGCGCTGGCAGAGGACACCCCTTCTGGACAGATGGTGTTTGGGCAGTATATCTGGGAGTATGTGCCGGATGTTGGCGCCGGGGGGCAGGGCAATGTCCTGGAGCCCGGGGAGTCCTACGAGGTCGACGCGCCTGAGAGTCACGAGCAGGAGGGCAGCAGTTAAGGCCAGACTTGATGCGCAGATTGCAGCACAAAGGATGCCGAGCATGATGAATATCACACGCGTCGAGGATTCGATTCTTTTGATTCTCCCTCTACTGACGCAGCATGAGGGTGACCGTGACGAGCCATGGATACGGCGGGCCAAGCGGTTTCGGCAGCACTGGTCGTCCGCCTTCTGGGGCGGCCTGCTCGTGCTCCACCGCTGGCACCCGGCCTTTCCTGTGCTCGTGACATTGATCCGTGTGGCACCAGACCCCATGCCGCCCGAGGATGTGCCAGGCAGTCTCCGCGCTGTGCGCGCTGGCCTGGTGTGTGGCCTGCTTGATGGCGGCGCTGATGAGGGGAGCCACCTGCTCTCCCTGGCGTATGCGCAGCGTCCAAGCGCTGTCGATGACGCCTGTGTGCAGGTGCAGCTTGCTCCGATGACTCCCCCGTAGTCTTTCTTACAAAAATACGCGTGAGTCCTCAAGTTTTTTGCCGACCTGCCGATAAGGAGAGTGTGAGCCGAGATGGACTCGGCCCACTATACGGAGAGCAAGACTCGCTCTCCATACCCTCTATCGGAGAATCGATCATGGATCTGGCGAATCATCGGAATGGACAGAAGGCAGTGGCTGGTCTCCTGGTAGCACTCGGCCTGGTGGTCATTGGCGTCGGGGAGAGTGCGGCGCAGGCAACGTGTGATGGGCAGTCGGTGACGGTACCGCTTGTTGTCACTGACCCGGGCGGCACGAACCAGGGTAATTGGAGCCAGAATGGCACGAATGATGTCATCGCGCTCCAGGATGCGCCGTTTCCCGGTCCTCAGGGGCGGTGGGTGATACGGGTGTCCCCTGGCGATAGGGTGTGTGGCGATGGCATCACGCCCATGAGGATTAATGTGGTGCGTGACCAAACGCGGCCAGGCCTCACGACGCCCGCGCGGATCGTCGGAGCGCAGCATGTGGTGTGCGGATCATGGTGTAGGGTAAACGGTACGCGCGGGGATGATTTGGTGGAAAAAACTGGTGCGGGTTATCGGGTGAACTTCAGTGGCAATCGCGGCAATGACACGTTTGCCATCGATAAGGCCGATGACGTGCGCGACGTGTTCTTTGGGGGGTCTGGGGAGGATGCACTGCTGCACACGGATTTCGAGAATCCGGACGAGACGATTCTTCTCGATAGTGTAGAGATCATCGATTAATCTGCGCCAGCCCAGGTCATGGGCTGCGGAGGGAGACTTCCATCTCCCTCCGCTTTTCAGTCAGCGTTTCGGTTTTGTGTCTCACTAAGTTCCATGCCATGCCCTTCAACGTCGTAGCACTCCAGGTTGCCTTTTTCGCCGCACACCGGACACGCTGGGCACTCGCAGTCTTCTTCTGGCGCCTGGCATATCTCGCACGGGCGTTCATCATCCGGTGGCCCACTACACCCGGCCGGATAGGACCAGCCAAACGTTCCCATAGATTCTCCTTGTGTGTGGGGCCGGTATCGCCGGCCCATGGTGGTTACGATTCCGGGAAGAGGATGCTAGTCATGTCGCTCGGAAGCTGTGTCCGTCGATACTCTGGTGTCTGGCTTGTTCCAGCCTACAGCATTTCGCTCCCCAGCATCGTCGCTGTTGCGCGAGGTCATGAAGCGGCATGCTGCCTGGGACGCGTCTTTTTCCTCCTGTGTCGTTTCAGGGTACGTTGCCGGGCGTATCCGGTTCGCCAACGGGTCTCTTGGAGCCGGGAACTAATGCCCAACGCCTGGATCGTTTTCCCGAGTCCCATCTCGTCCCCGATGAGCGTCCCCTTCCGCTGTGCCCTGTAGGCAATCCCAGCACGCTGATAAGGCCTGTATGCCAGTCCTGGAGGTCCTGGCAGCACGATGTCTTGTGCATCTGTCGCCTGTGAGGCGGCAATGGCCGTGTCGACGGCCGCGTACGCGGCCCTGGCCGTCTCGTCGGCATAGGCATCCAGGCGCACTGCGGCGCTCGGGTCTGCGGACCGCCAGGTTTGACTCTCGCGATCCCAGACGAACCCCACACTTTTTGGGATGTCTTTGGTCGTGTAGTCCCCCTGCCAAATAAACGTGGTGCCGTCGTGTGTCAGCGTGGGCATGGCATACCCCCTTCTTCCTGGGTCTCTTTGTCCCATGTTGCAGGGTCCGTTGGATATGCCGTCGTTCCGTATCCGATGACCCCTGCTGCGAGCAGGTGTTTGGTATACTCCCCGGCCACTTCTCTCGCGGTATCGACGTCGTGCTTTGTTCGTGAGGCGTAGTAGTCTGCGGCAATGGCCCTGGCCATCCAGCAGCGTGTCGTCTCTGTACAGCATGCCATGAGCTTCCTCCGCAAGGGGCGGGCCTTCCCGCCCCAACGTGGTTACTGATCGGACCAGCGCGCATAGAGGGTATTGCTGGGGGTTATCCTCAGGTGTTTCTTGCGTTCCATGAGGTCCCAGGCGTCCTCTTCGTCTGCTGTGGGTTCCACGTCGATGATGGTGTCTGGTGCATACCCTGACATCTTGCGCCCCACGTTCACGCGGATGGTGGTGCGATGGCCTTGCTCGCGCTCCTCGTTCAGCTCTGCTGTCCATGTGCGTTCGAGATAGGCCGCGAACTCTATGGCTGCGGTGTATTCATCAGGATACCCCGCGCTGTCGATATTGCCGTCGAGTACCGTATGATGGATGATGATGTGTGCCATGTGTCTGTCTCCTTATTCGCCGAGCATTGCCGCGATTTTGGCCATCAATATGGGATCATCGGTATACCTGGTGATAGGCGGGTCTTCTCCCAGCGCGCGCCGGCTGACGATCGCTGCAGCAATATCCTCTGCCAGGCGCTGCCTGCGACTCCGCGCCGGGCGCCATCCCCACCGCCTGGCGGTCTGCGCATTGGTGCGACTCGATACGATGTTCCCCCTATTCATTTCTGCTAGCTCTCGCATGATTTTCTCCGTATACTCTTTGTGCCTCCTCTTCAGAGAGGAGGTGTGCCTGCCTTTCTCCCTGGGGGTGCGTTGCAGTCGCCCCCAGGGAGCCTCCTATTTCCCGTATCGTTTCATAGAGCGCTTTCGTGCGTCCTCTCTACAGAGGACAACATAGCGCACCGCCTGGTCGCGCGTGTCGAATTGCCGTCTCGGGTTTGCTGCCCCAAAGGGCCTTTCATTACGGGTGACGTGTGTCGATACCTCGTAGTAGGTGCCTGGGGCACATGTGTAGCCATACGGACCATCGGACGCTGCATAGTGGCATTGCTGGATGGTGTACCAAAAGCCGAGGTGCCGGCCCTTGTCATCCAGCAGGCCAAATGGGGTAGAGACATGCTGGTGTCCTGTGACCGGCTCCTCGCTGACTCTGGTGGTGTACATCTCATACTCTCCGTGCGATGGCTTCGAAAAGCAGCGTCTGCGCCGGTCCTGGGATCCAATGTGCGCCTTCTTCCTGGTCTTTATTGAGTGCCAGACACACATCGATTGGGATGTTCGTATAGTTGTATGTTGCGGTCTGGAGCGCGGCAAACGTCTGGATCTCTGCGTATGCCGTCCCCCGCCAGAGGATGAGATGGGGCTCATCCTCCTTCCGCGAGGTATCGTGCACGGTGCAAAAAAAGGTCTGGAGTGGGTTGTCCCAGCCAACAATGACTTCGTGCTGCGGATGTGTGCCAGGGATACGGTACCTGTTCATCGCGTGTCCTCCATGCTTTAGAGTTAGAGTTCGCCTTTCCTGGGAAGATGGTCCCAGGTTCCCCGTCTCTTCGGGCTGGCTGGAGCCCTCTCTCCAGCCGCGCACGCTTGTTATGCCTTGTCCTTCGCGCAGGATTTACAGATATACTCCAGGGGCGGGCGCCACGCAGCCACCACCGCAGGGTGACTGAGCACCATGGCTGCCGGCCGCCTCTTACACCGTTCGCATACTCGTCGTATTTTTTTGGCCATTGTTCTGCTCCTAGGCGCTTTTGCGCGCTGGTGTCCGTAGGCGTTCGATACAGCCTGTGCTCAGGCCCAGGCGGAGAAAATCTGCCAGGTTATGTTTGGTGTGGACGGTGCTCATGAGCACCTGGTACGTTTTGGCGTCCATCCTGTAGTCCTTGCCATCAATGGTGACAATGTGATCGCGCTTTGTGCGCATGTGCCTGCCTTCTTGTGGGTGCTCTATGGCACCTCGTGATAGGGTTCCTCGTGCTCGGCGTGGCGCTGGGGTGCCCGTTTTGGCTTCCAGGAGTCCCGCCATTCCCGCGCGGCCGTGCTCGGCTCTGGTGGGGCACTATAGCCGCCGCAGTCGGCGTACACGGTGTGCGGATCCACGCCCTCTTCCCACGCTGCCGCCTCGAATTTTTCGAGCCACGCCAGGCTCTGCGCGACACGGGGCTCCTCCGTCTTGCGATACTCCGCCTCGTAGCGACCTGGCTGACCAAAGCGCGCTTCGAGCTGGCGCAGCCGGCCGATGATGTCGCTAAAATCTTGTAGGGTGTCCAGGTGCCTCTGCACAGCCCGCACAATGTTTTGTGGGATCGGTGTTGCCATGGCGCGTGCCTCCCGTCTCTCTAGTGTGCCGTCTCCTTCTGCGTCTTCCAGCGCCCCCCGAATCTTGAGGAGGTCATGTATCGCCGCGTCCATGATTCCTACGGCTGCCTGCAATGTGTCCTGATAGCTCGCCCCCGCGTAGTCCTTGTGCAGGGTTTCGCTGATTGCCTGTGTGACGAATCTGGCGAGATTGTCGCCTCCCTGTGGGTTATCGACGAACGCGCCCCCGTTATTGTAATATCCAATCGTTTCGAGGCCTCTCGAGGCAATCCCGAGTATGGTGTCGATATCGTTGGAACGCTGCATGGCGAATCTCCTTTTGGTTTATTATTCTTGACGATCCCAGTAGAGCGTTGGGATGCAACAATCAGGATGCCAGTGCTCGCGGAGGATATTGACGTCTTCGCCTGTTTCCGTAGCAACCCATGCAATGAGTGCTTCGAAATATTCGTGCCAGACAGCGCTATCTATGTCTGTTGTTTCTGGGAGGACGACGGTCTCATCACCCTGGGTGATGGTTTCTGCTGGGTAGAAGGTGATCATGTCCTCCTCAATGGTTTTTTCATCCAGGTATCCCGCGATGATCCGGGCCCCATTGTCTTCCAGGTTGACGCGTTGCCCGAATATTTCCCCCTGCAGTATCAGTGGCTGCTCTGCGCGCTCTGCCCAAATGCGCGCATCCTGCGCATCCAGTGCCGCCCTCACCGCATCTCTCCATTCCCGGCGGCTCAGATTCCATAGCTCGCAATCCGTCTTATCCGGGCCTCGCGCAAGCGCCTCGTACAGCTCCTGGCGGGTCTTTTGTGCGTAGCAATGCACTGCGAAGTTATTATCCTCCGGACGATTGTACTGCTGTGTGTATTCTCTCAGCGTCATGGTCTGTCTCCGTGGGCAAGGATATCGAGCCTTGCGACGATGCGTGCCCTCTTTTAATAGAAAAAACCAGCTTTATTGCTCTTATAGCGCTCCTCGCCGATCCACAGCGGCGGGAGATCGTCCCATGCCCTGGCCGGGTCAATCCTGACTGCGTGCAGTCGGAGCCATGGGGCATGCCCGTGCGGCCTCCTGTCTGCAGCTCCGCGCAGGATGCTGACAGCGTATGTGCGGTCCTCTCCCTCTGCTGTTCCGCGTGCCGCCATCATGACCCGCGTGGTTTCCCCGCCATAGCGATAGGAGTTGGCGACGGCACCCCCATTGGCTTCGAGGGTCGGCGCGCGCAGACCATTCCTGGCGCAGTATCGCTCGAATGCTACAAACACCTTGCGGCAGTGGCAGATATCCGTATCGCTTAGACAACGGACCTTGGCATGCTGCTGCACCGCTTCGAGCATGGCGATCAACGCTGTATTGCTTGGAAGCCGTTCCGTTATTTTTTCCATGGGCCTCTCTCCTGTGTGCTGATACGCAAGGGAGCCGCATGGCTCCCCTCTCGCTCACCTATCCACGTTCGCGGGCGCTCTGCACGAGTGCCATATCCACCGCTGCCCACCGCGCCATGTACGCGGCGTACCGCGTGTCTGCGTCTTCGCACTCGTGCGTGTCTGCCTCACGCACGAGGCAGTGAAAGCAGAGCGGACACTCGATCGTCGGCTCATCGGGCTGGAAGTGGCCAGCCCATTGTATTACTGCGTCATGCTCTTTGCATATCGTTTCCTGCCATCCTCAATACGGCGCTGCGTATACGCAATGGCTTCATCGAGCGTCGCGAAGTTCACCTCGGGATTTGACGCGCCAAAATATCTATTATCGCGCATGACGCTCATGCGAACCTGATAGTAGGTACCAGGGGGGACATCATATCCTCGATCATTACTATGCGGCACATACTCACACAGATAAATGGTGTAGTCGTACCCAATCTGTCTGCCCTTCTGGTCAGTTATGCCGAGCGAAGTATAGATGTGAGTATGGCCCTGGACGGGATTCATGCTCGCAATGTTTGTGTATCGCATACGATTCCTCCTTTGGAAGTGATAGGGGCTGGCTCTGTGGCCAGCCCGATAGACTGTGCCATCCTGGCCTGGCGGCATGGCCTCCGCCTGTTGTCCATTTCTGGTGATTCTCCCCCGCACACCCAGGCTATCCCCGCCTGTGCACCCCTCGATGCCGCAAACGGCTGAGCCAGCCATTTTTATCGCGGAGGGTGATCGAGCGGTTGTGAAATGTGTTGATGAGTGTGATCATGAGCGTGCTCCTATGATTGCATGGTAGATAGTCTCGCGTTCTTCGCGCGAGAACCCATCCAGGTAATATGTGCGTTCTGCGCCGGTCTCCTCGTCGAGTTCGGCAGTTGTGTACCAGCCGTGAGGCGCGAAAACCTCGTGGGAATGTACCAATGGGCACACGCTCTGGAGATACCGGATTGCGTCCACCACGTGTGTATGCCCGTCGAAAAATTCCATGGATTCCATCGTCTCCACAGTTTCGCAATCATCCTCGTTGTCGTCGTGGATATACGAGCAGTACGCGGTTATGGTCCTCATGATGGTCCTCCTGGTGTTTCGCCCCTGCGTGGGGCACTCAGTCGCTTGAGCCTGCGTGTGCAGTCATCGGCATGGCCGCCTCAGCCATGGACACCAGTCGCTCCCCTGTCGCCAGGATCCTCGCGCTGTCGCCTGGTACTCGCCTCGCCAGGCTCGAAACCTCCCGTAGGAGGAAGGGGAACGCGCATTTAAGCTCTTTTACCCTTTTACCCCACTTCCGGCTGCTGGGTTATTTTTCACCGGCCCGCCTACGCGGGACTTTTCGGTGCTGGCTGCCCTCTCGCTCCCCTCTCGGGTTTCAGGTCCCATCCATCACCTGAGATAACTATACACCCTAAATTAGAAAATGTCACTATATAAAGTCATAAAATATTATTTTATCCTTAAAATGTTTTTAAATATTGACGTATGTGATTTCAAGGTGTATATTAATGCTCAAGAGTTATCCACCCCCCTCAAAGGAGATTTCCATGCCTCTCATCGGTATGTCGGCAACCCTTCCGGCGGATATGCGGCTGTGCTGGTTTTGCGGCGACGAGTATGATGCGTTACGTGGGCCGTGCCAGACCTGTCCGACGCTGAGTGCGGCCCAGGCCAGGCAGATATTCCTCGACCACTCTTTTGCGAGCTATGCGGACCTGGCCGCGTGGTGTGAGGCTCGGTATGCGACCTGTCCGGACGCCGAGATGCTGGCGCTGCGCACGGCTGCAGAGGAGGGGCATGTGCATGGCTGAGGAACTCCCAGAGGCCTTGGGGCGGGCGCTCCGGAAGAGGACAGCGGCCCGTGGCGTAGCGCCTCCGCAGAAAAAGACGCGGCGTCGCGCTCCGAAGCCGGATGCGACATTACTGAAGGACCTTGGCGTCCGGCTGCAAACGCTGCGGCGCACCCTCTACCCGCGCCTGACGCAACAGGCTGCCGCGGACATTCTCGGGGTGAGTCGGTACTGGCTGGGGCAGGTGGAGACCGGCCGTGCCGACCCCCAATATTCGCAACTGGTGGCGCTGGCGACGCTCTATCGTGTGCCGCTGCGGTGTTTGTGTGATCCCGCGCCGCCTCAACCCCAGGAGGCCTCCCATGAATCCTGACGTGGTCCCCGCCGTGGTCGCTGAGCTGAATGCGCTGACTGGCCCTTGGGCCTACATCCCTGCCGTGGTGGCCCTGCTGATCCTCTGCCTGGCGTTTGCCAAGGTGATGTTGGTGCCGTTTCGGTATATGTTGCTGTTCTTGCTTGTTGCCGCGCTCACTATGTTCGCCCCATCGCTCCTCCCGACCTGGGGGGATGTGGATGTGTCGGCAGAAAGGAGAGCCCCATGAATCCTGAGGTGCTCGCCGTGCTGTTTGGTCTGGTTGAGACGGGGTCCTGGGTGCTCGCGGCCCTGGCCCTGCTCTATGGCGGCTTGGCTGTTGTTGGGCTGGTCCCGTTTCAGACCGTGTTTCCGGTTATGGTCATGGTCTCGCTCTCCTTTCTTGGCAAGCCGCTTCTTCGGCAAGTGGTTACCCCGGGTGAGTTTCCGCTCGCCACCTCCCCGCCTCCCGCTCTTGCAGTCGCCTCCCAGCCATTTCCTTTGTGGGTGGGTGCTGCAGTCCTTTCTGCTGTCTTTTTGTCCGTGGCGGCCTTCCTGGCCATTGGTCGGTACCATGCCCATCTCTCTGATGCCAAGGCCCAGAAAAAGGTGGTGCGCCGGGCTTTTGCTACGCATCATGGCCGTCTGTCGGCCAGCGCCCTGGCGCGCCTGCATACGCCATGGGATATCGCAGCCGCCCAGGCCGCCCTGGAACAGTGGTTTCTTGAGACCCCAGGCGCCGCCCTCGAGGTAGAAACCTCCTCCACCGGCGCTTTCGTGGTGTACATTGCCCCGTATGCTGCCCTGGAGCCTCCCCAAGCAGCAGCTCCCGCGTGCACTGCTGCACCCCCGGCTCCCACGGAGTTACCATAATGCACGTTATCAGTAGTTGTCATTTTTATGGATAGCAGCGTATCAAGAAGGATTCATCATGAGGATGGTGGGAAGTATGCTCGTTGTGCTGCTCCTGGCGGGGCCTTATCTGTATTCGTTGCGCCATGCAGCGTTTCGCAGCGCCTTGATTTTCCTCGCTATTGGCTGCGGCCTCCTGGCGCTTGGCCCACTGCATGGATACCTGGCTCCCCTCGTCCATGCCGGCGGCCTCGCTGGGTTGTCCATGCGTCCCTGGCTCGCGCTGGCCTGGGCCGCCACGTCCCTCGTCCTGCTGGCGCTTTATGCCGCCGCGGCCTTTATCACTCTCTGTTACGGCCTCTTGCTGGTCTGCTATCTCTCACATCGCCTGGGCTGGCGCCCACGTCAGTGGCCCCCGCCCGCAAGAAGCCCTTGTCACCCACATTATTATTGAGCGAGGTGCCTATGGGAGAGCATCTGCATGCGTTTCGCCACATTGCCTGTGATATTACCCATGGGATCATGCGCATGGCCCCGGCCTACCAAGCCCTTGCCCAGCGCGAGGGGGATCTGGATGATGCGCTGGTCATCGCTGCCTATGTCTCGGTGCTGTCGGAGGCGCTGCGCCCCATGAAGGTGCCCGAGGCCCGTGACATCCTGCGGAGGAGAGAGGTATGAGTGCTGAGGACGCACCCCAGGCGATGTGCCCGGTGTGCCACGCCGCGCGATGGCGCGCCGCAACGTCAGTGTGTACGGCTTGGCGAAATCGTCAGGGGTCATGCTGAGCACCGTGCAGAAACTGTGTGCTGGGGAGTCACGGAACCCTGGGGGGTGGACGCTCAAGCGCCTGGCAGACCCTCTGGGCGTCACGGTCGATTACTTGTTGGGTGTGGATGCCTGGCAGCATGGAGCGGACCATGGGTGATGTTTTGGGTATTGGGCTGCCTGCGTGGGCGCGGGTTGTACTTTGCCCCATCCATTGTGGCGCACGTTCGTCACCCTACCAACACTCTTGGCAACGCTGCATGGCCTGGTGAGTCACCCGGTGGGAGCCCCAGGCCATGCTGCCATGAGGGACATGCTATGCATACCGGATATCGCCTTGGCTGGCTTATCGCCGGTAATATCCTGGGAGTGTTTATTTACATGGCTGACGGAGGCGCTGAGCATCCCCATCGCCTCCCTGGCACTCTCAGGGCTCGTTTACGCGCTGTGGCGGCGCCACCCGTAATTGTGCGATGCCATTGCAGTTGCTATGATTGTGGTATTTGACACTCACCTATGAGGAGCAGTTTGACAGGGTACATTATGGCACGCAAACGCCCGCAGCATCAGTCTGGCCTGAATAACCCGGCGGCCCTGAAAAAGTTGCCGGTTAAATTGGATGCCCTCGATCTCCGTAAACGCGGCTATTCGTATCGTGATATTGCCCAGGCTCTTGGGCTTAAAAGTCGTGCCCTGGCGCATCATCACGTCCAGTCTCTGCTTGAGGAGGTTGTCATCGAGCCAGCCAAGGAGCTGCTGTGCCTCGAGGTGGCCAGGATTGATGATTGTATCAAGGCCTGGTACCCACTCGCTATGCAGCGCCGCCCCCTGCGGAATTATGAGGGGGAGCATGTCTGCGACGAGCATGGGAACCCATGCTATGTGGGGGATTATAGGGCCGCTGAAGTCCTCGCGGGTTACCTTGAGCGACGCTGGAAACTGTTGGGCATCATCAGCCCACAAAAGCAGGCGCAGGAAGACCCCCGTCAGGTGATCCTGGCCGTGCTCAAGCGCGTCATTACCGATGCCAGTGGTCAGGTGACCCATGAGGAGGTGCAGTCGCTCCAGGTAGAGACTGGCCCAGCCTCTGATATCCATGATGTGTCTCATTGGCTGCCGGCTGAGCAGGCGCGTGAGGCGGTGCTGGTGCCTGAGGAGGCGCCGAATCTTCCACCCGTTCCGCCCGGGCGCGGGAAACGTCCGGCGCTCCCTGCGCCACCAGGCGTGGGAGACGCAGAAGCCTAGAGAGGAGCAATGCCATGCCCACGACATTAGAAGAATTTCGGTCTTTTCTTGCTGGCACATTGTTCGGCATCCGTCTTGCCGCAGAGGGGTATCAGGCAGCGGCGCACCAGCGCGGCGAGCATGAGTCTGCGGTGATCATCGCGGCCCATATGCGGCTGCTGGCCGATGCTGCGGCGCAGCTGTCGGCAGAGGAGGCGAAGACCGTGCTTCTTTTAAAGGTGTCCGAGTAGGTGTTTCACGGATGTTGTCGTCATGGATTGTCAAGAGAAATGACAAGAAATGGGGTGTTTTCTCGGGAAAACATCTCACTTTTTGGCCTATTTCTGTTAAAACACTTGCAATGTTTCACGGAGTGAGGAGCCGCGTGATGCCAGAGATGCCTGAGTCAGTGGTGCAGCATTTTGCGGCGGCGGCGCGGGCCGCCGGGCTTGCGCTGATTGTGGTGCCGATGGGGGACTGGGATGCTCCTGATCGCCCTTATCGCCATACCGTGTTGCCTGATATGCTGGGCGCGCCTCTTGTGCAGTGCGAGGCGCCCTGGATGTTCATGGGAGATACCTGCCCCGTCGAGATCGCGCGCTGCCCCCATCACCTGGCTGTGCGCTGTCGTATGGCTGCCGCGCCCGTGGTCCACCCGGAGCTTCAGGGTTTCGAGGCGCGCCAGCGTGCCTTGCTCTCCCAGCTGCCTCGCCCTCTGGTGTTGCACCTGTTGGGCGCAGCGTACCGCAATGGCACGCCGCTGCATGCGGTGGTGCTCATGCCTGGGGAGTCTTCTACGTTCTGTCATGTCATTCATCCACCTCTCCACTCTGTTGTTGAGGCGCCGCCGGCGAGTGCCTCTGTCCCGGTCTGCACCTCTGCTTGGAACTCTCTGCCTGGCTCTGGGCATATTCGTATTGCTCGGTGCTCGCACTACTATGCCGTCGCGGTCCCTCCTCTGCCTCACGCGCCTGAGGCGCCCATATTTCGTTTCACGAGAGACATGGGCCGCCCGTCAGTAGACATCTTTCGTCCTGGCGCCTGGCGCCGTGAGTCTCTCGATCCTCTCTCACCGGCCTCCCAGGAGGACTCGGAGCCTGATCCGGATACCGAAGGCTATGGGGAGGATATGCCCGGCACCACGCTGGCGGAGTTCGGGGCCGACTGGAGGCAGCGCAAACTCGCGGAGCTGGCCGCGAGAATGGACGCCGCCGCTGCCCAGGATGGCGGATCTGTGTAACATGTCCCACCTATCCGCCATCCAAGGATGGCGGATAGGTGTACCTGGAATATCTCAATAGGTTATACGGGCCTGGAACTCCCAAAGGGGAAATCCATGCCTGTCGCATCACCCGTCCTTGCCCTCGATGCCGCTACGAAGCAGATTGAGCTGCTGGAACGTCGTGCCCGTCACGATTTTGCCGCTGCCGCGTCGCAGTATCTATGGATCAAGCCGAAAGAACAACCGCTCGCCCGCCTGCGTCTCAACTGGCCCCAGCGCTTTGTCTACGAGCGCTATCTGCTCCCTGCCTGGCAGGCGCGTCAACCATTTGCCGGGATCATCCTGAAGGCCCGCCGCGAAGGGATGTCGACGCTCATTGCCGCCTATCATTATCACAAGGTGCGCTGGTGGCGGGGGCAGAACTGCTATCAGACGGCGCACGATGATGACACCGTGGAGGAGCTGTTCTCCATGGTGATCCGTTTTCATGATAACCTGCCCGACGAGCTCAAACCCCCGACCAAGCACAAAACGCGTCAGGAGCTGGAGTACGCCGCGCCGTGGGATTCGCATCTGCGCACCCGCGTCGCCAAGTACCTGGACATTGGGCGTGGCAAGACGATTCATCATGCCCACCTCAGTGAGATTGCGTTTTACCCTGACCCGGAGACCATTTTTGCGGGCATCCTGGACGCCGTGCCGCTGCAAGGCCCAACCTCGATCATTCTGGAGTCCACCGCCAATGGCGCGGAGACCTGGTTCGAGTCGGTCTGTACCATGGCGTCGCGCACCCGCGAGGATGCGAGTGTGCTGGGCGGCCGGCGCTGGCAGCTCGTGTTCCTGCCCTGGTTCTGGAATCCCTGGAACGTGTTGCCCGTGGGACCAGCGTTTCAGCTCACTGCGGAAGAAGTCGACCTGCAAAAGCGCTTTATCTTGCGTCCTGAGCAACTCGCCTGGCGTCGCAGTACCCTCCAGGAAAAGGAGCTGTTGCATCCAGGGCGCGGCCGTAAAGTGTTTATGCAGGAAAATCCTGCCACCCCGGATGAGGCGTTTATCTCGTCTGGCGAGTGCATCTTTCCCGAAGATGCGCTCGACCGCCTCAAGCGGCAGCAGCGCCCGCCCATCCTGGGGTATCAGGTGGTCAAAGTTGGGACCTGGCGGCACGCCCTGGTGCGCCATCCTGAGCCGGCTGCGGCGCCATTCCAGGTCTGGGAACCGCCCCGCCGTGGGTACGAGTATACCGTGGGCGTGGACACGGCCCGGGGCGGGGGGCGGGACGACAGCGCCGTGGTCATCATTCGCATGCCAGAGTATCGGCAAGTGGCGCAGTGGTATGACAATTCGACGGCGCCAAAACAGCTTGCCTACAAGATTGCCGCGATGGCCAGGTATTACGGCACCGGCGCCGACACCATGCCGATCTGTATCGTAGAGGTCAATGACGCGGGCATTCTGGTCAACGCGGAGCTCGAAGCGATGCGCGGGCTTGAGCCTCTCGATATTTATGTCTGGGAGTATCTGGATAAGGTCGGGCAACAGACCACCACAAAAACCGGCTGGTGGACGAGTTATGCCACCAAGGATGCTCTGGTCGGCGTTGCGAATTCGCTCTTGATGGCGGGGTCAGTGCTTGTTCCTTCAAAGGCGATTCAGGACGATATGAAGCGCACGGTGGAAATCGTGCCCAAGGTCTATAGGACGCATGGGTGTGATCTGACCATGGCCTGGCTTATGGCGGTGTTCGCGGCGTACCGGAAGATTGCCAGATGGCAACCGGCCGCGGCGGAGATGCTCTTCGCGCCGCAGCAGACGGCGATCTATCCTGAGGATCGGGACAGTGACGACGCCTTTATGCGCGATCTCGGGGTGTACCGCGATCCGGTGCTCTACGACGCGACCTTCCAGCGCCGTATCCGACAAGGGCATGCTGATTTCGGATCAGCAATGGAGAATTTGTAACTCCTTGACAACATTGCTGTAACGTTTCTACAATTCTCTTGTCTGTGCTTCTTTGGTGCACAGGAAGACGCGAGCGGCCTGGAAATCCTCGCCAGTGCTGTCTCGCGTCTTTTTTTGCCGAGGGCATCTCCTCCTCCTTGGGCAGGATGCACAGACCGACAGGACACTGCGCTGAGGCGGCTCCAGGAATCCAGGCCCTTGGAGCTGTGTCAGCGCAGTGCGCGTTCCTGCTCACGCGCCTGGGGCTGTGGAGTCACCGTGAGAGCCATCCGTGCCCTGCTGGTCCTTCCGTGCCTGGCCTCCCTGCTGGTCCTGCATTCTCTCGTGTCTGCGCAAGTCGGCGGGTTCTTTCTTGAGGTGTTCACGTCCGCGAACTGTGCGGCGGAGCCTGTGCGGATTCTCCAGCCGCTGTGCAAACATGTCTCGGGCGGCAATATTACCCAGCTCTTCTACTGGAATGGTACGGCCTATACGCTGCTCACAACGGGAGGCAGCGGCCTGGCCGATGCCAACTATACCCTGTTTACCTGCGTCGCCGGCTCGTGTACGCCGAATAACGATACGGTGACGAATGCGGCCCTACGCAATAGTGCGGCGACCTCTGTCATTGGGCGTAGCGCTGGCACGACAGGCGATCCTGGCGATATTGCTGCGTCGGCGGATGGCCAGGTGCTCCGTCGCGCTGGGGGCGTCCTGGGGTTCGGCGCCGATCTTCCGCAGGCCAGTGTGACCGGACTCACGACGGCGCTCGATGACCGGCAGCTTGACATCACGTTCCAGGACGAGGGAGCCGGAACGGGGGCTGCCGGATCTGCGACGACTGTGAACTTTACCGGCGCCGGGGTGGCGGCCTCGCAGGCGGGGAGCACGCTGACGGTGACGATTGCGGGAGGCGGCGGGGGCGGGGCGCCAAGTGGCCCTGCAGGCGGCGCGCTCTCTGGTACCTATCCTGACCCTGGCCTGGCATCTGATGCCGTTGGCACGGCGAATATTGCGAACAATGCTGTGACACTCGCCAAGCTCCCCGATATTGCCACAGCAACTCTTCTTGGACGTACGACTTCTGGGACAGGTGATCCGGAGGTTATCCCGCTTACTGGTGGCAATATTATCTGGTCTGGAACGTTTTTGTACGCCAATGTCGGCGAGGTGAGCCGGACGACTGATTGTAGCGGGCACACCCAGATTAACCATGTCTGCCAGGATGTTGATACGGGCCAGATGTGCGCCGGGGACGGGACAACCTGCCGATTGCTCACTCGGGTCCGGTATCAGTCGGATTGTAGCGCTGTCGTGGCCCAGGGAGAATGGTGCGTCGATACCGATGATAACCGCCTCTTCCTTGGCAACGGCACCTCGGCTCTTCTCATGACGGGCGCCTCTGGGGCAGCAGGCGGGGTGCTCGCGGGAACCTACCCCAACCCCTCCTTCGCGGCGAATGGCGTCACGAATACGGTGTTGCGTGACAGCGTGGGAACTTCCGTCATTGGGCGGAGTGCTGTCAGCACGGGCGATCCTGGGGATATTGCCGCCTCCGCAGACGGTCAGGTGCTGCGCCGCGCGGGAGGCGTCCTGGGGTTCGGTGCAGATATCCCCCAGGCCAGCATTGCCAGCCTCTCCAGCGATCTCGATGCGCGCCAGGCGGACATCCAGTTTCAGGATGAAGGCACGAACACCGGCGGCGCCGGTGCAAATACCACGGTCAATTTTGTCGGCCCTGGGGTCTCGGCGGCTTCCTCGTCGGGCACCCTGACGGTGACGATTAGCACAGGAAGCGCCACGCTGGCCGATGGAGACTACAACGATGTGACGGTTTCTGGGACAGGGACAAACATCCAGATTGATCCTGGGGTGATCGGGAACGCGGAGCTGCGTGATGGGGCGGCCACGTCCGTTATTGGGCGCAGCGCGAACAGCACCGGCGATCCTGGGGATATTGCCGCGGCGGCCGATGGCGAGGTGTTGCGGCGCGATGCGGGCGTGCTGGGGTTCGGGTCGATCCCGATCGCCTCCGTGACGAGCCTTCAGGCCGGCCTGGACGGAAAAAATAGTAGTGTGCAGTTCCAGGATGAGGGTACGAATCTCGGGGCTGCGGGCAATGTCGATACGATCAACGTGACGGGCGCCGGAGTGGTTGCCTCGCGTACTGGCAATGCCGTGACGATCAACGTGACGGCTGGCGGCGGTGGGGGCGAGACGAATACGGCCAGCAATATTGGCAATGCCGGGGTGGGGGTGTTCGAGGTCAAGAGCGGCGTGGACCTGCAATTCCGGAACATCGCGCCGGGCTCAGCGAGAATCACGGTCGCCGAGGACTCCAATAACAATATCCTGGTGGATACTCCGGCTGTCACCCTGGACGCCGCCTACGATAATAGCCGCATTGTGGATGGGGCCATTGACCCCACGACCGCCGTGGAGCTTGGCGGGACGGTCAACAGGGTGCAAATCTATTCCAACGCGGGTGGGTCATTTATTGTCCAGCCAGGCTCAAGCGACGATAGCCTGGGCTCCGGGATCACCAGGCGCACGCTGGATAGTGGCGGCAACGTTATCGCCCAGATGTCCGGGTCGGTACGGGCCCAGTGCCTGTACGGTGCCTCGCCATGCCTGGCGGTGAGCGCCGGGCGCATCTACCACGATAGCAATGGGAATGCGACCCTCGACGCGGGCGAGCGGTTTATCGATATGGCGCCGGTGGAGTACTGCTGGTCGGCGAACGATGGGGTGCAGGCCGCCAATACGCCCGGGTATTTTTATGCGAGCTGTGCCGAGACGACCACGGGCGTCGTGACGGTCCGGGGCCTCGGCCAGCGCACGCCGTATATTACGACCCGCGCCGCGCGCTACACGCGCTTTCGCTGCGCCCTTGGAACCGCCGTCCCTGCTGCTACTACCTATACTTACACGCTGCTCGTCAATGGCACGGCCTCAGCGCTGTCATGTCAAATTACCACGGGCGGCACATCCTGTGAGGATACCGACACAGCAGTCGTGGTGGCGGCTGATCAGCTTCTTGAGGTAGAACAGCAGGATACCACGGCGACAGATTCCTCGGTGGCCATGCGCTGCACCCTGCGGGGGAACGCCGATGACTAAGCGCCCCCTCGTCCTGCTGCTGTGGACTTTAGTCTGGCTCATGCTCCCGTCCCCTGGCCGGGCGGCGAATGAAACGCGGTATGTAGCCTGCGATGGCAGTGATACGAACACCGGCCTCAGCAGTGGCGCTCCGAAGCTCACCATCCAGTCGGCGATGAATGCCTCCTCCGGATCCGGGAATACCTTCGATGTTTCCGGGGACTGTGAGTATCGCGGCAATGGCCGGCTCATTGACACGAGCTATGCGGGGACGTCCGGCGCTTATAATGTGATCCGCTGGTGGAACCGGACCGGCACACAGACGCGCCCGCCGTTGTTTACCAACCTCCAGCCTGTGACCGGCTTTGTCAACACGGCGCTGCCGCCCAATGTCTGGTGTGCGCCGTGGCACGATGCCGGGGTGCCACGCACACCACGTGCCATGGTGCTGCGGGATAGGCTCCTGCAAGGGACCACGGCGCATGGGGCCACGTGTACGCTGGAGTACGACGGCACGTGCCGCAATGGCACGGGCTTTCATCCCAACCGCGCCCAGGACTTCTTCATCAATGGCACCTCGACGCCTTCGAGCATTACGCAGCTCGACGCGGATGGCGAGTATTTTATGGACGCGGCCAACGACCGGCTGTGTGTCTACAGCACGAGTGACCCGGACACGCGGTATACGCAGCCTGGCTACGAAGCCCTAGTGAACGCCAATGGCACGACGCCCCTGGCACTCATTGAGCATAGTTACTGGCGCCTGGAGAATATCGCCATCGCCGGGTGTAATGACTTTTGTCTGGCAGCAAGCCCCCCCAATACGACGCCGCTCGAAGGGTTCCAGTTTCTCAACGGCCGTATGTCGTTCAGCGAGCATCGCGCGCAGGTGTCTGGAAACGACGGCGGGTCGATCATGCAGCTTGCCACTGTGGCCGGGGAAACGGTCACCGGCGCTCTGATCAAGGGCAATGTGTTCCACGATACGGGTCGGGGCTTTTCCTCGAATAGCGGCAACGGCACCGTCGAGGCGACGTACGAGGATAACGAGTGGTTCAACGCGTTCAACCATGGTGCTACCTCGGCCAATCACAATGGCAATGGCCCGCGCAATCTCGTGTTTCGCCGCATGAATATCCACGATATGTGCGACCAATTTTTCGGGTCTGATCCTGGGACGGAAACGGTTCCACGGACGGATAACGCCATTATCACTATGAGCGATATTGCCATTACACGCCCGGTGCTCCCTGGCGATCCACGCCGTGGTCCGGGCGCGGAGTGCTCGCAGCTCTCCACCCTTGAAGCGATTGAGGATTCCGAGCGCTATACGCTGACGGGGACTCGCATTCTTGCGAGTGGGTATACGCGAGGGATTGATCTCACGAATGCGAATAACATTACGAGCTGCACGCATTGCACCATTGTGGACAATATTGAGCACGGTATTCGCCTGGGCAATGGCGTGGACTTTACCCTGAATAATTCGATTGTGGCCGGCAATGGGACATCGACCATCGGTGCGTCATCGTACCAGGTCGGGTGTACCGTGAACCCGTGCTCATCAAATAGTTGGCCCGGGGGGGACACGGCGCAGACGGAGAACTTTTATTTCCGGGACGATGGCAGCACCACAGGGGATATATTTCGGGTCAACGGCACTACGCCACAGACGCTGACTGAGTGGCGTGGCAATACCTGGGTCTCCGGGGATGACAGTAGTGAAGTGATTGCCTCCAACCCGGTGCCGAACGCCGCCTCGCTCGATTTCACGCCCCCTGCAGGGAGCCCTGTTCTGGGGTGTACCACGACCGGTCCTCATGTCGGCGGAACCGCCGAGTGTGGCGCCATCGAGGTGCCAGAGCTGGGGACGTGTAGTGTGACCGGCAACCTCCTGCGCTGTAATGTGTCGACGCTCAACAACGTCCCACTTGCCGTGGTGAGTGGGCTCACGCCCCGCGTGGGCGGCACGGCCAGGGCTGCCACCCAACACGCCGTGAGTGGCACGCAGTTTACCGCGACGATCTCTGGCGCGGCCATTACCGGAGGGCAGGTGGTGACGCTCGACGTGGCGTACGGTAACGTGCAGGCCCAGACCGCGTTCTCCCGGTATATCACTGCCAGAATGCACGCGGTGACGGGTTACCCGGTCACGAATCTCAACACGGCGGTGCCCGGCGCGTGTACGCTCTATGCCTCACCAACCGGGAGCGGCACCACCTGTAGCCAGGGCAGCCCGTGTCTCGTGGCAAGCGCCTGGGCCTCGCTGGACCCTGGGGAGACGCTGTGCCTGAATGACGGCACGTATACCGGCGCCAATTCGATGATCGTGCCTACGGTAAGCGGCACGGCGGGGAATCCGATTACGATCCGGGCGCTAAATGACGGCGCAGTATTGATTGACGGACAAGGCGCCCGGATACCGATGGACATTGATACACGGAATTACCTCACGGTGGAAGGTATCAATCTGCGCAATTCCAATACAGATGTGGTGCAGATTGATACGGCCGATAATATCATCGTGCGGCGGTCTATTGCCTGGGATGCCCTGGATACAGGAAATAGCAAGCCCTGGGCCATTATCACCAGCACCAATGTCCTTCTTGAGGACGTGGGAGCATTTGGTACGGGGAGGAAAGGGATTGAAGTCTTTCGGTCGACAGATGTGACGCTCCGTCGCGTATTTGCTAGATGGGATGGGAGTAACTCAACGTCGGATCCACGTATGGCGATTGCGTCGCTCTACCGGTCGTACCGGGTACGAGTAGAAAACGCCGTTGCCCTCTGGGTAGGGAATCAGCATCAAGCCACATGGAACGATGGAGACCCTGAGGGAGCGCTTGGCAGTGACAGCCTGGAACCACTGGACAATGTGCTTCAGTATGACAGCTACCATAGTGTGCACGGAACAATTCTTATTGCTCCTTCCACGGCCAGTACGACGATTACCCCGTTCCAGAATATGCGGATTGTGCAGGTGGATCAGTCGCTGGTTGAGGATACCGTCTCCTATGTTGGGGTCCCAACCTGGACCGCGACGGAACCCTTTCGCCTCGCCAACTGCTCCCAGGCGGACAATGGAGCTACGCCGGAGCCCAATGACGGTTGTGCCACAATTGATGGCACGCCAGAATCCCTGGTGGCGAGAAATCTGACGTCCATCGGTCCTGTAGCGAGTGTGTTCGAATCGCACTGGACCGTGACGAACCATGAGTACGCGACGACTGTGGGCGGAGTAAGCAGTATCTACACTGGGGCGACAGGCGCGACCGTCTGTACGCGCTATGTGGATGGGGTACTGACCACCACGCCCCTGTGGCCCTGGCCGATGTCTGCTCGCATCCTGGCCGCGACGACCCTGGACGGGGCAGAGGTGACCGACGTCGACGCCACGATTGAGGCCATTTTTGGGGTGGTGCCTTCTCAATGCTCCACGACCCCCTCGCCTGGTGAGGTCTTCTACGTGGATGCGAGTGCCGGGAGTGATAGCAACACGTGCGCCCAGGCCGAGAGCCCCAGCGCGCCGCGCCAGACCGTGGCGTCTGGTCTGTCCTGTGTTGGACCTGGGGATACCCTGCGTTTGCGGGACGATCAAGTCTTCCGCGTTACGAGCGAGCTGCTTCTTCAGCATCCTGACGTGCGGATCGAGCGGTATGGCAATGGCACGCGTGGTGCGGTGCTGACACACTTCTCGCTGGTGACGGGCTCCTGGACGACAACGGGGACGGCCAATGTCTGGGAGCGTACGGGGTTTCCCAATAATATCCAACGCATGCTCGTGGTGGCGCGTGATGACTCCACAGGTCCTCTTGCAGAAATCACCAGCCCGGTGGCAAAAACCCAAAATTACTGGTACGGCACGGAGACCCAGTGGGCGCACAACGGCACGTGCACCCCGGCGAGCCTGACCAGTAACTATGATTTTTGCTGGCGGGACTCCACGGACAGCATCCTCATGTATTACAACGGTGGGAACCCTTCGACGATTACCCAGCCTGGTATCGAGGTCATTCACATGGCCAGTCGTCCGGAGAGTCTCCTACGGATTACTGGCGCCAATACCGTGATCGACGGGATCAACGTGCTCGGTTGTGCCGAACGCTGTGTGTGGTACCGCCAGGGATCGGGCGGCAGCCGCTACCTCGGCCCTGCAGAAATTGGCTACTCTCGCTTCCGTGATCCCGATGTGTGGGGTGCTGGGAGTGAGGGGGCGGCAGTGGTGGAGATTGCGCCAGACAATGCGGCATCCCTGAGTGATATCCAGTTCACTGGCGGCGTCTTCTTGCATGACTGCGGACGGGATTGCTACCGTCTGGCGACCTTCCCGGCGACGGGCAACGGCACGCGGTCGAACATGGTGCTTCGCGATATAACGCTGGCCCGCGGGTTCAGTCATCCGGCCATCAATGCGTGTGATGGCGGGAATGGCACCACCACGGGCGCGGTGTTTGATCGGCTCACGACCTGGGATGTCTGCTCGCCTGTCCTGGCCTACAGTGGCTGCCTGACGAACACGGATATTACCTGGAGCAGCCTCTACGGCCATAGCCTGGTGCTGCAAAGTGACCAGCGGGTGCCTCTCCAGACTGGTGAGCCGAACGAGTGCAATGCCAACAACTATTACCTGTTCAGTAACGGCCAGGCTGGGGTCAGCACGACGGACCGCGATGTGATGACACGCTCCATCCTGGCCGATGCGGACATCGCGTTTCGTATGAGCGGGCCTGACAGTTTCTTGGCGCTGGAGCGTTCACTCATCCTCGGTAACAGCGAACAGGGCGTGTCGGTGAACGGCAATGGCGGCTCCCTGCAGGTAATCGACAGTATCATTGCGGGGAACGGCGATGGCAATACGGCAACAGCGAGCAATGGCAACGTGGTGTGTATCCTGGGCGTGTGTGACACGTTTCTCTGGGATATCGAGGATTCGACGATTGATAATGGGGCAAACACCTCGGTGGCGTATCTGGATGGTGCCAGCCGGACGATTAGCCAGCTCAACACGATCGACACAAGTCTTGGCAACCAGGACGTGGCGCCAGGGTTGACGCTTCCGAACCCGCGACACAGCATCACTGTTGGTTCGCTGCAGGTTGCGCAGGGCAATGCGGCGTCCGAGGATGGGCCACTGGTGGGCTTTGGGCTCTCCTGCACCACGCTCAATGCGACCACGCTGCGGATTACGGCAGGGACGACCGACGTGCCCGTGATCACTACGGCCGCGCGGTTTACCCCGCTGGTCGATGGCGCGGGCAGAACGGCGACGACCTGCACGGTGACGGGCGATACACAGGTGGACTGTGCGGTGTCCGGGGAAGCCATGGTGGGAGGCCAGGACATTGATCTAACGGCAAGTCTTGGTGCGGTGGAATCGGTCTGTGTGGTGGGGGATCGCACCGGCCCGTGTTTCCGCCAGGCAAGCTATGCCACCACGGCGCTCCAGTGCGGCAATACCCTGGCGGGGGGTGGCTCCTCGACGCCGGTCTACAGCATGCCGACCTGGCAGGTGTACCCAAGCCATTGTAACGCCGCGACTACTTCCTATTGCCGACCCTACGGGCCGGAAAAAGTTGCTCCGTGTCTCACGCCAACCGCCCGCTTTACCCTGGCGACCGCCATTGAGGTGGAAGAGGCTAACGCCCTGGCGCAGCAGTATCGCTTGCGTTGCCGGTATATTCCGGTGGCGACGGGCGTTCCAGGATCCTGGGAACTGATTACGCAGACCCAGGCAGCCTCACGTGTTGCCACGACCGGCAACCGGGGCGTGGTGGACGACCAGGCGTGCGCCTCTTCTGTGCTCGATAGTAGCGAGGGACTGTGCTACTACGTCGAGGCCAATGGTGAACGCACACTCTCACTTGGGGTGAGTGAGGGGCAGCGCCTGACGGTGTTGTGGTCCTTGCAGCTCGATCCAACGCCGGGCAACCTTCTGCCCGGAGACCGTGTGCAGTGTGAACCGGCGCTCCCAGACGGGACGCCAATTGCGGGCGATCCGCCGTTTGAATTAACCATCTCCACGCTGCCGCAGAGCGTGACGTATCGCTAGGAGGGACTTTATGGCGCTGGTGCATCTTGTCTGGGATGATTCGCTCCTCTCCGATAGCCGGATTTTGCCGCCTGATAGCGGTGTGGTCTACCGGGTCTGGTGGGGACCGACATCGCGTGGTGCGCAGCAACGTGACACCTTTCTCTATCCGACGACAGAGGCACTCTCGGCGAATCATGGCGCGAGTGTTGTTGTCCCGGGCGGCGCCACCTGGCACTTTAGCGTGACGGCCGTGCTGCTTGAGCCCTACGAGTGGGTAGACCAGGAAACTGGCCAACCTTACATCCTGGATGCAGGTGAAACATTGTATAGCAATGAGGTGAGTGCTGTGGTGGTGTCTGATGAGCCGATCCATCTCTCGTTCACGCCTCCCAGGAACCTGCGGAGGAATCCCTGATGTGTGCCCTGGCGCTGGTCCTGCTCTGTCTGTTATGGGCGATTCCCGCCAGGGCTGTCACCTATTTCGTGGATCCGCAATCCGGCAGTGACACGAATGCTGGTACGTCGCAGGGCTCGCCGTGGCAGACCATCCCAGGGACCCGTACGGCGACCGATAGTGGGTTCCTGCGTACGGCATGGGGCAGCATCAACGGTTCCACCGGCCGGATCGTGGCAGGCGATATCATTGAGCTGCGGGCCGGGGGCTCCATGACCAGCGCTCTTGGTGGGCGTCTGTGGATCAGTAGTGCCTACTATGATAGCGGTACCCAGGGAAGCCCAATCACCATCCGCGTCAGCTCGACATGGGGCAGCGGCCACTTTACTTACAATATGTCAGGCATGACGGTCAACAATTTTGATGGGGGCATCTTTGTCCAGACTCGAGACTGGCTGTACGTGCGCGGGGCGAGCCGCGACAGGCGGTTGATCGTTGACAATCAGACGGGCACCACGGGAACATTCGCGCTCTGGTGGAATGGCACATCCGGTACACATATCCAGGGCGGCGGACTGGCCTGGGTCTGGGCCAGGAACAGTAGCCGTGGCGGCATCAATTTCAGCTACGTCGACGATGCGACCGTCACGAATACCAGGGCGTCGGCAAACGGCACCATCGGCCTGGCTATTGGGGGGATCGCGGACGAAAATTGCCGCAACATCGTGATCGAGGATTCCGAGTTCTGGGGCAATGGGAACAATGACCCGGGTAATACGCTGATACGGCACGGGGCGGGCGTGTACGGGAGCGACACGATCATCTTCCGGCGCTCAACGTTCCGCAACAATGTCAGAGACGGTTTGGACGCTGGAACCTCCACCAACGCCGCGCCGAGTAGCATCATCGTCGTCGACAGCACTGCGCATGATAATGGGGAGGATGGGTTCGGCGCCAACGGTGGTAGCGCGGTGAATGCCGCGTATTTTATCAATAGCGTCGCGTACAATAACGTGCAGGCCGGCTGGGACCTGTACGGTGGCGTGACGGCGGCTGTGCTCCACTGCGTGGCCCATCACAATGGGAACACCGCGAACGGCAGTGGAAACTTTCTCATCTATACCGATCCCGCCACCCCGAATGATACCAATGTCCTCATCCGTAACACGATTGGCTATGCGCCCAAGTCCCACAGCCAGGTGTTTGCGGTGACGACTCCGGGCCGGACGGCGCGCATTTCCAGTGACTACAATCTGTGGATTCCGCGTGCTGCAGATACCGAAATTGCGCACGAGTTCCCAGCGGGCGTGACCTTCGCGTATAACGCTGCCCGCCCATCCTGGTCTGGGGCGAATGACCTCTATGGTCTTGCGAATAATCCGGGGTTTACGGCGATTAGCACCGCCGCGTTTGCCACAAATAACTACCGCCTAACATCCGCGGCGAGCAGTGCCGCCAATGCGGCGGGCGCGGTGTGGGGCCTGGTGCCCCGTCTGGTGGAGGCCTTGGTGTCGACCGACCGTGATCGCCGCTATCGCCCATATCCTGCGGAAATCGGTGCGTACGAACGGCCACAGGTATGTCCATAACCATAGGAGCCGTGGTATGTCTGATGATGTTGTCATAACCTCCCGTGATTTCTGGGTGCTGGTGCAAACAGTCTGGGGAGAGGCCCGCGGCGAGGATTCTCTCGGCCAGGTCGCCGTCATGCATGTCATCAAGAACCGGGCCGCGCAGCGCCAGCAACCCTTCCGGACCATCTGTCAGACTCCTTTTCAGTTCTCGTGCTGGAATGAGCACGATCCCAATCTTCCGAAAATGCAGGCGCTGCATTACGGGCTTTCTCAGATACGTCATTTGGCGGCAAAGCTATTAATCGCGTTTGACGATCCGGATATCACCCGTGGCGCCACACATTATCATGCAAAGCAGGTCCTGCCGTATTGGGCCAAGGATAAGATACCGTGTCTCGTCATTGGGAATCACCTGTTTTATAACGACATCGATTAGGGGTGGAGCATGGCACTTCTTGCAGGCGCTGGCGCACTCGTTGATATGGTCCTTGGGACAGTCCGCCCCGTCCTTGACAAGTTCTTCGATAAGACCGAGCAAGCCCGGATCGAAGCTGACATTCGGGCCCAGGCCGAGTTGCATGCGTCCACGCTCCTCACTGCGCTTCTTCAGGCGCAGCGCGATGCGGTCCTTGCCGAGTTACAGAATGAGAGCTGGATTGCACGGAACTGGCGGGCGCTGCTCATGCTCGGGCTCTCTTTTGTCGTGCTCAACAATTATTGCCTTGCACCGTACGTCCAGATGCTTTTTGGCGTGTCCGTGAGCGTTGAGCTTCCGACAGAGTTGTGGGTCTTGCTCATTATCGGGGTGGCAGGCTATCTGATGAATGCCGAGACGTTCAAAATGATTGTCGATCTCTTTCGCCGTCCGAGGACTCTCTCATGATCGGCTGGCTGAAGAATCTCTTGTGGGATCGTGCGACGTTTGAGCAGTATGCCCGTACACTGCTTGCTGGCATCTGGGCATCGTATGAGATGGGGCTGCTTCCTGACTTTGCCGAGAAGTCATGGATGTACTATACCACGCGCCTTTGTCTCGTGTTTGCCTTTCTTCTGCGTGCCGGGGACAAGAATGTTCAGTCGTAAAATGGCCGTGGTTGATAGCCAAATCTCTTTGTTAAAGGACGACTATTTCAAGCATAAAGAGGAATCTCGCGCCTGGCGGGAGCAACTTCGCATGCAGTATGAGGGGCTCTGGAAAGATTTACAGCGTCAACAGACCGAGTTGGCGAAATCCGTTCATGATGAGATTCGAAGCTTTGAAACGTCGATCAGCAGCAATATCCATCAAAGTATTGCGTCACTCTCGCATTCGAATCAAATCGGCCGCGAACAGATTCTTCAACGCCTCGAATCCTCAACAGAAAAGCTCCGCGGGGAGATGGTCTCGCTGTTACAGAGCGCCAATACGCGGATGGATACCACGATAGAGAAGTTGCGTGAGGAAGCCACGGAGCATATGCAGACCATCTCGACGAATCTTTCGAAAGACATGCAGCGGATTGTGGACGACCAGCGCAAAGTCGAAGAAGCGCTCAAGCCGGTACGGGATAAGATTGTGATGGCAGCAGGGATTGTGGGATTTCTGACGTTCATTGCCGGGATTGTGGCAGTGGTACTCAAACTTTTCAAAGGGTAAGCGGCATGGAGTTGTTCTTACTCCTCAGCCAGGGCTTGTTGGTGACGATGATCTTTCTGACGGTGATGCTTCTTGTGATGGCTGCGTCGCTCTGGATCGTCTTTCTGCGGATGCCACACATGA
>JACCDP011442447.1_pt1 | contig 34944 bp, 29 predicted proteins | sample 7445841 | NCBI WGS metagenome assembly JACCDP01 (sample SAMN15323441, study PRJNA562643) | freshwater metagenome | isolation source: river surface water | place: USA:Blue River Watershed | collected 2017-08-17 | reverse complement strand
TTCACATTGATATTCGCATTGTCTGCACTCGGAGTAAACGTATGAACCGTCAAAGTACCCGATCCACTCACCGTCCAACTTCCTCCAACAGTAGCAATACCAGTCACCTGTACGTTGCTGTTTTGCGCAAAAACAGCCGAAGAAAAGAGTAACAAAAAGGAACAGAGATAAAAAATTCTGTTTAAAAGAGAGACTTTAACTAGACTAAAAAACATACCAAAGTCCTTCCATCTTAAAAAAGAAGGCAACCTCAGGAATATTGGCAAATTGATATGTGTTTTAATTAATACCACGAATCAATAGTAATAATCAAATTGAATTCGGTCTCCTGAACTAAGTGCATTGTTTCCATTATTGGAAGGGACGTAGGTAACCGTGGTTCCTGAAATGCTGTAGGCAGTATTGCTAATTCGAATCCCATTGATGTACATTTTTACTTTGGAATTGACAGAGGGTGTTTGCGTCAAGGTAAATGAAGTTTGACCTACAGTAGCCGTAAATTCATTGGCCACTTCTCGAACTAGGGCGGAGCTGGAAGTAGACCAGGTAAGGGTTCCTGTACCAGAAGTAGTCAGGACTTGCCCGTTAGTTCCATGGGTGCCGGGATAGGTAACTGCTCCAGCGGTAAGGGTGCCAGAAACTACCACATTATTGGAAAAGGTTTTATTTCCAGCCAAAGTCTGCGTTCCTGTAGTTACCACTCCAGCATTACTACCATCTGCAGGTGCCAAATTCAACACACCTGAAGTGATACTAGCGCCATTAGCGGTAGAGGAACCTGCAATAGTTCCCACTGAACTAATACCGCTGCTCGGAATTGTGGCCCAACTTGCGGTACCTGAACCATTTGTGGTTAAAAATTGTCCATTGGTTCCTGAGGTGTTGGGATAAGTAATTGTTCCACTACGAATGGTACCCGAAGTTCTAAGGTTACCGCTTACCTCCAATTTTTCGGAAGGGGTTGTGGTACCAAGCCCCACATTTCCTCCATTATTAAAGATATTACTACTGTTGGTTACCCAGCTGCTCCCATTCCAATAGGGAGTATTTCCTGCTGCTGCTCCAGGAGTTAGCAGTCCTGTTTGACCCTGAGCTCCCGTGGCTCCAGTAGCACCTGTAGCTCCAGTTGGACCCTGAGCCCCTTGAGGGCCCGTAGCACCCGTAGGCCCTTGGGGACCTGTAGCTCCTGTTGGGCCTTGAGCACCTGTCGAACCTTGGGGGCCAACTAAGGATATTCCCGATGGCCAGGACCCGCCAGACTTCGGTCCAAACAAGGTATTGGAACTAGTATTGATGTAAAAATCCCCATCCACCCCTTGATTTGTGGGGTTGGTTGTACCGTTTAAAACAGACTTTCCATTCAATCCTGCCACTCCATCAGCACCCGCAGGGCCAGTCAATCCTCTGAGTCCTTGGGGACCAGGTGCCCCATCATTTCCAGCAGGGCCTGGAGGTCCAGCAGGTCCAGTCAAACCAATGGGGCCTTGAGGGCCTGTCGCTCCAGTACTTCCAGCAGGTCCTTGAGGACCTATAGGACCTGGCGCTCCCGTGGATCCAGTACTTCCGGCAGGGCCTTGAGGGCCTTCTGGACCGGTTAAGCCTATAGGTCCTTGAGGCCCTGCTGCACCTGTAGCCCCATTATTTCCGGCAGGTCCTTGGGGACCAACCGCTCCTGTTGCGCCATTAGTACCTGCAGGACCCTGTGGACCCATAGGTCCAGCTGGACCAATCAGTCCAATAGGGCCTTGAGGACCTGGAGCTCCTTGAGAGGCCAATAAAGCCCAATTGGTCGAGTTGGTATCCGGACTGGAATTGGAATTACTGACAGGGACAATACAAAACCAAGAAGCCCCATTGTATCCTACCACATCATCTTTTGCATAGGTGCCCGTTGCTGACCACTGACCTTTCCAAGTAAGTCCGGCAGGACCAATAGGTCCAGGAACACCTTGCGCTCCTTGTGGACCTTGGGGACCAGTAGGTCCAATTAGCCCTTGTGCACCACTAGGTCCGGTCGGACCAACTGCACCACTTGGACCTTGGATTCCCATAGCACCTGAAGGACCAATAGGTCCTGTTGGTCCAGTAAGTCCAATTGGGCCTTGAGGACCAGTGGCACCAGTCAAACCAATTGGACCTTGGGCTCCAGTTAAACCTGTGGCACCTACGGAACCTTGGATACCCTGTGGTCCAGTCAATCCAATAGGGCCTTGGGGACCTGCAGGTCCTATTGAGCCTGTAGCACCCGTCAAGCCTGTAGGTCCAATAGGACCTTGAGGCCCTTGCGGGCCAGTCAAACCAATTGGACCTTGGGGTCCTGTGGCTCCGGCAGGTCCTGCAGGGCCTACTGCAGAAGAATTGCTACTGTTGCCAGCAAAAAGTGCATAAGGAACACTCAATAATTCAGTGGTTCCTACAATACTGTAATTTGTTCCTCCGGTGGGATCGGTTTCGCTTTTAATAAAGTAAGGACCATTTCCCCAGTCAATTCCTGAAAAACTACCTGTCAAAATTGCCCCTCCCCCAATCTCTAAACTGACAAGGCCATTGGCATTGGTCGTCTTGGTATGCCGTTCCACATATACGGCAGTTCCATTAGGTGAACCCTTCACTACAGAAATTTTTATTCCAACCGAACTCGAGGCTACGACAATATTGCTCGCATTGCGGATAATGGCTTGGTAACTCATCTTTTGTGGGGCTTGGGCCAAAGCACTTGCTCCAAGCAAAAAAACAACTAAACCCAGGAGAACTTTTTTCATTTTTCTTGTAGTTATTTATTCAAAAAGCCGGCTGACTTGGCTCTTGTGTCTTGTTTCTATTTTTTACCTCCTCAATAAATTTAACATACCTCTCCTGCTCTCACCTGTTTCTTTCACAGAAATGACCCAATAATAGGTACCTATAGGAAGTTCCCTTCCTTTCAATTTTCCATCCCATCGTATATCAGGATTCTCGGTAGCAAATACAAGCAAGCCACCTCGATCGTAAATCTGAATGCGTACCTCTTCAAAGAATCTGAGTGCGGGTACTCCCCAAGTGTCATTGGATCCATCCCCATTTGGTGTGAATGTATTTGGAACAACCAATGAACTGGAAGATGGACGGATTCGAGTAACCTCAAAGAATTTCTCCAGGGTGTTGCCATCCCGATCGGTAACTTGAACTACAATAGAGAAATTCTTTCGTCCAGGGGCAGCATCTAAACTGCTCCAAAACAAGTCATTGCCTTTGATTTCAAACAATCGGTTGTCATATCCTTTTCCGTACAAGCGGATTTCGTGCACATCATCTAGGGGATCATCCACAAGAAATTCGCCTACCGCAATAAAGAATTGCTCAGCACTAACCGCAAAGGTGGAGTTGCTCAAACTTACCTCTCTTGGCGGATCCTTGGGCAACACTTGAACCCGAATCTCGGATTCTACTTTGGTTGGATTGGTAATAAAGGAAGGAAGGATTAGACTTCCACGAATTGTATAAAAGCCCCGCTTAAATACATTCAGCGTAGCTAAGTTCCAATTTACCCCTACGCGTACATATTGTCCTTCCGTGGTTTGAATATTCATCGTAGTAGGTAATCTGGGCATTTTGGACCAAGGGGTTTGGATAGTCTCGACTTCCATAACTTTGGCAACTTTCGCTATTTCATAACGATGTTGTACTCCTTGAGCTTTAATGCCTGTAGCTTCACTATATGTCGTATAGACAACCTGCCCAATGCTGTAAGCGACAGATCCACCAGAACCTGAAATATCCCCTCCAGCAGCATTTGCCGATTCTTGCGCTACAGTACTACTAGAAAATAGACACATCAAAAAAATGCAAATGAATAGGGTAATCCCTGCCGGTATCCAATCGCATTTTGAGTTGCTTAATCGATTCACAGAACTAATTTTTACTAGAATTTTAAAGATACAGAATATATTTATCTTCGATTAATTAAAATTCAGCACGATAAATTATATTATTTTTTAAAAAAAGTATAATTAATAAGATTTTTACCTTTCAATTCTTTCTAAAACTTTCAGCCCAAAAAGGGAAGGAATCCGCAAACGCTTGACTGCCTGATTGGTTTACTAACCTTCTAAAGGTTCCTTCGGTAGACCACCCTTTCTGTTGAAGTCAAGGACTCAACCAACTACCCCAAATAACTTAGGCTATAAAAAAGAAAAAGGAGTTACATTTCTGTAACTCCTTTTTACTTTATGAGCCCCTTGCCGGGATCGAACCAGCGACCTACTGATTACAAGTCAGTTGCTCTACCAGCTGAGCTAAAGAGGCCTACCTTTATGGTGCTGCAAATATAGAAGGAATGGCCCTTACGTCCAAAATCAGCTCAACTATTTTTTGAGCTTCTCGCTATCTTACAGATTCTGAGACCTTAAAAATTAAAATTCTTTGAGAATAGAAAGCTTCTTTTTCAATTTATCAATCTCCTCTTCCGCTTTTTGAATCTTTATCTCAAACTGATCTTTCAATTTATCAGCAGTTTTGGAAGCAGCAAAAAACTCCAAGTTATTTCTCCAAAGGGTAATGCTATTTTCCAAATCTGTGATCTGCTTCCGGATACCATGCTCCTTCTTATTCAGGGTTTTTACTGAATTAGGATCTCCTTGAATACGATTCAAATTGAGTCTAAATAGGAAGTCGTCCTTAGCTCCACCTTTTGCTCCCATCTTTTCAAGGTATCCATCCACAGCATCTTTGAATTTTGCCTGGATTTCCTTGATGTTTTTTCGAGGAACAAACCCGATGGCATTGAACTCAGAAACTAAGCCGCTCAATTGAGCCTCTTCCAAGCCCTCACCTTTTTTAGTCAAATCTACAAGCTGGTCAATAATGGTTTGTTTTTTAGCCAAATTCGCATCAAACTCAGAGGAAGACTCTTTAGAGGAATTTCTTCTGCTTTCAAAGAAAGCATCACAAGCCTCTTTGAATCTTTTATACAAAGCATCCCTATTTTTTTCAGGGGTGGGCCCTAATTTTTTCCACTCTTGCTGCAGTTTCACCAACTGGTTGGCAGTGGCTTGCCAATTGGTATTTGCTTTCAACTCCTCAGCTTGAGTAATCAACTCTTCTGCTTTCTTCTGATTGGAAGCTCGAACTTCATCCAGTTCCTTGAAGAACAAGTTCTTATTGTGGAAAAACTGCTTAAATAAAGACCAAAAGGCCTTATTGATGTCTTTTCCTGCTTCTTTGGGAATTGCCCCAATTTTTTCCCAAGATTTTTGAATCTCAAGGATTTCCTTGGTTTTGGTATTCCAATCCTTAATTCGATCTGCTTTGTATTCCCCAAAAGGGGTCAATACCACAATCAAAGCCTCTTTCTCAGTAAGATTCTTTTTGACTACCTCTTTTTGGCCATCAAAAAACTCCTTTCTTCGATCATAAATGACGTCTGATGCGGCCTTAAATCGCTGCCAAATTTGTTCCTGTTCCTCTCGTGGTACAGGACCTAAATGCTTGAATTCTTCGTGAAGTTCGTTGAGTTGACGGATGGCCTCTTTCAAATCGGCTACTCCTTTCAAGGCCTCTGCTTTCTCGCAAAGCTCCAACTTTCCTTCTAAATTTTTCTTCCGATCAAGTTCCTTTAACTCAAAATAGATGCTTCTATTGTCATAAAAACGGTCCATTAAAGCATTAAAACTTGCCCATAAATTTTTGCTTTGTGCTAGTGGAACTGGTCCGATCGTTTTCCAAGTTTCCTGGATTGCCTTTACAGCAGCCATGCTTAAGGTAGTCTCTTCACCATCCACCAATTCGCGCAACTTGTTGAGCAATTCAGTTTTGGCTAGCAAATTCTTTTCCTTTTGGCGCTCCGCTTCTTTCCGCAACGAATTCAACTGATTTCGGAAATTTGTAAAAAGCGAATTGAATTCTCGGTCGATCTCCGAGCCTCTAAAAGCAAAATCATCAGCAACTCCACCTTCAGCCAAATAGTGCTTTAAGGCCTCATCCCGATCTTTATGCGTCAATTCGTCGTAAACTGCTTTGATTTCATGGACAACTTTGTCCAATTTCAAGGCTATACCTTGAGCCAATTTTTCTTTGAGCAAGTCAAAGAGCTGTACTTTGGATAAGCCGGATAAATCAACTGCTACTTGCTCTTCTTCTTCCACTACATGTTCCTCCACCTCTTGTGAGGAAACCTCTAGAATCGGGGTGCTTTCTTCCTGGATAGGCGCTTCTTCCATAGGTACAACTGCCTTTGCTTTAGCCTTTTTTGGCTTTTCTTGGACAGTGGCAGGGACAGGCTCTTCTTCTGAAACTGGAAGGGTTTCTGCAGCAACTTTTTTACCCTTAGTTCCTTTTTTGGGAACAGTGGTTACCTTATCCTCTTCGGACAGCTCTTTACTTTTCTTAGTCATAAAAAACGATACTAATCTTACGCAATAGATTCAAAGGTAGGCATTTTGCCTAATTTAATCGTGGGTCAATGGGATAATTTGCTTGAATTTCAAACTCTCCACCCATCGCTTTCATGAGTAGTCTCCAAATTTGATCCGAAGAATTCTCAAAAACAGTGAATGTCGGTGCTCCTGAATATACCACCCAGGTGTCCTCTGCAAGTTCTGCTTCCAACTGCCCATGATCCCATCCACTGTAGCCCAGAAAAAATCGAACTTGATTAACTTCCAGTACATGAGATTTTAGGAGGTGCGCTAACGTAGAAAAATCACCTCCCCACCAAATCCCGTCAACTAAAGGTTTACTATCAGGTAGGAGTTGAGAACCGAAATAAATAAAATGGAGGGTGTTTTGTTCCACAGGACCTCCAACGAATACATCACATTCTAGAAAGTTTAACTCCTTGACTAGATCCCCTAAATTCAAAATTGAGGGTTTATTGATCACAAAGCCAATACTTCCTTGGTCCCCATGCTCACAGAGGAGAATCACGGACCTCACAAAATCCGCATCATTCAAAAAAGGCGTAGCCAGCAAAAGTTTCCCTGCTTGTAGGTTTGGAACTGAAAACTGATCCATGTAGAAAAGTAAATTAAGTTTACTTAAATTTAATTTTTGAAATCACAATCTCAAGAAAATCGCTCAGAAAATTACGAGGAATCGAAAGGCCTATGAAACTTGCATCCATTAGAAAGGAATACAGTCTACAATCTTTAGAAATCAATCAGGTAGCGAAAGATCCTTTCTTGCAGTTTAGCCAATGGCTGAAGGAAGCAGTAGAAGCAGAAGTTCTGGAAGTAAACGCCATGTGCCTCTCCACGGTAAGCAAAGATGGATTTCCCAATTCGAGGGTTGTATTGTTAAAGGAACTGGATGAAGGTTTTGTATTCTTTACCAATTATGAAAGTGCAAAGGGCAAAGATTTGGAATCCAATCCAAAAGCGTCCCTAACCTTCTTTTGGGCTGAAATTGAACGGCAAGTTCGGGTAGTTGGGACGGTAAGTAAAGTCAGCACTGAAGAATCAGATGCCTATTTTTTGTCAAGACCTTATGGATCTCAATTGGGAGCCTGGGCTTCCCCACAAAGTCAAGAGATTGTCAGCAGAGAGGTGATTGAAACGAACCAAAAGGATTTGGAACGAAAGTTTGCAGAATCGCCAATGATCAGGCCGCCGCATTGGGGTGGTTACCGACTTGTTCCTCACCGGGTTGAGTTTTGGCAAGGAAGACCCAGCCGATTGCACGATCGGATTTGCTACGAAAAGGTACTGGAATCTAATTCTTGGAAGGTAGCACGGCTGGCTCCCTAATTACTTCAGGTCAAAAAGGTCAGCAACTCCAATAAACCGCTCTACGGTGAATCCCTCACCATACTTCACTTGAATCCGATGTCCAAATTCCCGTGCCCTAGATTCAATAAAAGGTAGAAATTCAGGAGACGAGATAAAGCTTGCAGGTTCTTTACTTTTAGGATCAAAAAATTGAGAGCCAAAAGCGGCTATGCTTTTCACTTTCGTGTCCCAGTGTTCTGAAATGTCGACAATAAAGTCGGGTTGGATGTAGTTGTTTTGAATGTAATGGTAAACAAATTTAGGTCTCCAAGCAGCTTGTTTATTTCCATCTTGCCAGGTTTCGATTTTAGTCAAACCACTCATAAAGCAAGCATTCGTGGCTAAAGAAGCACCTTTGCCATGATCGGGATGACGATCAGTCACCGCATTGGCAAGGACAATTTCAGGTTGATATTTACGGATTACTTGAATTAATTTCAATTGGTGTTCTGTGTCATCCTTAAAAAACACATCCTGAAACCCCATATTTTCTCGTGCAGCCAGGCCTAATAGCTGAGCGGCATGAGCGGCTTCTTGCAAGCGAAGTTCGGGTGTGCCGCGTGTACCCATTTCTCCAAGGGTCAAATCGACAATGCCAACCTTATGACCCTTGGCTACTTGTGCAGCAATGGTCCCAGAACAACCTAATTCTGCATCGTCAGGATGCGCAGCGAGTACAAGGATATCTAATTTAAGCATCATGCATCATTTATTTAACCCGAAGACTTTGACCTATTCTCAAGATCGAACGACTTGAAATTTCATTCAACCGCGTGATTGTGGAGACCGAAACTCCATACCTACGAGCGATAGAACCTAGATTTTCCCCTCTTTTCACACGATGGTACGCTGCAGCGCTCGCTTTGGCAATGTGTCCAAACAAAGCCTTATTAATCAGCAACTCCTGCTTGGTCAATAAACTCTTCTCAAAGTCATAGACTATTTCAGGATCAAAAACCATTCCCTTGTAGCGTAATTCGTAATGCAGGTGCGGCCCTGTACTTCTACCTGTTGATCCGCCTTTTCCAAGCAAATCTCCAGCAAGTACTTCGTCACCTACCTCCATTACGTGTTTGGATAAGTGTCCATACAAAGTTTCAAGTCCATTCTTATGACGTACGACATAATAATAGCCGTAACCATAACGATCGTAGCCCTTTACGCGAATGATGCCATCAAATGCGGTATACACCGCATCGCCTGTATTTAGATCTAAATCTACCCCGCCATGCATTCTGCCCCAGCGAGGACCAAATCGTGAATTGACCAATACATCGGTTAAAGGCAATTTCCAATATTGACCCAACTGCTCATCGTAAAGTTTGACTACCAGGCTATCTTTAAACTCTTTGATGTCAAAGTTGTAAATGTTTACTTTTTTGGTGTCCCAATTCGAAAAATATTCAAAGGCAGTAATCCATACACTGTCTATTTGAACTTGGTCTGCTACAGCAATCACTTCATTGGTAGGAGCCCAGTCAATGGTAAAGGGATCTTCACTGATGATGGATTTTATTCGCGCCAAATCCACTGTATTCTGAAACAATAGCGAATCGGTTTGGGTGGATAGGGTGCGCAAATAGGTTACTTCATCAAATTGACGTAACTCAATATTTTTTCGCTCTTGTGAGGAACCTGTTCCAGTTGGATTTTTCTTGATAATCTTGGGAAAGCCCTGGGTGAATTCCTTAAAATCAAAATTTTTCTTATCCGTTGGAGAGGGTGCAGGAGTTTGATTTTTATTGAAAATTTTAGGCAATACCTGTCCCTGAGCCATACTTAGGCCAAAACTCATGTAAATACTTAAAATTCCAAGAAGAAGTAAACTCCTCATGTAGTGTATTCCTAGTTTTCAAGTGCAGCAAGGAAGCGTTCCGCATCCAAAGCCGCCATACAACCTGTTCCTGCAGCAGTTACAGCTTGTCGGTAAACATGATCCTGGGCATCGCCACAGGCAAAAACACCTTCGACATTTGTTTTCGTAGTACCTGGAATAGTTTTTATATATCCCGCCTCATCCATCGTAATGAACTCCTTGAAAATTCCTGTATTAGGTTCGTGACCTATAGCAACAAAGAAGCCAGAAATTGAAATCTCAGAAATTTTTTCAGTTTTATTGTTTAAAACGCGCATCCCAGTTACTTCTTCGGCTCCCAAAATCTCCTGAGTCTCGGTGTTCCAAAGGATTTCAATCTTAGGATTATTTTTTACCCGATTCTGCATGATTTGAGAAGCCCTCATTTCATCTCGACGCACGATCATGTACACTTTCGAACAAATATTTGCCAAGTAGGAAGCCTCCTCACAGGCAGTATCTCCAGCACCTACAATGGCTACTTCTTGTCCTCTAAAGAAAAAACCATCACAGACGGCACAAGCAGATACACCTCTCCCATTCAGGCGCGTTTCGCTTTCCAATCCCAGCCATTTGGCAGAAGCCCCTGTACTGATAATCACAGTCTCGGCTAAGATGGTTTTTTGATCATCTACAACGACCTTGTGCGGACGTGCATTAAAGTCTACTTGGGTAACGAGGCCAAAACGAACTTGGGTACCAAAGCGCTCCGCCTGTTTTCTAAAGTCTTCCATCATCTCTGGACCCATAATTCCTTCTGGATAGCCAGGATAATTCTCCACATCTGTGGTGATTGTCAACTGTCCACCTGGCTGACCACCCGTATACAATACCGGAGACATACCCGCTCTTGCGGCATAAATCGCTGCCGTATAGCCAGCTGGTCCAGATCCAATGATCAATACTTTTACCTGTTCGTTAACTTGACTCATACCGTGTATCGTTTCTCTTTTTACTAATCTATTCGTTGAAAACAGTTTGTTCTAAATGCATAAAAACACGCAGCCTAATTCAAAGACATAAAATTAAAAAGGGGCCAAAGCCCCCTTTCTAATTTTTATCCCAAATAAGGTTTGAGGGTTTTGCTACGGGAGGTATGCCTCAATCTTCTAATGGCTTTTTCTTTGATCTGCCTTACGCGCTCTCGAGTCAAATTGAACTTTTCTCCAATCTCTTCCAAGGTCATGGCATGCTCTCCATTCAATCCAAAATAGAGCGTGATTACATCCGCCTCTCTTGATGTCAACGTAGAGAGTGCGCGCTGCACTTCTTTTCTTAGGGAATCATTCATCAAGCCATCATCTGGCTTTTCGTCTCCATCATTTTCCAATACATCGAGAAGGCTATTTTCTTCGCCTTGTACGAATGGAGCATCCATCGATACGTGTCGACCAGAAATCTTCATGGTATCCACTACTTCTGAGGCCGACACTTCCAGCACTTCAGCCAATTCCTCTGGAGATGGTTCGCGCTCAAATTTCTGCTCCAATTCACTAAAGGTCTTTGAAATTTTGTTCAAAGAACCTACTCTATTCAAAGGAAGTCGAACGATACGTGATTGCTCTGCAAGTGCCTGAAGAATGGATTGACGAATCCACCATACTGCATAGGAGATAAACTTAAAACCACGCGTTTCATCAAATCGTTGCGCCGCTTTGATCAATCCCAAGTTGCCTTCATTGATCAAATCCCCTAAGGACAAGCCTTGGTTCTGGTATTGCTTGGCTACAGAAACCACAAAACGAAGGTTAGCCTTGGTTAATTTCTCCAAAGCGAGCTGATCGCCTTCTCGGATTCTTTTTGCCAATACAACCTCCTCATCGGCTGTCAACAGATCTACTTTACCGATCTCTTGAAGGTATTTATCAAGAGATTGTGATTCTCTGTTTGTAATCTGCTTGCTAATTTTTAGCTGCCTCATTCAGGATGGATTAATTGAAAAGGGGTGATTATTCGTATAACTAATCAAATGCCAAATCTAAATTAGGCGTTTGATGCTGGTTTCTCCGGTCTTGGAAGCAAGGCTTTTCTAGACAATTTGAATTTACCTGTTTTCTTGTCCACGTCAATTAACTTGACCGTGATTTCTTCTCCAGGTTCCAATACGCCATCCATACTTTCCAAACGATCCCACTTGATCTCGGATATATGAAGTAAACCATCTTTACCTGGCATAAATTCCACAAAAGCTCCAAAAGCTTGAATATTTTTTACTTTACCGGTATATACCTCTCCTATTTCTGGTTGAGCAACGATGGCTTTTACGCGACGAATCGCTGCTTCCATGTTGTCTTGGTTCGCAGAATAGATGTTAATCTTTCCTTGGTTATCAATTTCCTCAATGACCACAGTAGTAGCGGTATCTTTCTGAATCTCCTGAATCACCTTTCCACCTGGACCAATCACTGCTCCAATCAACTCCTTAGGAATCCACATCATGAAGGAACGTGGGGTATGTGGCTTCAAGTCAGTCTTAGGTGCTGCAAGCGTTTTGGAGATTTCCTTCAAGATATGAAGTCTACCATCCTTTGCTTGGTAAAGCGCCTCTTTCAAGACAGAATAATCCAAACCTTCCACTTTCAAGTCCATCTGGCAAGCAGTAATCCCTTTTTCGGTACCTGTTACCTTGAAGTCCATATCTCCTAAGTGATCCTCATCTCCTAGAATATCGGATAGAATGGCATATTTACCTGTCTTGGCATCAGAGATCATGCCCATGGCAATCCCCGTCACCGGAGCCTTGATTTGAACACCTGCGTCCATCAATGCCAAAGAACCAGCACATACCGTAGCCATGGAAGAAGATCCATTGGATTCCAAAATATCGGAAACGATACGAATGGTGTAAGGATTTTCAGTTTCTGGAGGAAGCACTTTCTTCAAGGCACGCATGGCAAGGTTACCATGCCCTACTTCTCTTCTACCTACCCCTCTATTTGGCTTTACTTCGCCAGTAGAAAACCCTGGGAAGTTGTAGTGCAAGTAAAATTTGTTATACCCAGAGATGACCGCACCATCAATTAGCTGCTCATCCATGTTGGTACCTAGGGTACAAGTTGTAACTGATTGAGTTTCTCCTCGAGTAAATACTGAAGATCCATGTGCAGAAGGCAGGTAATCTACTACAGACCAGATCGGTCTGATTTCGTCGAGATTTCGACCATCCAAACGTTTTTTAGTTTCAAGCGTAAGGTTACGAGCCGCTTCCTTGTGAATTTTATGGAAATAATGCCCAATCAAACTGGTCTCAAATCCATGATCTTCACCCAGACTGGCCACATATTCTTCTTTAATCTCTTTCACTAAAGCCGCGCGCTCAGATTTGTTTGCAATTTGACGATTCACAGCTGCAAAAAGTTTACTGTAAGTCGCTGCTCTCATGTGATCGTAAAGCGCTACATCACTTTTCTCGTGGCTGTAAGTTCTCTTTATTTCTTTGCCTACTAGCTTGGTCAATTCAACCTGTGCTTGGCAATGTCTTTTGATTTCTTCGTGCGCAAATTGAATGGCTTCTACCATTTCATCCTCTTGGATTTCGGAAGCTTCGCCTTCCACCATCAAGATGAAGTCCAAAGATCCTGCAACAATAAACTCCAAGGTGGCTTTTGCTAAATCAACCGGCTTGGGGTTGATTACATAGGTTCCGTCAATTTTCGCAACGCGAACTTCTGAAATAGGACCATTGAATGGAATATCAGATACGGACAAAGCAGCTGAAGCAGCAAGGCCAGCAAGTGCATCTGGAAGTACCTCTTCGTCATGAGACATCAAGGTAATCATGACTTGGGTATCTGCATGGTAATCGTCTGGGAAAATAGGACGAATCGCACGATCGACGATTCTACTAATCAAAACTTCGTAGTCCGATAGTTTACCTTCTCTTTTCAAAAATCCACCTGGGATTTTTCCAGAAGAAGCGAATTTCTCTTGGTAATCCACAGATAAAGGCAAAAAGTCTACTCCTTCTAAAGCATCTTTCTTCGCAACTACTGTAGCCAACAGCATTGCTTTACCCATCCGCACTACAACTGAACCGTCCGCTTGTTTGGCTAAAGCCCCGGTTTCAATACTAATTTCTCTACCATCCTGTAACGTGATGGTCTTGGTGATCAAGTTTGGTAACATATAAACGTGTAGAATTAAACTTCGTAATAAAAAGTAAGTGGTCAGCAGCTAAAAAAGAAAAAAGTAAGGTTCTCACCAAAGAGAACCTTACTCTCGAATTATTTACGGATTCCGAGCTCAGCAATAATTGCTCTGTAACGCTCGATTTCTCTTTTATGGAGGTAGTCTAGAAGACTTCTTCTCTTTCCAACCAATTTCATCAATCCTAATCTAGAGGAGTGATCCTTTTTGTTTGACTTCAAATGCTGAGTCAAATGCTGGATGCGGTGTGAAAAGAGGGCAATCTGTGATTCAGGAGATCCTGTATCTGTAGCAGATTTTAACCGTCCATGATTTTTAAACAACTCTTGTTTTTTCTCTGGTGTTAAATACATGTTTAGCTAAATTTTGTAAAATAAGGACAAAGGTAAGGGTTAAAATTCAATTTTAAAAGAATTAAGTCAAGTAGACCGCTTTCTTGGAAGAAAAATTACCAACTTCTTTTGCATGTCTGCATAAAAATCAGATTCAAACAAGCGCGCATCTTTTCTGGCCTGCCTCAAGAAAAATAAACCAAAAGGCAATAAGCAGAGGTTCGAAAAAATGGTTCCAAAGAAAGCGTCTGTCACCCCCTCCTTTGCCCACTTCTCCCCTGTGATGGTCAGCATGTAAAACAGAATAAAGAAGAGGATAGAAATTAGCACAGGCATTCCTAGCCCTCCTTTTTTGATAATGGCACCCAAAGGAGCTCCAATTAAAAACATAACAAAACAAGCAATGGCCTGACTGTATTTTTGATACCAAGCGATTTCGTAACGGCGAAACTCCCGTTCCTGTCCATCTACTTGGCTCATTTTTACATTAAATGAGTTTTTTAGATTTCGTGCATTGTTCAGCGCAAGCGTGTACGCATTGCTGATGTAGCCTCGCTCGTAAAACATGGAGTCCAGTAAGGTTTTCTCTTCAGCCGTTAGCGGATCGGTACGGAAAGTCTTGGGTTTGACAACCGGTTCAACCACCGAATCCAATCGAGCGCTATCCGGCGTACTTTCATCAATCACAGCAAATTGTTTGGCTTCCCTTTTTTTCCTTAGCGCAACTTCTGATACGGGTTGGACAGTTTCAATGACTACGGTACCCTTTTTCAAAGGAACTTGTGCTACCGTATCGTTAGCAATAGAATCCGAGGGGATCCCACGATTCACCGAATCGATGCTGTCTTCTAGGGCTTGTTCTTGAAGGATACGAACTCGTCTCAAGGTATCAAATCGTGCTTTTTCGAGCAGAATTTCTGGGTTGGGGTCAAGGGTCCTATTTTTGGTGAAAAAAGGATAAATGCTGGCTGCAGTCACAAAGTTTTGGTACTTCAGGTCATTCACAATGAGGTGAAGCGAATCTAGGCCATACCGAATTTCTTCAATGGTCTTGATTGCCCGATTGGTGGACCACTGGTTTTCTGGAGTCCGGTTCAATTGAAAAGCCGACAAGTCGAATACCATCACATTCTCTTGAAAGGCTGTTCTTGAAAATTCAACCGGGGCCTCTGAAATTCCCCGAGTAGATCTAGACTCTTTGTAACTTTCTCCAGCATACAGCGTCATTCGCATGTAGGTGTCGTTGTTGAAAGTTTCCATCCTTCCCGAATCAGCCATCGTTACGTTGAGGTTGCCCTGCCCTTCCGCATGGTTGTAGATAATGATGTCTTTCAGACGAACATCATCCAGTTTTTGATTGACTTTGATGCTGAAATTTGGGATACCTGAGTAGAATACCCCCTCCTTAATATCAAGGGAGGGCGTTTTCATTCGGATATCGTAAAGCAGGGAAAAAGTCTTAAGGTTGACTTTAGGCACCAAGTAATTATTGGATAAAAAAGCCAAAACAGTCAAGCCCACGGCAAATATGCCGATCGGTCGCATGGCTCTGGTAAGGGAAATGCCGCTGCCCTTGATGGCAGTCAATTCAAAATGCTCACCCAAATTCCCGAAGGCCATCAAGCTAGAGAGCAACATGGCTAAGGGCAAGGCCATGGGGGAAATACTAATTACAAAGTAGCCGATGAGTTCGGCATAAATCCAGAAGCCCAAGCCCTTGCCGAATATCTCGTCAAAGTATTTCAACATGTTGACGATCAGCAGAATAAAGTCCACCACCAAAAAGGTGAGCAAAAATGGGCCTAAAAAAGAGCCTAGAATAAGTTTATCTAGTTTTTTCATCTGCAGAAATCCAAACAAAGAACGGAAATTTCTTGCTTAGACCATGTATTTACTGGAAACAAAAAAGACTTCACAATTGAGAAGTCCTTGTAGCGTAGCCGGAGATTTGAACCAGCAACTACTGACAGGCCCGCTCAACGTAGGAAAGTTCCCATCTACTGCTGCGGATGGGAATCCATGCCTTAACTGAAAACAAAAAAGACTTCCCATTTGAGAAGTCTTTGTAGCGAGAGGGAGATTTGAACTCCCGACCTCAGGGTTATGAATCCTGCGCTCTAACCAACTGAGCTACCTCGCCAAATTTCTTTTTTTGTTTTTAGGGTTATTTCAGAATATTGGTTACCTTCCAAAACGTCTTTTTTTTATTCCTTTTCACCCAATTTCTTATGGATTACGAGTATTAGACCCCCTAAAAACGGAATGCAAATATGAGGGCTTGTTGTCTGAAATGCAAATAGAGATGGGACTTAGCAATTAAAATATTCAGATTTTCTAACTCAACTTATGTCTAAAGATCAATTTGTAGCTGATTATCAATTAAATGCTTCAAAAAAAATTGTTTATACCTATTTAAGTACAGCGAGTGGATTGCAAGAATGGTTTGCGGATAAGGTTCGGATTGATGAAGACAAAAATTACATCTTCAATTTTGATCAAGAGGACCATTATGCAAAGCTTAACATCGTAAAAGCCAATTTGCATGTTCGGTGGGATTTTTTTGACCCTAAATCATCAGGTTCCCAAAAAGAATCCTTCATCGAATTCAAGTTGGATGAAGCAGAGCTTACTCAATCGTTATTTTTAAAAGTAGTAGACCAATCCAATTTCTACAGTTTAGATGAACTTGAGGGAATATGGGATGGATTGATAGCTAAATTGAAAGGAACTATTGGAGGATAATTTTAGGAGCAAAGGTTCCTAACCACCGCTGCGGATGAGATCTTTCCTTCTGAGAGCAGGCCTTCAAGCCGATACCATTCCAATCTCCACCTACGGTACAAAGGCTCTCCAGTTGGAGAGCCTTATTTTTTCACTTTAAATTATTTCAACATGTATTTCATCTACGTGCTGTACAGCCCAACCTCCACTAAGTTTTAGGTAGAATACACCTCAAAACTATAATTCCGGCTTCTTTCCCACAACCAGTTGAACACCAAAGAAGGGATCAAACGGCATAGACCTTGGGAGCTGGTGGATACTGAGCGCTATCATACCAAATCAAGCGCCTGGAAAAGAGAAAAAGAATTGAAGACAGGTGGGGTTCGGGAGTGGATTCAAACAAGGTATAGTAAAGAATAAATAAGACCTCTAAGGCCAATGAGCACAAAAAAAGCCTCCCTATTCGGGAGGCTTTCGTAAGCTAAGGTAGTGCCAACCTTATTTTACTCTTTCAACTACAGCTTTGAATGCTTCTGGGTGATTCATTGCCAAGTCAGCCAAAACCTTTCTGTTCAGTTCGATTTCTGCTTTCTTCAACAATCCCATCAACTGAGAATAAGATACTCCATGAGCTCTCGCTCCTGCATTGATACGCTGAATCCACAAAGCTCTGAATTCTCTTTTCTTCGCTTTACGATCTCTGTATGCATACTGAAGACCTTTCTCGTACTTGTTTTTGGCTACAGTCCACACGTTTTTACCTCTTCCGAAGTAACCTCTAGTGGCCTTTAAAACCTTTTTTCTTCTTGCTCTTGACGCAACCGCGTTTACCGATCTAGGCATAGTGTTTTGTTTTTTGATTCGTGGTGTCCCTTGTTAGGAGCTTAGTGACCAACGCATCTGGTGAATAAATAAACCTTGTTACTGTAAAATTTTTACGCTGAAAATCAGATTCTCAACATGTCTCGTACTCTACCCTCGTCAGACTCATGTACCAAACCTGCTTTGGTTAGGTTATGCTTACGCTTGGTAGATTTCTTCGTAAGGATATGGCTTTTGAAAGCGTGCTTCCTTTTGATTTTGCCGGTACCGGTGAGGGTAAACCGCTTTTTTGCACTGGATTTGGTTTTTACTTTTGGCATTTTGCTGTATTTATTTTGGTTGAAATCATTTTTTTCCCGGCTTAGGAGCAATGAAAATATTCATTCGCTTGCCCTCCAATCTTGGCATCTGCTCCACCACACCTACATCTTCCAAAGCCTGAGCAAATTTTAAAAGCAACATTTCTCCACGCTCCTTGAAGACAATGCTTCGTCCGACAAAGTGTACGTATGCTTTTACTTTGGCTCCTTCTTTAAGGAAACTGATGGCATGCTTTAATTTAAAATTGAAATCGTGGTCATCCGTGTTGGGTCCAAACCGAATTTCTTTTAAAACAACTTTCGCAGCATTGGCTTTGATCTCCTTCTGCTTCTTCTTTTGCTCGTACTTAAACTTCGCATAATCAATGATCTTACAAACCGGAGGATCCGCATTTGGGGAGATTTCGACCAAGTCTAAATCATTCTCCTGAGCGAGTTGAATGGCTTTTTCTGTCAGAAGTACGGCATTACCGCCCTCTACAAAATCACCCACTACACGAACCTCACGGACTCTGATCTTTTGATTGATCTTGTAAGGTTCTTCCTGTCTACCTCTTGGCTGCTGCGGTCTTTGATTCAAGTTAGCTTCGTTTGTTTTAAATAAAATGGCCTGCAAATATCGGAATTATTTCGAATTCAAAAAATGGAATCCCATTTCTAGCCTATTCTTTGGCTAATGATTCAGAAATAATCCCTTGAAAATAACTAATAAATTCGGCTGGACTGAAAACTCCCAGGTCCCCATGTCCATGTTTTCGAACAGCTACTTTTCCTTCTTCTTGCTCTTTCTCCCCCACTATTAGCATGAAAGGCACTTTTTTCACTTCGGAATCACGAATCTTCCGCCCAATCTTCTCGTCGCGGTTGTCAATCGTCCCCGTAATTCCAGCCTCATCCAAAATACCTTTCAATTCTTCTGCATAGGAAATAAATTTTTCGGAAATAGGTAGAATGTTGATTTGCTCAGGAGCAAGCCACAAGGGGAAATCTCCAGCACAGTGCTCAATAAGTACGGCTACAAAGCGCTCTAGCGAACCAAATGGTGCTCTGTGAATCATAACAGGCCGGTGTTTTTGGTTGTCCGAACCGATGTACTCCAATTGGAATCGATCCGGAAGTTGGTAATCCACCTGAATGGTACCCAACTGCCACTTTCTACCCAAGGCATCCTTCACCATAAAATCGAGTTTAGGGCCATAAAAGGCTGCTTCACCCAATTCAGTGACGGTTTGCAAGCCTTTTTCTGCGGAAGCTTCAATGATGGCCGCTTCAGCCTTGTCCCAGGCCTCATCCGAACCGATGTACTTCTGCTTGTTTTCTGGGTCACGCAAGGAAATCTGCGCAGTGTATTCACTGAAACCTAGGGCCTTGAATACGTACAAGACCAAGTCAATTACCTTGATAAATTCCTCCTTTACCTGGTCTGGACGGCAGAAGATGTGCGCATCATCCTGCGTAAATCCACGAACACGTGTCAAGCCATGCAACTCCCCGCTTTGCTCGTAGCGGTACACGGTGCCAAATTCCGCATAGCGAATTGGCAAATCCTTGTACGAACGCGGCTTGTATTTGTAGATCTCGCAGTGGTGCGGGCAATTCATCGGCTTCAACAAAAAGGATTCCCCTTCATGTGGCGTAGTGATCGGTTGAAAAGAGTCTTTGCCGTACTTTTCGTAGTGTCCAGAGGTCTCATACAAAGCCTTGTGACCAATATGAGGAGTAGTCACCTGCTGATAGCCCGACTTATCCTGGGCTTTTTTCATAAATCCCACCAAGCGCTCACGCAATAAGGTGCCCTTAGGCAACCAAAGTGGAAGCCCCATGCCTACCTTTTCAGAGAAGGTAAATAATTCCAATTCACGACCCAGTTTACGGTGGTCTCGTTTTTTAGCCTCCTCCAATAGCGTCAAGTAATCTTTCAACTCCTGAGCCTTCGGGAAGGTCACGCCATAGATACGGGTGAGCATCTTGCGCTTCTCATCCCCTCTCCAATAGGCACCTGCGATGTTGGTGAGCTTCACCGCTTTGATAAATCCGGTATTCGGAATGTGTGGCCCACGGCAGAGGTCAGTAAAATTACCCTGCTGGTAAAACGTAATGGTACCATCTTCCAAGCCCTCCAAGAGGTCCAACTTGTACTCATCGCCCTTTTGTTGGAAATAGCCGACGGCATCTTTCTTGGAAATTTCCTTGCGGATATAGTCTGACTTGAGTCTTCCCAACTCAAGCATTTTGTTTTCAATTTTCTCCAGCTCTTCTCCATCCAATTTGTGGTCCCCAAAGTCTACATCGTAGTAAAACCCGGTTTCAATGGAGGGTCCTATGCCCAACTTCACCCCTGGATACAAGGCTTCCAAAGCCTCAGCCATCAAGTGTGCGGAAGAGTGCCAAAAGGTACTCTTGCCCTCGGTATCGTTCCAGGTCAGCAACTGCAAACTTGAATCTTCTGTAATGGGACGGGTGGCATCCCAAACCTGTCCGTTAATCTTGGCTGCAAGTACATTCCGAGCCAAACCCTCGCTGATACTTGCAGCAATCTGTAGTCCGGTAATGCCTTGATCGTAGTTCCTCACTGATCCATCAGGGAGGGTAATCTGAATTTGTTTGGTCATCTTGTTATTTTTACTGCCTTTACAAACAGGCTGTGGATTAAGGTGCAAATATGCACAAAAGCGATTCCCTACGGAAAAATTTGAGGTGGAAAGCGGGAAACTTCCTTACAAAATTACCTGAGCACTGACTTTGACGTGGAAAGGTCTGGCTTCTGGTCGATCCAGATAGGTCATGCGATGAAAGAAATCCACTCGAAAAAATCGAAAGATATTTTCAATTCCATAACCCAACTCCAGGTAAGGAACCTTGGGGTCTAAGCGACCAAAGGAATCCAATACGCTACCATTTGGTGTGGTAACTGGAATGTTGAGAATATTTTGATCACTGACTGAACCCATCAACACGTTGGCATTGCCCACCAATCTCCACTTCAATTTTTTCACCTTAGGAATGGAATTGAATAAGAACCCTTCAAAAGATTGTCGGTAGCGAAGGCTCACAAATCGATCGGAAGCAAACTCGTTGAAATTCATCGTATTGAATGCTGCGGTCGTGTAAAACAAGGTCTCATTGCCCAAATGGTTTTCCAAAATAGGATACGGCACCTCACCCCATATTTTCCCTGCATCTACTTCGTAGCGCCCTACTCCAAAAAGCCCCAAATTGATCCGATGGTATAAATAAAAATTGAGTTTGGTGTAATCTAAGGATGAACCTAAACTAGGAAATCCCTTCGCAAAATTCATCTCTACGATGGGCCATTTGTTTGATCCTAGGGATGCCCGGGTATTGTCATTAATCAAAATGATTTCATCCCGACCATACCGAACCCCTGTCCGAATTTCTGTGGCTTGAAAATTAGTTTTTAAAGCCTTAGAGCCCTGCTCGTAGTAATAAAAATCAAAAAGCGGATCAAATTGACTCCTGTTCAAACTCGAGGTAACCAAGAATCCCTTGAAGAATTCACGCTGAAAGGTGAACCGCTGGTTGGTCGAAACAAAAGGTCTACGCAGTGTACCAAATCGGCTTGCTGCCAAGAAAATGGAATTGCCTTCCAGGTTTTCCATCTCCAACCCTACCTGATCTAGTTCACGTCCCACCCGAATTCCTAGCGTGGTCCAATGCCTTCTTGAAAGAATCCAGGTTGAAGCTAACTTGTACTTCCAGCGCCGATCTACAGTCCCATAGGCACCATAGCCTTCGATTAGGAAACGATTGGAAAAGGAATAATTGGTACGCATGCCAAATCCAAGTCGAAGCCCTTCGACATTATTATAGTTTCCAAACTCGGTCCAAGGACCTAAATCTAATTTCTTCACCGGCAAGTAACCGGTTGCAAAAAACTTGAGTGCCTCCGAATAAAACCGAATAATTGGGATTTTTTTGAGCGTATCCACCATCTGTAATACGGCCAACTCTTCCTCACTCAAAGGGTCCGGGCGCCTGTTTTTCCAATAATCTGCCGATACTTGGTTGAAATCGGGTTTCAAGACCACCGCCTGATCAAAAAAGGAGGTTTCTAGGACTTGATTGACCACAATGCTATCTGTAGCCGTATAAAACTTGGCCAATAACCCCGCAGAATTACCGGTCAGTTGGCCTATTTTAAGCAATACTCGCGTTTTGGAAGGCATCAAGGCGCCTGCAGTCGTAGCCACCAATTCTTGCTGGATTTTGATTCGCTCCACAAAGTTCAAATTGGCCGCTTTGGGAATGGTCAAATCGACCTGCTTGAGGGAATAATCATCCTTCTTGATCCAAATTGTCCCCGTGAAGGCGAGGTCTTGCTCTCGACGAGGATACACCTGGAGTTTGTAGCAGCTGTCCTGCCCAACCAATACATCTTCCAATAAATCGTAGTCGTAATAGGTCTTCCAGCCATCGGCAATGGGGGAAATAAAGTCCTTATTGAGAATCGATAGCCAATTTTTGTAAAAGTTGTATTCCTGAAAAACTGATCCTGTGATCTGAGAGGTGGTGGATCCATCGGTGATCCCTACCCCAGTAACTTTGGTCTTTTCGATGACTTCTTTCCGTAATTCAGGATTGTTGCGGTAGTAAAAGGAAGAAACGGTCTCTGAAAAAAATACAGGCAGAATCTTTTCACCTTCTTCATTCGTCAGTTGCCGAATACTGTCCAATACCGCAGTGACCGATCGTACAGACTTCCGCTGATTAAAGTCTTCCGATAGGTTATCGATGTCAATTTCGATTTTGGTGTAATTTTTCGATTGGTATGCGTCTAGTTTGCGCTTGTCGTATTCCTCTCGCTTGGCTACTGCCTGCCGAATTACTTCAAAAGCAGGGTTTTCTCCCGCTTCAAACACAAAAGTTCCCAATTCAAAAGCAACTGGCCAGAGTTGGAAATTAAGCGTTTGCTCTGGAGTTTTGGCCAAAACCTTAGACTGAGTGGTGTACCCTAGGTAACTCACACTTAGGCTATCCCCTATCGAACTTACCTTCAACAGGTAATTTCCTTCAAAATCGGTGGTGATTCCTGAGGTTTTCCCCTGTAAAAATACACTTGCAAATGCAATCGGGTCCCCTGTTTCCGCATCGGTCACCTTTCCCTTTAGAATATATTGTCCAAAGGAAACCGAAGAGATCAGAATAAAAAGCCCTAGAAATAAAAATCGAAGCATGAGTCGGTACACGAATCCACAAATAGAGTTGCAAAGTTAGTAGATATTTTGAAGTCGGTATTTTTTCTTACCAATCAGCTGTAAGAGGACTTCAAAACTATTTTCTAATCAATCCATTTGGAATTTGATTAGCCTATTGACCACCACTAACCGGAGAAAAAAAGGGTTGAGGTTCAATTGGAAGGGCTGTGGACTAGGGTCTGTAGTTTGAAATCGCCGAGCTAAACTGCTGGCAGGATTGCGGATAATCATAAAAACTAATGCCAAACAGCTCCTTTATGCTTGCATAACTTATATTTGTTTCAAAGTTTTTCGCAAATGCTATACGATGTTGTTTTAGTGGGTGGTGGAATTGTAGGACTAGCCACCGGATACAAATTGATTAGTGCTCGTCCTGACCTAAAAATTGCCATTTTAGAGAAAGAGAGCCAATTGGCCAAACACCAGACGGCCAATAACTCGGGAGTAATCCACTCCGGCTTGTACTACAAGCCGGGTTCCTTAAAGGCCATCAACTGCATCAAAGGCTACCACGAACTGATTACCTTCTGTAAGGAGGAAAAAATCCCCTACGAGATCACTGGAAAAGTAGTCGTGGCTACCCGCGAATCCCAGCGCCCACTTTTAGACATGCTTTTGGAACGAGGCTTACAAAATGGCTTGACTGGCACACGGAAAATCACCTTAGACGAACTCAAAGAATACGAACCCTACTGCACCGGCATCGGAGCAATCCATGTTCCTCAAACAGGGATCGTAGATTATTTGCAAGTGGCGCTCGCCTATGGACGTAAAATTATGCAGCAAGGAGGCGGTATTTTTTTAGAGCATAAAGTATTGGAAATCAATCAAAAAGATTCAATCAATTACATCGAAACATCAAAAGGAACCTTTCACGCGAAGTTGGTGGTCAACTGTGCAGGATTGTACTCCGATAAAGTCGCGCGCATGAACGACGAATCCATCACTGATGTCAAGATTATTCCTTTCCGTGGAGAGTACTTCAAACTCAAAAAAGAGCGGGAGTACCTGGTCAATAACTTAATCTACCCTGTTCCTGATCCCAATTTCCCTTTCCTAGGTGTACACTTTACCCGCATGAAAAAAGGGGGCGTAGAAGCAGGACCCAATGCGGTATTGGCATTCAAACGAGAAGGATACAAGAAAACTGATGTGAATTTTGCAGAATTGGCCGAAACCTTAGGTTGGCCCGGCTTCCAAAAAGTAGCGGGCAAGTACTGGAAAACAGGTTTGGGCGAACTGTATCGCTCCTTTTCCAAATCTGCCTTTACCAAAGCGCTTCAGGAACTCATTCCCGAAATCCAAGAAGAAGACCTGGTGGAAGGTGGTGCAGGTGTGCGCGCTCAAGCCTGTGACCGTACCGGAGGACTTTTAGATGACTTTGCGATCCGCGAATCCGAGTTTGCCATCAACGTGCTCAACGCTCCCTCTCCTGCCGCTACCAGTTCCCTCTCCATTGGTGGAACCGTGGCAGAAATGGTCCTGAAGCGCTTCTAAACCAGCACTTCAGGACAATTTTTTCCTTCCTTGGAGATCCATTATCCTTGGGTCAAAAATTCAAGGAGGCGGTACTCTGCATAGTTGAATTCCGAATTTGGAATTGTAAATCCCGTATGTCCACCTCGCTTGGGCATTTCCAAGAAAATGTGGGCGCTGCCTTCGGCAAATGCGATGGGGTAGCATTCTTTACCCAATAAAGGATCATTAACAGCATTCAAAATCAAGGTGGGCACGCAAATACCTTTCAAGCGTGTATGTGGACTGGCCTGCTCGTAAAAGTCAGCAGCATCTACAAATCCATGCAGTTTGGCCGTGTAATGGGTGTCAAATTCATCAAAATCATTCACTGCAGGAAGGCGTTCCAAGTCAACCAAACCCGGATACTGCTTCCCTTTGGCTTCCATTTTCTTTTTCAACTTCCCAAGAAACTTCTGCTTGTAGAATCGATTGACCGGTCTTCGGAGGGTGGCTGCACTGGATGGCAAGTGCACAGGCGTAGAATACACCGCTGCTTTTTTCAGGATGGAGGGAACCTCCTCTCCTTTCTTGCCCAGGTAATTCAGCGTTTGCGCCCCTCCCATGCTGATTCCTGCCAAGTAAAGTTCTTGGTACCGGTCAATAGAAAGCACATGCTGCACAACGGTATCCAAGTCCTGACTGGAGCCATGGTGATAGAGCACCGGTTGCAGGTTGAGCCCACCCTCACCCTCACCCCCGCAGGAACGGTTGTTCCAAACCAACACATCGATACCTTGCTGGTTAAACAACTTGACCAAGGCGCGGGCATAATGACGCTGAGAATCCCCTTCCAGCCCATGGGAAACAACTAAAAGCCGTTCACTTCCGATAGGTGACCAGTCCAAATTCAAAAAATCACCGTCTGGCGTATCGATTTTTTCTCGTTCATAGTGGACACCTTCAATCTTTCTCCAAATACTGGGAAGAATGGTTTCGAAGTGACCATTCAGGTAAAGAAGCGGGACTTGGGTGTAAGAAGAAGAAAGGATTGGCATGGAAAACGGTGTAAAAACTTCAACTCAACTTCATTTTTAGGTAACCTATAGGTAGTGATAAACTACTAATTTTCAATCAATTAATGTACTCATCGAATTAAAGGGGATTAAATTTGAAAAGGAAGGCAATGCGTATTGCCTTTTTTTTTGCCCATTTAACTCCTGTGGAGCCCTTAAAATGCTTCAACTCCCTCGCGCAGACTTGCCCGCCAAGTATCCTGTGGTCCAGGCTGCCTGAAAGTTGAACCCACCCGTGATCCCATCTAGATTTAGTACCTCCCCAGCAAAATAAACCCCTGGATGGAGACGGCTTTCCATGGTTTCTGGATGGATTTCATCCAAAGTCACTCCACCAGCAGTGACAAACTCTTCTTTGAAGGTCGTCTTCCCCTGCATGGCGACAGGGTAGCAGAATAAACACTGTACCAACTTGTTCTGCAATTTCTTGGCAAGTTGACCGAAAAGCTGTGCCTCTGAAATATCGGCTTGCATGCAAAAATGCTCCCAAAGTCGTGCAGGCACTCCAAAAAGCGGATGGGAATAGACTTTACGATTGGGATGAAGTTGGGCATAGGTACTGAGCTGCTCAGCATAGGCTTGCTCACCCAAGTCCGCATTCCACTGGATGATGGCCCGCGCCTGGTACTGCTGCTCGTGGAGCCAATCTGCACCAAAAGCCGAAAGCTTGAGTACGGCTGGCCCACTAATGCCCCAATGTGTAATTAAAATTGGACCTCGGTAACTGAGTTTGGTTCCCTCCAACTTCACCACCGCATCCCCCATGGACACCCCCATCAATTCACGAATGGGTTCTTGAGGAGTATTGAAAGTAAAAAGTGAAGGTATAGGTTTTATTAGATTATGATTCAAGGATTTAAGGTAATCGTATGCTCCTAAATTGGGATGGCCCCCGGAGGCGACAATGACCTTAGAAACGACTACTTCACCCTTATCTGTAATCAGGACGTAGCCTTGACCTTTGGGGAGTAGGGACTTTATTCCATTGGAAGTTTGAACCTGCACACCCAGTTTTTTGGCTTCTTCTTCCAAGCAGGTTACAATGGTCTGAGAGGTATTGGTTTTGGGAAAAACCCGTCCATCCTCCTCTACATTCAAAGGGACTCCCCTAGATTCAAACCAGGAGAAGGTATCTGGGATAGAAAAATGCGCGAAGGCCTTCTTCAAAAACTTTTCTCCTCTTGGGTAATTTTTGACCAGTTTGGAAATTTCCATGGGCCGGTGGGTCACATTGCATCGTCCCCCACCTGAGATTTTCACCTTAGAGAGTAATTTGGGGGATTTTTCAAAAAGGAGTACCCGTATCCCAGGTCCACTGGCATGGATGGCAGCAAAAAAACCTGCAGCTCCTCCTCCAATTACAGCAATGATCACGTAGAAAGGATTAATTCAGATTCAAAAATCAACATCTTTTCACTGAAGCGAAAGGGATTGCCTCTATTTTTTGTGGAATTCGCATCCCTTTTTTAACCTGCTGGAGGTGAAAATGAAGAATTTTTTGTCAGAAGTATTCCATTTTTCTTGAAGGAACGATTTTCAGTTGCTTACTTGCTAAAAATTAACTCGTCTTGAAAGTTTTTGCATCCACCTTTTTTCTCCTCCTCGGCATACAAGGATTTCTTGTTTTGAGCGCCAGCGCACAAGTGAACCTAGGACAAACGGACCGCTGGATGAAGGGCGCATTGGCCGCCATGGAGCGTAGTGACTACCAAACTGCCAACTCCGTCTTTCGAAATCTAATCGATTCGGGCCTTCCACTTCCTGAAGAGATGCCCTATTACTTTTCGGAAACCCTTTTTCAACTTGGGCAATACGACAATAGCCAAAACTTTGTAAACAAATACCTGGAATTGACTGGATTTACGGGGCAAAACTACGAGGCTGCTACTCGGCTAAAGGAAAAGCTTAAAGTGCCTATGGCACAAATTTTAGCCTGTGAACTATGTGATCGACGAGGCTATCGCTACGAGAGCTGTACCAGCTGCCAGGGGAAGATGCAACTCGAACAGGCCTGTTCCTACTGCAAAGCCAAAGGAGTGGTAGGCTGCAGCCGCTGTGGAGCTTCCGGCATGATCAAAAAGGTGAATGTGTTTAACCTCATCGATTTTTACGAATGCGAACGTTGTGCAGGTAAAGGCCGCCTGGCCTGCCCCAGCTGCTCTGGTAGCGGGAAGGAAGTGAGTGCCTGCAAATCCTGTGAGGGAAGCGGAAAAACTGCTTCTACTGCGCTTTGCAACCATGAAGCACAAGTGCACCAGGAAGGGGTCAAAAAATAAAGGAGAAAATTACTTGCAGTATTTCTCCAAATTCTCAGCAGCACCCGGGTAATTCAGGGCTGCAGCCAATTTAAAGTCCTCGCAAGCCTGCTTGGTTCTATCCAAACCAATTTTGAGCAAACCGCGGTTCAAATAGGCCTGGCCAAAATTCTTGTCTACCTGGATGGCATTTCCGTAGGATTTTAGCGCTTCTTCTGGCATCCCAAGCTGGTGCAAAGCCCTCGCCTTCAAGAAGGAAGCCCGTGCGGGTGCGCCAGGAATCTCTTCGGCCTGGGTGGCATAGAGCAAAGCACTGGCGTAGTTTTTTTGTTCGAGTTGAATGGTTGCTAGGCTGAGCAGCACTTGAAAATTCTTTGCGTCTGAGTTCAGCGCCTGCTCGAAATCTGCCTGCGCCTCAAGTGTTTTACCCAATTCCTGATAGGCTCTTCCCCTACCGTAAAGCAGATCTAGGTCCGTAGGATTGGTTTTTAAATCTTCGGTGTAACTAGTAACCGCTGCGCTAAAGTCTCCTTTAGCAAAAGCGGCATCTCCTGAATTGATACCGGCGGAGCCTGAACATGAAAAAAGGGAAGCCACGAGAATTAGGCTGAATAAATACGTGCTGCGTTGGATCATGTCCGTAGGTTAAACCGCTACGTTATTTTCGCGAAGCGCCTCATTTAAGGAGGTCTTTAGATCAGTGGAAGCCTTTCGCTGCCCAATGATCAAAGCACAGGGAACTTGGTAGGTTCCGGACGGGAAGTCCTTAGGAATCGTTCCAGGGATCACTACCGAACGTGGAGGCACATAGCCTTTGTATTCCACAGGAGAAGGCCCCGTCACGTCAATAATCTTTGAACTCGCAGTCAAGGTCACCCCTGCTCCGATCACGGCCTCTTTGCCGATTCGCACGCCTTCAACCACGATCACTCGGCTGCCGATAAAGGCACCATCCTCTACAATTACCGGCGCTGCTTGCACCGGCTCAAGTACTCCACCAATCCCTACACCTCCGCTCAAATGCACGTTTTTCCCGATTTGGGCACAGGATCCGACAGTAGCCCAGGTATCCACCATGGTACCTGAATCCACGTAAGCACCGATATTCACGTAGCTGGGCATCATCACCACTCCTGAAGCCAAGAAGGCCCCGTAGCGAGCGACTGCATGGGGTACCACACGCACACCCTGCGCTGCATAGTTGGTTTTCAAGGCCATCTTGTCGTGAAATTCAAAAGGACCTACCTCAATGGTCTGCATTTTTTGGATCGGGAAATATAGGATTACCGCCTTTTTTATCCAGTCATTGACAATCCATTCTCCACCTTCGGTTGGGGTCGCCACACGAAGTTTACCCGAATCCAAGTCAGCAATAATGCTTCGGATGGCCTCTTGGGTGCTTGCCTCTTGCAGCAGTTCACGATTTTCCCAAGCGAGTTCGATGGTAGATTTAAGATCCATGAGTTTTGAGTTTAGAAATGCTTCCAGATCTTTCCAGAAGCGGAAGGTTTAGATTTGAGAACGCGAATCAAACAAATCCCAAGAGAAGTTCATAGGAATTTTGTAGAAAGAGTTGGAAAGGGGCAGATTTCAGACCGCAGCAAAAACCACTTGAAGGCCTTTCATTTTTTCAAACCATAGGATCTAGTATTTGTTTGCCGGCGGCAAAAATTGAAATCGCTGGAATTGGAATTGGATTCCCTAAGCCCTCCAAAACGGGTCTCCAAATCTGCCCCATGCACAGTCATTTTATCCGGAAAGATTAGCCAATCCTCCCTCCCCAAAATCGCCTCAGTAAAGGCAGCATTGCTCCCAATTTTTTCGGGTGGATAACCGGAATTCGACCCATCACCTGGGATAGCCTGTGGACAAGTAAACAGACACCGAGACGAATCGCTTGCCAATTGGAATGGGTTTTAAATTTTCCTAACTAATTCCTATTCAATAAAATAGCCCATTATTTAGGCTAGCCTACCTTTTATTTCAGATTATCCTAAATCCCAATCCCCCATCAAATTGGAGTTTTCCACAGTCAATTTAGTTTTATAAAACTTTATTTTTAGATAACTCTAATTTTATTTTTATATTTGTCTCATTATTACCTTGCCTCATGGAATTAACTACCGCAGAAGAGAACTACCTCAAAGCCATCTACCACCTCTCGGAAGAGGGAAAAAAAAGTGTGTCCACCAACGACATCGCCGCCGCTATCCAAACCAAGCCTGCCTCCGTGAGCGACATGCTCCGCAAGCTAGGAGAGAAAGAAGTCATCCAATACCGGAAGTACTACGGACTTCAAATCACGGAACTCGGCAAGCGCCTTGCCCTGCAGACCATCCGCAAGCACCGGCTTTGGGAAGTCTTCTTGGTAGACAAATTGCATTTTGCCTGGGATGAGGTGCACGAGGTCGCAGAGCAACTCGAACACATCCAGTCTACCCTACTCATTGAGCGATTGGACGCCTACCTCAATTACCCCAAGTTTGATCCCCATGGAGACCCTATTCCTGATGAATATGGGGACGTACGCTCCCGTCCACGTGTCGCATTGAACGACATGAACATCGACCAAGGTGGACAAATCGTGGCAGTCAAGGACAGTTCAGCCGCTTTTCTCCGCTACCTAGACAAAGTAGGCGCCTACATCGGTGCCCGCATCAAGGTACTCGACAAGGTGGAATTTGATGGTTCGGTCGAGATCCTAGTCGATCAGAAAAAGACCCTCTTCATGTCCAAGGATGTAGCCAGCAATATTCTCGTTCTTCAATCATGATACGCCTCGCCTACATTTTTTTGATGACCCTTCTTTTTTGGAGCTGTACCTCAGCTTCCAAGTCTACGCGTACCAAGCCCTTGATTGTAGCCACGACGAGTATCTTGGCGGATGGCATCCAAGCCCTAGTTGGCGATCAAGCGAAGGTGGTGGCACTCATGCCTGCAGGAGTAGATCCTCACCTGTACAAGGCTTCTGTCAGGGATTTGGACCTGCTGACGCAGGCTGATCTGGTGGTCTACCATGGGCTGTATCTCGAGGGGAAAATGACCGAGATTTTTGAGAAACTCGCCAAGCAACAGGTTCTGATTGATGTGTCCAAGGGCATCCCGGCCGATCAACTCATTCGCTCCGGTCCTGAATCCCATAGCGTAGACCCACACATTTGGTTTGACATTTCCCTCTGGTCAGCGGCCCTAGCCTATGCCAGCCAAGAACTTCAAATCTGGCAGCCTACCTGGAAACCAGAACTTCAAGCAAATACGCAATCCTACCTGCAGCAACTCGATGCGCTCGATCAACGCACCCAGGCCCAGGTACAGGAACTGGTCCAGCGCAACCAAGTCTTGGTGACCGCTCACGATGCCTTCGCTTATTTTGGCAAGGCCTATGGGCTCCCGGTCTATTCTCTTCAAGGCCTTTCTACCCTAAGTGAACCGGGATTACGGGACCTCACCGAATTGATCACAATCATCCAGACGTATCAGGTAAAAGCCATTTTTGCCGAACAAACCATTTCCCCAAAAGCACTTCAGGCCGTAGCCCGTGGAGCAGCAGAGAAAAATCAAGTGGTCAAACTGGCCGGCCCCTTGTATACAGACAGTCTCGATGCGCCGAATACCCCCGCTGGAACCTACATCGGCATGTTTGAAACCAATCTTCAACTTATTTACAGCCAACTTCTCCCATGATCACACAGGTACCCCACCCCGTCTTAGAAGTACATGACCTCACGGTCAGCTACGACCAGCATCCCGTACTTTGGAATGTGGACTTGAGCCTTCCAGCAGGTCAATTGATTGGCATACTCGGCCCCAATGGTGCCGGCAAATCCACGCTCATCAAATCCATCATGGGCTTGATCCAACCCACTTCGGGATACATCAAAATTTTTGACAAGGCTCTCCCTGAAGTACGCTCGCGAATCAGCTACGTGCCTCAGCGTGAATCCGTGGATTGGAATTTTCCTGCTTCCGTCTTGGATGTAGTCGTCATGGGTACCTATGGAAAGTTGGGGCTATTTCGCCGTCCCGGCAAAAAAGAGGTGCTAATCGCCCAAGAAGCTTTGGAACAAGTGGGCATGACTGCCTTTGCAAATCGTCAGATCTCCGAACTCTCTGGCGGGCAGCAGCAGCGTGTTTTTATAGCTCGCGCGTTGGCCCAGCAAGCAGATTTGTACTTGATGGACGAACCCTTTGCTGGGGTGGATATGGCTACAGAAACCGCCATTTTTCAGTTGCTCCAAGACATGGCTCGCGCTGGCAAAACAGTGCTGGTGGTTCACCACGACATCCACAGCGCCATGAACTTCTTTGAATGGGTGATCATGCTCAACCTGCACCTAGTGGCTTCCGGGCCTAAGGACCAGGTCATGACGGAAGAACTGCTCCGCAAGACCTACGGAGGGAAACTCAACCTGCTCACCCAGGTAACCGATTTGATTCGTAAGCAAGACTTCAACCCATTGCAACCCTGATATGGAAGACTTTCTGTACTTCTTCACCTTTCAAGATCCCTCCATCACCTGGGTGGTATTGGGCATCACGCTGCTGGGGATCGGTTCAGCCTATGTGGGAACCTTCTCCTTTTTGGACAAGAAGGCATTATTAGGTGACGCCATCTCCCACGCGGTACTTCCTGGGATATGCTTGGGCTTTGTACTCGCCGGAGAAAAGGATCCGCGCTTCATTGTCACAGGAGCTTTCTTATCTGGTGCTTTGGCTACCTTTTTGTCTTCCTGGCTCAAGCAAAACACGAAGTTGAGCGAGGACAGCATCATCGCCAGTATCCTTTCCGTGTTTTTTGGAATTGGAATCGTAGCATTGACCGCAATTCAAAAATCTGGGAATCCCGAGGTTGCCGGGCTCAATTCCTTTATTTTCGGAAATGCCATCGGCATTGCCGAAGCCGACCTCTTCCTGTATGGAGGCTTGTCCTTGGCCATTTTGCTTGTACTGACCCTGTTTTTGAAGGAATTTCGCTTGATGGTCTTTGATCCTGGATTTGGCAAGGCCATTGGATTTCCGATGAAAGGCATCCGCTTTGCCTTCAACGTACTTTTGATTCTTGCAGTAGTCATCGGCATCCAAGCCATTGGTGTGGTCTTGATGGCTGCCCTATTGATTACCCCTGGAGCAGCAGCACGTTTTTGGACCGACCGACTGCAGCCCCTACTCCTGCTCGCTGCCTTCTTTTCCATTCTATCCGGGATCTTGGGCACCTACATCTCTTTTGTGTTGCCGCAAATGCCTACAGGGCCCTGGGTGGTGGTCTTCTTGTCCTTGATTGCGTTGTTGTCTTTTATCTTTTCTCCGAAAAGCGGGTTGATTCGTCGCTTCCTAGCCCGACGCAATTACCTCAACCAAACCCACCGTGATCACTTGATGAAGGCGCTATTCAAAGCCAAAGAAGCCAAACAAGAGGTGTTGAGTTTGGAAGAAATTCGTGCCTTGTACCCTTTTCATAAGAAAGAAATTGAACATTCCCTCCAGGTATTGACTAAGCAAGGCCTGGTGCTGCAGGATACCCAGGGTGTTCGACTGAGCCCTAAAGGCACCTCGGATGCGATGCGTATCGTTCGTCTCCACCGCTTGTGGGAACTCTACCTCAACGAGTCCATGAACATTGCTCCGGATCACGTGCACGAGTCCGCCGAACAGATGGAGCACCTCCTGACTCCGGAATTGGAAGCCCTGCTTGAGCAGCGCCTCAACTATCCTACCCTCGATCCTCACCAAGAAACTATCCCCCGAGAATCCCATGACGCTTGATACCAATGCCCTATTGATCATCCTCACCGGAGCCTTGATTGCGATCTCCTGTGGTTTTTTGGGCGTATTTCTCCTGCTCCGCAAAATGTCCATGACCGGTGACGCCATCTCCCATGCCGTACTTCCGGGCATTGTGATTGGCTTCTTCGTGTCCGGAAGCCAACGAAGTTTGGAAGTCATCATCGGAGCAGGCCTACTCGGGATCGTCTCCACGCTGATGATTGATGCGCTACGCAAAAAAGCCAAGGTGCAGCTCGATGCCTCCATCGGCATCACCTTTACGCTCCTATTCGCCATTGGCATCATCCTGATCAACCTCTTTGCTTACAAAGTAGACCTAGACCAGGAGTGCGTGCTCTATGGGGAAATTGCCTACCTGCCCATTGACCTTTGGATCACTCCAAGCGGGCTCAATTTGGGGCCACGGATCACCTGGTTGGCCGGGCTCAATTTCTTTTTGGTCTCTGGATTTGTCTACCTCTTGTTTAAAGAATTATCCCTGACCAGTTTCGACGAGCACTTTAGTTCTGCCATCGGCATTCCTGCCAAGGGAGTAAATCTTGCCCTAATGAGCATGGTGTCCTACACCACGGTCTCCAGTTTCGAATCCGTAGGGGCCATTTTGGTAGTCGCATTATTGGTGGTTCCCCCATCCACCGCCTACCTCTGGACCAAGAGTTTGATCCCCCTACTTCGCCTCACTGCAGCACTAGGAATTTTAATTGCCATTTTGGGGTATTATCTTGCCTACTGGATCGACAGTTCCATCGCAGGCATGATGGTAGCCGTAGCGGGCGCCTTCTTCTTTGGCAGCGCCTTGATTAAGGGCAATTGGCCATTGGGTCTCCGAGGAACTTCCCGCTCCACCCCTGCGTTTGATTCTTGAAAACCCCGATATGAAAGTCTACTCACTCGTTTTGCTCCTGGTTCTGCTCAGTCTGAACCTCCAAGCCCAAGACCAGATCCAATGGATGAAGTTTGAGGAGGCCATCGCTGCCAATGCCAAAAATCCAAAGATGATCTTGGTCGACGTGTACACCGACTGGTGTGGCTGGTGCAAAAAGATGGACAAGGACACCTTTACCGATCCCCAGGTGATTGCGCATTTTCAAAAGAATTTTTATGCGGTCAAGCTCAATGCAGAAGACACCAAACGAAGCTTCCAGTTTATGGGGAAAACCTTTACCGAAGCCCAGATGGCGGCATCCATGCGGGTCAATTCCTACCCCAACTTTGTGGTG
>JACCDP011278570.1_pt1 | contig 34956 bp, 36 predicted proteins | sample 7445841 | NCBI WGS metagenome assembly JACCDP01 (sample SAMN15323441, study PRJNA562643) | freshwater metagenome | isolation source: river surface water | place: USA:Blue River Watershed | collected 2017-08-17 | reverse complement strand
CCTATGTTGGGGGACTCCGAACGATTATAAGACCTACTGTTATTGGCGCGAACACTTTTCAAATGTTTGGGGACGGCCGCATGTGATGTAAAAAGCATCTAAAATATATTCCTAATAAATAAAATATGTTTAATTTATTAAGACTAATGATAGTAAAGTTACTTTGTATTGACAATGGTATACCGATTAAATATGGGAATGAATATGGAATAGAGCGAGTATTTGCTTTTGATGAGAATGATAGTTTAATTCGTAATTTTACTTTTAATACATCAATATATCCAAATGAAGAAATTATGAAGAATACGATTTCAGATATTCGGCAAAATAATTTGTTTAAAACAATTGAAAATGGTTATTTATTTTATTCGTTTCAATATCAAATAAGTTATATGCATTTTATGGGAAATACATTGCCTTTATTAACAAACTATATGAAATATTATTCATCTTATAAATTATTGATACCAAAACATTCTTACAATAATTTTATAGTTAATATTCTAAATTTATTAAATATTGACACAAAAAATGTTATTGTCTTGGAAGAAAAAAAAATATATACTGTAAAAAATTTTATTGATAGGAATCGTTATGATACAGTTCCAGCTGTATATACGAATGACCATTTATGGATATACAATGCCTTGCGGCAATCACTAAATATACAACCAAATATCAATTCAACTCGCAAAGTATATTTGAAGAAAGATGGTATTGCAAACGATAAATATGGTAATAGTGAGACAGGAAAAAACAGAATTATATATAATGAAAATGAACTACTAGACCAACTCAGAGAAAAGGGATTTGAAATTATTACATTGGGAGATAAAACTATAGAAGAGAAAGAATTATTATTAAGAGATATTCAAATACTAGTTACACAATTAGGGGCAAATTGTGGTAATTTGATTTTTTCAAATGGTCCAAAAAATATTATATATTTATCAAATGACCGTCCTTTTGGAGATTCGTGGTATACTTCTATTGTAAAACATTTAAACAATGTTCAAGTAAACTCTAGAATATTTACATATCAGTCAGATTGGTCTCATGCGGATCCAACAAATCAATGGAATTGCCCCTATAGTGTAAATATTAGTGAAATTATGAATTATATAAATTCAATATAAAGATAATAAATAATAAATCTTATATTATAACTAACCTTTCGCGAATGGCTACAACCGGTATTTTAATTTTTCATCATGGATTTACCGATATTTTAAATTCATTTGGATTGATTGATTATTTCCTAAACACAGGTCTATATTCAAGTATATATTTAATAACGCGGGATGAAGCAAAGGAATATGTGGATTTTTTCGTGCGAGAACGCCCGTGTGTAATACCGAAGTATTATCCAATTGATTTTCTAAATGGGTTATATTCGATATGTTCTAAGAATCCAGTAAAACTCATGGCATATTTATTAAATATTAAAAACTATGAACCTTTGTGTATTGGTTATCCTGATATATTTAATTCAAATCCTCTATACAAAAATAAATTCGCAAAACATTTACAAACATCACCATTAATAAATGGGGCATCAAATTTCGTGAAAAGTTTTTATGAAGCATATAATATTGATTATAACTTGCGGATTACGAATTTTTCCTTTACACGACAGCATGACGAAGAGGAAGCAGTATATAATAAATTCATTGAAAAATATGGAAAACGATACATATTAACGCACCATATTGATAAGATAGAAAATAAAGAGAACCTCCCTATAGTGGAATTAGATAGAATATCACATAAATTTTTTGATTTTATAAAGGTGCTCCAGAATAGCGAAGAATTACATTTATTGGATTCTGTATGGGGTGCGTTTGTATATTTACTTGATTGTAAGTATAATCTGTTTGAAAATAAAAAAATACATATTCATTGTAAAAGAAGTTATTTTTATATGTATTTAGAACCGATTCAAAAATCGAACTTCATTTTGGTTCCATGATTTGATTTCATTTTTTCATAAAATTATTCATTTCTACTAATAAATATTTCGTATTAACATCAGGTATAAAGAACCTCTTTTCAATATACACATGTATACCCAAGAGGATATTTGCTCTGGTGAAAAATTCCAACAGTTATGTAATGTTTACTGTGGTTCATATTATGATCTTCACCGCAATCCCAAAATTGCCAAAGAACCTCAAAAACATATTTACATTGAAAATCTCGACAAACCATGGGATAATCCAAAACTCATATTTTGTTATAGCTGTGCCCTAAAAACATTTATGACAAAACTACACTATTTTAAGAATGAATTTATCCTCGTTTCACATAACGAAGATGACAATATCACCACTGTATATACACCTATAGTGGAAAATCCATTAGTAAAACATTGGTATGCCCAGAATGTTATGATGGATCATCCAAAACTTACAAGTATTCCAATTGGCGTTGCGAATGAAATGTGGCCACATGGAAATCTATCTAAAATTGTTGCTGCTTGTAATAAAGAAAGGAATGAAATAAAGAAAATTGATTTTCTCTTTAATTTTTCTTTGACAACAAATCCACATGCACGAAACGAGTGTAAGAATGCTCTCGAAAAAAAAGGCCTACATTTTCTTCATCAGTTGCCTTTCGATTATTACTTACAGTTCCTAGCATCTTCCAAATTTTCCATATGTCCTGAAGGTAATGGAATTGACTGTCATCGTGTATGGGAATCACTCTATATGGGAGTTATCCCTATAATGATTCGCTCTATCTTTACAGAAAAAGTCGCATCACAATTTCCATGTATTCTCCTAAATAATTGGGATGAATTTGACGCAATATATTGTATTTCATTATATGATACACTTGTCTTACAACTTGAAACTGTGAAAGAAAAATTAAAGTTTTCATATTTCAAAAATATGATTAATAATATTTAATTTTGTCATTGAATCACCCTTAAATTTCTATATATCAGAGCAAAATATGTTCATTGATTGCGAGTAGTGCCTATTTTCAATAGTAGTAGGTTTAAAGTTATGCCTTAATTTAAAATTATAATGAATATTGTATACGCGTTTGTTGGAAATTTGCCTCAATATGCTGTAGATACTATATATCAACTTCGTCTATTTTATGATGGCCCAGTATACTTTATAGTGAGTGATTTAGAAAGTCCTCATTGTTTGGTTCTTAGAGAAAAGTATAATGTGGAAATTATTCCATATAATGATATCAAAGATGATGAATTTAATAAGATTATAAATTTAAGATATGATCGTTTTTGTATTGTACATAATTTAAAAGGGCGTGAAAAACTTTTTATTTATTCTTTTGAGCGATTCTTCCTTTTGAAGAACTTAATGATAAAGAAAAACTTAACAAATGTCTTATTTCTTGAATTAGATAACCTACTTTATGACAATCCAGAAAAATGGCTTTCTGCTTTTTTGGAAAAAGATATGGCATTTATGTATGATAATGATGAACGTTTTTCCTCAGGAATATCTTTTATTAAAACATATGAAATATTAACATTATTTAATAAAATTTGTCTAAATTTTATATCAACTTCAAATGATTTTTTAAATGAAATGACAGCATTATCAATCTTTTATAAAGAATATAAAAATCAAATTCAAATTTTACCAACACATTGGCCTATTGATATATATCCAAAAGAATGTTATGAAAATTATGGAAAATATGATGATAGTCTTTTTGATGCTGCTGCTCTGGGTATATATTTAGGTGGAATGGACCCCCATCATACAAATGGAATAATTAAATATGGTTTAAAATCGAATTGGAGTATTATTGATTGTACTGGATATAAGTTTGAATGGAAAAATGATGAAAAAAATCGTAGAATTCCCTATGTCTTAAATAAAGATAAATGGTTACGCATTAATAATTTACATATTCATTCTAAATATCTTAAATATTGTTTTTCAATTGATATATAGATTTATTCATTCACATTTGTTATGTATATTCAACTAAACTCATATTTCTTTTCGGCTAGTAATGTTTAAATTATAGGGAGGTTATTTTTAATAATTATTGTGGATAATAAAAAAATTGAAACCGTCGTCCCCTTCGTCGGCAACTAGCAAACATATAACGATATCATTTCATAACCACGAAAAATGCCCCAGACCCTGACGCTCCTTTATGGCCTTCCTGGTGCCGGCAAGAGCACCTATGCGCACCCTCCCCAAGAGGTGGATACTGTGGTGATTAGCCGCGATGTCATTGGAGGAACGGTTAAACAGCTTGTTCCCCGCGTCCGTCGACTGTTGGAAGAAGGGAAGTCGGTTGTCCTCGATAATACTCACTTGACCGCCGAGAGTCGCGCCCCTTTTGTGGAACTCGCACAGAGTCTCTCGATTCCTGTGCATTGTACTGTCATTGACACGCCCATGGAGACATGTCAGATTAATGTTCTTCGCCGTATGTGGGCGATCCATGGCCAGTGTTTCCATACTGGAAAGAAGGGCGACGCGCAGGCCTATGCTCCTGTTACCCTCTATGTCGGTCGCAAAAAGGCCGAGCCCCCCACCGTGATGGAAGGATTCGACTCCATTAACATCCTGCCGGCGGTTGTTCCCGCCTGGCCAAAGGAACACTACAGCGGAAAGGCCCTCTTCCTCGACATTGACGGCACCCTGCGCGCATCAGAACAATTGCCGCATAAATATCCGACGACTCCCGCCGAAGTCACCCTTCTCCATGAACCGACGAAGATGCGCGCAGTCCTTGAGCGTTTTAAAGCCGACGGCTACATTCTGATTGGTGTCTCGAATCAGTCCGGTGTCGCCAAGGGGACGCTCACCGCCACCGCCGTCGAGGCCTGCTTCGAAAAGACCCGCGCCCTCCTCGGCTACTCCGCCACCGAATTCCCTATTCTCTATTGCCCCCACGCCGCCGCCCCGCCCTCGTGCTATTGCCGTAAGCCACAGGCGGGCATGTTTGTCGAGGCCTGCGAACGCTTCCGTATTCACCCCGCGTCATCGCTCATGGTCGGCGATATGAAAACGGATGAAACCGCCGCGACCCGTATTGGTATCCCCTTCCAATATGCAGAGAAGTTCTGGGCCCAGGAACTCAAGAAAGAATAAGGAGCAGGGATTCGCAATTAAATAAGAACATTTCCTATAGTGCTGTCCCCGTGAAAACACTATAGGAATATTTTTCGTGTGTTACTTCATTACATGGCACCGTTCTCGCAGTGCTCCTAAAGTGCGGCTACGCCGCACCGTACCGGTAGACTTCGTCTACCACTAGGGTGCCATTACATGGCACCGTTCTCGCACTGCTCGAAAGTCGCGGCTACGCCGCTCCATACACCCCCATCAAGAACTGGACCGATTTGAGGAACCGCTTCCACGCCAGAATCCGCACGCCGTTCATCCGAATTGCCCTATCGACAGTCGGTGATACGCCCTTAATGAGAGCCCGCAGCGAGTTCCCCGTATAGGTCGCCCCCAAGTCTTCCCATGCAAAGACCGGCTTTCCGAGTCGCACATTTACCTCATTGTGGAGCCCCCACCAGGTCCGCCGCAGGTCATCTCCGAAGCCGGCATAGGCCCCGCCCTTCCATCGCCCCAAGTCCTGTCCCGCCAACCAACTCTTATAGTGCTCCTTACAGTCCTCGCATGGGAGAGTATCGGATAACTCCGTGAAGATGTCGAACCAGTGCTTGCGTTCATCCGCCTGGAGGACTGCCGACGCCCCCAAACCTCCCGCATGATGGGCAAGGGTATGTAGAATGCCCCAGAATGCGGGACCCCACTCCAGATTCGTGGGGTATTTCGGGTCAGGACGCGCACAATTACACGGCATGTTTACTCTGGGGCGGAGTTTTTCTTTCGAAGCCCACGGACGCGTAGATAAAATATCCCTATAGTGTAGAACTATAGGGATTATTATGGCTGCGGCAGGGAAATCATGGGCAGACTTGATTGAAGAACTTTCTGGGGAGGATTATTTTATTAAACCGGCCAACTTGAATTTAAGTAAAATGACCATTTCCGCCGCCGCCGAGCCTGCGGCTAAGCTGAGTAAGGCGGAAAAGGCCGCTGCCGCCGCCGCTGAAAAGGTTGCGGCCAAGGCGGCGAAGATTGCCGACCGTGAAGCGCTGGGCGACGACATTTACAACGCAGCGAAGGCCGCGTTTGTCGAAAAGCATAAGGGCGAAGGCGCACTTCCTTCATTCCTCGAGACGAAGGATGCGACCAATCCTCCTCAGGTTCGCATCGTAATCGGCATCAAAATCGCAAAGATGACGCCTGAACAGAAGGAGGCATCTTCTATTGATGAACTCATTGTTGAATATTTCGAAGAGAAGTATAAGAAGTATGTTGAAAAGGTTTACAGCAAGAAGGCAAAGGGGGGTGCTCGGCGTAAGCGGACTCAGCGTAAGCGCCTAACTCACCGCAAGGCCAAGACTCACCGTAAGCGTAAGACCGTTCACCGCAAGCGCACCCATCGCAGTCGCAAGCATTAAACCACAATAAAATCACTCCTATAGTGTTTTTATTGTTCTGTCCCTTATAGTTTTCGCCCATAATAATATGTTACAAGTCGACCATAGGAGCCATCGCCAGCATAATACAATGTGTCGCCATGTTTAATTCCCTTATAGTATCGTGCTTGGGACCGAAGTCGTCCATCGCGATAATACATCCCTATGTAATTCTTCAGTCCATCCTCATAAAAGATGGCCCGCTTCAATCGTCCACTTCCCAATTCATATACACGCAACCACGAATCCAACATCCCATGTCGATATGACCCTTCCATATGTCGAATCCCATCCACCGTACATAGGAATTGACCATGTCTCTTCCCATCGCGAACATGCCATGTTTCAACATAGGTATGTCCATGTAGGATATAGGTCCGCTGCTCCTCCGCCGGCAAGAACCGCCACCGCTGACGACATAGACTACATGACTGATGTCCCAGTCGCAAAACATTGTCGAAACACGCATCATGAATTACATTCGAACCACGACAATCACATTCCTGTCCTTGCGGTAGGAACGGCCGCTCAACCGACGCCTCCTCGTGACATATGTAACATACGGGCACACCCTGTGAATCAGATGAATCCATTCCCTATAGTGTTTTCCCTGGTTTAGCACTATAGGGATTGCTTTATGTTGGTGGACATCTTGCCTATTCCATACTTGCCCACACTGTGTGCGTTCTCTTTTCATTTTCAATATTTGTCCTGCTAAAGTTAGAAGTATTGGTAATACCATTATGTTAAATATTGCCTTATTTTGTTCCGGTAGAATTGTTTGTTATGATACGGATTTAATACCAAATTTAGAAAGTATGTCAAAAGAATATAATATACATTTATTTATTTCTATTAATGGTGAAAAAGATGAATATCACCGACTTGCTGAAGAGAGATTAGCACCTTGGCTAAAAAAGATACGCTATGAAAAATATAAAGTTCCAGATGATTTTATCGAAAATACTCATAAAGAAACATTATTTCAGATTGTAGAGAATAAAAAAGTGCCTTATACAAATCTTTCTTGTTTTTATAATGATTTAAAAAATTATGAAATGATTCGTGATTACATATCTGAAACTGGAATTAATATGGATGTGTGTGTAAAATTCCGCGCTGATATTGTATTTTCAAATAAAAATTGGGAAATTTTTAAAATTGCGAAAAATAATCCGAATGTTTTATATTCAAATATTCCACCTGATGAAATATATACATGGGGTGAAAAATCAATACCTCGTAATATATCTGATGCTTTTATTTGCTGTTCTTTTGAAAATTTAAAGATATATTGTAATACATATAATTTTATTTTGGAAAAAAATAAAGAAATGAATGGCGTTTATCTTATAAATTATGAAAAATGTGTAACTGAGAATGTATTTGGTAAACCTATTAATTATGAATTACAAAATAGAAACGAAAGAATAGAGCACTATATGAATTTATTTAATAATTCACAATTAAAAATAGAATATTTCACATTGCCTTACAGATTAAATAAATCAAGAAGAAAATTTGAGGTTGTAGAAGAAACTGCGCAATGGCGTAAAACATATTGTTTATAAATATATGTGACATATGTAACATACACGGGATGTTTGTGATGGATCCATTTATTATTCGAATAAGAATAATCCCTATAGTTCTGAACTATAGGGATGCTTTACATCCTATATTAGATATTATTATTGTATTTTAGTTTCGAATTATTTCTCATTGTTTTATTTAAATTATTATTTTTAAAATAGGATAGTTTTCTTTTACGTGTTTTAATTTTTATATTATTTATTTTGTTATTTATATTATTAGATGTATTAATAACTATATTCTTTTTAGCTTTGTATTCTTCATACCAGTTATTAAAAAATGATTCAAACTCTTCAAATGTAAATTCAAACAATGAATTATCCTTATATTTTTCAATGACTTTCATTATAAAATCATCATTTACACTTGTCATCGCCATATAGTCATAGTAATTATATAAAATGTTATATAAGTCTTCAACATTATTTATTATTACATTATATTCAGTTTCTATTTTAGAAAAATTATAGAATAAACATAGTTTAAGAGCATCCGAATTATTATTTTCCATTAATTCATTAATCTTTTGATTATATATATTGTAATTTTCTAAGTCAATATTATATAATTCATTTTTCGGATAATTTTTTATTTTATTCATACCACCTTTAGACGCTATAAGACTTATTATTTTTTCTCCAAATAACATATTTATTTTCGCAATAGGGTCATTTTTATCTTGTAATCCAGGAAATAAATATTTAACAGATGGATATATCTTAAATTCTTTTGTAAATAAAAAACTCGATTTATATCTTAATATTATTTTACGATATTCTTCAACCTTATTATGTGTTATGTTTGTTATATTTGTATTAATCATTTTTAAGGCATTAATTATATTTTTTAAATAGTTAATAACCTGAATATTTATTTTAATTTTCTTTGTATCTTCATAATAATAATAATTTTCTATAATTTGAGAAATTATACTTATATTCGCAGAATTGTGTGCTACAGTATTTTCTAGATGCATCTTTTTAATTTCATCAGCCATACTTTTATTTGTATCATCATAAAAACATTTTTCATTTTTATCCTTATAATCTTTTGTAACAACCGGAACTTTTAATAAAATGCATCTCAATCTTAAAATATAATCTGGTGTAAATAGACAACATGTATCTCTGAATCTATCCTCCAAAGTATCCAAATATAATTTTGCGTAATATGCTTGAATTGTATCGCCGAGTTCTTTCATTAAAATATATATCATTCCTTCAAGTTTTGTTTTAGTTGGATTATTATTAAACCATTCATTTTTGGTGCAATTTCCTTGAAAATAATTTATATGTCCTTCTATAGGAGTAAATTTTGAATCAAACTTTACATTTAATATAATTTCATTTTTATCTAATATTAATTTTAATTTTATTATACAGGTTTTATTGACATCATTTAATTCAGCTCTTAATAATCTTATAGATTCAAATCCTATCTCATGAAAATTTATTAATGTTAAACTAATATCAAATCCAAAATATAAGTTTCCTTTTTCTTTCGATGCTGTATCAATATAAGAACCGGGTGTGATTATATTTTGTATATTATCACTAAAAGCACTCGGTGAACACCCAGCATCTTGAAAAGCATGTGTTACTTTTGCCGGTAGTTTATTATGAAAGAATAGATTATAATGAACTAATTTTGAAATTTTATAAGATTTTACGGGTGTTAATTTAAATATGTCATCTGATAGAGTTTTTTCTGTTTCTGTATAATTTGTTAATTTACCAAATAAAGTATCTGCGCATTCCAAGAATAAATTTATATTTTTATGTTTAATAAAACAATCATTCACCTTAGCATCTTTTTGAACATCAAATCGATTTAATTTTATATGTAACTCTCGTAATTTATTATATATACTACCCATTTTCTAATAAATACTATATATATTCCTATAGTGTAATCCACCGAAAATCTCCCCAGGCGACCCGTCCCAGAGTCAAGTCGCGGTCATTCTTTGTATAGACGAACCACGCCTCCCCATCGCGCAGGTCCATCCCTACAGAATATTCCGTCCCCAGGCTCTCGAAACAGAAGGGGACTGTGTATGCCTTCGGCGCCTGTGATGCTCCATCCAGCTCCACGAGGACATGGAGATAGTTCCGCCGACCGTCTTTCGGCACCACCATGTGTGTCAACACATACCATCTACCCTGATAGCCCACCACCGGTGATGACCCGCGCAAATGCTGGAAGAAGGCAGGCATATCCTTTTGCAGAAGCACGGACCCAGAGTCTACACTATAGAGAGTGTATGGGGACCACTGATACACATAGGCCCCTCGCTCGCCCCAGAAACACCAGTTCTTTTCACAGTGACGGCCCTCTGGCGAGGCGAGCGGTTTCACATCGACATAGGCCGGTGCGCCGGCATTATCAAGAACCCCCACACACATTTGAATGTGGCTATCCGCGTTCAAGTTGGCCGTGCATCCGTAAATGCCGACTCGGCCATCGCTACGCCGATATAGACGGACATCCTCCACACCATTAATCAACGCATCCCTATAGTGCACCCCCTCCGCCCTGCGCATGGGAAGTTCCTTCGGCTCTGCCAACGGTCGCAGCTCCGAGTCCAGGCGCACAAGATAATTGCGTGTATTTACAGTCTTCCCATCCGCCCATACATAGGCACCGTTCACGACACGATAATCGGCACGGCGCAGATTCATCAGGTAGCTCCCATCATCAAGTCGCAGAATCGAGCTGTTCCCTGGCGTATAGGCCTCCACATCCCCAAAGCCGAAGACGGACCGCCGTGCCCCCCCCACCACCGGTTCCACATAAAAGAGGAGATTGTCCAGGGAGTTCTTTAAGCCCGCCGCAGCGGACCAGCGATTAATGTAGGAGACGACGAGATCAGCACCACGGCTAAGCAGAGCAGCATCATCCTTATAGATATAGTAGTGGAGAATCGTCCCTTGGAATGCGAAGCCCCCATTATAGGGTGCGCCCTCGATAAACAGCGAGTCGCCGGCAGGATAAGGTATGTCCTTCCCCATCCACCACCAGCGAAAGGCGGAGCCGTAATCACGCCTGTCGAGGGCCGCGCATAGGGCCATGTAAATCGCCTCTGCCCGTTTAGGATAATAGGAGTAGCCGCGCTGGACCCAGAGCTCCATCTTTTCCCAGCGCCCGAGGTCACGCCACAGCTCCGCAATCTTATAGTGCGAATACCAGACCTCCTCTATCCACCCGCCGAGAGCAATCCGCTTCTTATACATGGCGATTGCCTCCGTCTTTCGGCCGAGACACATGAGGGTCTGCGCCAGATAGAAATGTGTCCGCCCATTGGTCGGCTCCGCCTCCAGCTCTTCCTCTAGAAGCCGCTCATCGCGCTCGAACTTGTCCGCCTTACAGCCACCGTCACCTCGGTCATCAATATAGAGAACATCCTTGCCCAACTTCTCGGTGTTCTCACCAGACCAATATTCATGAGTCGCGCCGATACAAGTCCAGCCCCCGTCCAATCGCATAAGACGCATGTTGTAATATTCTATAGTGCTGTTCTTCTGGATGACCGAGTAGCCGTTCTTGGTGAATTCAGCTTTGGCCTTAACCCACGCCGGCCCAGGTACGACATTCATATCCGCATCCACGGCGAGCGCATAGCACTGACCCAGGTCCCAGTCGAACATCTTCGCAAAATCCACACACCCACGAAATGATGCGGTTCGTGATATACCGAAATTCACAAACGGTTCACTATCTACGCAATATTTCATTCCAGCGTATTTTTTCTCCTCCATTGTCTCATGAATCACCTCTATAGTGTTGTCCGTGGAACCAGTGTCAAAGAAATAGAAGGCATCCACAAGTGGCGCCAGATGACTGATACATCGCGCAATAATTTGTGACTCATTCTTAATCATTAATAGGGCGATGACTCTGGTCATTTTCACCGTGTATTTAATAAACATAGAATGTCATTTCTTTATGTTCAACATCATGTCAGACATAAAGAATCCCCGTGGACTAGCACTATAGGTATATTTCATCTTCATGTCCGATGTCGACATCCGATGTTCCAATGTCTGATGTAAATCCGAATCTCATCTATGTCTCCGCTTTCATGGATGTTGCCGACCGACCGGCCCTGAGCTCCACCGATTTGGAAGGGTATGTCGACCAATTCGTCAAACTCGTATCTGCCGACCCCAGAATGGAGATAGTGCTCTACATATGTCCTCTCTATTATGACATCTTCAGCGGCAGACTTGCTGCGCATTCCAATGTTGAATGCGTCGTCACGACCCTAGATGAAACATGGACACATCATATTTTCAACAAGGAAACATATGCTCTCCCTTCAGGACGCAATCCGTCAAAGGATAGTCTCGGCTACATTACTCTTCAACATAGCAAAATCGAGTGGGTCGCCAATGCGCTCTACCATCGGCCTGCCGCGACTCATGCCGCCTGGGTCGACTTCCGCCTTCCCCATGTATTCAAAACCGCCGCTCCGTTGGAGGACTTAAAGACATACACAGAGTCTGACTGGCTAGCTGCGGTGGGCTCTTGCTCTGGCAGTGACCCTGGCGCTGACGCCGGTCCCCTCTATATTCCTGGGTGCCTGCCCGCGGTGACGGATGCCGAGCCGCGCCTCCATCATCCCCACTGGCGTTTTTGCGGCGGCTTCTTCCTCGGCACTCGCGCCAGCTTGATGGACTTCTGGGAGCGCACCCTCCACCATCTCCCCACCTGGCTCTCCACCTACCGCGTCGCCGCCTGGGAAGTGAACTTCTGGGCCTGGCTGGAGTCGGCCCACGGCTGGGAGCCGGCCTGGTATGCCGCCGACCATAACGATAGCATCGTCCAAATCCGGCCCCCACTCCAAGTCATCACGAAACACCATCAACCACAATCTCTACAGTTCCCTCCCCTGGAAGACAGTAAGCTCCACCCCATGAACACATCCTATGTAAAATATCGTGGCCTCCACTTGCTGAACATCCGCTATGTGAACTATAGGATGGATGCCGCCGGCGTGTACGACACATCGATTCTACATACATCCAATGTATGCTCCATCCTGGACGCATCCTATAATGTATTCCTCAGTCGACCCATGTCCAATGACCTCGACATCCCTTCTTATCCCACCAATATACATGGCCTCGAAGATGTCCGCCTCTTCGTCCACGCCACGAAGCTCCACGCCCTCGGTACTCAGCGCCAGTGGAGCCCATGTGGTCGCAATCGTATGGTCCTTGGCATCTATGAACCACGGACCGGTACCATCCATGAGTGCCGACTCCTCCATCCGCCCACCGACACTCCCTGTGAGAAAAACTGGATTCCTCTTCCAGAAGCCGAGCCGAACTCCCCCATACAAATCATTTACAAGTGGCATCCCTATAGTGTAGGTACGGTCAACGCCGAGGGAAGGCTCCAGCTTCACACTATAGAGGATTACGGTCCCGCGTTACATGGACTGAGGGGCAGCGCGATCCCAGTCCTCTATCAGGGTTCGCTCTGGGCCCTCGTTCACCGGTCGGCGGCTCTAAAATATACACATAGCTTCGTGCTCTTGGACCCCGCCACCCTTCGCCCCACGGCAACGAGCCAGGAGTTCGTCTTCGAATCCGTCGGCGTGGAATATTGTATTGGCTTCACCGTTGAGGGGGACGGCGCTGACGCTGAAGGCCTCTTCTGGTATTCCAAACAGGACCGTAGCCCATGTTTCCTCCGCGTCCCTATGTCAACTTTCAGACCGAAGAAAATCCGAATGCCTATGTAAACCAGAATCACATTCCTATAGTTAGACCCCCACGGACCCCCACGGAAATGAGCTCGACTGAACATTCTACCGTCCGTTGTGCCTGTTGCGACGAGACCGGCCATAGCACCCGCCACTGCCCTGAGCTGGAGCCACCGCCCCTTGGCTTCGACAAGGGACCGCGCATTCCTGATGACGGTTGCGAAGAAACCCTGGCTCACAGTTTCACTGTGAGCGACGAGGAAGGTGAGGATTGCCGTGCTGAACTTCAGACCCCAGCCAAAAAGAAACCAGCCAAGGCAAAGACACAAGCAATTAACATTTACATAACCCCTCTTAAAAATCCGCGAGCCAAGAAGCGTGCTCGCCTATGATTCTCTTTCGGTCAATAGATGACTGAAAGAGAACTTCGATTGATAATGCGTCAGCAAATTGATGTGGAACACTTATTTTATTCCAATAATTTTTTTACTAAATCCCAAATACGGGCCCGTGTTCCCATATCCGTATTAAAATGTATTGTTCCAATAATGAGTGAAATACATACAGTTTTTAAATGCGCCAGATTCACACCGCGCTCGGCCACCTTCTTTTCAAAGAGCTCACACATCCAATTTTTATAGCTTTGCGCCGTTTCTTTTCCATATAGACAATCATCATAACCAAGAATTGATTGGTAGATTTTCGCATAGTCATACAGCCTGTCACCGCCCAGTGTAAACACCGAGCCCAGGCACCCACGCATATCAAAGACACGCACCCTATAGTGAAAGTCATAGAAAATGTTTGAGAACCACAAGTCGCCGTGAATTACAGGAACAATGTGCACATTTTCCTCATTGGAAAGATACATATTCAAATCATCAAGGACACGTTTCTGAATAACGGAGGCATCGGCAAAGGGATAATCATCCTTCTTCTCAAAACGACGCGCGAGTTTATCTATATAATTCGATTTCACATCTTCAAATGCGGGTCTCTCTTGGATTTCACTATAGGAATGTATTTTATCGACATAGTTAAGCAGTTTGTCGATATGAATTTCAAAAAGCAACTCCTGATGATAAAGATCATAAAATGAAATCCCTTTAATGTATTCTTGGTGAATATAAATGGAACCATCTTTATGATATGACCCCATAAATGACGGATAATAAGAGGCGATTTCCCCAAGACGCCCGAGTTGCTTATAATAATATTCTTCGCCGGCAATTGCCGACTCAGGGCCGACCTTTACAATTTGGTTATCTTGTATATAAACATTGTTATAGCGATTATTCGGTAGTTTATTAATAATCGGTTCTCCTTTATTATTGAATTGAAAAATACCCAGTGCCGATGTATTGTTTATATATGGATTGAGTGCGCGGTCATCAATGTAGACATCCGCGATTGGTTTTCCAAAAATCAGTTCATCATAAGGGATGTTGAATTTGTCGAGTGTGTCGAATGTAATTCGACCAATGTCTTTTATGACGGCCCCCAGATTACCCCCATGTGTTTTCATACGGCGTGCGGTATGTATAATGACCGTGTGACCATCCGCATGTAAACGCTGGGCAAGCGCCACCATTTCCGCCACCGGCTCCACCGATGTATAATCCCCTGGCGAGGACGGATATGTTACCAGCGTATTATCTAAATCGAAACATATACGCATCTTCGGTATTTCAAGACGCGGTAAATAACGACTAATTTCATTAAGAGAACCAATGTGGATGGACGGTTCAAGAAGAGGAACGGATTTTAGAGGAAGTCCGCGCTCAATTGCGATTTTATAGAGTTGTGACATATAGAGTTCCTTGTTGTTATCACGATGAAGAAGTTCCGAACACAGTTCCTGAAATATTCCTATAGTGTGAAACCCATAGAGACCACATGAATATATATTTGAAATCCGAATCTTTTCTTCAATCGCATTTATATTATTCGTTTCATCTGTGCGCATAAAAGAATAGGCGGTTGAATCGGTGTTATCAATGGAAGTTCCAATAAATGAATATTCCTTTTCATTGAAAAAATCGGGTGGAAAATAACTAATAACATCATTATCAATAAAAAGAATATTTTTGTCGGTTTTAATCATCTTTGTTCCAATGTATGCGCTTTCGACTGCCCCGCGTGTTACATAGGGTAATTCATAAAATGAAATATTTGTTCGTTTAATAACGTTACGGATAACTGTTTCAAAATTATAAGACGCAAGAAGAGGAGAGTAAATAAAATGAATATTTTGTATTGATAAAGGGATTTGTTCAATTACATATTCAATCGCATATTTTCCGTGGATTTTATTGAGAGGTTTTGGCAAACTGTAATTTCCGAGCCGAGTCCCCAGTCCACCACATAGTATTATAATATGCATTTATTCATCTATAAACCCCACTTTCTTTAGACCTATTTCTCCCCATATAAACAGATAACATTTCTTATAAACATGTACGATATTGTTTATAGTATTCTTGCCCATGAAGAACCAGATGTTTTGGAAGATCAAATTCGAAACATTATAAAATGGAATGTTAGTAAAAACATATTAATATGTTTAAATTTAAATGACAGCATGTATTCTGAAATTAAATCGAATAATGATATTGTAATTATAAATCCGAAACATTTCAATAAGCGAATGTTTACGGTGGATTTATTACAGGCACATGTTAGCAATGTTTTATTCTTACGCGAAATGAATATTCAATATAAAACATTTATGATTATTGCCTCGAATGTAATGTTTGTAAAACCGTTTGATATTAATAAACACATGCCCACAATTCAGATTTCGGATACTCTTTTCGAAGTCGAGGATAGTTTCACGGTTGCCTTAAATAAGAACACTGGATGGGGTGGCTGGAGACCATTTAAAGAATATCCGAAACTTATAGAGTTTTGTAACGAAAAAAAGATACCACTTGTTTTTGACCAGAATGAAGGGCGTCTTTATAGTCGCGAATTAATTGAGAAAATCGCCGATTTTATTGAAGAACATAAGATTCTATCAATGGCCCCTGGCGAACTTATTGCGGAAGAAATTTTCTTACCCTCACTCGAAAAATATTTCTGTAATGATAAAAATGTGGAAAAATATTGTAAAGTATATTGGGGGAATCCAGGTCTACATGTTACTATTCAAGATATACATGATGTGAGAAATAACGATGAAGAACATATATATTGTGTTAAACGCGTTCATCGCACTTTGAATCACCCCATTCGTGTTTATATTAATAATCTAGAACTCTAAAAATAGTTCCATTGAACAATTAATAATAATATTCCTATAATGCTACACTATAGGAATCTTACAGCTTCAGCAACTTGATGTAGAAGGTTGTAATTGCGGCGACTTTCTTGGGCTTATCATCTGACCCTAGCACATCGTATAGCGACGCAATGTGTTTGCGAAGATTAAACTCTGCCTTGATGTAGAACTTAGAAAGAATTGCCTTGAATGCGTCCTCGAGCTCGTCCTCATGTGGGAGCGCATCCTCCAGTGCTGATACGCCTTGCGGTCTTACGCCTTGCGGTCCTACGCCTGATCCAAACAGACGAACCATGAAATCCTTGCGACTATCCCCAGGCCGCTTCATCTTGTCAAAACAGTTAATCAGCAGGCCAGCGAATTCCTCAAACACGAGCCCTGGATTCTTCTTCAGCTCCGCCGCATGGACCGCCACCTGGAGACCGAATAGCCGGTCCTTAATCCGCGCATACTTGGGGTCCACATAGAGCCGCTCCGCCTCCTGAAAATGAATATCCGGTTTATGGGCCGCATAATACCAGGGAAACTTCAGCTTCATATACAAGAGTCCGCCTGCCGGTTCCGTAAAGGCCAGCATGAATCCCTCCAAGTCCTCCACCGATCCCTGTAGTGCTTCCTCCATCTTTTTCACATAATAGGACTCAATCGCTTCTGCACTACAGGGAATCTCTTCTACGGGTGCCGCGTGGAGAGGGGAGGCAGTGCCTGGAGCGGCAGAAGGCAACTCAATCCGCACCCCTTCCCCCTTATAATACACTGTCGCCAGATGGGTCACGAAACTGCGACCATAGTCGACGGTCAAACCCCAATACGGATGCTCTGGAACGGCCTCAAAGACGACCGAGGCGGTTTCCTCCCAGGCTACGGCGCGCAAATGCGCATGGACCTGCTCGTAGAACGCGTCGAAGGAACCATAGGAGGCCACCACCGCCGCCTTGAACGGCTCCACCACACTCGATGCCTGCGTAGCAAAGAGACACGACTTGGAGCCCACATAGTAGATCACGCCCTCAATTTCCCTATAGAACTCCCCCACGGAATGCCGGTCCTTTAAGTAGCGAATGTAGTCCCCTTGGACCGACGCGGCCTTCACCGCAGAGACATTCATGAGGGAACCGTCCACCTTCGGCAGCACAAAGCACCGATTATAGCGCACCGCCGCTGGGTCCACGCGGGTCCGCGGCTCGGTGAATTCACAAGCGAGGTACTTCTTCAGCGGCTCGACGAATCCATACAACTCGGCGTGGCTATGGAACTTCCGCAACTGACTCGTCTCAGGCGTCACGGGCAACGATACACGGAGAGGGAGCCAGTTAGCGTCAGCGTCAGCGCCAGCAATCAAATGTTCACCTCTATAGTGCAGCGTTGAACCATTCCCATGTTGCTTCCCATCGTAGTAGGACAGACGAATTACACTATAGGATGGATGCTTGTAGAACTTCAGGCCCTCGTCCACTACGACCATCGGATTCCGCCGCTTGAACTCCGCCAGGCCTCCTGCGTTAATTGCCACTGAGGGATACACCTGTTCCCCCACATGCTCAACGCCCCGCTCCAGTTTCACGCGCCAGGAGGCCACGACCAGGTTATACAGCTCCTGGAAACAACTGGAGGCGACCAGCGGCGTCGGCGCCGATTCAGGCTCCTTATAAATCTCCACCGCGGAGCGGTAATAGGCGCACTCTTGCTCCAGGGGATAGACCGACTGCTCCTCCACCTTATAGGACCCCTTACGACCAAGGAGGTGCTGAGGGAAACCGGTCCAGACATACATATTGTCCTCGGTGCCGATGAAATCCCCCAGCACCTTCGGATTCAAGGACACACAACTATCCAGAATGACGACATCATACTTCTCGGCAGCATCCAAGACAATATTCCTATAGTGCTCTGCGATTTGGGTCTTGATTTGGGGATATACATGTTTGTAATAAGTGTTTGGTCCTTCCTCCCCACCGAAATCCACTGTCTTCTCGACGAAATCTTCAAAGGAAAGTTCCAAAGGAACGAGCTTCTGCTTCCGCGCCACAATCCAATACGCCTGGTCTCGCTCGGCCACGCCCACGGTCAGTCCTGCCGCACTCAAGGCCTCCGTAAACCGCGCAGCCATGGTACTCTTCCCACAACCAGGTGCGCCGTGCATCACGAGATACATGTTTCCAGGGCCTACGGGCGGTGTAAGAGGTTTGCCCTGGAGTATGTATTGGACCGTGGAACTTTCAATGTGCTTCACCTTCTCCATGTCGAGATGGATGTCAGGTCGGTATGCCCCCAGCCGGTCGCCATAGACCAAACACCTATAGTATGCGCCATAGAGTTTCCGTTGCTTTTCACTATAGGAATTGATCATGTTTTGGAGTGTGGCGAAGCAAATATGGTGGCGTTCCTCTGGTGTGTGCGTACATACACACATGTGCTGGTCAATAAGGAAGAGGAGAACCTGTCTCATGTCAGCGTCCAGGTCGCCGAGCACTGTCTCGGCAAGGTGGACACCAATCTGACCGTGCATGTAGGTCTTGCCAGAGCGCGTTTCCGTGAAAGGCTTGCCGATGTCGTGGAGGAAGCCGAGGAGGAAGGCGACCTTGGGACTGACGCCATACACTCCAGCATAATGTGAGCAAATCAGGCCACAACATAGGGCATGCCAACCATACGGTTCGTGGTGATAGGTAAGGTGGGCCTTATTGACATGGCCGAGGGTCTCCAGGAACTTCTGTTTTACATAGGGTCCAGGGAGTCGGTCCAGGACGGATTCCTGAATGGCTCGTTCCCAACCAACATAGAAGTTCGTACATCCAAGAAGATTGAGTTGGGATTCGACCGATGGAATTAACATCCCATGTTCGGTCGGCGTGTCCGCGGAAAAGAAACGCTGGAAGATTTCAGTTTCCATGATGGTCTCGGCAGCGTAGGATATGTTTAACATCCCATGTTGTTCTTTATGTTTCAATTTTGTTTTATTGTCAGAATTGAAACATCCCTATAGTGTAATCCCAACATCTACACTATAGGGATTCTCGTATTTCCGCGAATGTGAACTGCTTACTTTCGTCTTTTCGATAAAGTTAGTCGTTTTGTTTTCGAGCGCGGCTGTAGTATGTTAAATTGAAAGGCATTTGATGCTGCTCTTTTTCCCTTTCTTGTTTTCGCATTTTTATTTACATTCGCATTTCGATTCACCTCTGCGTTTTGTTCAAATTCCTCTTTTAGAATCGATTATTCACTTTCAGATTCTTCTTCGACTTTTACTGTTTTTAATGTTGCTCGCCATTCCAGAAATATCTTCTCTAAATCACTAAATAACATTGTTTGTAATTTATTTTCCTCATATAATTGAATCATAATTTGGATAAATCCATCATTCGCAATAGTTATACCAATATAATTCTGAAACATATGAAGATGTCTATAAATATTCTGTAAATAATTAAATATGGTCTTTTCATCATGATACTTCTTTAATAAATTATAATAAATGCATACTTTATTTGCATAACCAACATTCTCTGTCATTAATTCATCAATATAGTTAGAATATTCTATTTTATTTTTAAAATTAATCTTATAAATTTCTGGTTCATTGTTATAGATAAGTATTTCTCCTGCTCCACCAATCATTGTTGACATTGACCGAATAATTTCTCCTATAGTGTTTCCACTAGAGCGGATTATATCTTTATTATGTAATGATATATTTGAAATATATGCCATACTATCATATAAATAATAGTCTTCATTTACTTTTCCAAATGGAAGCATACATTTAAAATGTTCATAAATATATCGTCTATATTTTTCAATATTTTCAAAAGATTCTAATTGTGTTGCTTCTAAATCTCTATTATTTTGTTCAATATAGGATATTATTTCTCCTAGGAAATTATTTATATTTTCATTTATCGTTACTTTCACATTATAAAGATAAAATTCGTTCTTTTTAATAACATCAGTCATGATTTTAATAATAGATTCATTATATGTTTTTACATTTCCAAAATACATATATCGAATCTTATCCCTTATATCCATACATGGGATGCGAAATTAATCCTTAAATAACATACCCTATAGTGAACTCCCAAAGGCAATACACTATAGATAATCTCCCCTTACTCCTCCCCACTATCCCCCAACCACCGTCGCACATACACACCTTCAGGGTCCAGTCGCTCGGCAATACGCTCTGGGTCATGCCGACGAAACGGCGCCTGGCTGAAGGGCAGTACGCTCGCGACCCAGCACCAATTGAGCATGTTCTGAGTAAAGTCGTAGTCGAGGAGTTTCTCCGCAAAGTAGCGCTCCCCATGGCGCCACCAGATACCCTTGTCCTTAATCAGCCACGAGGCCACCACAAGCCGTGCGCGGTTGTGCATGAAACCGGTCTCGTTCATCTGGCGCATGGCCGCGTCCACCAACGGCATACCGGTCTTCCCCTCCTTCCAGGCTTTAAGCACCGCCGCCTTCTCCGCACTTAAAGACTCATAGCGAGCACCGGTCTGGAAATCGTAGGCACTCACCCCATACAAGTCCTCAAATGCGGCCATGACATGGCCATAGAAATCGCGCCAGTAGAGCTGTCGAATGAAGGCTTCCATGTGTTTCCCTGGTGCGGATCCATGTGCCTTCCAATAGACTTCGCGAATACTGACTGTTCCGTAATGGTTGTGGACGGAGAGCCCTGATGTCCGCTCAGGAAGCATGTCATGTATGTCGGCATAGTTGCGCGGAATCCGAGCCAGCTGCTTCAGGGCATTTGACCGACCCCCCATGTATGCTACATTCTCTCCTTCATCCAAGAACCCCTTCCCCATCTTCCCTACAGACTCCTCCAAAGTCACACTGTAGGAATTGGTCAACGGCTGTTTCACGAAGGGTCCTCGCACTGCCGGCCGTGGCCGCTCCACCGTCTTCACCCGTGCCGCTTCATAAAACGGCGTGAACTTCTGGAATGGCTTGCCGGCGCGATTCAGGACGGAGCCTGGGGCATGTAAGTAAATGTCGTCCACCGCCTGGAAATGAATCCCAGCCCCCTTAGCCCACACACCTATAGTGCTCTCCCTTGCCTTAGCATACGGCGTGTAATCAGCACATGTAAAAATCGCCCCAACAGAAACTTCCTTGGCGATTTCCTTCAGAACGGCAAGAGTATCTCCATAATAAAACCCGAGGCATCCACTATAGGAATCGGCCAATTCTACGAGTCCATGGAGCATACAGGTGATGCTCTTCGGCGACCGAATGGGCGAGCGTGTGCCGACTTGCGCCGGTGTAAAAATGAAGACGGGTGCTACTCGTGCGCCATGCGCCTTTGCCCAGGCCGCGGCGGCTTCCAGGCCACGATTATCGACACGGCGCAGGTCGCGGTTATGTATGTATAAGACAATCGAGGTCATCCTCTTCCCTACTCATTCCCTATAGTTTCAGTCCTTGAGAATAACCTCAGGCCAAGTTCAGGTCAACTACAGGTCGTACAAAGGGGATGGTAGGAAGGGTATGTCCCACCCAAATACCCGCCTGCTCTCCCGTAAACTGGAGATGGAGTCCGAGCCGCTGGCGAAAGAATCGGCGCAAGAGACGAATGTCTTCAAACATCGGATGTTGCTGATAGACGGCACGAATGTCTTCCAATGTTGCCCCATTCGGAACAGGGAAACCGAAGAGAAACATATAGGGAAAGCTGTTGGGAATCTGGGTCAAATCGTCAGGGAATGCTTCTGTGCTCACGAGTCGGACCCACATTTCATGAAACATGGGATGTTCTTCCAACATATCGGTCAAGACTTCGGTGAAGTCCATGGGAGTCACCGTATCTCGGCTATGAATCCGCTCACTCTCGAGAAGCCGGTCGAGAACATAGGAACTCTCCCGCGGATTCAGACGGAAGGCATACATCGTGACAAGAGGAGTATCCATTATGGTCGGTGCTGTGGGGAAAGAACTATAGGGATGTGATACTGAGACGGCGGCGGGCGGAGCCGACTTCAATTTTTTTGGGACGGCTAACCTGCTCGCCTAAAACCGGCTAACCTGCTCGCCTAAAACCGGCTAACCTGCTCGCCTAAAACCGGCTAACCTTCTCGCCTAAATTCGGCGAATCCAATTCCCCCGCAAGTAGTAGAAGTAATACTCCTATAATGCAGGCTCTCGGATTCGGTTTCGGACAAAATGCCTATGGCGCCGCCGCTGCTCCCAGTGGCTTCAACATGGGCGGTCTCTTCAGCGGCAGCTCATCCGGTTTCAGTTGGAAGTTCTTCGCCATCGGCGCCGTGGCCGCCGCCCTCATTGCGCTCCTCCTCTATTTCGTCGTCGACCGCGCAGATACCCGCCCCGTGATCTCAGGTTTCGCGGACTTGGTAGGCTCTGGCGCTGACACGGATGCCTATACCGATGTCGGCGATATGGAAAAGCCGGCAGAAATTGCGGCACAGCACCCCATGAAACCCGCTCCTGCCGTCCCCAGTGAAGAACATTTCCTGGTCCGCACTGGATTTGAAGATGCTTCCCCCCTCGTCGGCACCACTCTCTATAGTTCCTACGCAGGCCGTGTCTCTGGTCAGACGGATGCTCTCCTCGAACTCAAGGAACTCGAGACAAAACTGGCCGCCTTCACTACCGACCTCACCAGCCCTGAAAAACAGCTGAGCGCCTCCAAATTCGTCCAATACAATACTTATCAAGATATTCGCCCCCTCAATGACTGGACCGCGCAGTGCTTCTCGAAAAATGTTCCCGAGCGCGACATAACATTACAAATGGAGCGCTGGTTCTTATCCGGTAAGAAGACCCTCGCCGACCTCAACAAGGCTGCTGGCCAGGCCGAGGACACCAATGTGGCCAAGCTCGCCTCCATGATTGATGCTGTCAAGTCCGTCGCTCTTTCCAACTGTGTCGCCACCGCTCACACCGATATTGACGCCCTCGGTGGCCCTCGTGATCCCGCCCCCTACGCCGGTTCCGCAAAGACCGACACCAGTTCTCAATTCACCCCATTGTAAATAATGAATAAATAATCCCTATAGTGCTGCACAGCAGGGATTAAAAATTGAAAGTTCGCCGTCGCATATAAGAAGACAACCCCATAACAAATCACAACCAAAAATGAAAGATATTGAAGTGAAGATTGCATATCTCCAGAAGAATCACAAAAATTCTATTTTGAAACAACGAACGATTTACAGTGATCGTTGGGGGAATTTTGGCGTGGAAAGAACTTATAAAGATGATGTTTTGTTTATCATAAAAACATATAAAAATAATCGCCTAGAAAAAACATCTTATAGAATGCATCAGCGTAATGGGACACATCTTGAACTCAAACAGTACAGTAATAATAATTTTCAAGGACTGATTCTCTATAAATATCCCACGAATCAGTTGAAAGAAATTAGTTATTTCAAAGATGGAAAAATGCATGCGGTATGTCATGGTTGGTATCCAAATGGAAATCCGAAAGTAAAATTCAATAATAAGAATGGATATGTCTTTGGATATCAATACAAGTGGGAAGCAAATGGAGCATGTTCCAAAACGTATTATGACTATGTATTTAAACGTGATTCCTTGAAATATTACTCACAGACATAGAAAACGCCTCCCTTTTCGCCTCCGCACATACAAAAATTGACCGTTTTTTGTATATGCCTTGTCTAAAAAACAACCACATTCTACATACAAAATGGCGAGCCATTCAGAGTCAAACGATATTCTCTTGCCTACGAATTATAAAGAGATTTTCAATCGTGATTCCCTATTTTGGAACCCTACTGAAATTATCAGTGTGGTATGTTCTAAAAAAAACAAGTATACACGATATTTCTATGACGGAACCCTAATCACATATGATAGCGGACTGAAGACAAATTCTCCTATTACATATATGAGATATTATACGGGTGAAGAGCTGAGTTATTTTAAATGCGATTCTACATCAATTACATGGTCGTATTATTCTGGAAATGTAGGTGATGAAACCGACACTATCTTTGACAATCTCATCCCAACAAAGAAAACATCCGTTTATCTAAAATATTACACCAACGGCCAACTTCAATTTTATAAACAGCACCGAAATGGATTGATTCATGGTTTTGATATATGGTGGAAAGAAGACGGTTCCCTCCATGATAAAAAGAAGTATGCCGACGGTGTCCTCGTAAAAGATTATATGAAGGACGATTAAATGAGATCAAATAAAAATTTCAATCACAATTTTTGGTCTATAAATAATTACATCTCATCTACATGAACTCATGATGACGTCAGCACACATTTTTTCCTTCATAAAAGTTATTCTCTATAATCCAGACCTGTTAAAAAACTGTAGGGATTGATCGGCGGTGAATTTTATCTATACACACCAATCTTCTTACTCCAAAATAACATAAGGCCCTTTCTTCATTACGAAATTATCATTTATAAAAGTTGCCATATAACGCATCAATACTCCATTTTCATAATAACAACTTATAATTTTACCATGAAATTTTCCATGTTTATAACTCATTATTGATATATCATTCCAACCAAAGTTATAACTAACACCATGTTTTTTTCCCATGTAATGCGGAGTAGTTGTTGTAATTCTTTCTTGCCGAGAATAATATTCATAATGATTCCCATAATGTTGCCCACTCAATGTCTTCCAACATTTATAATCATCAGTGTATTCAAGATGAACTTCAATATCAGGCACCATCTTCGTTCGCACACTCGAATCATATCCTATAGTGTAACCCGTTGAAAAACACTATAGGGATTGGCCGGCGGTCAATTTTTCCGCCGACTCACTTTCTCAACACTTTTACATACATTTGGCGATTGCTTCTAAAGTGAATATCCATCAAATTTTCGCAGAAATCTTCCGTTTCATGAAATTTATATGTTTTTCCATTACACATATCATCCTTATATGAGTCTAACTTAAGCAATCCTCCGTTATTATCATAAAGATAAGCATGACAGTTTCCAATCCGTTTATTATTAACTACATTACAATATTGTTTATAGTATACAAGACCGCCGCTGATGTAATCATCACGACGAATTTCAATATCAGGCGTCATCTTCGTTCACACACAAACAATCCCTATAGTGTATCCAATCGAAAAATACTATAGTGATTCGCCACCGGTCAATTTTTCCGCCGACTCACTTTCTCCAGGATCTTCTGTCCTTGGTGTGGCTGTGGACGGAGCGTATACCCATATTCCTTACCATTAATAAAATTTCCACAATAAATAAATAAACTATTATTGGCACAAAATTTATATAATTTACCAGTCCATTTACCTTTTTTATTTGATGATATATGAAGTAATTTCTTATCATATCCATATGCATAAAAGTTTCCAATAAGATGTCCAGATTCTAGATTATGATAGCATTTAAGACCAATAGTATATGCGCCAATAACTTCAATATCAGCCGCCATCTTCTTTCACATACTCAAATCATATCCTTTAGTACTTAATGAAGGAAAAATAACGGTGCCATATACTATTCAATTTTATTCCCTCGTCTTCCTCCTCTCCCTACCGTTCAATGATGCGCACACACCTCCAGGAGTTCCGCACACAGCTCCTCCTTCAGCTCCGCCTTCGCCATCATGAAGCGATCAATATTGAGTGATTGCTCCTCCTCCAGCAGCAGGCGATATACTTCCACCACCTTCCGCTGACCCATACGATATACACGCGCCACGGCCTGCTTCATAAGCGCCGCCGTCCACCACGGCCCCATAAATACCACGCGGTCATTGTGCTGGAGATTCAGACCTGTGCCGCCGGCGTGAATCTGGACAAGAAAGATATTCTGCTTCTGAACGACGAAGGAATGGATGATACCACACACGTCATCAGGAAGAGGAAGCCGGTCCACAAGGAGGCGCGGCACCGTCTCATTCCGCTTACACGCATCAGCATTCTCCTCGAGCGCATCCAGTCGTTCGGCCTGTTTCTTCTCCCCATGGTAAGTGCTAATCAGCCCCACGCACGGTTCCTCCGCCAGCACCTGCTGGAGAAGTCGAATTTCATCCTGGAAATTACAGAAGATCACCCAGTTATGGGCCACCTTCTGCGACCGCAAGAGTTTCACCAGGGCGTCCACTTTCGTGCTGGAGGCCAGCTTTCCGTCCGTGCCCACCCAGTCAGGTCGCCCATATAGACCACCATAGCTACGGCGCTGGGCCTCAATATAGACCTGCGGATGAATGCTGATTTGGCGAAGACGAAGCAGAAGATTCAACATTGCCAGTGCGTTACCGGTATCCAACAGTTCGTGGAGCTCCAACTGACGCTGAACTTGACCCTGAACCATACGATAGAAGTCCGCCTCGGCATCCGTGGTGAAAGGCAGCACCAGTTTCACTTCCTTCGGCGGCGGTCCCAGATTGAGAGCCTCCACCTCCGCCGCCGGCAAGAATGCGGTCGAACGGTGAAGACCATATACGGAAAGGACGCGCTTCGCCTCCTCCATATTCACCACCGCGCTCCCTTCGCTCGTCCCACGCAACAGACGGTAAAGCGCCTCCACATCCCTATAGTGATTGACCAGGGGAGTTCCCGTGAGACACCAACTATAGGGAATGCGCTTCGCGATAGAGTAGACGCTCTTGTAGCGTGCTCCGCCCCCATTGCGAAGAAGGTGGGCCTCGTCCATGATAATGCGGTCGAATTTGAGTTTGATACAGGTCTCGGGTTTCGCCCGTTCGTAGTTCGTAATATAGATATACTTCCGCCCAAGGGTGAATCCACCCATCGGACTCCAACCATCCTTGTCATAGGTCATCACATTGATGCCGGCCTCTTGTGCCGCGTCGACCCACTGCTGAACGACGGCAAGAGGGCAGAGCAGAAGCGTCTTGCGGAGTTCGGATTCCTGGATTAGTCCGAGCGTCGTCCAAGTCTTTCCCATACCCATCGTATCACAGAGAAATCCACAGGTAGGGTCATCAGGGTCGGCTTCACGCGTCAGCATCCATTCCACTCCTCGAACCTGGTGAGGGAAGAGCTTCTTGGTTCCGACCGTTAGGGTATCCATTATAGAACAGGGTAAAGGTGACGACACGGTGAAGAATTAATAGGTGTAAAAAAACGAAGAAGGGGCGCGCGGTTCTTCAATTTTTTGAGGGCACACATACATACCCTAAATGAAAGGAGTGAATGACATCCCTATAGTTCATAGCATTGGACCGCCTAACCGGCTTACGACTAGCCTAACCGGCTTACGACTAGCCTAACCGGCTTACGATCAGCCTAACCGGCTTACCATCTCATTACATAAATTGGTTTGCCCGTCGTCTTTTCAGCCACCACTACATTTCCACTATCCGAAATCTTCACATCATGATTCACCGATGAACACTTCATTTCCCCCGCGTAGTTGCTAATACTGACATCATAGGAGAGAAAGAGGTATTCATCTTCACGGTAAGGAAGAATGAAATGGAATTCTGCACCAATGAGACCAACGCCCATACGGAAGTAGATAAACTGTGACTCATCCCCTTCATACATATACTTCAAATACACCTTTCCGCTATGCCCAGTTTCGTAGAATGTCTCTTTCCCCTTCTTGATATAGTGCCGGTCATTCACAATGAAGACGCGAGGACCATCACTCGGTGTAGCATAGTTCATATTCGCATTCAACATTCGACCGAATTCTTGATTCGTGAAGAAGACCATAGGCACTAAAAGTTCCGTCATTTTCCTCTTTCGAAAACAATATACACTGTTAACCATAAAAAACCGCCCCAACCAGTCTTCAATTTTTTCTAACACAACGACCCCTTCAGCCTTTGCGTCCCTACATTTCAAATCTTGAAAGTCCAGGAATCCAGCTCCTTTTCCAACTCATCCATATAGGCATCCTTTTCCTCCGCCCACTTCTGGTGTCCCATCAAGGCAGTTAGCCGTGCGATTCGCTCCTCAAAATACGGCGCGAAGGTGGGGTAATAACGACCACGAAGCCGAAACCGCGCGTTGATGATACCTCGGCGACCATACATGGGATGAGAACTCAGCCGTTCAATCAACGCATTCTCTTCTTCTTGAACCTGTGCCTTCTTTGCGGCCTCACGATGAAGAAACAACTCCCGCTTCTTCGACTTATCGATTCGTCCCGCCCCCTCTGCCGCGGCCAACTCTGCCGTAGCAATGAGCGCCCTGTCTCGCGCCGACATCGTGAAAGGCTGAGCAAAGGCCGGCGACGGTCCATCGCGCTTCACGACTACAGGCGTCCCCCGCTGGAATCTTCCATAAAGATTCAGACCGCTTCGAACATTGGCGGCGAATAGACCAGAAGCGACCGCCCCTCCACGCACCGAACCACGCGTCGAAACACGCGCAAACCCACGCTTGGACTTAGGAGCCATTTCAACAATCCCTATAGTGCTTTCCCTCAAGATACCACCACTGGTCTCCCCCCCCCGCGCCCTTCAATTTTTTTAAGCAAAAACCCCGTGTGGGGTTCGAAGGCTCTTTATTCTACAATTGGAATGGATGAGCGATTCCACTTATAAATTTCAGCAAATGTCCGTTTACAATCGACATCCTTTTGTGACCGATTCTTCTCATCTAATACACGAATACCGATGCTAAAGAGTAGACCCATTGCCTGAATGAAGAGCATAGAACATTCCCCATGTTTTGAACTATAGGGATCACCTTTGTATAACAAATAGATGGGGATGTTTTGTTCGTCTGATGCGAGTTTGTCCAGGATGGATACCAGGACCCTATGTCTTCCAGTTGAATATGAATTGGTCGTTCCAATATGTTCAATCTGGGTCGCCCCTTCGCCTATGCTGTAGAATTCATAGAGCATTTTCCGCGGTTGTTTATCGTTTTACAACTCCGATTTCTAGAAAAAACAGGTATCAATTTTCTAGAAATCAACTATAATATACACGAGTCAGGCCATAATCTCGCATGGCCTTCTCCAAATGGCGCCGACACTCTTTACATGGCGCCGAATTCAACATATCTCCAAACCGATTCACGCGCAACACCACCATCTTCGCACCACGCAACAGGGAAACATCCCCTATCATTTTCATCACTGCCCGTTCCGCATGTATCGTCGTACAACTATAGCCGGCTCCACTCGAGCGCGACCCCAGGCGATTGGTCGCCACGCCGAGCAAATTTCCCCCCTTTCCATACAAGAAGGCAACATGGACACTCAACGGCGGCTTCGAATAGTAGGAGCGCATGGCCAAGTCCCAGGCCACTTCGCCGTAATCGTCCCTCGACAGTCGGCCACGACCATTCGGTAAGTCAATTGAGGAAAACATTCTATGCCATAGTCCTATAGTGTAAGCGTTGGTAATGCCTTAGGTCAGGTCTATTCGTAAAGAATTATAGGTGATTCTTCGTGTGGAATATTTGATAGTTCAATTTTTTGAATTCAACTAAAAAAATGGCCGCTTTCAGTCTCACCGCCACCTCCTTTCTTCACCATCCCAGTCCAGCCCTACCCCTGATTCTCTTCCGCAATCATCCGTTCCAGAAAGCGGAGCTGTCCCTCGTAGTAGTTAGTCTGCCGGTTGTGGATATTGGGGTCGTAGGCCACCATACCAGAACGGAGCTCTTCAGGATAGGCCAGGAAGATGCGCTCATAGAACTCCACGAGCTTGTTCTGGTAATAGCTGCGAGTCTTAAATGACCGACCGGTCATAAACTTGTGGAGATGGTATCCATCATCAACCAGATCCTGCCATGTAAGCATGCGACCGAGGTCTCCTTCCACCGGCCACACCTGATTTTCCACCTCTTCCGCGTTCGGATATACATTAAAAGGGCGGTATAGGGCCGGCGGAGCAGCCGCAGGTGCGAGACCGAGCGCAACAAGATACTGACGTTGTTCCGCGTTCATCTTTCAAGAGAGATATCCTATAATGCCTCCACAGCACCACCTCAATTTTTTCTAAAGCAAAAAATAGCCCACATTCAAAAGCTTTCCACTATAGGGTATGTTTATTTGTTTGTTTGTATTCACTCCCGCCCCCCCCTCATGCCTCCAGCGCCTTCTTGAGTGTCATCCACACACGCCGAGGCAACGAGGCCGGTTGGAGATTCTTATAGACCCGTTCATAGACCTCCTCGTCCATCGTATAATAGTCGACTACCAGGCCGATGTCCTTGACATTATGGAAGATGAAGAGCGAGCCACTAAATTCATAGCTCTCCATCTCATAATCCGCTCGCCAGGACATACAGTGCTCCACAGCATAGAGAATGTTCTCTGTCCCCCAACTATCAAATACCTCGGTCGCGCACACCGAAAACAGTCGAGACCGCCAGTCGCGCTTGTTGAACATTGCGAGCATCGTAGGAATATCCATAATCGGCACAGAAGCAGAAGCCATCATTCCCTATAGTGAAATCCCAAAGATACGAACCCGTAGCCGCCGCCGGCGACTTCAATTTTTTCTACGCGTAGCCGATCCCTAGTGAAAGACCCAATGGAAAAACTATAGGGAAGGCGCAACACAATGCCTTTTTAGCGAACTCTCTACCATCTTCTGCCGTTTGCTTACCACACTTCCTGCTCGCCGACGGCAATATTGGTAAGCGTCTCAAACCCATGTGCGAGAATTTCCTCCAGACCGAAGTTCTTCGCCTGGGACAAAGGGATTACATGATGGCCTTGGGCAATCAAACCGACTATTTCCTTATTCTGCTCCAGATTAACCAGCACTTGCGCCAACTGAAGATTGCCCCAGACGGCGTCATCATTCGCGCGGTGGATAATGAGATACATGCGAAGGGAGCGCGCAATACCCTCGTCATTATAGCGCGCAATACTCAGGTCCGATACTGACGCCAGAACACGATAATGAATATCCGCGACGGTAATGTAGGTGGGCGTGTAGTAGTAGTGGCGATATACTCCTTCTTCACCTGCGGCAGGGCCCACCAGAGCCTCCTCCGTAATCATACAGAAGCGAACAATGGCATTCGGATTTTCTCCACGAAGGCCTTCACGAATGAGACGGTCGGCGGTGGCGAGGTTCTGAATCGCAATTTCGGCGGCGTTCATTCTTACACGAATAGACAAAGAGATTATAAGAGGTATTTTATAACACTTTACCACCGCGGCATCAATTTTTCGAAGGCAGATGGATTCCCTATAATGCAATACACCAGCATACCTCCAAAAAGAAAAACTATAGGGATATTCTTTATTGCTGACCTACAGCTGTAGGCCAGCAGTTAATAAAAAAACACAGCTCCGCCGCTAACCGCTACATTACGCTTATCCGCTGCGCCACTCCAAACATCCCTCCCCCCCATTTAGACGCTTAAAGAAATGCTCTTCGCCTCCTTGATCCGCTCGTATTCGCCCTTGATGACGGACTGGACCACTTGTGCAACACGGAGTGGGATTACACCTTCTTGAATATTTTCAAAGATACACTTATGCTTATTACGATTTATGATACAAATATACGCGGGGTAGAGATACTCTTCGTCACAATAGTCCAAATACTCATTGTTCTCTTCAATATCCTCTGCACGTGAATAAGGATTTGCAGTAATTTGGATACAGATCTTATCCGTAGAAGTGATATAGATTTCGTCCACAGGAGAGCCATTGGAGGAATACTCAGTCTCTTCCTCATACTTGAAGGCGTCGTCCTTCGTTGTAGCAGTGTAGGCTTCGTTCGTCGCATCACACATTACGCTCAGGAATCGGTTGGTTGCTACGATGGTCCACTCATTCGCCCCATCCTGTACCGTCGCGTAGGTATTTGGAATGCTCAGCGTCTTCATTTCTGCCTCCTCCTTATCCTTCTTATTGCTCTCCGCTTCCCCCTCTTTCCGCTCTTTCCGCTCTTCCCACAGCTCCATCATTTGTTGATACTCCTTCATATCCTTCGCCTTCAGCTTGGGAAGATGGGGAACCTGCTTATAGAAGGAAGGAAGTTCCACCTCAATCTCCCCGTTTTTGTTATAGGAAATAATGCCATAGTCGTCGTCCGCCTCCACCATAAAGACGGTCTGGGGCATAGCGTGATGGCTCATGATGGTGAGGGTCTCCATGAGACCAGGCGTATGGAAGATGTTCAGGACCCGTTCCTCTTCCTCGCAGCTGTGGATACCAATCTTGAGACAGAAGGAGCCGCTTGCAGTAATACCATTATGCATTACCTTGAACTCATTCAAGAACTGCTCATACTGCACCAGAAGAGCCTCCACCTTCACCCCCCACTCTTCAATGGAGGAGAAGCCGAAGCGCTGAAGGAACTCTGACGCCAAAGGAACTTTCGGTCCAGCAACGAGAATCTTGAAGAGAACAGTCGCCATCTTGCACAACTCAAACACCAAATAATAGGTTCTCCACCCAACCCACTGCTGGCGAGTTCAATTTTTTGCGAGGAAGCCGAACTGCGGCCATGGAAACAACACCTACAGTGCAAGACCAAGAAAAACACTATAGGAAAAAGCGCCACATTCGCACCCCAATTCACTTCTTTAATCCTCCTTCATTGCGACGCCGTCCATACCGTAATCGTAGAGGAAGTTAAACAAATCATAGGCCTCTTCATGATGTTCCATAATATCATCCAAATGAAGCAAGACGGACTTACTGACCAGCTGATTCTTGGTACCATAGTCGGTGATGGTGAAGTAGGCGTAATGAACGGTCGGTTTATTGGGATTCTCCAAGATGAGGTAGATCTTCAGATCCGAGAGAGCCCCTTCATCGCCCCCATCATAAGTCTGAATGTCGGTCGCGGAGCGACCCTGGTTCGTGATGGAACAGCGAATGACGGTTGAGAGGAGTACATTATAGGGAATCCATTTATGCTCGAAGACCGCAGGCTTATAGAATTCAAAGTCCATGGTCGTGTCATCTTCGAACGGAACACGAGTGATGCCGATGAGCGAGTTGGGTTCAGAGCGGTCGTGGAAGCGAAGACGACGACCGGCCTGGGTAATAACCTCAATGCTGCTGGGCTCATAGTCCTCAGGGAATTCTACGATGGCGTTCATCTTACACTATAGGAATGGAGACACGGAGACACGGAGAGGATTATAAGAGGTAATTCAGAACAACCAGCGGGGGAGCGTTCAAATTTTTTGAAGGGTAAAAACATACCCTACTCCACAAAGAAAAAGCGCCACATTCGCGCCTCTTTCACAGCTCACACACGCCAAAACCCAACCGCTTAGTTGTTGAGGACAATGTTCTGGACCTGATTCTCGTTCTGGGGAATGGCGTAGCGCATATCCAGAATACGACCCCCATCATCTTTGATGGCGACGCCATCAGTGCCGTAATCGTAGAGGAAGTTATAGAGGTCATACGCATCCTCGTGATTATCGACCATATCATCCAGTTGAAGGAAGCGGAGTTCACTCACCACCTGATTCTCGGCCCCGTAGTTCGTGATGGTGAAGTAGGCGTCGTGAATTTCATCCTCATTGGGATGGTCGAGGACGAGGTAGACCTTCAGGTCCGAGAGAGCGTCTTCATCACCACCGTGGTAGGTCCGAAGAACGACAGAGAGCAACACATTATAGGGAATGCCGTTGTGTTCGTAAACTGTCGGCTTGTAGAACTCAAAGTCCATCGTCGTTCCATCCTCAAACGGTACACGCGTCAGACCAATGAGCGAGTTCGGCACAGACCGGTCGTGGAAGCGAAGACGACGACCGGCTTGAGCAATAATCTCATTGTGGCTCGGCTCGTAGTCTTCAGGGAATTCCTCAAAGGCGTTCATTTTAGACTATTGGAGTGGAGGATGGAAACACAGAGAGGATTATAAGAGGTAATTCAGGCGGATAGTGAAGAAGAGGCGACAATTTTTTTGAAGGCATCAAGAGTAACGAAGAGAATAATCCCTGCTGGCCTTCAGCCGTCGCTCTG
>JACCDP010615499.1_pt1 | contig 34976 bp, 40 predicted proteins | sample 7445841 | NCBI WGS metagenome assembly JACCDP01 (sample SAMN15323441, study PRJNA562643) | freshwater metagenome | isolation source: river surface water | place: USA:Blue River Watershed | collected 2017-08-17 | reverse complement strand
GGATGAAGAATCTGAGGATGAAGAATCTGAGGATGAAGAATCTGAGGATGAAGAATCTGAGGATGAAGAATCTGAGGATGAAGAATCTGAGGATGAAGAATCTGAGGATGAAGAATCTGAAGATGAAGAATCTGAAGATGAAGAATCTGAAGAAGAAGAATCTGAAGACGAGGGTGAAGAGGGATTAGCTGAGGATCATGAAGTAACCGATCCGAGCAGCGCTAAGTATACGAAGCACGTGAAGGATAATTATAGAGAGATCCCTAAACACAAGCTTACCGACGACGCCGATGATGAGTTACAAGACATTGGTCCAGATGTTGAGGAAGATGACGGCACTGGTACCAATCCTCCAACGGCTCGTAGGTCCTAATTAGGGGAATTGTGATGATACCGAGTCGTAAGTCTCATAGTGTTATTAACTCTCAGCGTGGTTGCTCTGTCAACCGCGGTGTCATTGCTGAAACCGGTGTAATTCCTACTGGCTTACAGTTAATACAGGACACTTTCCCATTTGAAGTAATTGATCGCAAGAAGACGGTAGTAGAAGATGTGAATGGAAAAGAAGTCCCTGTAATGAGAGTTACAGGATTGATCCAGATGGGTGATCAAGCGAATGCTAATCACCGTTATTACTGCACCAACACTGTTCTTGCCCCAGCGGTAAGAAGCATCCAAAATGATGTTGGTAATCGAGCAGTGATGGGAGAATTCGATCACCCAGCAGACGCTAAGATCCACCTAGATCGAGTAAGTCATTTAATGACTAAGGTCTGGATGGATGGCAAGAAGGTTTATGGTGAGGCTGAAGTTCTACACAAGCTTCCGTGCGGTGCATGCTTGCGGGGTTTGTTTGAACACAAAGTCCGAGTAGGGATATCGTCACGTGGCGTTGGTGATATGGAAGTCATGGAGCGTAAGGGTCAGCAGCTTTACCAAGTAATGCCAGGTTACTCTTTCGTGACATGGGATGCCGTAGCTGAACCCTCAGTCTCTGGTGCCATCTTGAATATTCAAGAAGGCCTTAGCAAACGCTTGCGGCCTATTAAAGAGTCAAGACACAAGTTTAGCCCCGAAGCTTACCAAAACTTATTGGTCACTGAAATTGAAAATTACTTTGATTTAAATAAGAAACCTGCGAAGGTGACTAACCCTAGGCGCTTAGGTCGGTAGTAATCCTTAGATTTATACCGCTTAAGCAAACATAACTTCAGTGATCGAGGGAGTTTATCGATATGAATAAGATCAAGACTCTTTTAGAGAAAGCTGGCTGCAACCCAGAATTAGTGGGTGGTATTGTCGAAGCTCTTGAAAATTACAAGTCCTCTCTGCGTTCGCAATATGACGCAGAGTATAAGGATCGCGTCGAGAAGGCCAAAAAGGTCTGTATCGACGAAACTGAGTCACATAAGAGAGAACTCGCTCGTAGGGTTCAAATCTTCTGTGAGACGAAGGCTGCTGCTATTGAAGCACAAATTGCAAAGCAGTCGGCACTTAGAGAGTCCGAGGCGACTACCAGGCTCAAGGGGATCGTTAATCTCCTAGAGGGCATTGAGCCGAATGGAGCGCCAAATGGACAATCTACCGCCGTCTTAGAAAATGCAAGACGCAAATTGCAGCAGGTAAACGAGGATAAGCTTAGGGCTGTCGAAAACGCTAATCGTCAGACTGCTATCGCCGAAAAGGTGTTAAAGCAGAATAGACAGTTAGCGACAGAAAACGCCAAGCTTAAGAAGAGTTTACAAGAGGCTACGGTGGTTACTGAATCACGTGCGCCAATTGCTGCTCCCCAGGCTCGTCGGATTGATACGCAGCGGACCGCCGCTGCGCCTACCACTCCACGTCCTACCATCCTCGAAAATCAAGATCGTCGTCCCCCAGTTAAGAAAGAGTCTAATGTTCGGTCGAGTGCACCGACTGGTAGACTTGGGTTTGGTGTGACTGATATCGCAGCCCATATGGACGAGGATTTGATCTAAGCCTGTTGACCCATTTTTTAAGGAGTTCGTGAATGTTACCTTCTCGCAATAACAATCAGCGCCGTCGGCACTTAGTCGAAGGTGCTGGTGCCGGTCGCAGACCGATTACTGAAGAGACCGACCTTCATAAGGCTCAAGTCCTTCATGAAGCTAAGAAGAATGGTCTTGTAAAGAAGTGGACTCCGGTTCTTTCTAAGTGCCGTGAAGTTCCTTCCCAGAAGTTTGGCTTGATGGCTTCCATCCTCGAGAACCAGTTCAAGCACAATAATCCTGAAAATCGCTCGGTGATCTTCGAAGATCAGACCACCACTGCTAACATCGCTGACTTCACCAGATTTGCACTTCCTCTTATCAGGAAGAGCTATCCTAAGTTGATCGCTGATAATCTTGTCGGCGTCCAACCAATGAGTCAGCCTGCTAGCTTGATTTTCTACATCCGCTATCGTTACGCTCTTTCCAAGGGCCAGACGGTGGCTGGTACGCAAATCATGCGTCAGAACACTGCTCAAGGCTTCGCTCGTCAGAATGGTTGGGCGTTAGACCCCTACTATTCTTCACAAGAAGTCCGCGGTGAAGACGCTACCATCACTGGCAACTCGGTGGTGAGCGCTACTCTCGCTCATCGTCCCGTTCTTGCTGGTACCGTTGTGGTTGAGGTGTTTGCTACCGAAGCCGATGCCAGCCCCAATTGCGACAACGCTGTGCCTTGCTTGAGAGTCAGCTTTGACTCTGATGGCAATGCCGACACCGTGTTGGTCGGTGATTGCACCGAGTTTACCGCCACTTTGGCCGTTGACACCACCACCGCTGGCGCTACTGCCTTCAACCACACTACCGGTGCGGTTCAAGTTACTTTGAGCGCTGGTTCTTTCCCCGCCGGTGCAGTGGCCCGCGTTAACTATGAGTACGATTTGGAAGCCAACCCCTTCCAGCCTGAGGTGACCTTGAGCATCGATAGCGACTCAGTCGCCGCTATTACTCGCAAGCTCAAGACCTCTTGGTCGTTAGAAGCTGCTCAGGACCTCAAGTCGGTGCACAACATCGATGCTGAGTCCACTCTCACCGACCTTATGGCCGATGAGATGGTTGCAGAAATCGACCGTGAAATCATCAACGACTTGATCATCGCTGCCGCTATCCGCGCTGATCATAACTTCGCAACGGCCGCTGGTGCTTCGGTGAACTTCACCGACCGCAACATCGCCTTGATGTACAAGACCCTTGAGGTTGCGAACATCATCCATAGGACCACCCTCCGTGGCCCAGCTAACTGGATGGTGATGAGCGCCGACATCTGCTCGAAGTTCGAGCAGCTCAATGACTTCCGCGCTTCCGATGCCTTCACCACTGAAGGTGTTGACGTGGGTATCATGAACGTCGGTACGATCCAGGGCAAGATGCGGATCTACAAGGATCCTCTCTTCCCGAACTGCAAGATCCTCTTGGGCTTCAAGGGTAACAGCGTGCTGGATGCGGGCTACTTCTATGCTCCTTACATCCCGCTGCTCAGCACCCCGACAGTCCTCGACCCCAACAGCTTCACGCCTAACAAGGGCATTATGACCCGTTACGGCAAGAAGCTAATTGAGGACGGTGGTCTTTATTACGCCACTATCAACGTCAGCAACCTTTGATGATAATCTGACCAAAGGTTAATGAAGGCCGGGCTCGTCCCGGCCTTCTTTTTTGTATTTAATTGTACACGCTATGGGAAGAAATATGTCAGTCTCAATTCCTATTCATCTTCAATTTAATGATGAGGAGAAGAATAGGGTGGCTACATTGTTCAAGGAAGGAAAGACTCAAGCACAAATTGGTACGATTTTGAATAAGCCGCGTAGAACAATAGGCAAATTATTAAAGTACTTGAAATTATCACGAACTACTAAAGAAGCAGCGGAATTGGTAGTTAAATCTCCATTAGATGAGCCACATATCATAGAGAATATCAGAGAATGGCGTTCGAATTACACACTAAGTGAGATCGCCAAAAGGTTAGGTTCTTCAATAAGCGCTATTGATCGGATATGTAAGAAATATAGTATAGAATTACCACAAAATTATGATCTACTTCAGTCAAAGCGGATAAAGAACGCTTGGACAAACGAAAAGAAATTATTAGCATCTATTGATTCGATTAAGCGTGTTACTCCTGACCTCAGAAGGAGACTCAGTGATAGTTCTAAAAAATTATGGCAAAATGGAAGGTATCGCAACATTCAGTCGGAACATCGATCTAAACAGTCTTGGGCGATCTCATCGCTCCAGACACATCTATATGAAATGTTAGATGACTTGGGTGTCGGATATTTTAGAGAGTATGATGATCGACCCAATGATCCCGAGACGGTCATTGGGCCTTATAATTTTGATTGTTCCATACCGCGCGTGGGCAAGCCAACTCTGTTGATTGAGTGTCATGGTGATTATTGGCATTCGTTAGGCAAGGCTATATTGAAAGATGAACAAAAAGAATCATATATAGTTAATAATTTTGCAGGACAGTATGAATTAAAATGCCTTTGGGAGCATGAATTCAAATGTCGTGATAAGGTGCTAGAATCATTGAAGTATTGGTTGGGTATTGCCAAATTAGAATTAATTAAATTTAATTTTTCAGATGTATCGATTTCAGTGATAGATGTTAAAACTGCGAATAAATTATTAGAGAAATACCATTATTTAAATGGCTGTGGGCGTGGTGGTCTTATTTATGGTGTATACCTAGCTGATAAGCTGATTGCGGTTTGCGCATTTTCTTCATTAATAAGGCAAAATTTACCATATGATAAGAAGACTACAAGGGAATTATCTCGCTTTTGCATACATCCAAAATATCAAGCTAGGAATTTTGGCAGTTGGATTATAAGTAAATGTATGAAACTGCTACCATCTAATATTAGCACAGTAATATCATATTGTGATACTACCTTTAATCATGATGGGGCATTATATAAGGCTAGTAATTTTGTATTTGATGGGTCAGTCAGACCGGATTATTGGTATGTGAACGCCGATAAATGGGTGATGCATAAGAAGACTTTGTATCAGCATGCGGTTAAAATGTCTATGTCGGAGAACGATTACGCTCTTAAGCATAATTACAAGAGAGTCTATGGCACGGAGAAACTGCGGTTTATGTATAAAAGATAAAAGATTATAGAATTTAGACGATGACGATTCATTAGTATAATGAATTTAAGGCGATACTCTAATGAAATTGATGTCAATAGTCGAGGGTAAAGTTTCAAATGCTGATGAAATTTTGTTGGCCATTAAAAGTATTGCGATCAATCCATTTAGATTCGAAATATTATCGACCTACGTATTCAATCTGCTAATTTCGATAAGTTAAAAGCGATAATCAAGAGACATGGGTGGTATGTTCATAGCTCTAGTAATGTTAGTGGTGCAGTCATGTTAGTGACAATTGCACCACATAAAATGCCTAAGATTAATGCTGATACTTTATATCATATCACGGAATTAAAATATTGGCCAGATATTCAAGTGAATGGTCTAGTTCTTAAGTCTAAAACTCCTGGTATGCTTTATCCTAAAAGGGTGTACTTTTATACAGATTTAAATATGGCATTAGCGAGGTTAGAGATGGCTAGAATTATTGCAAATAAAAAATTAGAAGAACCTATCCTGTTAAGGATAAACAACTTGGATAATAAGTATGCCGTACGATTAGACCCAGAAGCTTTTATGGGTATGGGCGTTGATCAAAATGATTTGGATGCTGGGCGTGTGCCCGTATATGCATCTAGAAAGATTGTTGCGTCAGATATCCAAAAGATTAGGTAAAGTTCGATTGATCTTTAAGGTGCAGGAACAGCCTGCACTTTTTTTGCAAAAGCAAAAACCATGACTTTGTAAACTCCAGTAGGAGAGAGGCACACATCATGAAAAAATTGAAAAATGTACTGTCGCTTTTTGATGGAATGAGTTGCGCCCAACTAGCTTTGTCAGATATACAGTACGAAAATTACTTTTCATCAGAAATAGACAGTAATGCTACTCGTCTGACGAAACATAATTTCCCTAACACCATTCTTCTAGGAGATGTACAGAATATAAAAGGCGATACACTTAATTTACCAATAGATTTATTGGTTGGTGGTTCACCATGCCAAGGGTTTTCAGTCAATGGAAAGAAGTTAAATCTTCAAGACGATAGGAGTAAACTTTTATTAGATTATATTAGAATTCGTGATGAAGTAAAACCAAAATGGTGGTTACTTGAAAATGTCGGCACGATGAAAGATTGGGTAAAAGTTCATCTCGACAACCTTCTTGGAGTTGAAGGCAAAACAATTAACTCTAATTTGTTTTCAGCGCAAAACAGAAACAGGATTTATTGGTCTAATATTCCTTTTTCCATCCCTTCCACTCATCGTCAAATATCAGTCAATGACATACTGGAAACAAATTGGGATAAATCACTACTAATAAATCCTGATAAAGCTAGAAGTTTTTATGCACCATCAGTTGTGAATGGCGTTACCTGCATAAATCCAAAAAAGGAAAACGGCAAACAAACATATCAACAAGATAGGGTTTATGAATCAAGTGGCAGGTTTCCATGTTTGACAGCAACTCTTGGAAATAGATTCAATATTATTGATGGCAATGGAATCATAAGAAGGCTTTCAATAAGAGAACAAGCAAGACTTCAGACTATTCCTGACTATTATGATTTTTCTCCTGTTTCTGATCTATCAGCATCAAAAGCAATAGGAAACGGAATGACTGTTGATGCCATAAAACATATATTATCGTTCATAACATTTGATAACGAAAAAAAGTAAGTATAAAAAGTGATAATCTGCTACCTCGCAGGACGGTGGTTACGCCACCATCAACGTTTCTAACCTTTAATCTATCCCGCTAGTGGGGTGATAGTAGGGGCCGGGGGATCTAACCCCGGCCTCTTTCGTATTTTTAGCTAAACCATGGAAGAAAAAATACGTAAACTATGGAGCCAGATATGTCTACATTGTATCTAGATTGCACTAACGGAAATGATAACTATGGCGGAACTTCTTTCGCTTTACTTGCGTCTGGTTCAAATGGTAGAATTTCAAGCACTACATTTTCGTCCTCTGGTGCAAGTTTTGCTAATAATGGCGCATTGATCGGTCAATACCTTTCTATATATAATGGTTCTGCATATAAAACATATGTGATCACGGCATACATATCCGCTACTTCGTTAACAATTGCACAGATTAGCGGCGGTGATGCATTGGCTAATCAGTCCGTCGACAGACAATACTATATTGGTGGTCGTTGGAAGACAATTGGGTCTGGCGCTACTGCTGCTAGATTGGTTAGTGGTGATACAGTCAGAATTATGGGCAGTCCTAGCCCAACAGCTGTAGGATCTGCATCTTGGACTGCTCACCGTAGTTTGCCTCAGTATGACTTTAAGGATATTTCTAGCAGTACAAACGCTTCACCCATTGCAGTTACCACTTCTACGGCTCACGGTTTAACCACTGGCGATACTGTGTTTGTTAGAGGTCACACTACAAATACAAATGCAAATGGTGTGTACGAAGTTACGGTTACGTCTCCTACCGTTTTTACTCTAACTGGAAGTACTGGTAATGGGGTTGGGAGTAACACTGGAATCATCAGAAAGATCAGCAATCAAGTAGTCAGGTTAAGCGCTCCCGTGACGCAAAATATAGCGAGTACTGGTGCAAGGTCTGCTTGGACTGCATCTACCAATGTGACTGCTACTTTAGATACCACATATTATAGAGAACATCAATATTCTGATAAACTAGCTATTGCTGCTGCGTTTACCACAGGTAAAGCTGCATATTATGCTACCGGCACATTGGATTTGAGCGGTTACCAGCAAGTCAGCTTTTATATTATGCAGGCGCATGGTACTATAGGTAATGCAGCCTCTATATCGCTAAAATTATGTACAGATACTACAGGAGACACGGCTGTCCATACAATCGACATTCCTAAACTAAAGACTGTGTTTCAATGGATACCTGTCACTGTTAATTTGGGTGTCAATTTAAATAGTGCTATCAAGAGTATTGGCTTTTACGTTAATACTGATAATGGACTACAGACTTTTTATCTTTCTAACATTATAGCCGTAAAGAACTCTGCGAGCGCCGACTCTTTATCGTTAACTAGTCTTATAGGGAAGAACGTTACGGGAGAATCTTGGTTTCCGATAGCAAGCATCAATGGTTCGCGGATTATGCTGGATTTAGGATATAATTACGACAATCCTGAATTTTCACCTGGATATGATGGTACTACTGAAACAGTAGTCTCTTATAAAATAGATCCGATTATTATCTCTAGTGACAATGCGGCATTATCAGAATCCGGGGTTTCATTTGAAGGCGGCTATGATTCAACGGATATGTCATCACAATCAACGGTGAGTTATTTAGATTTTAGAAACAATGCATTATCAGGATACGTCGGAATACCATCTCAGTATTTAGGGACGAGGGATTTCAAAATCAGCGGCGATTTGTACTCTATTGGTTTAAATAAGATATCATTAATAGGTAGTCTTGGTTACATCGATGGATATAGTCATACATTGACTAATTTCTCGGTTATAGGGGAGTCTTTTAGACTTTTGGCTAGGAATTGCAATGTATCCAATATCAATGTGGTCGGAGGCTCTAAGGGTTTGGATTTGTACGGCAAGAGTAACATAATAAACAACATCTCAGTAACTTCATCTATTTATGGAATATCTTTATCAGCTGCACACAATAACACGCTCTCTGATGCAGTAATTAGAAATTGTAAGTATGGGATAGGATGGGATAGAGGGAGTACTACCGATCTCGATAATTACCATCGTGATGGCGGTAACAATATTACGGGATTCATGATTGATGATTTTGGGGGTGGAAGTGGAGGGACGACTTGGGTCTATTGGGATCCGGAAAAATATCCTAAGATAACAGTATTTGCGTTAAAATCTCAAATTGATGATTCACCTTATTTTACTTTCGATGTAATGACAGCTGTGACTATAGCTGGTACTGGTAGCAGGTATGTGACCACAAAGTCGATGAGTAAATCTAAAATGTCATCTAATGATATGATAGCATATACGATATATCCTGATGATATAGATTCAGATAGGCTGGTAATTGCTAATATTGATTCTACGAACACGTCTGCTGGTAAAGCCAGATATGTTAGAATAAGATATACACTAGGCGGCGGCACACAGAATTTACTTGCTGGTGGCATGATATTACATCAAGATATATCGCAACCGCCTAGTAATAATGTGTTCAATAATGTTCAGATATATAATAGTTGGAACTTCGGTTGCTCTGTCGAAGGTATCGATAACAAATTTAATAATTTAACAATCGAAAATAGTAGGTATGCTACTTTTTTCCGGCTAGGAAGATACAATTACTTTAAGTCATTCGTGACTAATGATAGCACGTTGTATTATACCGATCCAGCGGTGTTTTACGCGTCTAAAAATGGCTTTACGAATTACAATGGCGCTGCCAATAATCATCGCACCGTGACAGATGTAGGTACTATCACATCTACTGCGACGGTAACCCATTCCAGTGGAAGCACTGCATGGCAATTGTCACCGACTACTACTAATTGTAGTTCGGTGTATCCTTTGTCGATGGCTCTTGGACAAATCGCAGTATATGCTAATAAACAAGTAACCATCAAGGCATGGCTAAGGCGCAACAGTTCAAATTTGGATATGCGGTTAAAAGTCAAAGGCAATCAATTAGCTGGTATTAGTTCTGATATCACTTCTTCACTTTCAGGGGCCGCTGATGCTTGGCATCAGGTGGCGCTAAGCTTTACTCCTACTGAAAACGGAGTTGTAGAGGCCTCTGTAGAGGCCTATGGCGGTAGCACTTATAGCGGGTATGTTGACGACATTTCGGTTTATCAGGAGTAACAAATGGCCACATATTCTGTAGATCAAGACGTTTCCGGTCTATATTGGGCTAGGGTGGTTGTGGACGAAAACACCACCACTTTTTTCCAATTCAAGGAATATCCGTCTAACGAGATCATCGATCAGTTACTAGTCGATTACATTAATGCTAGACGCAAACCTCCGGCTGAAGAAGTCGTTGAACCTATAGAGGAGTAATTAAATGGCATTGCCGACGCAAATAGACTTATATTCATTAGATTGGTCCTATAATGGAGTGCCTTTTTTCAAAGGCACCGCCAAAAGCGTAGAGAGCGATCCGTTATACGTGTCTGATAGTGGCTCTGTATTTTATTCAGTCACTGCTTCGCCATTAGTACCGAATTATCCGACTCGTAGTGTATTTCATGCGTCATTCACGATCGCATATACAGATGGGAGTATAGCTTCTGTCGAATACGTTAAAGACGAGAAACGAGCCGCACTGATAATGGGTACTGCTGACCAATTCACTATAGCTAAAGGCTTGCCTAAGTTCAGTCAATTTTTGCAAAACTTTGGAATATACATAGCACCATATCTTCCTACTAATGTAAAGGATTACGTATTCAGATTTAATGCTGTTACTGTAAATGGGAACGTAAACATAGCGGGAACTGCGACAAACGTTCATACTCAAGTCTATAAAAGTAGAAATATTGGATTGGGTGAATTGGCTTCTGATCCTGATTTTATAGCTAACTTTAGCTAATAATAGAGGGGGATCCGAATCAGTACCACGCAATTCCCGGGCTGCGGAGCTGCCCTGGAATTATTTACATCAACTAGTCTACCAGCCTAACTTATCACCGGAAGTTTTTAATTAAGGCTGGCCTTCTAGTATGGATGATGTGGCTGTTAGACCACGGAGATTCGGATCACCCCCATAATTATTTACTCTTAAAACGAGATTAGAATGGAATTACGAGAATTATTACCTGTATACACCTATGTAAACCAATTGGTCTGGGATCACCTCGATGCTTGTGCAATTATGGCAGACTACGTTGAAAAAGTCAGTCAGTCTGAAGACGGTCAGAAACGTTTTATTGGAGTCCGATGGTTACAGCTACCGATGATAAACACACTTACTTTGTATGATCGCTGCGATATTAATCAGACCAAATATATCAATATGTCATTTCGTATTGTTGAAGATCATATGATAATTAGGATGAAAAATGATGACGCATTGACAGTGTGCAAAATATCGATTAGCGATCCTAATTTAGAATTAGAAATTAAGATGGCAGTCATTCGTGGCTTACATTTAATGAATTAACCATATCATTATATCTAGATAAAGCCATATCTTTTGGATAACCGATTTTGATCAAGCTATTAATTAGGTCTTTTAGAGATATATCTAATCTATGATCTAATAGTTTAGTGGTGTCTATATAGTTGTATATGTCAGTGAGTTTGCGCCACCCCTTCTGATATATAACCATATCGTATTTTGAAATTGATTTAGATATTTTATCTGTCGACTTGATTATGCCGTTCAACACGGAGTTTGATAGGTCAGGATTTGCATGTTCCCTAGACTTTATGTAAGTATTAATGTCATCGTTGTAGACGCCACTTACATATATATCGTCTAAGATAGACCTCTGCTTTTCTGATAATGGTAGGTTTGTAAGCATTTTAGTTATATCAGGTTGTCTCATAAACTCACTATCAATTTGAGAATTTTCACGTAGGCGCGTTAATAATTTAGTAATAATATGATAAAATTGGTTAGGGAACGTCTCTATAATTGAATTAAATAGATTAATAGATAGCGTGCTTATAATTGATTGCGGAATATAGGTGATATCATTGAGCGCAAGCTCTAAGCACATCTCCGCAAGGTCAATGTCCTTCGGCATCAAAGCGAAGATTTTAGTTGCCGCTAGTATTTGTCTATGTTTAGCGACGTCTGAGGAGTAAATCTTTTCCCAGTAACCCATATCGGCTAAATGCGGGATTATTTGTAATCTTATGATAGTTTTAACGATGTTTAAGATCTCTTCTCTCATCTCGGCGGTGTTGTTACTGTTTTGGATTTGAGAGAGATCATGTGAGAATAGGCAGGTAGGACGTTTGTTGCGCAATATTACATATTGAAATCCTGTAGATTCGAGATATTCTTTTGCATTTTCTTTTTTCGATGTGCACCAATCAGTGCCTGCAGATATTTTTCTTAAAGACGCTTCGTTCGATATTAGGAACACTTCGTAATGCTTGTCGGCAATGGTCTCATCATAAATTTTAGTCACACCTGCTAATTGGTCGATAGGTTTTGTCTTTACCATCGATTTGATGAGGCGATTGTATTCCTTGCGCAGATCTAGAATATTTGGATATTCGTTTATGTTAGACTTAGAGTACTGAGTCTTGTGAGTATCATAATGTGTGATCACTTCGGCCAGTTTGGCTCTTGGTAATACTTTATCAATAACATCATAGATACTGATAATATTGCTGCCGTCGACTGTTTCGCTGTACCCTGGGGCGAGTGTAGCAGATGCGATTCTTTGATTTTCGGTAAGATCTTTAGTGTAACCTTGCAAAAATGATCCTATATTACGCAGTACAAATGTGCCATATCTTAATGATGGATCTATCGATGATGTTAGTTTTTTAAGGACGGATACTGGTATGGACGTCTGATTGCTTATCTTGGATGCTAAGTTTAAATCCCAAGCTTCACATATAACAGACAACCGCATGATCGACCCCGTTTATTTTAATATTTGATGTATCGGTATCGTACTTAGTAATATGAACATTAATGGAGGCATTTATGGATGTGTTTGGCAAAGACTATGCCCTTCTTTATGATGCATTATACGAGGATCAAGATTTCGACGCTGATTTGGAAGATATCTTATCTAGTGTTAACGATTATGGTCAACCTACCATTTCTAAAAAATATTTAATTGATGTTGGGTGTGGTACTGGAAATCATCTCACCAAGTTAGTCCCACACTTTAATCTCACTGGGGTAGATTTATCTGAGTCGATGTTAGACATTTGTAAAAGCAAAGTACCAAATGTACCACTATATCAGGGGAATGCTAGAGATTTTACCACGGACCGAAAGTTTGACGTAGCGATAATGATGTCAGCAGTCTTAGGATATCAACACGCTAATTCTGATGTCAAGACTACTATAAACAATATTAAAAAACATCTTAACCCGCAAGGACTATTTATATTCGACGTATGGCACGGAAACACAGTGCTCAAAGAATCACCGTCCGTAAGAGTGAAAGATATTTCCGTTAATGGAATCAGTATACTACGATCAGTTAAGCCTACGCTATTAGAAGACATTAACATATGTAAATGTGAGTACACATGGTTTTCATATGAGAGCGGCAAGTTTACGAAGCATATGGAATCGCATCACATAAGATACTTTTTCGCTCAAGAATTAGAATATTATCTGAGCGAAGCTGGTTTCAAAATATGCGATGTAAGAGTGCCGAGAAGGTTAAAAGACCAAACACCACCTTGGCATAAACTGTATGTGGCTAAATTAATCTGAAATAGTTAACTATTTCATCGCATATATATTCTATTTGCTCTTCCGTCAGACTTACACTCGATGGTAGGTATAATCCATGCTTTTCTAGATGACTTGATACTGGCAATTGCACGCCATAATAGTGGTTATTTAAATCACTGAAGAAAGGTCTAGTTTCTATGTTTCGATCTTTAAGATAATTAATCAATTCATTCGCCTCTGGTTCAATCGTAATACCGAACATCCAATTCGAACTATTGTAACCATTGCGCGTCCCCTGGAATGTTACTGGAAGATTGCGTAATTTAGTCTTGTATGATGTCGCTATTTTGCGCTTCCTATCTAAATTATTCGATAACTTGGTGATCTGCGCTGCGCCGATCGCTGCCTGGATATTTGTAAGACGGAAATTTTGGCCATTGTCAGTGTGATTGAATCTTCTGTTACCATGCCCAAAACACAAGTTACGGTATGATCTGAGTCTAGAGGCTAAGCTATCATCATTAGTCAAGATCATCCCGCCTTCGCCAGTGGTGATTAATTTATTCGAGTAAAAGCTAAAGCAAGAGAGATGTCCTGATTCTCCTGCCTTATTAATCCTGCCTAGGTGATTATAATCAGCGCCATGAGCTTGAGCAGCGTCTTCTATAATTTTTAGATTGAAGTCATTGGCGATTGATATGATATGACCCATATCGGCCGGGTGGCCATACATATGCACCGGCATGATAGCCTTAGTTCTACTTGTAATCGACTTCACTATGAGGTATGGATCGATATTCCAAGTATCCTTAGTCACGTCGACGAATATTGGCTTGCAATTGTTGTAGATGGCCGCTAAGGCGCAGGATATGATCGTGAATCCTGGAATAATTATCTCACTGTCATGTGGTAACTGAAGTGAGTGTACTGCAGCTATTAACGCTGACGTGCCGTTGTTAACAGCTATTCCGTGCTTACGATTACAATACGAGGCCCATGAACGTTCAAATTCTTCTACATATGAACCACCGGCAATCCAACCTGACTTTATGCACTCATTTACATTAGTTAATTCTGCATCGCTGATATCAGGCTGACAGACTGGTATCATTAGTATATCACCTTTTCATCGGTACCGTAATATGGTCCTTGTTTTACTTCTAACAGTTTAGTGGGTTCTAAAAACTCAAATGAATGGCCGCCATGGTTAATGATAATCACATCTCTTGCGCTCAATGTGTGCTGCTTTATTAGTAATTCACCTTCATATAATGTGACTATACAAGACCCATAAAGCACAAAAAGGACTTCAGATGTTCCTAGTAAGTGTCTATGGATATCCTTGTGCTTATGGCGATTGACTCTTCCACCAGTATTGTGACTTATGAAGCCGACTTGTAGAGCTAAATCATGTGGTGTAATAAAATTAGTCTCGTGTGTGTCGGCATATGGTACGATGATAGCGTATAATTTACTATTATGAATTACTGATATCATTTAATCACCGGATGGAAAACAATACTTCTAGGATCGACGTGTATTTTGAAGCCACGTGATTTAATTTGTCTACATAATCCACGTACTTCGTTTTTATCACAACGGACGCCGCTTTTTATGACTTTGGCTTGGATCAATGGAACGCCCACGCCGTCCACCTCAAATAACCGATCTTTTTTGTACATTTTATGGTATGGATAATGGGGCGCAAAATCGTTACCGCCTTGGTGATATGCCCATGTATCCCTAAAATGTTTATGATTATTTTCCCACATAAGCATTGGTGCAATAGTGTCTTTATTATGCTTCAACAAGTCGTTGATTACTGTAGGCGGTGTTATTATGTCAGAATCTAGTATTATCACATTTTTGGCTCTTAAATCATCTGCGATATCTAGGCCGATATTCCACAAGTGTGATAAGATATCTAACCTTTCTTGTACGATAATGCTTCCATATCTTGGCTTGCCACTGTCATGTTTTTTAATGACTGTCTGGAAGTGATTTACTTTTAATAGCTGTTCATATGTTCCATCGGCGCTATCACCCTCGATGCAGATATGGACTACTTCAGAATGTGGCAATGTCCATTGTGCCCGTTCGACGAACACACGGTTCACATCAGCGATATTATCTCGGAATAAGCTGATGACCGCGATCGTTTTATCATATAATTGATTCGATTGCATATGTTAGTTACCGTCGATCGACCCTTTATATTACCAATTAATAGATATTTAAATGATTTTGTCGATAAAATATTAAGTAAGATGATAGACTCACAACGGATCGATGAGATCAGAAGAAGATGGGAAGCGGCTTCAGAAGGCCCATGGGAATGTATTATACCAGAAGGAGAAGAATGGACCCAACAAGCTAAAGATTATGAGTTTATGGCCAATGCTTGGGTCGACATTAGGGATTTATTGGAACATGTAAAAGGAATACCATCGGAATAATGGGGTGGTGTCGCCGCTATGAAGATCTCAGTTAGTGATCATGCGCGTCAACGCTATCAAGAAAGATTCCCAAATATTACTACCAAAATAGAAGAATTACTAAAGGACACTATAATATTTGGCGGTCAGCGAAAATCAGAATGTTTATTATTAAACCATACACATAATATAGTGTTTCCGATTTGTTACGATGACATTAATGAATGTTATGTGGTTAAGACCGTACTTGCTTATGACCAGTGTATGGCTAATTTAAGTATGCTAAAGGAAAATAGGCGTATGATGGTTCAGACCGATCCCTCGCTTCACGCTCGTGTTAAATCCTTTCAGCAAGCAGCAGCGGCTATTAATCCTGTAGAAACTATCACCATACCATATGATTATGTGATTAAACTGCGAGCATTAGCATGTGAATATGTTAAACGCTGTGAATATATCTATCCCCAGCGAGAAGACATTAAACGAATTAATAAAGAGGTCAAAGAAGCCGTACCAGTGTCAGTAAAACAGATAAATAAATACTTTTGGAAGGAATTTGGTGAAGTAATATATGAACATAACCGCAAAATAGGTCGCTTCGATGTCTGACTTCATTATAGTAGACGGAGATTTTGTCTTCACTAAAGAATACCATCTGAAACGTGGCTATTGTTGTAAAAACAAATGCATGAATTGTCCTTGGGGTTACGGAAGTATTGCTGTTCAAGGCGAATTGAAAGAACACAACGTAGGAGAGATAGATGCCAGTGACATTTTGGAAGGCTGAGGCTAACAGCGATGTGCATTTAATGATAAATCAAGCGATGTTAAATTGGCACAAAGAGCTAAATCAATATAAGGTAAAAGTGGGGGTCATCTTCGCATATAGTGACAACGTGGAAAAACCCGCAGTCAAACACGGTGGATACCCAGCGATAGCATCTGTGCGTCTTGTTACTGGTAAAGATCGAGTCATAAAGGACTTTGAAGTAGAAATGCTTGTCGATGCCTCTGCTTGGAAATCATTGTCATCAGAATCGAAGCTAGCTGTGATCGATCACGAGCTAGCCCACGTAAGTTTAAAAAAGAAAAAGGTAAAGAAGAGTAAGGATAAGGATAAGGACAAAGAAGCTGTAAGTGAAAAGCAGCATGAGGACGCTGAAGAAGAAGTTGTATTAGATGACCACAACAGGCCGGTATTAAAGTTGAAGAAAGGCGATTGGAATGTGGGCGATGGGTTCTCAGATGTAGTGTCTAGGCATGGCAAGAATGCAATTGAGTATCTTAATATTAAATCTGCAGAAAAAATGGCAGCTGACGCTATGGACGCAGAAAGTTAAGATCACGTGTTTCTTTTTATCTTCTTATGGGGTATAGCTTCTGGTGCAGAATATGCGCTGATATAGCCATGCCCAGCGGTTTCAGTTCTTGTTATGCCGCGATTCTTTCTGGGGAACTTTTTAATGATGCTCACTACGTTAGCGTCATGAGTGATAAACACGCCTTGGTTACAAGAGAATGATACTTGGTCGATTACTTCACCTGGGTCTTCGAATAAATCAGGTATACCAAGAGATGCGAAGTAGTCATCATCGATGTAGATCCCATTAGCGTAGCTAATGTCACCATCAAGAATGATTCTATCAAATGCGAAACATTTATCACCGTTGCCGCGCTCATTAGCGTCTAAATGAATTAATCTCACGCCCCAGGGATGTGCTATTATTAGTTCCCCATGGTGGAAAAATGCGACAGTCCTAGACCCGAATGGTGTTGGTACATTATACTTTTCAAAATCGCCAGACTTATATTCTAAGATTTCAATATCGCTATATGATTGACCGCGTGATAAGCTGATTAATAATGCTTTGAACATATAGGATCTCCTTGCAAGTATTTTTGATATATTAGTGAGACCGTGAGGTAAATAAGTTTAAGAGACATAAAACATGCCTACAGATTTCGATAAAATCGTCTTTGACCCAAAATCGCACACTTATAAATGCGGCCAAAAGCTGTTGATGCCGGTTACATCGACTATTAAATGGGTTACACCAGAATTTAATAGCGATGAAGTAGTCGCCTCGAAGATGGCAGAGACTGGTCGTTCTAGAGAGGACATACTTGCGGAATGGGACGCAAAAAGGGACTTTGGATTGGATAGAGGCACTAGAGTTCACACATATATTGAAAATGTTATTGACGATAACGAGTTGGATGTATTTTTGGCTGTCAATGATCATATTCATGAGATGAAGCAATTCGATAAAGCATGGATGAAGATGAAGAATGAATTAGGTATAAAATTATTTAAGAAAGAATGGACTATTGGCGATGAAGAATTAGGCATCGCTGGGCGTTGCGATGCTGTCTTTGAGATCGACAAAGATGGTAAATCGACGAAAGCATTGTTTGATTGGAAGACCGGTAAATTCATGTTAAGGAAGTATGCTAGAGAATCGATGTTACCGCCGTTTAATGATTTACCAGCTTGTGAAGAAGTGAAATATAGTTTACAATTAAGTCTATATAAGTTATTGATTGAGCGAAATACGGACATAAAGATTAGTGGTGGGTATATACTGCATTTACCAGATGGATTTGATTATCAATTGTTTAATACTCTGGATTTGTCTGAAAGGGCAGAGAAATGGCTCTTAGATATGAATGCCAACGGGACCTTTGGCGATCCAGAGCTAGAAAAGAAGGCCAATAAAGCTGCCAAACCGTTAGATGGGTTTGACGCAGATGCTTTGAAAATGATGTCTCCCAATAGTAGGAAGAATTTATTGGGTAAGGCTGCTAAGTTATTACAGCGCGGTAAGCAATATCTGAATGAGCTAATTTAACCGATAGTATTGGTTTTGCCACAAATCATAGGGTCCTATACTCAATGGAGACTATGATGACTAAAGTTATTGCATTTACGAAGGTTAATGCGCCTTACGGTTGGATGGGCAATATGAGCCCTTATGCGATCAAGTATAATAACAAGATCTGGCGGACAGCTGAAGCCTTGTTTCAGTCATTAAGGTTCGATGATCCTAGTATTATTGATATGTTATGGCAGCAGTCATCGCCAATGGCAGTCAAGATGAAGACGAAGCCATTGACAGATAAGATGTTATTTGAACGTGGTAGCGAACAAGACATAGCTAATATGAAGATGGTTCTAAAGCTAAAATGCGAGCAGCATCCGAATTTAGCATTGCGATTGGCTAATACTGGTGATGCCTTGATTGTCGAAGATGTGTCTAATCGCAGGCAATCTATCTGGGGCGCTAAATGTGTTGATGGTGTGTGGGTAGGTCAGAATCTGTTAGGTAAGCTGTGGATGGAATTGCGTCGTGAATATAAGTGATCATATCAAGGAAGAGGTTAAATTGGCGTATGGTTTGACATACATTAACTGTAGTGTAGAAGACCATGAAGATGGCACTATATCTGTGTGGGTTAGAGACGAGGATAACAGTTTTGGTGTCGATTTGGACTTGAATGATCCACGATATATGGACATTTTATTGTCGACTATCGATTATAAATTGTTTAATAGTTAACAATATAAAGTGGGACGAACACATCGACTTTGGCTGGTGGTGGGACGACATTAATAGCGAGATCGTTAATTAACTCGACCGTTCCCCCGCCCACCACATTATCATCGATAATTAGTACATTCTTCCCGCTAATCGGGCTTATGTCGGTCCCGCCGAAAAGCTTAATGTACCTTCGCTTATCTAAATATTGTGCACCTTTTATAGCCAATGGCTTATCGCTTTTTAATTGGCTCTTAAGCTTGGTGTGTAACTTCTCATATTCGTTTTGAGCCCAAGATTCTGCATATTGTTCCGGTGTATCAAATGTCTCAGCATCTCGGCTGCGTAAGCGGAGGACATATGTTTTTGTCTTAGGATCATATGCTTTTTGAGCGTTTCGCAATGCTCGTTTTTTCATTTCCTCTTTGTCTATCGCTACTTCTTTGCCAGGTAGTTTTTTAATCATGATGGAAGTGAGCCTATCAGCGCCAAATAACGATTGTAACTCAGTGGCGAAAAGTTTATTAAAATCGCTAGATGATTCTGGGTATAGTACGAAATCGTAGTCAGTGTTTAATTTCATTACTTGTGATAAGCACATTTCCATGAATTTGTCTACTATGACCTTGACGTCTTGTGGTGGGTTGTTCATCTTTAGCATTTTAGCTAAAGCGTAAGCTGCGCCATGCACATATTTAGAACTGGTGTGCCGATTTATCGCATCATACCCGTGGCTAAGCCTAAATGACAAGGGCGTACTTCCCCTTTGATGTCCTAGACCCCGTTTTTTAATGACACCTTTCGATACTTCGATTGGGGTGTAATTATAAATGGTGTACATCGCTTTAATAGCGTCGTTAAGTATCTTCGTTTTATTAGGATCGTACTCGTAGCCAGATTCTCTAGCTTGCGGACTCTGGCTACTATATTGTTTAGCAGCATAGTCCAGATCTGCTACCGAAGCATTGGTTCTCATAATCTCTCTTGCTTGATCTAGAGGCTCCAATAGGTCGTTTAAAGCCTTGTCTCTGTATTCGTTAGCCATAACGGTTTTAAATCCAAAATGGATTCTGCCGGTAAAACTAGACAAGGCTTCTTCGGATGGATGAAGAGCATCTAATGTTGAACTCCGTTGTGCTTCTTCTAACCTAATGACATCTTCTGGACGGTCTTCTGGTGTAAAGTAAAGATTACGGCCAGAAAAAAATGATAAGAAGTTGGGCTCTTGGTCTGAAATGATCCCCTTAGACTGATCGACTCCTAAGATTTGGTCCATAGAATAGGATGGCGCAGCAAATCCTATACCCTCATTTATGGCAGTAAGTCGCATCGTAGCGCTCCCATTATGTTGAAGTATCTTTGTGTTCGTTTAACTACCGCATAGTATATGACGTAGATAATCATGTTATCAGGGATCGTAGCTCAGAGGTGAGAGCGCAATCCTTATAAGGTTGTGGTCGTGGGTTCGATTCCCACCGATCCCATGGATACATTATGGAAGGTTTAGTTTATTTAGTATTAATAATTTTAGTAGCGCATTTGGTTATAAATGCTGCTCTCAGTATAGGTGCCGGCTATATCTTCAGTAAGTTATCGCATGTTGGTGGGTTATTGCTATTGATAACCATCTTAGGATATCCATGGTTTATGCTCCCAAATGTGCACGCTCTGTTCTGCAACTTACTAGCGATCACAGTATGCAGTCTTACGGTCTATGCTGTTAGGGTAGTGAAATGAGATATATGATTCCAAGCGAAGGTAATAATTCATCTACGCTGACATTCGGGTTTAGTGGAGAATGGGTAGTAATCGATTTGAACACCACTACCTGTTATGATTCTGTCTGTGATGTAGTATATCACAAAACGTTGGCAATGTTATCAAAAGTGCGTTTTGCCTATGTGAGATTTATTAACAAAGAATCCGCAATTGATACATCAATATGGTTAAACGATAAAGTAGCATCAATGCTAATTTTACCACCGGGTGAATACGATCTAGAATTAACATCCATTAATAAGCATGAATTAGGTGCGTTATGACAGTAGCTTTAATAACTGGTATAACTGGGCAAGATGGAAGCTATTTAGCTGAATTATTATTAGCGAAGGGCTATGAGGTTCACGGAATAGTCAGACGTGCAAGTACTGAAAACTATGAGCGAATCTCGCACATTAAAAACCAACTCATTCTACACCAAGCAGATTTATTAGATCAGTCTTCGATAATGGATGTCATTAATAAATCTAGACCGTCTGAGGTTTATAATTTAGCAGCTCAATCATTTGTACCATCATCGTGGGGGCAACCTGTATTGACATGCGAGTTCACCGCACTGGGTGTTACCCGTATGCTAGAGGCTTTAAGATTAACTAGCCCTAAAGATGTTAAGTTTTATCAAGCAAGCAGCAGTGAAATGTTTGGAAAAGTCCAGCAAACACCACAGACGGAAGTGACACCATTCTATCCGAGGTCTCCATATGCTGTATCTAAGTTATATGGGCATTGGATCACAATAAATTACCGTGAAAGTTTCGGGATGTATGCGTGTTCTGGTATTTTGTTCAATCATGAGTCAGAACGCCGCGGTAAGGAATTTGTCACTAGAAAAATCACTGATGCTGTTGCACGAATTAAACTAGGCAAGTTAGATGTCTTAAGATTGGGTAATTTAGAGGCGAAACGCGATTGGGGTCACGCTGCTGATTATGTAGAGGCAATGTGGCTGATGTTGCAGCAAGATGCGCCAGAAGATTATGTCATAGCCACTGGTGAAACCCACACCGTAAGAGAATTTGTAGATAAAGCTTTTGCTTATGTCGGTTTGGAGTACCAAAATTATGTATCGATTGATCCTTCGTTATTTCGACCAGCGGAAGTCGACTTGCTTATAGGCAATGCTACAAAAGCGAAGGAACGATTGGGGTGGAGTCCTAAGACGACGTTTGATGATTTAATAAAAAGAATGGTAGACGCAGATTTAGCTAGAGTGGCATGCGAATGAATATAAGTGCGATTTGTAAACATCATCGCAATGTAGGACTTCAAAACCATGCAAATCACTATACCAAAATCTTTGGCATCCATGAGTCCTTAATAATTTAAAACAAGCGTAACAAGGTTTACTTAAGCGCAATTCTTTACTTTTACTCAGCCTTATATTAATTATTTCGAAAGAGCTGTGTATATTAGCTTTATGGTATGCATTGAGTTCAGCATGTAGCTTAGGTCTATATGAACCATCCCAATTGCGATGATATCCAAAATGAATCGGTGGTTCCTTACTCGTATTAGTTGCCCAACTTATTATCCTATTTCTCATTACGATGTAACTAAAATGCGGAAAATGAGATAATTGCGGATGTGTAAATAAATGTTCCTCAGCATGATTTAAAGCGACCCTCAACAAGCTTTTTTTCATATAAGTATTTTACTAGCAAGGAGGTGATGAAATGTTCCACCAATCTTATGATACAGCCAAAGCTAGACCTACTACGGACAATAGGTTTTATATGACAGAAGGATCACAAACGTTCGTAGGAATGAGCTTAGTGAAAGAGGTCAAGTGTAGACTAACACATAAAACTATGGTAGTGACTGGTAAATTAAATGGCAAATATGTGGTGCATTTCCCTTCTGCGTTAGGGTTAAAGGATATAAATGATGTGATACACTATCTGAATGGTGTTAATATCAATGCTGCATAATTCATCAGATGGAGGTGCTGTAGGATACTCTGATATAAGGGATAGTCTTGATACGTTCGACTTAGTATTGTGGTCCGACGGTGAAAAATTAGCAAGACTTATTCAATATGGGACAAATAGTATTTGGACACACGTAGGAATGGTCGTCAGATTCCCAGGTGATGTGATCATGCTATGGGAATCTACTTTCGACGCAGAGTCAAGCGGGGTCAGGTTAAATCCATTGTCCAAGGCTATCGATGGCGGAGTGAGCATAAGACGTGCTTCATTATTACGTACACACGAACTATTCGATAGGTTGATGGGGGCTAGGAAGATTCTAGATGGACGCCCATTTGAGAATAATTTGCTCGAATTTATATGCGCAGCGTATGATGGTCCATTGGGTCTAAATCAAAGAAATATAACAGCTTTATTTTGCTCTGAATTGATTGCCGAGACTCTTCAAATGGTGGGATTACTCGACAAGACTAAGCCCAGCAATGAGTATACACCTGATGACTTTAGCAGCGGTGCTAAAACTAATTTAGTACTATTGAATGGTCTTAGCTATGGTCCTGAAATCCCTATTGTGAATGTCCCATCAATGCAATCTGCCAAACAATATAATAAGGCGAAATGCCCGATCGTTAGCCGCTAGATATTCGTTGAGAGTTATATATGAAGTATAAAGATCTATTAAACGAAGATATTAGTCATCAGTTTTACAGCAGATTGAAATTAGCGTGTAAGGAAGCTTCTTTACCGATTAATGTAGTCGGTCAAGTCGATCGATATAGATTTTTGAAAATCGTTATAAACCCTGAAGCATCTCCAACGTTATTGATCACTGCTGGAATTCATGGCGATGAACCTGCTGGTCCGTTTGCGATAATAAATTGGATTGAGAATCAAGTCTTTCCTAGCGATTTACGGATTATTGTGATACCATTGATCAATCCAACTGGCTTCAACAATAACAGCCGTAACAATGACTCAGATAGGGATCTTAATAGAGGATTTAACAAACGTACCGATCCGCCTATAGAATTAGAATTGTTGGAAAAATCGTTAAACGGTGAGTCGATTAGTCTACTATTGTCATTGCATGAGGACAGAGGCCATGGTGGGATATATCTATACCATGCTGAAGTAGATGAAAAATATTGTGAGAAGATTCTTAACACACTGAGCAAAATAATCCCGATAGTTAACAACAAGACTGTCTACGGCGATGTATGTGATAATGGCTTGATCTATATAGGGTTAAAGAACAAAGATCCAAAGCATGCTAATTCGTTTGAAAATACTATTCAAGCATTGGGAGTAGCTCAGATCACATTCGAAACTCCGGCATTGTCAGATTTTAACTTACGCGTTAAGACTCATGTAAAAATGATTGATATGGTCATAGATCACTTCAATGAATTAATGGGGTAGGATATAAATGGTTTTCATTCTATTTTGATATGGTCATTACTGGTGGTGACTATAGAGTAAAACCAAGGCAGCCCGTCTTCCACGAAATCACCCGATTCTATGCGGCCATCACTTTCGAATATGAATGTTAGGTGTCTAATGCCGTTGAACATCCAACCAAGGATATGAATCCTCTCTTTGATATGGCTATTCTCTTCAGATATGGCGGTCCGCAACCTATAAATCAAAGATTGTCCTGGTTTAAAATGTTGCGTATAAACGACCTTATTGTTTATATGGTCTTCTATTTTAATGCTTTTTAGCCGATACCGACTTAAATCTTGCAAGTTATGTCCTTCAATTTGTTTTATAACGCTACCGTCGTGATAATGAGCTGTCCAATGATACCTTGCATCGTTTATCATTGTCTTCACCCTTTCGGTAATACCACTAAAGATAACTAATTGCTGATATAATCTAATGTAGAAAAACACAGAGCGGATGTCTATTATGCAAACTAATTCGCCACAATGTTATATCATTAAGAAGGCGATATTATTAGATAACTGTAAGCTTCAGCTCCCTAGTACTTTGAATCTTGTGCACATTGTGGAATTCGCAGAAGGAGACTTAACCGATCCAAAGGCAGATCCGATAGTAGTAAGCTTTCAGAATGGATGTAGACAATATTATTGGAGCGGTAGACTTTTTCACGAAATCCAATTAGATATCAAGTCTGTTATCGACTCTATTAATATGTTAACCATCCGTCATGCTATCAATGTGATTGAAAGCGAACAGTTGATCCGAATGATGTATTTATATCGAATAGCATTACCTCCTAAGAATGTCGCTGTCCCCGCTAAATCGCCTTATTCCTATTGTAGAGCAATCTACGCTACTGCAAAGTGACGTTTTTATAAACTGAGGTGCTATGATGGTGAACAACGTGTCAGATAAGTTAATGAAGGCTCGGTGCCGTTTAATGACTAAGGAGCCCTGGTATGGGCATGTTGCCATGTCGATGGTTTGGATTCCATCAGAGATGTCACAACAGCCCGAAACACAGCGGACGATGGGAGTGAGAATCGTTAATGGAGGAGAGGTACAGTGTGTCTACTACCCTCCGTTCGTTGATAATTTAACAATCGAAGAGCTATATGCGGTGGTGCAGCACGAAATAGAGCATATCGTCAGAATGCACTGTATCAGAGTAGCAGACCGTCAACCGTTAGTATGGAACGTGGCCGCAGATATGTGTGTGAATGGTAGTAAGAATAATCCTCGCATAGGATATCATGATCATGCGTCTAATCAAGTGATCGTCCCTTTGAAAGATAAGATCGTCTGGATTCCTCATGACTGGCCAAAGGACGAAACCACCGAATACTACTATGAAAGATTAAAGAATGAAGCAGCGGAGAATGGTATAGATATTGATAAACTTGATAATTATGGCCAACTGTTAGATGATCACAATATTTGGCGTGAAACAGATGTGTCTGAGGACGAGGCCAGACAAATTATCAAAGATATCATTGATCAAGCGGCGGAGAAAACACAAGGGCAAGTGCCAAATCATTTATCTTCTGCGTTGGCTAAACTAAACAAGCCTATCGTTAAATGGAGGCAATTACTGCAGCACTATTTCGGCAAGCATATAGGAAATAAAAGGCTGACTTATGCAAGACGCAATAGACGTCGTGATCATTTTGGCATTCCTGGGATAAGTAAACATGCTGCCGCTAATGTCAATGTCATCGTAGACACGAGTGGTTCTATCAGTCAGTCTGAACTTGAGCAATTCTTTACAGAGATAGACAGTATCTCTTCGAGAGCCATGACTAATATATTACAGTGGGATTCTGAGTTTCAAGGATTCAAAAAGTATCGGAGAGGAGATTGGCGAAGGTTTAAAATAAATGGCAGAGGTGGCACTGATATGGCAGCTCCTTTGCTTTGGCTCGAAAAGAACCGTCTTATCGCCGATGTTCAAGTCATGTTAACGGACGGTTTTTGCAATTATCTAGAAGCCGAACAAGTAAAGTATCCAGTCATCACTGTTATTACTCAGTCGCAAGCTACTGGCTCGGCTGTACCTGATTATGGTCATATTGTGAAGATGGGTTAGACGACATCCAAATCGCGGAAGGAACAAATCCCGCTTGTGCCTAATTCGGTGTGATCGCCTAGTCCGCCTTGAAAGTTAGTCTTTCCTACTAACAAATTTGTAGCCGTTGGTCCGAGTACACTTACTGGTACTTGGATCACTGTATACCATCTATTACCCTCCAATATTTCGCCAATATACGAATTTGATACCTTTTTAATCCTAAGTCTATATTCAGTGTTTGGCTGAGTCTTACCTATATTTAGGACCTCATTGCCATTAATAATTCCACCGAAGCTTCCGCCATGTCTCAAATTAAGTTTTAAATATCCGTTCGGGAATTGAATACTAATACCCGGCCCCCAGCTAGCGCCCTTGTCAGTGCCGGTGTTAACCACCACACTGACTGATGAGAATGCGCCTAATGGTCTTTGCATGAGACAGTAGCCATTGCTAGGACATTCTATAGCGATCGAATCTTTTCCATGGTTTATCTTGCCATGCGTAGTAGAAATAATCCATTTCCCATCGTCTAATTCCATGCTGGGCATAACAGCTGGCGCATTCCACAATTTTAATCCATATTCATTAACAATGGTGCCAATCGGAGTGGCTATAGTCACCTTAGGAGATCCGGCAAACAGAAGAGCAACAGCGTTCATGTTCATATCAGAAATGATACTGCCAGAATCGCCCCCAGCGCTCATCCCGCTGCATACGACGCAATTATTAAATTTAATATTACCAATACCGTAGTTAACCGTAAAACTGGCATTCAAGGCCATTATTCTTCCAGTGGTGTAGCCTGTCGTTCTACCGCATTTCTGTACTTGCATTCCTACTTGAGGGGAGCCAAAGCCTCTTAATGGTTGGTTAATTGATGGGTAGATTGGATCTACTAGCCCTGCTTTTATAAGCTTATCATGAATAACAGCTATAGCTGAGTCTTGATGGTTTATACCAGATGTTGATAAATTAGAGAATGCTTTAAGTGTGGCATAATAAGGCAATGCTGGTAAAGGGTCGGACCAATCTGATCTATTAAAATCTATTTGTTTAGCGTCCATTGGTCCAGGTTGATATATTAAATCTCCTATTTTGCACTTATTTTCATTAGCGAAGACGTGGTTATTGCTTAATACTACAGGATCGCCATCTTTGTCAATGAATACACCACCAATGGTGCCTGCTGTTATTGCTGGGTGGCCAGTGCTATAACCGGGCTTGATCGGTCTGACCTTCCCCTTAAACGACTGTTTTTCGATTTTTCCGACTTCGATAACGTCAGTGGGTATTCCGTCGATTTCTGTAGGCACGACTTGACTTGCGTCGAATTTAGAGATGACTCCATCCTCAGTCATTTTCTCTTCTACGAACACGAGGATAGCAGGTTGATTGGTCGGAACACCATTAACCCATTTTAAACCTACACCAACCCCGTTGACGTTGTTAATAGCTATTAGGCTATCTTCATTGGCTTGTTTTACTGACTCTGTTTGAGCATCGAACATAGAATACACCTTGTGTGCTCAGAGTGGGTTATGATATTTTTACATCTAGACATGCTGTAGGGGTTCAAATTTATGATATTAATTAATATTCGTATGTGATAGATACGGTACCATGGATTGCGGACAAAGCGCTTTACTGCCAAATGGGATTTGTGCGTTCTTGCCGACCGCACCAACAGATGGTCAAGTATATGTCGATAGTGAACTAGTTAAGTGGATTTATAATGCATCAAATGATCTATGGGAGCGCGCAGGGACAGCTACGACTATACCGTTGGCCACAGATACTGCAGCTGGTTATTTGTCATACCGTGATAAAGCGTTACTAGATAGAATCTTAGCAGTGCCCGGCGGTTTTGGTATCATCACTGATACTAAACTATTGCTGCAAAACGAGAATAATCCAGATGGAGTTATTAGGGGCAATATAAAGTTACACAGCGATAGCCTTGACATCGTGTGTGTCAATTCAGACGGTGTAAAGAGTGATTGTGAATTGACAGATGTGTCAGCTTGTGCTACTGGCGATGCTGCATATCCAGGATTGGTTTTTAAACTAAGTGAAAAATTATTAGCCAGTCTCATCGTTAATTTGCCTGGTGGAACTGGCAAGAAGGGATTAAAAGGTAAGAAAGGAGAACCTGGTAAGCCCGGATTTGCCGGTGGACCAAAGGGTTTAAAAGGACAAGCTGGGGATAATGTCTCTACTGCAGCTTCGTTAGTCGGTATAAAATATAAGGATATAAGTGGGATAACAGAAACTGCTATAGTAAAAATCGATACTATACCTGATGAAAATGGTGGCAGTAAACTAGTACTAACTAAATCTAAATTAAATATCCCATCTAACGTACCAGCTAGGAAGATAGTAGCTGCACCATTGATTAGAGGCGTTGTTTATCCCGAAGATGCTAATCCAGAAGTATGTCGAGTAACGAGATTAGGCAATTGGCAATTGGTAAAACCTACTGGCGATCCTACACCTACTAACGTTCATTTATTGCGGTTAGCCAAAGGCGCAGAACAATCGAACGATGTACCGGTCGGTTTTAACAACACTGTCACATTAGAAGCATTTATCACTGCTCTCGTACAAGCATATCAAAAGAAATTAGTGAAAATTGATAGAGCTTACGGCAAACAGGTTAGATTGTTGATAGAGGACTTGGATGCCAAGGCCAAGACTGCTTTAGCTCAAATCGCCAATGAGCTAACGATGTGCGAATTTAATTTACCTGCCGTCGAGTATTGCATCACATTCCATGGATGTGATCAGCCTGCACCACCGCCACCGCCTCCACCTGAACCTCCTCCGACACCTCCTCCGCCTCCCACACCTCCACCGACACCGCCGCCGGTGCCTCCTCCTGTGCCTCCTCCTGTCCCACCGCCGGTGCCTCCACCAGTGCCGCCACCGGTTCCACCACCGGTTCCACCACCTGTGCCTCCTCCAGTGCCACCACCCGTGTCTCCACCGGTGTCACCTGCAAGAGCAGCTGCGAGACGGGCTGATGACTTTGAGACGTTGAATTTAAGCAAAAGGTCATTTAATAAAGTTAATATGGGTGTGAGAGTCTGGGGTATTAAACAATGACTGATACCCTATTTCCGGCTAATCCTACCCATGGTATGATATTTCAACAGAAAAATGGAGTCTTATATCAATATGATGTTACTATTAAAGCTTGGTTGAAGATCGCATCTGATTCGTTCAATTTACAACTAGCGACCAGCAGCCGAGATGGCGCTATGACTGCTGCAGATTTACAGAAATTGAATAAGCTGGTGCTGCCAGCGATGTCTACCAGCATCATCGGAAATGATTGCTTAGCTCCTTATAAGTCAGGTCACATAGAATTAAAATCTGGTGATAAGTTCGTCAAGGTCGAGGGTAAGGTAGTAAACCAGAATATCGATTATAAAGGCGATGCTGTCTCCGAGACAGTACCGTATCAGATACATCAGCACACATATGGCTTCAACTTCGGTATAGATGTAGCGAATTTGATGGATGAATTGGCTAGAAGAAATCAGTTGAATTTATCTGGTAAAACTGGGTCTGCGGGTGAGGTAGGTGATTCTGGTGATCCTGGTCTAGATGGGATCTTATCAGGTCCGCAAGGTGACGACGGCGATCAAGGCTTTGCACCAGAGAATGTGGTCACCGTAGTGCCTGAAACGTTTCTAGCACAAGCGAAGACCGGATTACGGCAAGCATTGGTAAATGCTAGAATCGTAGTCGATCCAGTCGATGAATCTCTGTACAGCCTCGAGTTTGATAGGCAAGTCGTTGGAAGCGAAGATGCAGCAGCATCAGAGTTTTACATAAAGCAAGTTGATAGCACTTGGGTTTTGGCAGTATTGGCTAGCGATTCTTCTGCTAAAAAGGCGACTCAGCTAGATTGCGGAATAATTGGCGGTGGAATAGGCGGTCGTAATGATTATGATCTGTATTATGTAGACATTGGTCTAATTATCGATACCATCAAGACTAAATTCGAAGAAGAAGTAGAAAGGCTTAAATTAGGATATGAAGAAATCGTAAAATTTTGGATTAACGCCATGTCTGATTTGTTCGATGAGCAAAAGAATGCTCTGGGGTGTGCTTTAGAGAAATGCATATCGATGACCAAATCAGCCGGCGAACGTAAGCATATGGAAAGCATGGCGGCTACCGTTCTCGGTAGAGGTAAAATCGATTTGCATGGTCGTAACAGTAACCAGTCGGTAAAATTATCCAGCACAAGAACATTGTCTACTATAGATCAGCCTGACATATGCAAAGGCGGACCACCTTTCCCTCAGAGACCTGCAAGTGCAGCTAGTGCATTATTAAATCAGCAACGAGTAACCGATTCTGATTCGTATGAGGTGATGATAGATCCGTTAGTACACTCAGCCAGCAATGTAGCAGAAAAGTTAGAATTGCCCGCAGGTCGTTATATAGCATATATTAAAAGCGCACTTTCGAGTATAAACGGGCATCACCGTAGTAATATAAGAATATCGTATATTGACGGCGATGAGCGGAAGACTGTGGAGTTTATAGATAAAGGGTCTTTTGCAGAGTTAGATGATGCACGGTCGGCTTACGAAGGGTTATCCGTCGAATTTGAACATGATGGTGGTTATATAGATCTATATCTTCCTTCATTAATGCCCAAAAATGCCTCAGGTTATACGAGCGTTATGATTGCTAGGAATGTCGAGCCTGTTGCAGTCGAGGCAGATATTGCGCCTTCAAATAACATCAACCAATCTGATCATGCTGTTGATGATGCAGCTATTATTGAAGACGATGAAGCTGATAAGGATGTGCTGATCGAAGAATCTAAATCGGATATGATTTGTGCAATGGATGTCGATCATTTACGTTGGTACGAGCGTGGTTGGTTAGATAAGACGTGTTGTGGTGTGGTAATTAATATACATGGTCAAGATTACATCTTGATAAAGAGGGGCATTGGATCAGAAGATAATTGCGGTGGTGGTGAATCTATAGACACGCCATGCATTGCTCACTTTATTGAAAGGATTGGGCATCCGACAATTGCGTGGCCTACATTTGACGGCATCTCATTTATTGCGATACCAGAATCTGGTAATGTCGAATTTGAGTATGATCAAGAATTAAATGATATAGTATCGAATAAGATTCTTTCTCAAGAATATAAGGATGCTGTCGGGAACACTGGCGGTATGCGATATTTAAGTTATCAATTACAAAATGTCATATTTCCAGTAGGTTAACATGGAAATAAAAGTAGATCAGTTTTGTTCATTGGCTACTTCGCCTTCGTGGCAAGCTTGGTTATATCACTTTGATCCCGAAATGTATAAATCCTTCATAGTGAAATTGCAAGCGTCGCGTGGTTGTAGTCAAAATCGAGACATTATGACAGAGACTTTGTTAGACATACAAAGGCGTGAAAACGGTGAAGAGCAATTAAAGGCATATATTAGTTCGAATTATCCACACATGATAGTTCAAACCTTGCCAGAGTCACCTATCGTCAGATCCACACCTAAAGTTGTGCATAAATCTCAAAGCCAAGATAAAGTATTCGCTTTTTATAATCCTAAATTATTGACATATCCACGTCGCATGATCTTCAACTCTAATGATGGTAATTTAAAGAAGCAAATAACAGAGTTCACTTTGGACAAGATAAAACATGATTTCATAATTGTAGATGATGTGGGATATGTTGAGTACTTGAACAAAGAAGATATAGCAATAATTGGTAAGATACCGCAAAGTAATTGGCAAATAGCAGCATATAGATTACGCACCACTAAAAAATAGATTATGGATAAAAAGCGCCCTTTTAAGATGCCACGTGTACCATCACCAGATGGTCATGATAGTAATCAGATTTATTATCGCTTGAATCCTTCTGGTCATGTAGAACAAGTGGTCTCTAAAAAAGGTAAATTGGATGATGAGACTTTGAACGAGCTAGCGATTCAAATAAATTCGATGTTAGAAGATATAGAGATGGCTGGTACCGCAGCATTGTCGGCTGAGACCACAGATCCTTATAGATCATTCCCACAGATGGTAGGAAATAGGGGAGACAGCATCCGTAATCTAGGTGATACTATATCCAACATGACCGGCAGCACGCCCTTGGCCGGAGAACTAGACGAGACACCTGAGGGCAAACGTGCGAATATGTATAATAATGATGACCCTGAAGACAAACATAACCCAGCGGCTATTGTAGGTATTGATGCGGAATCAGTGCCTAAAAAACAAGTGCAGATGGAGTCATTTACAGGTACTGCTGGTATAGCCATCGCCCCAATGTGCGGCACGATGAACATTGATAAGGCGAAACGCAAGAAATCCAGTAGATTATCAATAGTGAAACCAAACGGCACGTGGGAGCATCACATGAGATCTGAAATTGATAAACTGCTCGTTGAATGGGAACCAGAATTCGTCGCTGGCGAATATGATCCCGGTGAGCATACCATGGATAATCTTGGCGGCGAAGGTTTAGCCGGTCGTAAGGCTAAAGCGGCTAGAGGTGCAGCCGAAGGCATGAAGAACCACGGTGAACCATTCGGCGCTGAACATAACGAAACACCTGCTATGTGCGATGTAGAAGAGAGTGGGGTTGAAGACAAGCCCCAAGGAGATCACGAAAGCAGCGTCGGTGATCCGTTGGCAGACGATTGCTGTGATGAAGTCGGTCATAATTGGCCAGATCAACCAAGACACAAAGGCGGCGGTGTGGCTGAACCAATGGCGGGCAACCGCTATTCTAATGGTGGTGTTCTCCACGGAAGTCAGATGGAATGGTCACCATCGAAGATCGGTAAATTGATGGGTGAAGATGCCGATCTTCAATCGCTGTTCGACAATTATGCGCGTAAGACCAAATTCGTCCACTTGGACGGTTTTGGCGCATTGTGCGAAGCTCATGGTTTAGATGTGTCGCTCGATTCATCTTCTCTGCTGGGTTTGATGGCCGTCAATCGAGATTACGTCTTCCATGAACATGAAGATGCTGATGGCGTCTATTACCTAAAAACGCCCATCATCGAAAATGATGAATTTGGTATGGACGAATTAGGTACGGAGGAGTCAGACATCGGTTCAGATGGCGACGAAGGTTATGCGGATGAAGCTGATGAGGACGATATCGAAAGCACGCCACATACCGTTACTATCGATGGCGTTGATTATGTCCCAGCCGATCAGACTGAGGAATCTGGTCCACCAGAACCAACCGACAGTGCAGACGGATATGACGATCTAGATAGCGGCTTCGATGATGGTATGGGCGAAGACTCTGTTATTGACGCTGAAGATGAAATGATGGATAATGAAGGCGGTTGCTATTAATCATGATCGAGTATGAGGCAGAAGAGAATGACTTTCCATCCACTGACCTAGAGTCGGTGGATGGAAGTATAGATGCGCCCACGCCGGATGAAGTGCAAGCATTGGCTGATAAATTAGATGATTTAGAATCAGAGGCAGATCAAGAGATTAAAGACGACTTGAATGTCTGCCCTGGATGTGGTTATGAGGGACTGGAAGACGAGTGCCCAGAATGCGGTGAATTGATGGGCAAGGATATCGTCTCTGTTGACCAAGAAAAAGCTGCTGTTGGATTACCGACTGAATCTAAACTAACTCACCTTGTCGTAAAGGAATCGGAGAATAAAAACATGAGCAAGTCTGATAAATTCTTTGGTAAACCAATTAGGGCAGATAAATCAGAGCATCTAGCAGATCAGCCTGCTGCCGATAAGGAGCATGGTGGTGTCGATGCTAACTTGCGCAAGCGCCCTAAAAACAACGCAGACGTGACACCCATCATGAAGGGAACTTCCAAGGGTATGGGCGAAAGTAAATTAAAGAACCGTAACCTTAGGACCATGCAAGAAAACGTTGTCAAGTTAGCTGAACAGATTAGAAGGGCGATAAAGGAACACGCTTCAGGATTGCGTGGGCCTCATAAGGTAAACTTCACTACTTTGGTGACCGAGACAAAATGTAAGAATCGGACTCCGCGTCGTAGAAAGTTGGCTGAAGCGGTGGCCGATATCGAAGAAATCTTACAATTTCATCCGATTGAAGATGTAGTGTTAGAAGCATGGTTTATTAATAGGTCTGGACATATCACAAAGAAGCAAGATATTAATTTGGTAAATATCAACCCCCGTGGGCCGATAGTGGCTGAAGGCAAGGCTTTATTTAGATTCAAGAGGAATGCTGAATATTTCGCTAATTCTTTGGCGGAATCTGGTGTTCCATGTAGAATTGGCAAGCACAACTGGGGTACTTCAGTCGCTGCCAAGGTTAGCATGGAAACAGCAAATC
>JACCDP010503503.1_pt1 | contig 34997 bp, 24 predicted proteins | sample 7445841 | NCBI WGS metagenome assembly JACCDP01 (sample SAMN15323441, study PRJNA562643) | freshwater metagenome | isolation source: river surface water | place: USA:Blue River Watershed | collected 2017-08-17 | reverse complement strand
GCTGCCGTGAATGCCGCCTAAAGCCAGCCCAGGAGAGATTCATGTCCATCTATATCAATAAAGACACCAAGGTCATCACCCAGGGCATCACGGGCAAGACCGGCCAGTTCCACACCGAGAAGTGCCAGGAATACGCCAACGGCAAGAACTGCTTCGTCGCGGGTGTGAACCCCAAGAAAGCCGGCGAGACGATCTTCAACATCCCGATCTACGCCTCGGTCAAGGAAGCCGCTTCGCAAACCGGCGCCACCGTGTCGGTGATCTACGTGCCGCCCGCGGGCGCAGCCGCCGCCATCTGGGAAGCCGTTGAGGCCGATCTAGACCTGGCCATCTGCATCACCGAAGGCATTCCGGTCAAGGACATGCTCGAAGTGCGCAACAAGATGAAGGCCAAGGAAGCCGCGGGTGGCAAGCGCACCCTGCTGCTCGGCCCCAACTGCCCGGGTCTCATCACCCCCGACGAGATCAAGATCGGCATCATGCCCGGCCACATCCACAAGAAGGGCCGCATTGGCGTGGTCTCGCGCTCCGGCACGCTGACCTATGAAGCCGTGGCCCAGCTCACCGACCTGGGCATTGGCCAGTCGAGCGCCGTGGGCATTGGCGGCGACCCGATCAACGGCCTCAAGCACATCGACGTGATGCAAGCCTTCAACGACGACCCGGACACCGACGCGGTCATCATGATTGGCGAGATTGGCGGCCCCGACGAGGCGGATGCCGCCCGCTGGTGCAAGGCCAACATGAAGAAGCCGATTGTGGGCTTCATCGCGGGCGTCACCGCCCCTCCCGGCAAGCGCATGGGCCACGCCGGCGCGCTGAGCTCTGGCGGCGCCGACCCTGCGGACGCCAAGCTCGCGATCATGGAAGAGTGCGGCTTCACGATCACCCGCAACCCCTCTGAAATGGGGCGCCTGCTCAAGTCCCTTCTGTAATACGCAGATACGCAGCCTGCCCCTGGATATAGGGGGCTTCCACAATGCAGGGCCGGTTGTCCTCGGTGACAATCGGCCCTTTCCATTTCTTACAACGCTGAAAGAATTCAGCGCCCCCCCCGCATGGAAGCTCTTGCGTCCCCGAATTTCTGGATCGCCGTCGGCCAGATCATCCTCATCGACATCCTGCTCGGTGGCGACAATGCCGTCGTCATTGCCCTTGCCTGTCGGGGCCTGCCCCCGCAGCAGCGCCGCATGGGCATCATCTACGGAACCGCTGGCGCGATCATCCTGCGCGTGGTGCTGATTGCTTTTGCGCTGGCCCTTCTGTCTGTTCCCTACCTCAAATTGGTCGGTGCCGTTCTTTTGGTGTGGATTGGCGCCAAACTGCTGATTCCCCAAGACGAGGAAGAGCACGGCAACATCCAGTCTTCCGACAAGCTCTGGGGCGCGGTCAAGACCGTGATCGTGGCCGACTTGGTGATGAGCGTCGATAACGTGCTGGCCATCGCTGGCGCAGCCGAGAGCGCCGGCCAGCACCAGCTGGGCCTGGTCATCTTCGGTCTTCTCGTGAGCATCCCGATCATCGTCGCCGGCTCCCAGATCGTCCTCAAACTAATGGACCGTTTCCCGATGATCATCACCCTGGGCGGCATGCTGCTGGGGTGGATCGCTGGCCAGATGGCCGTCACCGACCCGGCCGTCAAGCCTTACTTCCCCGACGAGAAGGTGTGGGAGTACGGTGCGGCTCTGGCCGGCGCGTTCCTCGTGCTGGCGATCGGCAAGTTCGCTGGGCGCAAGCCCGACGACCAGGATCAGGCGCCCGCTTGATCTTTCAGCGCCCCCTGGCTGGCTGCCTTGCCGGCCGGGCGGGTGCTTTCGGGGCGTTTCCTGCTCTGACCCAAGACGCATTTGTCGGCCACTCCCGCTGATCGGCTTGCCCGACGCTCCCAGCTCTGTTAACTTTCGTGTGAATATTTGTTCCGCGCCGGCTGTCCGGTGCGGTTCGGTGCCGCTACCGGTACTCCTTCGGGGGATCGCGGTGACGGCCCAGCACGAGGGAGTAGGGCTTGGCAAGTGCAGGAATCCGAGCAGGGTGGCGTGTCCGGCGGGGTGCGGACGCTGCCCTGGCCTTGGCAGTCGGCGCTCTGGTGGTCGGGCTTCACCTGGCCACCGACGCCATCGCCGCTCTGGAGCGCCGCCTGTTCGATGCAGCCAGTGCCTGGGCCGCGCCACCTCCCTCTGACCGTGTGGTGGTCGTTGCTGTTGACGACACCAGCATTGCTCGCCTGGGCCGCTGGCCTTGGCCCCGTGACATCCATGCCCAGCTGATCGACCGGATCGCCGAGGGCCGGCCCCGGGCGATTGTCCATACCACCCTGTTTCTCGAGCCGCAGGCCGACCGGGGCCTGGCGTACATCCGCCGGTTTCATGAGGCGGCGACCCAGGCCGGATCCGCCGCGGCTCCCCTGGCGCGTCTGGCGGCCGAGGCCGAGACGGAGCTTGACGCCGACGCACGGCTGGCGGCCAGTCTGGTCCGGGCTGGCAATGTCCTGCTCCCGGCGGTGTTCACCCTCGGTGCGCCGGCCGGACCCAGTGACACCCCATTTCCCGACTACCTGGCTCCCACCGCCCGGCCTGCTGCCGCCGGTGGGGGCGATTCGGCGCCCGCCGCCCTGCGCGGCCAGTTCCCGCTGGCCCCCTTGGGCCGGGCCGCGGCCGGCGTCGGTCACCTGAACCTGATGCCGGACGCCGACGGGGTGGCCCGCAGCGACCCCCTGCTTCTGCGTCTGGACGAGCATGTCGTTCCCTCCCTCGCCCTGCTGGCGGCGGGTCGCGCTCTTCGCCTTGGGCCTGATGACTGGGGCACAGCCGGCGACGCCGCACTTCGCCTGGGAAAGATGCGAGTACCCACTGACAGCAAATATGCCATCTTGTCTCAGTTCTATCCGCAGGCAGGCGGCCGAGCGCCGTTCCCGGTAGAGGCGGTCCACGAGGTCCTGGCAGGTCAGGTGCCGCCGGCACGCTTTGCCGATCGCATCGTCGTCATCGGTACTACGGCCGCCGGAGTTGGCGCGTCGATCGCGGTGCCAGGCTACTCGGCCTTGTCGCCGCCCGAGCGTCTGGCCCATCTGATCTCCAGCCTCTTGGGCGGCCACGGCTTCGTGCAACCGGCCTGGGGCCCGCCCCTGACCTGGGGTCTGGCGCTGGCCGTGCTGGCCCACCTCGCCTGGGGCCTGCCGCGTCTCGGGGCCGGCGCGGGCGCGGTCACTACCGCCGTCGGACTTGCGTCCCTGGTCCTGGGTGAATGGCTGCTGCTGGCCGCTGCTGGGTATTGGTTGCCGCTGGTCTTTCCCGCCGTCTTTTTGCTGCTGGGTCATTTGGCTCTCACCACCCGCCGCTTCCTGCTGACCGAGGCCGGCAAGCGGCAAGCCGATGACGAATCGGCCGACGCGCACCGGCTGATGGGACTGGCACTGCTGGGCCAGGGCCAGCCCGACATGGCCTTCGACCGCTTCCGGCGGGTCCCGCTTGGCCCGCAGGTCATGGACAACCTGTATCAGCTGGCCTTGGATTTCGAACGCCGCCGGCAGTTCAACAAAGCGGAATCGGTGTACGCGCACATGTCGGCCTACGACCCGGGCTATGCCGACCTGGCCGAGCGGCGCGAGCGAGCCCGTCGTGCCGCGGACGTGGTGATGCTGGGCCGCAGCGCCGCCCATCCCGGCGGCACGATGGTTCTGGACGACCCCACGCTGGAGCTGCCTACCCTGGGCCGCTACCGGCTGGACAAAGTACTGGGCCAGGGCGCCATGGGCATGGTCTACCTGGGTCAAGACCCCAAGATCGGCCGGCCCGTGGCCATCAAGACGCTGGCCCTGGGCGAGGCTTTCGAGGGGGAGGCGCTGACCGAGGCCCGTGCGCGCTTCTTCCGCGAGGCCGAGACCGCCGGCCGCCTGGCCCACCCGGGCATCGTCACCATCTATGACGCTGGCGAAGACCAGGACCTGGCCTACATCGCCATGGAGTACGTCCCCGGGCATGATCTCTCAGCCCACACCCGGCCGGGTCAGCTCCTGCCGGCCCGCGAGGTGGTGGGTTTCGGCTTGCGGGTCGCGCAGGCACTGGCGCATGCGCATCGGCTCGGAGTGGTCCACCGCGACATCAAGCCGGCGAATCTGCTGTGGGTGCCTGAGCAGGACCTGCTCAAGGTGACCGACTTCGGCATCGCCCGCCTGGCCGACCAGGCCCGCACCCGCGCCGGCACCCTGCTGGGGACTCCTGGCTACATGGCACCCGAGCAGCTCGCGGGCCAGACGGTCGACGGCCGCAGCGACCTCTATGCGCTGGGCGCAACGCTGTTTCAGCTTTTGATGGGGCGGCTTCCCTTTGATGCAGAAACCCTTCCCGAGCTGATGTACCAGATCACCCACCAGGAAGCGCCCGACTTGCGTCTTCTGCGCGCCGACCTGCCGCCTGCCCTGGCTGAGATCCTGGCCCGGTTGCTGCGCAAGTCGCCGGGCGAGCGCTACCCCGACGGCGTGGCCCTCGCGGCTGCCCTGGAGGCCTGCCTCCACAACTGGCCGGCGCCCGCCAACACCAGCGCCAGCGGTACGGATGCAGCCACCCGTGCGGATGGCGCCGGCACCGCCAACGCCGACCCGTGGCCGCCCGCCAGCGCCACCCCGACCGATCCGGCGCCGGCCACCTGATGGCAAGCGCAGCCACCGTCACGACCAGACCCACACAGCCCCCCGAGACTTTATCCATGCATTACGCCTTCAGCAGCCGCACCGACACCGGGAGGGCGCGAGCGAACAACGAGGATGCGCTGCTGATCGACGAGGCGCATGCGCTGGCGATCCTGGCCGATGGCATGGGGGGCTACAACGCAGGGGAGGTGGCCGCCGGCATGGCGGTCGCCAGCATCGGCACCTCGCTGGGAGACTGGCTGGCCCGCGCAGTTCCCGATACGCCAGCCTTGGCGATTCGGCAGGCGATGGCCGACAGCGTGGCCGAGGCCAACCGCGCCATCCTGGCCGTTGCCCAGGCCCGCCCTGCGTACCAAGGTATGGGCACGACCCTGGTGCTGGCGGTTTTTTGCGATGACCGCCTCTTCCTCGGCCACATCGGCGATTCCCGTGCCTACCGCTGGCGTGGGCAGCAACTCGAGCAACTCACACGCGACCACTCCCTGTTGCAGGCGCAGCTCGACGCCGGTCTTTTGACGCCCGCCGAAGCGGCGGCATCCACCCAGCGCAACTTCATCACCCGTGCCTTGGGCATCGAGCCCCGTGTGGAGCTTGAGCTCCATGAGCACCCTGTTGCCACCGGCGACTGTTTCCTCCTCTGTTCGGACGGCCTCACCGACATGCTGGCCGACACACAGATCGCCGCCGCCCTCGCGCGCCAGCCCGGGCTGGCGCGGCGCGGGACCGACTTGGTGGCCGCCGCCAACGCAGCCGGCGGGCGGGACAACATCACCGTGCTGCTGGCCGAGGCCCTCGGGGTCGTCCGGTCCGACGCACAGCAGACCCACGCAGCAAAGGGAGAACCTCAACCATGCCCCGACTGATCATCACCCTCGACGGCCTGACCCTGCGCGATGTGCAGCTCAATCGCGAGCGAACCACCATCGGACGCCGACCGCACAACGACCTGGTCATCGACAACCTGGCGGTCAGCGGCGACCACGCCGCCATCCTGCGTGGGCCAGCGGGCAGCTTCGTCGAGGATCTGGGCAGCACCAACGGTACCTTCCTCAACGGCCGCGCGGTCCAGCGCGCGCCGTTGCAGCACCAGGACAGCATCGACATCGGCAAGTACCGTCTGCGCTACATCGATGAGGTCCCGACCGCCGACTTCGAGCGAACCATGCTGGTGCGGCCCGGGAGCAGCCCGTCGCCTGCGAATGCCCTTGGCGCCGCGCCAAGCACCACCCCGGGCCTCACCCTGGCCCCCTCCCCGGGCCCTTCCACCGCCGCGGCCCCATCCGCCACCCGCGATGCGGCGGCAGGCGGCTTGCCCCCTGCGCCACTTGCGACACCTCGGCATGGTGCTTCCCCACCGCCTTTGGCCGCGTCCGCAGCCCCGCCCGCCCCCGCTGCCGAGGCGCCGCCGGCGCGGGTCAAGGTGGTGTCGGGCGGCGCCGTCGGCCGTGAGCTGCAACTGGTCAAAGTGGTCACCACCATCGGCCGGCCTGGTGGTGCGATCGCGGCGATCACCCGCCGGGGCGCCAGCTACACCCTGGCCCATGTCGAGGGCACCCCGGCAACCCGCCTCAACGGCGCCGAAATCCAGCGCCAACCCGTGTCGCTGTCCAGCGGCGATCAGCTCGACCTGTCGGGCGTGGTGATGGAATTCCTGCTCGATTGAAAAGGCTCCAATTGAAGGGACAGCAAGGCCAGCAAGGGCTCCCTATGGCGCGCGACGACCGCAGGCCGGACCGGCCCCCCGCTGTCTGGGCCGCCCGGGCGCGCCGGCTCGCGCTGCTCCTGCCGGTGCTGGTGGCGCTGGCTCACCTGGGCGGCTGGCTGCCGATACCGGTGCTGCAACGGATCGACGATTTCGTCTACGACCTGCGGCTGCGCATCGCCCGCGCGGACTCGCTCGACCCGCGCATTGTCATTGTCGACATCGACGAAAAAAGCCTGGCCGAGCAGGGGCGCTGGCCCTGGGGCCGCGACCGTCTGGCGCGTCTGGTGGACGAACTCTTTTCACAGCAACAGGTGGCCCTGGTGGGGTTCGACGTGGTGTTCGCCGAGCCGGACACCAGCTCCGGTCTGGCGCGTCTTCAGCAACTGGCCGCGGGCGAGCTGGCCGACCAGCCAGCCTTTCTGCGCCGCTTGCAGACCCTGGCGCCCGAGTTGGACTTCGACAGCCGTTTTGCCCGTGCCATCGCCAACCGGCCGGTGGTCCTGGGCTACTACTTCAACCAGGACCCAAAGGGCCAGAGCAGCGGCCAGCTGCCGACGCCGGTCATGGGCGCCGACACGCTCCAGGGTCGTCGCCAGCGCTTCACTGCCTGGGGCGGCTTCGGCGCCAGCCTGCCTTTGTTGGCCCAGGCGGCGCCACAGGCGGGTTTTTTCAATCCGCTGATCGATGACGACGGCAAGGTTCGCGCGGTGCCGCTGCTGGCTGAGTACCAGGGCCAGGTCTATGAGTCGCTGACTCTGTCGATGTTCCGTGAGCTCCAGGGACGCCCGGCCGTCGAGCCGGTGTTCGCTCAGGGCCTGACCGTGTCTGGGGGCAAGGCCCCGTTGCAGGCATTGCGGCTGCGGCCTGCTGCTGGCGCGTCGTTGGAGCTGCCGGTAGGAGACGGCGCGGTGGCCCTGGTTCCCTACCGCGGTTTGCCCGGCCCCCAGGGCGGGTCCTTCCGCTACCTGTCTGCCACCGATCTGATCGAGGGTCGCCTGGCCCGCGGACATCTCCAGGGTCGCATCGTTCTGGTGGGCTCCTCCGCGCCCGGGCTCCAGGACCTGCGGCCGACCCCGGTGAGCGAGGCCTTCCCTGGCGTGGAGATCCACGCCCACTTGCTATCCGGAATGCTGGAGGGCCAGTTGCCAGTCCGCCCGGACTACTCAGTCGGCTACGAGGCCGCCCTGGTGCTGCTGATGGGTGGCGGGCTCGCCCTGGCCCTGCCGCTGCTGCCGGCCTTGGCAGGCCTCCTCGCGGTGACTGGCGCGCTTGTGCTGCCGGTGCTGTCCAACCTGGCGCTTTACCAGTGGGCTGGACTGGCCCTGCCGCTGGCCGCCACCCTGGCCACTGTGGCGGCTGTCTTGCTGTTGCATCTGGGCGGGCTCTGGGTTTTCGAGAGCCGTAGCCGGCGCGCGCTGGTCGGGCTGTTCGGCTCCTATGTGCCGCCCGAGCTGGTGGAGGAGATGGTGCGCGACCCTGGCCGCTACTCCATGCGGGCGGACAGTCGTGAGCTCACCGTGATGTTTTGCGACATGCACGGCTTCACCCGCTTGGCCGAAAGCCTGCCCCCGGAGGAGTTGCAGGCTTTGCTCCAGAGCGTGTTCGATCGGCTCGGCACGGTGGTGCGGGCGCATCGGGGCACCATCGACAAGTTCATGGGCGACTGCCTGATGGCTTTCTGGGGCGCTCCCCTGCCCGCCGCCGACCATGCTGCGCTCGCGGTTCGCGCGGCGCTGGGCATCGCCGAGGAGGTGGGTCGCATCAACGCCGACCATCAGGCGCGCGGCCTGCCGGCCGTGGGCTTCGGGATTGGTCTGAGCACTGGCCGGATGTGCGTCGGCGACATGGGCTCGCGCTTGCGGCGGGCCTACACCGTGATCGGCGACGCGGTGAATCTGGGCGCCCGTCTGCAGTCGCTCACCACGGTCTATGGGGTCGACATCGTCGCCAGTGACGCCACCCGGCAGCAGGCCGGTGGCGCCGACTGGCAGGCCCTGGACACGGTGCGCCTGCGCGGGCGGCAAGATGCGGTCACCCTGTGGCGTCCGCTGCCGCCCGGCGCGGCCGCCGCCAGCAGCGCCAGCGCCCAGGAGCTGCGCGGGTGGGAGGCTTTCCTGGGGGCGTGGCGGCGGCAGGATTGGGTCACTGCCGCGCCCCTGCTGCAGACCCTGACGCGCCAGGGCAGTTGCCCCCGCCTGTACGCCCTGTACGAGCGCCGCCTGGCGCTGCGGCGGCACCAGCCGCCAGACCCGGCCTGGGATGGCATCGCCGACTTGGGGGCGGGGTGAGGCCAGGCGCCGGCAAGGCCTCGCACTTCGCCAACACTTCGCCAACACTTCCCCAGCGCTTCGCAAAATCTCAAAACTCGGAAGTTGTTATCAAAAAGGCGACAGAATTCGTCAGTCAGGATTGATGAGAATTGACACTTTTGTGCGATTCCGTCAGATTCGGTATTGTCTAACTGCTGACAAGACGGTTCCAACTGTCTACCTGCTTCTTCTTTCAACCCGGAGCTTTTATGAAACGCCAAATCCAACGTGGTTTTACCCTGATCGAGCTGATGATCGTTGTCGCGATCATCGGCATCTTGGCCGCCGTCGCCCTGCCGGCTTATCAGGACTACACCGCCCGGGCCAAGGTGAGTGAGGTGGTCATGGCCGCCTCCGGCTGCCGCACCACCATCTCCGAGGTCTACCAGACCACCACGACCGCCCCAGCTGCTGGCGAGTGGGGTTGCGAGAGTGCAGGCCAGACCAGCACCTACGTGGGCTCTATCGCTACCGACGCCAATGGCGTCATCACCGTGGCCGTTGCAGCCACCGGCATCAATAGCGAGGTCAACAGCAAGAAGATCCAGCTGCGGCCTTACCAGTCGGCGAGTGCCCCCAAGACGGCGGCTAACATGGGCTCTGCTGTGTTCCGCTGGGGCTGTGGGCCCGCTGCTGCGGATCCAGTGCCGATCAAGTACCTGCCGGCGACCTGCCGCGAAGCCCCCTAAGCACGCACTCGCTGGCCCGACGGGCCAGCCTGCGATGATCGGGGGGTGAGCACCGCTTCCCATTCCCTCTCCGCTTCCCCCGATCCCATGTTCCCCCGTGAACAGCGACTGGCCAGCTTCTTGCTGGCCTTTTTGCTTTTCCTGCCTTGGTTATTCAACCCTTCCTGGGGCCCCAGCCCCATCGTGCTGCAGACGTTGCTCTCCGCGGCGGCGGCGCTGGTCTGGTTTGCCTTGCCGCCTGGACAGCGCGGGCACGCCGCCGCGGTGGTTGCCGGGTCGTGGCTGGCGGGCGGCTGCGTGAACGCTGCCATTGCGTTGGCCCAGTACTTTGGCCAGGTGCAGCAGTCCACCTTGTGGATCAGCGCTTCTGCCTACGGCGAGGCCTACGGCAACCTGCGTCAGCGCAACCAATTGGCCACCCTGCTGGCCCTGGGCCTGGCGTCCGCCTTCTACTTTGCAGTTCGTGCCCGTGCCTGGGGCCGGGCGGGCCTGGTTGTGGCGGTGGTGCTGATGTCAGCGGCCTGTGCACTCACCTCCTCGCGCACCGGGCTGCTGCAGTGGCTGCTCCTCGGCGGCCTCCTGCTTGCCGCGCCCTGGCTGGGCGGGCGCAGCGGCTGGCGCTGGTGGGGCCTGCTGGCGCTGGGAGGCTATCTGTTGTCTCTGCTGGCGCTACCGGCACTGGCGCAGTGGTGGACGGGCGAGTCCCCCACCACCCTGATGGGGCGGATGGCCACCGACCTGGGTTGCGTCAGCCGCAAGGTGCTGTGGCGTAACGCTCTCACCCTGATCGCTGAGCGGCCCTGGGCCGGCTGGGGCCTGGGCGAGATGGACTACGCCCATCACATCACCCTCTACCCTGGCGAGCGCTTTTGCCTGATTCTCGACAACGCGCACAACCTCTTTCTGCAGGTCGCCGTTGAGCTTGGCCTGCCCGCCGCTTTGTTGTTGGGCGCCGTGATCGCCTGGGGCCTCTGGCGCGGCCGGCCGTGGGCCGAGCGCTCGCCCGGCCGCTTGCTCGCCTGGGCTGCGCTGGCGGTGGTGATGCTGCACAGTCAGGTCGAGTACCCCTTGTGGTACGGGCCTTTCGAACTGGCGGTTCTTCTGGCCCTTTCGCTGCTCTTGATCCTGCCGACCGTCACTGGACGCGCTCCGGCCAAAGCCCCAGCCGCAGACAGCGTCAGCGCCGAGGTGCCGTCGGCGCCTGCGCCCACGGGGCGGCTTGGCGGCCTGCGGCTGGGCTTGTCGGCGCTGGCCCTTGCCGCTCTTGCCTATGTGCTGTGGGACTACCACCGTGTTTCCCAGCTGTTTTTGTCCGAGGAGGCGCGCTCGCCGGCCTATCGCGGCGATACGCTGTCCAAGGTCCGCGGCAGTTGGCTGTTCGCATCGCAGGTGGAGTTCGCAGAATTCACCACCTCGCCACTGACCTTCGCCAATGCGGCTGCCATGGCCGACCTGGGTGAGTCGGTGATGCACTATTCGCCCGAGCCGCAGGTGGCGCAGAAGCTGGTGGAGGCGCTAGCGCTTGCCAAACGTGATGAACGTGCTACCTGGCATATCACCCGCTTTCAGGTGGCGTTCCCCGAGGAGTACGTGGCCTGGAAGCGCACGCTGGACAGCGGCACGGGTCCGGATGTGAGCGCAGGCTCGGACGCTGCAGCCGCTTCCGCACCATCGGCAGTGCCCACGCCAGACCGAGCTCCAGGCCGCACCTCGGGCCCTGCTCAATAAACGAAGCCGACCGGGGCGCGGGGTGTCACAGGCAGGCCGGCGGCCCGCCAGGCGGCCTGCCCGCCGCGGTACCAGAGCACCTGGGTGTAGCCGGCCTGACGCGCGCGCATCGCGGCATTGACCGATGCCCAGCATTGCGCGTCTGCGCAGTAAAACACCAGCGGCCGGTCCCGATCGGGTGCGGCCACGAGCAAGAGCTTGCGGAAGCGTTCGTCGAACGCGCGCTCGCGCGCAACTTCGTCGTAGGCGAGGCCGGCGTTCACCAAATTGAGCGCACCCGGGAGCATGGGCCCTTCAGCCGCCACATCCACCAGGACCGGGCGCGTGTTGCCCAAGAGCATCTTTCGCAGGTCGGCTGTCGACAGGCGGGTAATGCCCTCGAGCCGCGCGGGGGTCATCCCCATCGGGATGGGCCCCGTCCTGAAGGCCGAAGGCGCCGACCCGCCCGGCTCCTCCAGTTCCGCCTTCAAGGCGGTTGCCTCGGGCCCCGGCAGGTCTTGTAAGTGTGTGCGGCTGGCCGCCGCGATCCCCTCGTTGAACTCGTCGACGGCGTGCTGATTGACGGCGACGACGCGGCACAGCCGGGCGCGGGTTCCGGCGAAATTGCAGTTGCCTAAGGCCCGCAGCATGGCCGTGGTGGCGTCGCTGTCCCCGTATCGGTAGCCGTAGCCGCTGCTACTGGTGCCGATGGCCAATGCCCGGTGCAGCGGCTGCGACAGGTAGCGGCCGGCAAGTGGGGCCGTCTGACTTCGGCAGAGTGCGCTGCCACCGCATAACTTCTCGATGTGCCGACCCACCTGCTCCGCCAGATCGAGCGGCGCCTCGCCCAGAGCCTGGCCAAAGAACATGGGCTTGTCGCGCATCGACTCTGGCAGTGTGACCGTCTCGGTTTCGCGCTGGGTGACCACGCCCAGGGTGAATGCGTCCTTGCCCTCGTGGCGGGTGCATTCTGCCGCTGGCGTCTGACTGCCTGGGCAGAACACCGCCGTGCGGTCCGCCGGCAGGTTGCTTTCCAGTGCCCTCAGCCGCAGCAGGCCGCCGGCGTCAGTGAGGCGGTAGAGGGCCTGGTTGATCACCTCGGAATCGAAGCGCTCGCCTATCTGGAGCTTGTACAGCGCGTACATCTGCGGCATCAACAGCAGGTCTACCTGCTTGGTGAGGCGGTTGTGGGCGCCATGGATACCCACCAGCGTTGACGGCGGCGGAAAGCCCGTGCCGAAGGCGCGCTCGCGTCCGCCAATGAAAATGAGCGAGCAGGCTGAGATGCAGTAGCCCGAGGTCACGGTCTTGATGCCCGCCGCCTTCACCATTCGCGCCACTTGCATGCCGGTCCAAAGGTCGCCACCGGGCGCGTTGACCAGCACCAGTCGCTCAACGCCAGGCTGTGCGAGGGCTTGCTTGAAGGCGAGATAGTCGGTGTCGACCGTCGGGCCGGTGGCGAACAGGTCCGCGCCCTCTCGTACCAGGGTCATCGACCAGACGGGCGCTACCCCGAGCACCCATGCCAGCAGAGCTATAGCCAGTCGTCTCAATGCCATACGCCTCACGCCTCACGCCTCACGCTTATTTGTCCTCGCATCGACGCCAGTTTTGCCGCTGTCCGCCGCGTGTACCTGCAGCTCAGCCCGGAGCCACAAAGTCCCCGCTCTTGCCGCCATGCTTTTCCAGCAGTTGCACATCGCCGATCACCATGCCCCGGTCCATCGCCTTGAGCATGTCGTAAATGGTGAGCAGGGCCACCTGCACCGCGGTCAGCGCCTCCATCTCGACCCCGGTCACGCCCACGGTTTCGGCGGTGCATCGGCACAGCACCGCGGGGCCGTCCGGCCTGAGTTCGAACTCCACCGCCACCCGCGTGAGCGGAACCGGGTGGCACAGGGGGATGAGTTCGCTGGTCTTCTTGGCCGCCTGGATGCCGGCAATGCGGGCCACGCCCAGCACGTCGCCCTTCTTGGCGTTGCCAGCGGCCACCTGCTCAAAGGTGGCCAAAGCCATGCGGATGCGGCCTTGTGCCACCGCCACCCGATGGGTCGGCGACTTTTTTGACACGTCGACCATATGCGCCTGCCCCTGGGCGTCAAAATGCGTCAATGAATTCATGTTGGGAAATCGGGGGATGGCTCATCCGCCTCATGATACGGGCCAAGTGCGGTCAGGCTCCGACTGGCGCCCGCCCGCGCTGCCTCCCCCCGATCCGCGCGACCGCCGGTGCCCTGGCCATCTTCACCTTCGCCGGGCCCCTGGCCTGCTGGGCGCCTGGCGCAGCTGCCCAAGGGCAGCCCCGTGCCGCCGGCGCCACCTTGCCGACCTTGGGTGACACCGGCGAAATGAGCGTCGGCGCTGAGCGGCGCCTGGGCGAGCGCATCGCCCGCGAGCTGCTGCGGGACCCGGACTATCTAGATGACCCGGTGCTCGGCGACTACATCGAGCAGCTGTGGCTGCCATTGCTGGCGGCCGCCCGCCAGCGCGGCGAGCTGGTAGGCGACATGGACGAGCGCTTCGCCTGGCGCATCCTGCTCGGGCGGGACCGCTCGATCAACGCCTTCGCCTTGCCAGGCGGCTGGCTCGGCATGCACCTGGGCCTGATCTCGGCCACCGCCACCCGTGACGAGGTCGCCGCGGTGTTGGCGCACGAGCTCAGCCATGTGACCCAGCGCCACATCGCCCGGATGATGAGCCAGGACAGCCGTGTCTCGCCGATGCTCATGGGCGCCATGATCCTGGGGGCCGCGGTGGCTTCACGCAACCCAGCCATGGGCCAGGCGGTGGTGAGCGGCAGCCAGGCGGTGGCGGCGCGCAGCCAGCTCAATTTCTCGCGCGACATGGAGCGGGAGGCGGATCGCGTGGGCTTCGGCGTACTGACCCAGGCTGGCTTTGAGCCGGAGGGAGTGGTTGCCATGTTCGAGCGGCTGGCGCAGGCCTCGCGCCTGAACGACGACGGCTCCTTTCCCTACCTGCGCACCCACCCGCTGACCACCGAGCGCATTGCTGACATGCGGGCCCGGATGCCGGTGCAGGCAGCAGGCTCGGCCCCGGTCCGTGTTGACTTGCTCCATGGCCTGGCCGCAGCTCGTGCCAAGGCCCTTTCCTCAGTCGGCGTCGACGGCCTGAGGGTGCTCGTGCGCGAAGCCCAGTCCTTGCCGGCAGACGCTCCCCTGGTGCGGCAGGCGGCGGCTTTGTATGGCGGCGCGCTGGCCAGCCTCAAGTTGAAAGACACGGCCCAGGCGGCGCGGCTGCAAGACCGCCTGGCACGGCTGAACCTGGCCGAGCCCGCGGCGGCCCGGATGGTGCGCTTGCTCGGGGGCGAGATCGCCCTGGCCACCGGTGACATCGCCAGTGCGCTGACGGCGGCAGGCATGCGCCCCAGCGCACGCCCCGAGTTACTGATGGCCGCCCAGGCTCTGCTGCTGCCGGCGGCGCCGGGGCAGGCGGCGAGCGCCGAGGGTGCCGCCCGAGCGGCCGACTGGCTCCAGACCTGGGTGACGGACCGTCCTGCTGACGCCGCCGCATGGGAGCTGTTGGCGCAGGCGCAGTCGGCGCGCGGCCTGCCGCTGCGCGCACTGCGGGCCGAAGCGGAGGCGCGGGTAGCCGTGCTCGATTACTCGGCGGCAATGGACAGGCTGCGCGCGGCCCAAAATCTCGCGCGGCGCGGTACCAGTGACCACATCGAGGCGTCGATCATTGACGCCCGTGCCCGGCAGGTGGAGTTACTTTTTCGAGAACAGGCCGCCCAGCGCTGACTCGATCACCAAGCCGATCAGCGAGTACGCCAGTGAGCCCACCAGGGCGGAGCCAAAGCTACGCACGTCGAAGCCCTCGAGCATCCCGGCGGCGGCCCAAAACAGCAGCGCGTTGATGACGAACATGAAAAGGCCCAAGGTGAGCACCGTGACCGGCAGTGTCAGGATCACCAGCACTGGGCGTACCACCAGATTCAGGAAGCCGATCACCGCCGCCGCGATCAGGGCCGAGATGAAGCTGGTGACGACCACGCCGCTATAGACGTGGGCGACCAGGAGGAGCGCAGAGGCAGAAAGCAGCCAGCGGAGCACAAGCTTCATGCGGCCAAGAATAGCACCCGTCCCTGCGCCGGCGCGGCGGTCCTGCCGGGCGGTATCATCCGCCTCCCCGCAGCTGGGACTCAAGAGCCATGGGCAGTATTCACATCACCGACATCGAGGCCGCCATCAACTATTGGCGGGGGCGCAAGCCCTCGCCCGATGGCATCACGCTCGCCGCCGAGCTTCGGGCCCTGGCCGAGGTGTATGCGCTGATGGTCTTTCACCACGAAGACGAAGTGGCCGACAAGGGATTTCCGAAAAAGGCCTATGAGGCCTGGCAGGCCTGGTACGAGACCACGCCCGACACGCCCTGCATTGCCATTTGTTCCACCAGCCAGGGCGATGCCGAGTGCAAGGGCTGCGGCCGCAGCTTCGACGAGGTGCAGCACTGGCCCGCGATGAGCCCAGCCGAAAAGCGCGCCACCTGGCGGCGCATCACCTTGCAGGGCGATGCCTGGCGGTTCAACCGTTACAGCGAAAGGGCGGCTGAGAGGGCCGCCGATCGGTCCACCGTGCAGATCACCCAACAATCGGGATAGCGGTTGTCTGAGGCTTTGGCCGGCGTTCAAGCCAAAGGGGAGGCCAGCGGTGTCGCGGGCGCCATTTCAGCGTGAGAGCCAGCGGCGGTTGGCCCACACCCCTGGCACCCACGCTTGCGCCCGAGGGAGGCTTACTTCCAGCGAATCGGCTCGATGTCCACGCTGCGCTGGGCGTCGCCAAGGGTCAGCACGCCTTCCTGCACCGTCGCCTGCAGCTGCATGCTGCGCTGGGCCAGCCGTCCTAGCTCGACCACCGACTCGGTGGGCAGGCGGAACACCTCCAGGTTTTGCAGCCGTGCGAGCTTGCTCTCCATGCCGCGCCACCAGATGTCGGCTGCGTGGGAGAAGCAGTAGAGGCGCACCCGGTCTGCCTTGCCGCAGGCTTTGGCGACCGGCTTGTCTTCGGGTTGGCCGACCTCGACCCACAGCCTTGTGCGGCCGGTGAAATCGCGCAGCCAGAGGTCGGGCTCGTCGGGGTCGGACAGGCCTGCGCCGAAGGCGAGCTGACCGTCGCCACCGCAATCGTCTTGCAGGGCGTGGGCGTTAAGGGCCAGTGCGATCAGCCGCACCATCATCCGCTCGTCTGTCTCGCTCGGATGGCGGGCCAGGGTCAGCGCATGGTCGGTGTAGCAGGCATGGTCGATGTCGGCCAGTTGCAGGCTGGCCTTGAACACGGTGGACTTGAGCGCCACGGTGTGCTCAGACCCGACGGGCCAGCGAGGCGGCCAGACCGGTGTAGCTCGCAGGCGTCATTGCTAGCAGGCGCTCTTTCTCAGCCTGCGGAATTTCGAGGGAGCGCACCAGGGCCTGAAGGTCCTCGGGCCGCACGGTTTTGCCGCGCGTGACCTCTTTGAGCTTCTCGTAGGCGCCCTCGACACCGTAGCGTCGCATCACCGTCTGGATCGGCTCGGCGAGCACCTCCCAGGCGGCGTCCAGGTCGGCTGCCAGGGCCTCGGCGTTGAGTTCGAGCTTGCCCAGGCCCACGGCCAGCGAGTGGTAGGCCAGAGCGGTGTAGCCCAAGGCTACGCCCATATTGCGCAAGACGGTGGAGTCGGTGAGATCACGCTGCCAGCGGGAGACCGGCAGCTTCTCCGCCAGGTGGCGCAAGAGGGCGTTGGCCAGGCCCAGATTGCCCTCGGCGTTTTCGAAATCGATCGGGTTGACCTTGTGCGGCATGGTCGACGAGCCGATCTCGCCGGCTTTGAGCCGCTGCTTGAAGTAACCCAGGCTGACGTAGCCCCAGATGTCGCGGGCGAAGTCGATCAGGATGGTGTTGGTTCGGGCCACCGCGTCGAACAGTTCGGCCATGTAGTCGTGCGGCTCGATCTGAATGCTGTAAGGCTGGAAGGTGAGGCCCAGGCCCAGCGGCTCGGGCGACTCCACCACTTTGCGGCTGAAGGCCTCCCAGTCGTGGTCGGGCGCTGCAGCCAGGTGGGCGTTGTAGTTGCCCACCGCGCCGTTCATTTTGGCCAGCAGCTTCACCCCGGCGATGCGCTCGCGTGCCGCGGTCAGGCGCGCCACCACGTTGGCGATCTCCTTGCCCACGGTGGTGGGCGAGGCGGTCTGGCCGTGGGTGCGCGAGAGCATGGGCACCTCGGCGAAGCCGTGAGCCATGGCGCGCAGCGTGGTGATCAGGCCATCCAGCCCAGGCAGCAGCACCTGCTCGCGGGCGAGCTTGAGCTGAATAGCATGACTGGTGTTGTTGATGTCCTCGCTCGTGCAGGCGAAGTGCACGAACTCGGCGGCGGCCTTGAGCTCGGGGCGGGCTTCGAACTTCGACTTGATCCAGTACTCGACCGCCTTGACGTCGTGGTTGGTGGTCTTCTCTATCTCTTTGATGGCCGCCGCGTCGGTCTCGGAAAAATTCTTCACCAGGCCCAGCAGGTAGCTGCGGGCACCGGTGGACAAGGGCTTGAATTCACCGAAGCCGGCATCCGACAGCGCGATGAACCAGCACACTTCCACCTGTACTCGGCGGTGCATGAAGCCCATTTCACTCATCAGGGGGCGCAGCGCCGACAAGCGTGCGGCATAGCGACCGTCCAGGGGCGAAAGTGCGGCGATCGTGGAAAGCGTCATGGGACCGATTGTAGGTGGCGCCCACGCGCTGGGGCATGGCCCAGGGCTGGGGTTCGCAGGGTCTATGGCCTGCACTCGCGAGCGCCTAGAATCAGGCTCCTTCTTGCGATGTTTGGAGTTCTGCTTGTCCATGAAATTGATTGGCGCCCTGACCAGCCCCTATGTGCGCAAGGTGCGCATCGTGATGGCCGAGAAGAAGCTGGAATATCAGTTGGTGCTGGAAGATGTCTGGTCTGCAGACTCCACCATCAGTCAGTCCAATCCGCTGGGTAAGGTGCCCTGCTTGGTGATGGAAGGCGGCGAGGCCCTCTTCGACTCGCGCGTCATCGTCGAGTACCTGGACACGCTCTCGCCGGTGGGCAAGCTCATTCCGGTGGTGGGCCGTGAGCGCGCCGAGGTCAAGACCTGGGAAGCGCTCGCCGACGGCGTGCTCGACGCCCTGATCCTGGCCCGGCTCGAGGCGACCTGGGCGCACCGCCGCGAGGGTGAGCGGAGCCAAGCGTGGATCGATCGCCAGCTCGGCAAGACCCACGCCAGCCTCAAGGCGATGAGCCAAGGCCTGGGCGACAAGCCGTTTTGCACCGGCAACTACATGACCCTGGCCGATATCGCCGTGGGCTGCACCCTGGGCTACATCGATTTCCGGTTTCCGCAGATCGATTGGCGAGGCCCACACCCCACCCTGGCGCGCCTGTACGAGAAGCTGATCCAGCGCCCCAGCTTCACCGACACGCAGCCGCCGGTCTGAGCCCGCGCCTGTCGCTCACGGCTCTGGCCATGGCCCTCGCCACACCCCCCGCGCCGCCGGCTTTTCTGGACAAGATCATCCCGCGCGCCGAGGCGGCTGCCCATGTGGCGCGCCTGCCGGGGCCGGTGGTCTTCACCAACGGCGTTTTTGATGTGCTGCACCGCGGTCATGTCACTTACCTGGCGCAGGCCCGGGCACTGGGCGGCTCTCTGGTCGTGGGGCTCAACACCGACGCGTCCGCCCGCCGCTTGGGCAAGGGCCCCGATCGCCCCCTCAACCAAGAGGGGGACCGCGCCCTCATGCTGGCGGCCCTGGGCAGTGTCGACCTCGTGACCTGGTTCGATGAGGACACGCCAGTGCAACTGCTGGGCGAGCTACGGCCGGATCTTTATGTCAAGGGCGGCGACTACGACATGGCCGCCTTGGCCGAAACTCACCTGGTGCAAAGCTGGGGTGGCGGGGCGCTGGCCATTCCCTTTGTCGACGGCTACTCGACGACCGCCTTGGTGCGTCGCATCCGCGGCGGTTAAGTTGCCCCTCGGATGCGCTTGAACAAGCGCTGAATAAACAGCAGCACATCGTCCACGTAGGTGAACACCACCGGGATCACCAGCAGGCTCAGCACGGTCGAGGTGATCAGGCCGCCGATCACGGCGATCGCCATCGGCGAGCGAAAACTCGGGTCGGCGCTGCCCCAGCCGATGGCGATGGGCAGCATGCCTGCGCCCATGGCGATGGTGGTCATGATGATGGGCCGAGCCCGCTTGTGGCACGCGTCCATGAGCGCATTAAAGCGTGAGAGTCCCTGATCGCGGCGCGCGACGATGGCGTACTCCACCAGCAAGATGGAGTTCTTGGTCGCAATGCCCATAAGCATGATCAGCCCGATGAGGGACGGCATCGAGAAAGACTTTTGCGCCAACAGCAGGCCGACAAATGCGCCGCCCAGCGCCAGCGGCAGCGCCGCCAGAATGGTGACCGGGTGCAGGAAGTCTTTGAACAGCAGCACCAGCACGATGTAGATGCACAGCACGCCGGTCAGCATGGCCAGGCCGAAGCTGGCGAACAACTCGCCCATCACCTCGGCGTCGCCCACCTCCACCACCTTCACGCCTGCGGGTAACTGGCGGATGGAGGGAAGTTCCTGCACCCTGGCAGTGACCTCACCCAGAGGAAGCCCCGAGAGCTCGACCTCGAACGTGATGTTGCGCGAGCGGTCGTAGCGGTCAATGAGGGCCGGGCCGCCCGAGAGCTCGAGCGTCGTGACCTGCCCCAGCATGACCGGGCCGCGGCTGCCCGGCACCGTGAGGCGCTCGAGCACCGACAGGTCACGTCGGGCGTCATCCTCCAGTTTGACCACGATGGGCACCTGCCGCTGCGCGAGGTTCAGCTTGGGCAGCTGCGCGTCGTAGTCACCCAGGGTGGCGATGCGCAGCGTCTCGCCAATGGCGGCGCTGGTCACGCCCAGGTCGGCGGCGCGGGTGAAGTCGGGCCGGGCCACGATCTCGGGCCGGATCAGGCTGGCGCTCGAGGCCACGCTCCCCAGGCCCGGGATGGTGCGCAGGTCGCGCTCTACGGCGCGAGCGGCGGTGGCCAGGGCCAGCGGGTCCTCGCCGGTGAGCACCAGAACGTACTTTTCTCCTGAGCCGCCCAGACCCACCTTGCTGCGGATCCCGGGCACGCCCTCCAGGGCTTGGCGGATGTTGTTCTCGATCGGCTGCTTGCGCGGACGGCTGCCGCGCTCGGCCAGTTGGATGGTGAGCGTGGCTTTGCGTACCTCGGCGGCGCCCGCCGAGGTGAAGGGGTCGCCACCGGCGCTGCCGCCGCCGATGGTGGTGTAGATGCTCTTCACATGTGCCACGCCCATGAGCCGCTGGCGCGCAACTTCGGCCACCTCCTTGGTTTGCGCGATGGTGGACCCTGGCGGGAGCTCGAGGTAGACCTGGGTCTGCGAGTTGTCGTCCGGCGGGATGAAGCCAGTGGGCAAGAGCGGAATGAGCGCGATCGAACCGATGAAGAACAGAAACGAGAGCAACATGGTGATGACCCGGTGCTTCATGCACCAGCGCGCCGCCACCAGGTAGGCGCGCATCCAGCCGGGGTCGCTTCCGGCGTGCACCACCGGCCGCAGCAAGTAGGCCGCCATCATCGGCGTGAGCACCCGCGCCACTACCAGGGAGGCGAAGACCGCCAACGCCGCGGTCCACCCGAACTGCTTGAAGAACTTGCCGGCGATGCCGCTCATGAAGGCGGTGGGCAGAAAGACCGCGACCAGGGTGAAGGTGGTGGCGATGACCGCCAGGCCGATTTCGTCGGCGGCCTCCATCGCTGCCTGGTAAGGGCTCTTGCCCATACGCAGGTGACGCACAATGTTCTCGACCTCGACGATCGCGTCGTCGACCAGGATGCCCACCACCAACGAGAGCGCCAGCAGCGTGACGACGTTGATCGAAAAACCCAGCAGGTACATGCCGATGAAGGCGGGGATGGCCGACATCGGCAGTGCTACCGCCGAAACAAAGGTGGCGCGGGCGTCGCGCAGGAACAGCCAGACCACCAGCACCGCCAGGATCGCGCCTTCGTAAAGCAGCTTGAGCGAGCCGTCGTACTCCTCCTCGACAGGGGTGACGAAGTCGAAGGCCTGAGTCAGTGTCAGGTCCGGGTGGGCGACTTGAAGGGCCGCCAGTGCCCGGCGCACGCCCTGACCCACCTCCACCTCGCTCTCCCCCCGGCTGCGGGCTACTTCGAAGCCGACCACCGGTTTGCCGTCCAACATGGCGGCGGCGCGCGGCTCAGCGACCGTGTCACGGACCGTGGCCACGTCCTGCACCTCGACCCGGCGGCCGCCCGAAATCGGAATCTCGATTCGGCCGATCTCCTGCGCGGAACGCACGGTGGCCAGGGTGCGCACCGGTTGCTCGCCGCCGCCGAGGTCAGTGCGGCCGCCCGTGCTTTCGAGTTGCATCTGGCGCAGGGCGCGTGAGACGTCGGCCGCGGTCACACCCAGGGCCTGCAGGCGCTGGGGGTCGAGCGCCACTTGCACGATGCGGTTGACGCCGCCGACGCGGGTGACTGCACCCACCCCCTTGACCGCCAACAGCTTGCGGGAGATTTCGTTGTCGACGAACCAGGACAGGGCCTCGTCGTCCATGCTGGGTGAGGCGATGGCGTAGGCCAGCACCGGCTGGCCGGCGAGGTTGAGTTTGCTGATCACCGGGTCGCGCAGGTCGGCGGGCAGGTCGGCGCGGATGCCGGCCACCGCGGAGCGCACATCGTCGACCGCTTCCTGCACTGGCTTCTCGAGCCGGAACTCGGCGATCAGGGTGGCCGTGCCGTCCTGGGCCTTGGTGGTGATGTGCTTGAGGCCCTGGATGGTGGCCAGTGCGTTCTCGATCTTGCGGGCGACGTCGGTTTCCATCTGCCCGGGCGAGGCGCCCGGTAGCACCGCGGTGACGCTGACCGTGGGCAGGTCAATATCGGGGAAGTTCTGCACCTTCATCGCCTTGAAGCCCAGCAGGCCGGCAAAAGTCAGGAGCACGAACAGCATCACGGCCGCAATCGGGTTGCGGATAGACCAGGCGGAGACATTCATCGCGAGGGGCTCCAGCGGGTCATTTGGACGCGGCCGCCGGAACGGCGCGCGGTGTGCTCGCCGGCGCAGATGGAGATGCCGCGGCCACACGCACCAGGTCACCGTCGGAGAGGAAGCTGCCGCCCGAGGCGACGATGCGTGCGCTGGCGTCGAGCCCGCTGGTGACCTCGACCCGGTCGCCGACCATGCGGCCTACCTGCACCTTGACGGAGGCGACCCGGTCGCCCTCGCCCAGGCGCATCACGTAGCTGAAGCCGTCGCGCACCACCAGTGCAGTCTGCGGCACGGTGAGTGCGTTGCTGGCGCCCAGCTGGAACTCGCCGCGGGCGAACATGCCTGCCATGGCGCGAGCCGGCTGGCCGGGCGTTGCCACTGGCGTGACGTCGACATAGACCACGCCGTTGCGGGTCTGCGGGTCGACGGTGGGGCCGATGGTGCGCACCCGGCCGCGCAGCTGCGTGCCAGATGCGGCGATGACAGTGGCCAGCGTGCCCGGGCCGATGCGCCCCAGCTCGGCGCTGGTGACCTCGGCCCGCCACTCCAGACGCCCCTGGCGGATCAGGCGGAACAGCTCGGTGCCATTTCCGACCACCGCGCCGACGGTGGCGTTGCGTGCGGAGATGATGCCGTCATCGGGCGCCAGCACCCGGGACTGCGACAGGCGCACCGCCTGGGACTCGTAGTTGGCGCGTGCCGCCTGGACGCGGGCCTGGGCCGTTTTTTCTGCGGTGAGGTACTGGTTGATTTGCGACGCCGACATCGCGCCAGAGGGCTGCAGCACCCGGGCCCGCTCGGCGTTGGCGGCGGCTTCTGCGGCAGCGGCCTCGGCCTCGGCCACCGAAGCGCGGGCTTGGGCCGCGGCCGCGTCCAGGCTCTCGGTGGCGAACACCGCCAAGACCTGGCCTTTCTTGACCCTATCACCGACGCTGGCGCGCACTTCAACCAAGCGCTGCCCGCCGGCCTCGGCGCCGATGCTGGCCTCCTGCCAAGCCGCCAGGCTGCCGTTGGCCGCCAGTGCGATGGGCGCGCTGCCTTGCTGGGGCGTGACCACGCTCACCGTGAGCGCAGGCCGGGGGGCGGTCGTGTTCGCTTTCTTGTCTTGCGCGGTGGCCACGAACGCGGCGGCTGTGGCGCCCAGGGCGGCGGCGCCGAGCACCAGGAGGCGGCGTGCGCGTTTGCGTGAGAGAGCGTTAGCGTTCAAGAAGGGCTCGGGTTTCATGGGCGGGTGCTGGAGATTCGGCATTCGGGGTTCCGGGCTGGCGACGCTCAAGGCTTGGAAGGCGCCGAAGCAGAAGCAGGTGAGGGCAAAGGTGCAGTTCTGGCGGGTGCTGCGGATGCCGCCTCCCAGCCACCGCCAGCGGCGCGGTACAGGGCGATCCAGCCCTCCTGCATCTCGCGCTGCAACTGCACTAGGGCGGTCTCGGCGGCCAGCAGATTGCGGCGACCGTCCTCGAGCTCGACCAAGCTGGCCAGGCCGTTGCGGTGGCGAGTCTCGGTGGCCTCGAAGGACGCGCGGTAGCCCTCGGCGGCGGCGCGTGCGTCTGCGCTGCGGCCGCGTGCAGCCTCCAGTGCCAGCAGGGCCTGCTCCACCTCCTGCACCGCGCGGCGGGTTTGTGCCTGGTAGTGCGATACCGCCTCTTCGTAGCGGGCCTGGGCCGCTTCGACATTGGCCGCCCGCCGTCCGGCGTCGAAGATGGGCAGGGTGACGCTGAGCGGGCCAAGCGACCAGGTCTGGGCGTTGGTTTCGCGGCCAGCCGTGCGCACGCTGCCGGCGGCGATAGCGCCACCCAGGGTCAGTCGGGGGTAACGGTCGGCCTGGGCAACCCCGATATCGGCTGCGGCTGCCGCCACCGAGCGCTCCGCCTGGAACAGGTCGGGCCGCTGCGCCAGCACTTGGGCCGGGACGGCCGACACCGCGAACAGGGGCGCGCTGGCCAGTGCGGCCATGGTCTCGACCGGCGCGGCCGGTACGGGTTCGGTCTGGCGCGCCAGACGCGCGCGCAAGGCCTCGGGCGACTGGGCCGTCATGGCCGCCAGAGCCTGCTGCTGGCTGTCGCACTGGGCCTGTTGCTGGCGCAGGCGGGCGGCGGCCTCGGCGGCGCTGGCGCGTGCCAGGGCGGCGGTGGCTGGCGCGGTAAAGCCTGCTGCGGCCGAGGCCTGCACCAGCCGCGCCGTCTCGGTGCGGGAGGCGGCGTCTCGCATAGCCAGTGCGCGCTGGCTCTCGCAGTTGCGCCAGCCCAGGTAAGCCGAGGCGGTCTCGGCGGCCACGCTGACCCGGGCCTCGTGCCAACTGGCGTCGGCTGCGGCCAAGCGGGCGTCGGCGGCTTCGCGACCGGCTCGGCCGGCGCCAAACAGGTCGATCTCCCAGCTGGCCTGCAGGCCAGCCTGGGCAACCGTGTTGGTCGGCAGCAGGGGGTCGGTATTGCCGCGGCTGGCTGAGGCGCTGCCGTCCACCCGCGGCTGGTTGGCGGCGCCGGCTGCCGCCCGTGTGGCGCGTGCCTGGACCAGACGGCTGCGGGCAGCGGCCAGGCTGGGCGAGGCCTGCTGCGCGGCGTCGATCAGTTCAGACAGCAGGGGATCGTTCCACTGTTTCCACCAAGCAGACAACTGACCAACCTGGCCGCCATGGGGCATGGGCGGCAGTTCGGTTTGCCACCTGGCGGGCGGCGCCACTGCCGCGGGCGGGGCAGGCGGGTTGAGCGAGGCGCAGCCCACCAATGCGGAGGACATGGCGGCGGACAAGGCAAGGGCGGCGGCGCGGTGGCGTCGAAGGGTCATGGGGTGCGGATTATTCGGGGGGATCAGACAGCCGTGGGGGTGGCACTTCCGGGCGGAACATCGAAGACCGCGTGCCAGAGGGCCAGTACCGCGGCCTCGTCGGTCGCCAGCTGCGCCTTTGGCACCTGGGTGGGGCGCTCATTGAGGCGGGCCTCGTGCTGGGCGCGGCGCAGGTTGCGGTAAGCGTCGGCGGCGGCCCAGCCCACACCAGGAGGCAGCAGCCCTGCGGCCTCGGCGCGGTGCAGCAAGGCAATGTTACCGACGTTGGGCACGAGTTCCGGGTGGTGCCTGGCTTGGGCCAGCACCAGGTACTGCACTGCGAACTCGGCGTCGACCATGCCACCCGCGCTGTGTTTGACGTCGAACAGGCCCTCCGGCACGGGCCGGGCCTGAGCCACCCGCTTGCGCATGCCGACGATCTCGGCCCGCAGCGCGCCCTCGTCGCGGTCGGCGGTGATCACCGCCTCGCGCACCGCGTCAAAGCGCGCCGCCAGTGCGGCCTCGCCCATCACGAAGCGGGCCCGCGTCATGGCCTGGTGCTCCCAGGTCCAGGCGGTGTTACTGCCCCGGTTTTGCTGGTAGTCGGCATAGGCGCCGATGCGGGTCACCAGCAGGCCGGAGTTGCCGTTGGGGCGCAGCGCGGTGTCGATCTCATAGAGCTCTCCCTCGCCGGTCTTGGTGGTGAGCCAGTTGATCAATTTGCGGGCGAAACCGGCATAGACCTCGGGCGCGTTTTCGTCCTCGTCGTCGTAGACGAAGACGATGTCCAGGTCGCTGCCGTAGCCCAGCTCTTTGCCGCCGAGCTTGCCGTAGGCGATGACCGCGAAGTGGGGCACCTCGCAGTGCCGATGGCGCAGGCGGGCCCAGCACCAGCGTGCGGTGACGCGCAGCACCGTGTCGGCCAGGGCACTGAGGTCGTCGGCCACCTGTTCCACCGTCAGTCGGCCCTCGGTGTCCCGGGCCAGGGTGCGAAACACCTCGCCGTGGTGGGCGCGGCGCAGCAGGTCCAGCAGGGCCTCCTCATCGTCCTGGCCAGTGCGGGCCAGCGCAACCCGGCGCTGCTCGAGCTCCTGCTCGAAGACTTCGGGTTCGAAGCGTTCCTCCAGCAGGCGGTCGCCAGCAAGCTCGTCGATGACCCCGGGGTGCTTGAGCAGGTAGCGTGCCGGCCACTTGGCGGCACCCAGCACCCGCAGCAGGCGCTCGTGCACCGCCGGCCGCTCGACCAGCAAGGCCAGGTAGCTCTCTCGGCGCAGCAGCGGCTCGATCCAGTCGGCCATGCGCAGGGCCGCCTCCTCGGTCACCCGGCCTTCCATCAGCCATTGGGCGGTACGCGCCACCAGGCGGCCCAGCCGGGCCCGCGCGTCGTCCCGCAGGGCCAGCACCCGCGGGTGCTCGCGCCAGGCGGCGACCCGCAGGGCCAGCTGCGGTGGCAGTTGCCGGGCGATGGCGTCAAGGTCGACGTCGACGCCGGCGCCGGCGCCAACGCTGCCCTCGCTGCCGGTGGTCACCCGGCAGCCCTTGCAGTCGTCCGCGGGACCTAAGAGCGTGTCGAACTCCTGGGCCACCAGTTCACGGTGGGTGTCGAGGGCGCTGAGGAAGTCCCGGCAATGGTCAAAGCCCATGGTGCGGGCGATCCAGGCCAGGTCACAGCCGGCGGCACCACCCTGCGCCGTGTTGGCGGCATCAGCGCAAGGATCGTCGCTGCAGTCCGTGGGCAGCACATGGGTCTGCTGATCGTCCAGGTACTGGATGCGGTGCTCGACCCGTCGCAGGAAGACATAGGCCTGCGCCAGGGCCTCGGCCGTCTCTGCCGGCATCAGCCCGGCGGCGGCCAGGCGGGGCAGGGCATCGAGCGTGGGACGGGTCCGTAGCTCCGGGAACTGCCCGCCGCGCACCACTTGCAGCAGCTGAACGATGAACTCGATCTCGCGGATACCCCCGCGCGAGAGCTTGACGTCGTTGGCCCGCTCGGGCCGGCCGGCGCTGCGCCGGCTTGCATGCTCACGGATCTGCCGGTGCAGGCTGCGCAAGGACTCGAACACACCGTAGTCCAGGTAGCGGCGAAAGACGAAGGGCAGCACCACCCCACGCAGGGCCCGGGCGCTGCCGTCCGCCACCGCCGCGCGCGGTGCGACCACGCGGCTCTTGAGCCAGGCGAAGCGCTCCCACTCGCGCCCCTGCACCTGCAGGTAGTCCTCCAGCGCTCCCAAGGGCACCGCCGGCGGACCGGAGTTGCCGTGGGGCCGCAGCGCCAGATCGATACGAAAGACAAAGCCATGTTCGGTGACATCGGCCACCAGTGCGTGGATTCGCTTGACGCAACGGGCGAAGTATTCATGGTTGGAGATGCGCCCGCGGCCGGCGGCGTCTCCTGCAGTTTCGCCGTCTTCCTCGTACAGGTAGATCAGGTCGATGTCACTCGAGACATTGAGTTCACGCGCGCCCAACTTGCCCATGCCCACCACCCAGAGGCGGGCACGGCCTCCGCCGGCCGCGACTGGCATGCCATGTACCGCATCAAGTTGCGCGAAGGCTTCCTCACAGGCGCTGTCCAGGGCGATTTCGGCCAGTGCGGTGACGGTTTGCGTGACATCAGACAGCGGCGCACCGTCCTCGCAATCGAGGGTGATCAGGCGCTCCAACACCAGTTGGCGCAGCACACGCAGCGAAGCGCCGGTGTCGTGGCCTTGCCCGCGCAGCCCCTCGCAGGTAGCCTCCATTGCGGCGCGCGTAGGCACCCCCGCAGGTAGCAGACTAAGCTCCTGCGCGTAGCGCCGCCGCAGGCGCTGAACAAAGCGCGAGCGGCCAGCCAGCCCGGGGGTGATAATTCCTGCCACTTGCTCTGTTTCCATGAACGAATCGCTGACGCCCTCCCGCTGGATCCGGGCGCTTTCCATCGCCGCCTCAGCCCTTTGGTGGCTGCTTGTGGCCCTTTGGTTGGCGCTGGCACTGGCTTGGGGCGCTTTACACGGCTGGATTGTGCCGCGTATCGACGACTGGCGTCCTGCGCTGGAGCGGGAAGCCTCGCGGGTTCTGGGGGTGCAGGTGCGCATCGGCGCGATCACTGCCCACAGCAGCGCGCTCATGCCCTCCTTCGAGCTGTCGGGGGTTGTTTTGCTCGATGCCCAGGCCCGAGAGGCGCTTCGCCTGAATCGTGTGGTGGTAGCGCTTTCGCCCCGCTCCTTGCTGGACCTGGGCATGGAGCAGCTCTATATCGAGGGGCCGCAGCTGGAGGTGCGCCGCGACGCGGCTGGCCAGATCTGGGTGGCCGGGCTGGAGGTCTCCCGCGTCAGCGGTGAGGCCAGCCCGGCGGCCGACTGGTTTTTCCGGCAGAAAGAGGTCGTGGTCCTCGGGGGCGGCCTGACCTGGGTCGACGAGCAGCGCAGCGCCCCGCCCCTTGAGCTGTCCGACCTCCGCTTTGTCGCCCGCAATGGCCCACGCCGCCACGACCTGCGGCTGGACGCCCGCCCGCCCGCTGACTGGGGCGGTGCCTTTACCTTGATGGGGGAACTGCGCTCCCCGCTCCTTTCTCAGCACCGTGGCCGCTGGCAGGACTGGCAGGGCGAGCTCTATGCCGATTTCAGTGCGGTCGATTTGTCCCGGTTGCGGTCCTATGCCAACCTGGGCGTGGACCTACGCGGCGGTCAGGGCCGCTTGCGCGCTTGGGCCGACCTCGATCGTGGCCGCCTGCTGGGCGGCCAGGCCGAGGTGGACCTTCGGCAGGTAGATGCGGTGCTGGTCGCCGGCCGGCCCTCTCTGACCCTGGACTCCTTCGCTGGACGTTTCATTGGCAAGCGACTGGGCCGGGGCTTTGAACTCGAGACCCAGGCCCTGCAATTCCAGACCCCTGATGGCCAGCGTTGGCCCGGTGGCAACCTGTCTCTCGCCTGGGAACCGGCGGCTGCCAAGGAGGCCGGACGGGGACGCCTGCGGGCCGACCGGCTGGACCTGCAGGCGCTGATCCGGTTGGCTGAGCGCCTGCCCCTGACCGACAGCCAGCGCGGAATGCTGGCGCGGTTTCCCCAGGGGCCCGACGGCCTCGCCGGCCTGATCGAGCGCCTGGATGCCAGCTGGGAGCTGCCCGCCAACGCCCCTGCCAAGTACAAGGTGAGCGCCCGCGCCAGCGGGCTGGTCCTTCCGGCGGATCCGGCCAGTCGCCGCCCTGGCCTGCGCGGTGTGACAGCTCAGGGCGAATTCGACCAAGCCGGCGGGAAGGCTCACCTCGAGGCCCCGGGCGGTGTTCTTTCATTGCCTGGCGTATTGGCCGAGCCGCAGGTGAAACTGGACCGGCTGATGGCCGACCTTCAGTGGAAGCGGGCCGATGGCCGACTCAGCGTGAGCGCGACAGGTATCCGTCTGGCCAACGCCGACCTGCAGGCCGAGGGCCAAGCCACTTGGCGCAGCGCAGACCCGGCGCGGGGCGGGCCGGGCAATCTGGACCTGCAGATGACGATCGCGCGGGCCGAGGCCAATCGCGTCTGGCGCTACCTGCCGACCTCGCTGCCGCAGACCCGCGACTATGTGCGCGAAGCCATCACCGCCGGCCAGGCCTACGACGCTCGGGTGACCCTGCGCGGCGACCTGCGGGACTTCCCCTTCCGAGACCCCAACAGCGGCGAGTTCCGCATTGCCACCAAGGTGCGTGACCTGCAATATGCCTACGCGCCGCGCAGCAGCGCGCGCCAATCGGGTGGGCCGGCTTGGCCGGCGCTGACGGGTCTGTCGGGCGAGCTGGTGTTCGAGCGCGCCGGCATGCAGGTGAACAAGGCGCAGGGCCGCTTTGTCGGTGTGCCGGGGCTGCAGGTGCAGGCTGAAGCCACCCTCGCCAACTTTGCCGAGGCGGTCGTCGGGGTGACCGGCACGGTGCGCGGGCCGCTGGCCGAGTCACTGGCGGTCTTCAATGCCTCGCCAGTCGCCGTCACGCTGGGCCAGCCGCTGGCCCAGGCCACGGTCAACGGCCCCGCCGAGGTGAAGTTGCAGCTGTCCCTGCCCCTGGCCGCTCTGGACCGAAGCAAGGTGCAGGGCAGCGTCATCCTGCCAGGTAACGACTTCGCAATGCCTGACGCGCCCGCCCTGGCCCGCGCCCGCGGCTCGGTGGCCTTCACCGAGCGCGGCTTCAGTCTGTCCGGCGTCCAGGCGCGCGCCCTCGGCGGCGACCTGCGCATCGACGGTGGTAGCCGGCCCGCGCCGGTACCGGCTGGTGAGGCGCCCATCCAGTTGCGTGTCCAGGGCACCGCCTCGGCCGAGGCCCTGCGGCAGGCGCGCGATTTTGGTCCGGTACCCCGCCTGGCGCGCCAGGCCGTTGGCAGTGCGCCCTACACCGCCCTCATCGGCCTGCGCCCGGGCTCCGCCGATGTGACTGTCACCAGTACGCTCCAGGGGCTGTCGTTGTCCCTGCCAGCGCCCCTGAATAAGGCGGCGGACGCCGTCCTTCCCCTCCGCTTTGAGCGTAGCTTCGGCGGTACCGCGTCCCGGCCGCAGGACCAGATGCGCGTGGAAGTGGGTCGCGTGGGCAGCGTCCACTATGTCCGCGACCTCTCGGGTGCCGAGCCTCAGGTGCTGCGTGGCGCCATCGGCCTGGGTCTGGCCCCCGGCGAGTCGGTGTCCCTGCCGGAGCAAGGCGTTGCGGCTACCCTGCGCCTGGTCGGCGTCAACCTCGACGACTGGGAGCAGGCCCTGGCCTTACCGACCACGACTGCGCCCAGCCGCGGCCTCGCTGATCCCGCGCTGCAACCCTACCTGCCCACCACCTTCAGCCTGCGCGCCCGTGAGCTCACGCTTTCGGGCCGCACGGTCAACAACCTCGCGGCCACCGGCTCCCGCGACGGTCTGACGTGGCGGGCGGCGGTCGAGGCCAGCCAGCTCCAAGGTAATTTCGAGTACCGCCAGCCTCCCAACCTCGCTGCAGGGGGTGGACGCCTGGTCGCGCGCCTGACGCGGCTGACCATTCCGGCGAGCGCCACCAGCGACGTCGAGGCACTGCTGGACCAGCCTGCCACGAGCATGCCGGCGATCGATGCGGTGGTGGAGGATTTCGAGCTGCGCGGAAAAAAGCTGGGCCGGCTCGAAATGGAGGCCGTCAACCGTGCCGCTTCGGGGGGTAGCGGACCCGAGTGGCGCCTGAACCGCCTGGTGCTGGCCATGCCCGAGGCCACGCTCACTGCCAGCGGGACCTGGGCTGCGTCGGCCTTGGCCACGGCTGCGACCTCCGCCGCGCGCGCCCGCGGGCCCGCCCGCCGCGCCGCCATGAACTTCCGCCTCGATGTCAGCGACAGCGGGCAACTGCTCACCCGTTTGGGCATGAAAGACATGGTGCGGCGTGGCCGTGGCAAGCTCGAAGGCCAGATCGGCTGGCAGGGCTCGCCGCTGAGCTTTGATTACCCCACGATGGCGGGCGCCTTCAGCGTGAACATCGAATCGGGCCAATTCCTCAAGGCCGACCCGGGGCTGGCCAAGCTCTTGGGCGTGCTCAGCCTGCAGAGTCTGCCGCGCCGGCTGACCCTCGACTTCCGGGATGTGTTCACCGAGGGATTTGCTTTCGACTTCCTGCGTGGCGACGTCACCATCGCCCAGGGCATCGCGGCCACCAACAACCTGCAGATGAAGGGGGTGAACGCCGCCGTCCTGATGGACGGGCGCGCCGACATCGCCCGCGAGACCCAGGACCTGAAGGTGGTGGTGGTGCCTGAGATCAATGCCGGCACCGCCTCGGTGGTCGCTGGTGTCATCAATCCTGCGGTCGGCCTGGGCAGTTTCCTCGCCCAGCTGTTTCTGCGCCAGCCGCTGATCCGCGCGGCGACCCAGGAGTTTCATGTCGACGGCACCTGGGGCGACCCGCGGGTGACCCGGGTGTCCCGCGGCAGCAGTGCTGCTCCCGCCCCGCAGCCGGCCGCCGCCAACTAAGTCGACGGACCTCGCGCACCCCGACCGCGCCGCATTCAATACCTCCATGGCACTCGAGCTCGCCCTGATTCAGATGGTCTCCTCCCCCTCGGTGGCAGACAACCTGCGGCAGGCCCGCGCGCTGCTGGCGCAAGCGGCCTCGGACGGCGCCGAGCTGGCGGTGCTGCCCGAGTATTTCTGTCTTCTGGGCCAGTCCGACGCCGACAAACTTGCGCATGCCGAGCGCGAGGGCCAGGGCCCGGTCCAGGCGGCGCTTGCCGAGGCTGCCCGCGACCTTGGGCTGTGGCTGGTGGGCGGCACCCTGCCCCTGGCCAGTGCGGACCCCGGTCGGGTCCGCAACGCCTGCTTCGTCTATGGCCCCGACGGCCGCCAGGCGGCTCGCTACGACAAGATTCACCTGTTTGCCTTTGACAACGGCCGCGAGCGCTATGACGAGTCGCGCACCATCGAGGCCGGCGCCCACCCCGTTTGCTTCGACCTCGAAACCCGCGCGGGCGAGCGTTGGCGAGTCGGCCTCTCGGTTTGCTACGACCTGCGCTTTCCAGAGCTGTACCGTGGCCTTGCTGCCGAGGGCGCGCAGCTGTTTCTGGTGCCCAGCGCCTTCACCCATACCACCGGCCGGGCCCACTGGGAGACGCTGCTACGGGCGCGCGCCATCGAAAACCTCGCCTTCGTCGGCGCGCCGGCACAGGGCGGTCTGCATGCCAACGGCCGCCGCACCTGGGGCCACTCGCTGGTAGCCGATCCCTGGGGCGAGGTGATGGCCTGCCGCGAGGAGGAGGGTGCAGGCGTGCTGCGCGCCCGCCTTGAGCTTGAGCGACTTGCGCAGTCCCGCCAGCAGTTGCCGGCGCTGGCGCACCGCGTGCTTGGGGTTGCCCCAGCCCCAGCCCCAGCCGCTGCGCCGTCGGCCGTCTTATCCGCCCGGCCCTGACGCGCTGGCCATGCTTCGCTCTTTTCGCGCTCTTTTTCAACGCAAGCACATGGCTGTCTCGACGGTCCGCGTCTGGTTCGCCGGGGGCCTGCAAGACGGGGGCGGGAGCGCGGCGCGGGGTATCTTTTGGTGGGTGCTGGTGCCCTTGGTCGGGGCGCTGCTGGTCACCTTGGTCTGGCTGGCCGGCCGCTACGAGGCCAGCCAGGTGCAGGGGGCCCTGGACCGGGATGCCAACGCTGCCGGCGCAGACATCCGCCAGGGCCTGGCACGCAACATCCAAGACCTGCAGGCGCTGCGCGCCACGCCTGCCCAGGCGGATTGGGACGCTGCCGCCCTGCGTCTGCTGCGCGAGCACCGCGAGCTGCTGCGCATCGAGCAGCGCGACGCCTCCCTGCAACTGCTGCAAGCGGTCGAGACGCCCTATCGCAAGCCGGTGTTCGAGCGTCTGCCCCGCCCCCAGGCACAGGCCGATGTCCGTCTGGCCTGCGCCCAAGCGATCCGCTTGTCGCAGCCGGCCTACTCCACCAGCTACTTCGCACCCCAGGCCGACGGCCTTGGCCTAGAGGTCATGGAGTTGTGCGTGCCCCAGGGCAGCGGCCGCGAGGTCTCCGGATTCCTGGTCGCCAGCTACGCCCTGTCGGGCGTCCTGTCCTCCTTCGTCGGCCCGCAGTTGGCGCGCAACCAGGAGGTGTCTTTCAACGAGACCGACGGCACCCGCCTGGCCCTGTATGGCCAGGCCCAGCGGGGCCGCCGCACCTTCACCAGCCAGTACCTGCTGGACCTGCCCGGCAACACCCTCTTGCTGCGGATGAACAGCTGGCGCTCAGCGCCGGACCTGTTTCCCAATGTGATGACCGCCCTCGTCACCGCCATGTCGATTGCCTTGGTGACGGTGCTGGTGCTGCTGGGCCGCGATATGCGGCGCCGCCAGCGGGTCGAACGCGACCTGGCCGACGCCCTGGCCTTTCGCAAGGCGATGGAGGACTCTCTGGTCACCGGCTTGCGGGCGCGCGACCTCTCCGGCCGCATCACCTATGTGAACCCAGCCTTTTGCGCCATGGTCGGCTTCAGCGCCGAGGAGATATTGGGCCGGGCCATGCCCCCGCCCTACTGGCCGCCCGACCTGGTGGAGGAATACCAGCGCCGCCATGAAAACCGGCATGCAGGGGGGCAACAGCCGCCGCGTGAGGGCTTTGAATCCGTGTTCGTCCGCAAAGACGGCGTCCGTTTCCCGGTCCTCATCATCGAGGCGCCTCTGATCAACGCCCAAGGCGAACAGACGGGCTGGATGAGCGCGTGCCTGGACATCAGCGAGCAACGCCGGGTGGAGGAGGTGTCCCGGGCCAGCCAAGAGCGGCTGCAGGCCACCGCCCGCTTGGCCACCGTGGGCGAGATGGCCTCGCTCCTGAGCCACGAACTCAACCAGCCGCTCGCGGCCATCTCCAGTTACGCCACCGGTTCGCGCAACCTCCTGCAGTCTGGCGATGTTCAGGGCCTCGACGGTGCGCTGCAGCGCATTGCCCAGCAGGCTGAGCGGGCTGGCAAGGTGATCCGAAGCGTTCACGACTTCCTGCGCCGGCGCGACCAGCCCCGTGAGCCCGTCCACCCGCAAGCGCTGTGGGCAGCGGTTATTCCTCTGGTCACTCTTCAGGCCCGCAAGCTGGGCGTGGGTGTTGTCTCCCGCATTCCCGCCGACTTGCCCCAGGTCCTGTGTGACCGCACCATGGTCGAGCAGGTCCTTCTGAACCTGGTTCGCAACGCCATGCAGGCCATGGACGAAGCCGGGGTCTCCCGACCGACCGTCACCCTCCAGGTGCGCCGGGCCGAGCGGCCCAATGAGCCCGGCCGCACCTGGCTGGAGTTCTCTGTCGCCGATATCGGACCTGGCATTCCCGAGGCGGTCAAAGGCCAGCTGTTCACCCCCTTCTTCACCACCAAGGCCGAGGGCATGGGCCTGGGCCTGTCCTTGTGCCGAACCGTGGTCGAGCAGCACGGCGGGCAGTTGTCCTTCGAGCCCAACACCCCGCAGGGCACGATCTTCCGGTTCATGCTGCCTGCTGCCGACTCCCCCCAGGGCGCCCCTGCGCTCTCTTCAGATGCAACCTCTTTCTGACGCCCTCATCTACCTCGTCGACGACGATGCCAGCGTGCGCGAGGCCCTGGCCTGGCTGCTGCGTTCTCGCCGCCTGACCAGCGAAAGCTTTGCCAGCGGCGACGCCTTCCTCTCTGCGCTGCCGCCGGGCTTCATGCCCAAGCAGCCCTGCTGCCTGCTGCTGGACGTGCGCAT
>JACCDP010383687.1_pt1 | contig 35009 bp, 77 predicted proteins | sample 7445841 | NCBI WGS metagenome assembly JACCDP01 (sample SAMN15323441, study PRJNA562643) | freshwater metagenome | isolation source: river surface water | place: USA:Blue River Watershed | collected 2017-08-17 | reverse complement strand
TAGTCAGCAACACCTAAAGCGTAAATAATTTCATTTAATTCTTGAATAGATAACTTCATAGTTTATTATTTTAGTAGTTTATACCTTAAATTACGGATTTTTCCGCAGACTAGCAACTTTTTTTAGTGAATTTCACAAGATTTTTTGGTGAGAACGAAGGAGTTAGGGTGGGAGCAGCAGAGAATCCCGATTAGGCCGAAGGCCCCACGCGCATCGCGCGCATTTCGACCCGAAAATTTTGTATTTTAGTCTACTTTCAACTTTAGTTCTTCCAATAGACTCTCTACATTGTAGTCGTAGATAGGAGGAGTCATAGTATCTCTTAGGAAATCCTCAAAGGATTTTATAATAGCACACCTCTCATATTGTTCTTTATCTTGATAATAGTAAAGGAGGTGGTCGAGGGCTTGGAATACTCCCATCTTATCATATTCTTCGGTAATGACGTAGATGTTTTCAAACTTTTGGAGGTCGATCTTAAGTAGGTAACTATAAAGACGGTCATAGAATTGCTCTTTTACAGTCTCTCTTACAGATTCATACTGCTCCTTATATCTCATCATGTACATTCCATCGATGATAGAGTAGTTCTCAAGGCCCCTCACCACCATGCCCATCAAAACGTAAGGGTTTTGAAAGAGATGTTGTATATTATGTTCTTCATATATAGCCTCATCAGAGGCATTGAATATATTAAAGAGTTTATTTGGGTCTAATTTGTGCATTTACTTGCATATAATAGTTGCTTCTTTGATAAATATATCGTATATTATATAGAAGTATAAGTATTAATATGCTGAAAGGCAACTAAATTAAGTTATTATGGTGGAAGTATTATTTTTATTACTAGGGGCTACTTTAGCTTTTGTTTATCTACAACATGAGCAGAAGAAGGACCTGGAAAAGAGGGTTAAGACTCTAGAATCAGACTATCTAGGCTTATGTAACCAGATAGAAGAAACAGAAAGGAGTATATATAGTACTCTTAACTCAGAGATTCATTCTTTAAAGGCAGATATGTGGTCGCACTTACATGCTCATGAAGTTGAAATACGAGATAAGAAAATTAAAGATATTTTAAAAGATTAGTCGAACTCCTCCCGAGTAACCGCTCTTCAAATACATGTTATATGATCTACGATGATCTCTCAAACCTTCATTTCTACTTTCAAGGAAGGCCTAATTTTGATAAGATACAAGACTATCTCTCTAGTCTATCAAGCGATTCTGAAGACGGTACTCGGGACCTCGGCTATTGTACGGTTATTATCTCTTCTTATGTGACAGGTTTCTCTACCCTGTGCGAATCTCATGAAATCTATGACGATCTCCATATGATTTTAGAAGGTAAAGAGATAATAGAGTACTACAACCCTAAGTTAAACAAGGTGAAGTTTAACTACGATGAAGAGAAAGACGTTACTCTTTACTATAAAGAGTCAATGCCTACTGTTTCTCTTCCTTTAACCAATGGAAAGTTCTGCTATCTTCCGGCAGGAGAAGTACATTCACCTGGTCTACCTCATAGAATTGGTCCCTGTTATGTAAAGAAGGTGGTAGTCAAGATAAAGACCAAAGATTAATTAATTAAAAAACAAAATCAAATGTTCACACTAGTATTATTTACTGTAGTAGCCATTGTCGCTATCATAGGCAGTATTAAAATGTATAACCAATTAAGTCGTATCCAAAACGATATCTCAGATATAAAGAGAGACAATGAAAGACGAATCGAATACAATAAACAAAGAAACGAAAAAAGAAAAGAATTTAGAACCAATAGAACAGACATCGATAAGACCCTTAAAAGAGCCGATGATATGTCCAAGGTGTCTAAAGATGGTAAGAGAGGATAACTTCTGTTATCAATGTACGTGGGATGTTCTAAAAGAATAACCTCTATACACAAAAAATTCTCCGAAAAAAATTCCGGAGACTTTCTGAAAATATACCAAAAAGGTTATTTTGGAAATCGACTATAGGTAATAGTCTTTCTTGTCCTTAGGTTCTCCTACGGTTAGTATGCCGTATATAAGACTATATAGCATATAAGAGACCATAGATAGGAGTGAGACAATTAGAATAGCTTCTACAAAGGCATGTAGAGGTTCTAAATAAAAGGAGAGGATAAACACTGTAATGATAAAGGCTGTTAAAAGAGCCGCAATTAGTTTCTTTGACATATTGTTCTTATTTAGTTAAATCTTTGTAAAATTGGATCTTTTCTAATTCGATAGAGACATAATCATCACCCATCTCTATAAGGCATTCATTCTTTAGTCTCAATTCACCCATACCCACTATCTGATATAGGTAAAACATATCACCTTCTGCTGTAAAAAGGTATTCGGTTTCTGGTTTAAGTCCGGTGTTAATAAAGAAGTCTACAACATCCATCCAATACTCGAAAAATAAACTTGTGTCGTTAATTCGTAAATGATACATACTTTATATATTTATATATTTATATATTACTATATCTCAAAAATCATCAGAAATATATTCCTAGGTAGGGCCCTCCCCATGGCTCTCACGCCGTCTTAGGGAACAATACCGGCACTGTTATATCACCTTGCCTTCACCTTGACCTCTCCGTGACCAACTCAACCCCGAAGGGTGACCAGCCGGCATCATCAACCGGACTGGTCTTGGGTTATGTTGAGGCTTATATTAGACTTAGTTGTACATCGGCAGTCTTATCTATCACCTTATAGGCTCCAGTTACCTTACGAGTAGGCTTATACTCTGTACCTACATTGTCGATCATCACACCATCTACTACAGCAAAGGCATGCTTAGCTACTGTAACGATATATGATCCTTTAGGATAAGACTCCATGAAGCTCTTAACAGTCTTTTGTCTATGGATTAACTCTCCATATAACTTATACATGTTAGTGATAGCTTGCTTAGGCATTACTTCGAAGGCTACCTCTTTGGTACCAATCTTAGCTATACCTACTTCAGATAGCTTAGACATATTCTCTACTAGCTCTTTGTTAAGTACACCCTTACGATCTTCTCTATTGAAGGTCTCTTTAACGAACGTATGAGCTGTGTCATAGTTAACCCCTGTAGAGGCTGCTACTGCTTTGACTACACAGTCATTGTTTTCTTTGTTAGCTACTTTAGATGTCTTGATACCAGCGATAACGTCTTTTGAATAATTGAATTTCATAACCTTTATTTTTATTGTTTTTTAATATACCTTAAGATAAGAACTTTGCCGCAGACTTCCAACTATATTGAAAGATTTTTTCCGGCAAAGGCTAAGTGGGCCTGGTCCTCATAATCCTGGTCAGCCATCTCACATTGTGCATCATATAGAGCATTGAAGATGTCCTGATCAAGCTTAATAGGCTCACAGAAGACAGGCTCGATAGATATCAACTCATAACGAACATACTCATTAGAGCGATCATCTAGCATATGAGCTACTACAGACTCTACACCCTCCTTATTATAGAAGAGGATATCCGAATCAATACGGATGGTGAACTCCTGGCCACCTTTAGGCTTCCAATGTGGTGCCTCGGCTGAGCCATAGTTCTCAAAGTACTGGCTCTCGATTCTAACTAGTGTTTCTAACATAACCTTTGTTGTTTTAATATACCTTAAGATACGAACTATTACGCATATAGGCAACTATTTACCCAAGTATTTCTACAATATTATCAAGTATTTTCTGAAGGTTAGCCTCCATATCCTTACATTTCTTATGGTAGGCATCCTGAGCCAAAGAAGGATCAACCCAAGGAATAGAGTAAGTACATATATCCCAGTAAGAACCTCCTGACATCTCATATTGACCATAAGAAGGAATATCTATACAATAGCGGCCACCCTCTGAATGATCTACTACTGTACCTGGATACATCTCACACACCTTAGTGAAGAACTCTTTCTTGATTGCTTTTCTAATTTCTGCCTTTGTCATAACCGTTTCTTTTAATTTATACCTTAAGATACGGAAAAAGACGCAGAAAGGCAACTAAATCGGGGTATTTGTTTCGGGAAAGATTTATATAGAAAAAGTTGGTCCCCTGGGTAAAAAGGTGCATATACTTCCTTCTCTATCCTACCTACGTTATACCCTGTTTATTCTACACAACCTATTATATATCCATATAATCATATATTCATATACAAATATAGTTATATACTTATATCTTTCTTAATAGACGTTATGGGATTGAAGGTGATTTGCTTGTGGTTCTCCCTATGATCGATTGGTTATCTCCGATGATCTCTTGTAACCTTATACCAAGTAGTAACCCAAGTCATACACTCTCAGATACCATTTATATCTATATCCAGATATCCTTTAGATTGCGTATTATAATCTCCAATATGTCAAAGATCGTCCTTATGTCCTCCTATGGTAGGAAAGGTAGGACAATTCGCGCGTGACACCTTCGGTGAGAGGGATAAAGGCCCCCCTCCCCTCGGCCTAGTAGAACAGATAATCGGCTATGCCTACCTGTTTCATATTGTAGCCATGTACCTCTATTAAGTCCTTATATTGTTCTCTTGTATAATCTATATCAACTGTTCCTCTATGATCTTTCCAAGACTCTATTAATATCATTGGTTTAAATCTTCTTATGGTCTCTTTACATCCATCTACGGCCTTTCTCTCATATCCTTCTAAGTCTAGCTTTATAAAGTCTACTCTATTAACATCTAATTCATCTATAGGTATTAATCCTATTTCATATTGTTCTTCTTCTGTCGGATACCATTTACTTTCAAAATGATGTCCTATACTATTGCCTTTTAATCCTGAACTACCTGGATTATCATCTGACATCCAATCCCATGTATCTGCTCCTCTATTACTGGATAGACCTCTACGGTCAATACTTACGTTTGTACATTCATTCAAGAACATATTCTCTAACAGTAAGTCATATGAGCTTCTCATAGGTTCAAAGGCATATACCCAATCGGCTAGCTTAGACATCTTTACCGTATGAATGCCTATATGTGCTCCTCCATCTATTACTACCCAATCCTTCTTTATATACTGTTCAAAGACTTCTTGTATGTTAGGCTCCCATATCATTCCTTTCTTTACCTCATTACTTATAAAGCAATTATCATAGGTCTTAAAGTAGGCCGATTCATTACCATGGAACGTCTTTACTTCATATATCTTTGGATCTATCTTAAATTTATCTATCATATTGTTAAATTCGCGCGGGTCGACTTCGTCGGAGAGGATAGGGCGCCCCCACCTCGCCTACTTTCCGGACTTCTCTCTAATCCAATTGTACATATAGTCTATAGCCTTATAGTAGTTTATACCTCTATTACCGTCTTTATCTGTTTCTATGTATGGTTTATCATCAAAGATACTCCTATCACATTTATCACACCAATCGGTATCGTCTAAGTCTATTATACTTTGACAGTATTCACATTTGATTGTATTAGCAAAAGCATGTCCGCTACATGGTGGTATCTTCTTATTATCCATCTTCTACTTATTTAGTCCGTCATAGAGTCCTTCATCATAGCCATCCATCCATGCTTCCTGGTATATTGCTTCATTCTCAGGCTTTCTTCCGGTCTTTCTTAATTGTGGATTATTCTCTAGTATATGTGCTATTGCATGGACTATCTCTTCGGTGCCGAAATGAGTCTTCCAGTCACATTCTTCTGCTACCTCATTTACCCATTCCATATACAGCTTATGAAGTTCTTCTTTATCGATTATCATATTATAGTTTTTGTCTATTAGCTCTTTCGATATCTCTCTTTAACTTATCAACAGTCTTCTGTTTACTTCTTATAGCAACAGACTTAGCCCATTTACCCATATTATTTACAGGTACTCGGTCTTCCCACTCCTTTAAGGCTTCTTCTGCCTTCTTCAATCGTTCTTGTAACTTATGACTTGCCATCTGGTAATATTTTATTAATTCTATTAAAAAGTTTCTGTAAATCTTCTGCTCCTTCTATAGCCCACCCATCAGTCTTTATAACATAGAACGCTCCGCCGTCTCTATCAATACCTAAAGATGATTCCATTCTAATTTCTAGAGTTTCGTATCCTCCATCTACGCAGTTACCTTCTTGACTAAATTCAAACTTAGCTGATTCTAATGTTACACAATCTTCTGTCATATTATAACCTCTTTTGATTCTATTCCTAATTTATCTAACACTATACTCAATGCTAGTCCTTCTGCTCCTCCTAATGCAAATGGAGTCTTGTCGTAAGTATCTTTATTCATTAAAGACATATAGGTAAAGACTGGAGCTATTGTTTCTAACTCATATCTTATTGCTTGATAGTCTATATCATCTCTAAAGAACATCACATACTCCCACATCGTCTTCCAATTCTTATATTCTATTCCTTTATACTCACAATACTCTTTCAAGTATTTAAAGCATGGGTTAATATCCTTATAAGCATCGAAGTTACCTCCTGGCCAGCTACCTTGATAGGTTATCTGGTAGTGTTGTGACTTCTCTATAAAGCTTCTTATTCTATGCTCTTCATAATACTTGTCAGAGTCTAGAGATAGGACACTACAGTCATATTCTTCAACTAACTCTAAACAGAAGAGTAGCTTATCTAAATACGTAAAGATCTTTCTATTATACACATAAACGTCTCCTGGTTCAAATAAGTCCGGACGGTTAGTTAATACCCTTACTGTATAGCCTTCTGATTGTAATTGTCTATAGGTTGATACACAGTTACTTACATGGTAACTATTAACTCCTACTAAAGCTATAACTACATTGTCTTTCATCTATATAACGCTCTTTACTCCGAATTCAAAACCTGTTAATTCTTCGTACATCTTTTCTCCTCTTGATTTAAGAGGTAAGTAGTAACTCGGATAAGTCTTCTTATAGTAACTATGAACTTGGTTTATATACTCTATACCAAATTGCTCTGCTATAATTCCTATGGTTAAACATTCAAATAAAGGAGCCCATTTATTGAAGCTAGGATGTAATACTCCTAAGAAGTCGTGACTAAAGTACTTAACTAAGTCCTCTTTCTTCTCTATTGTATACTCTTTATAAGCATCTTTCTCTAACTTAAATCCTAAGTTAGTAGCTACTTTCTTAGCCTCTTCTAGTTCTGTAATATACCCATCCTTTAGAGTATGTAGTTTAAACTTAAAAGGAAAGTTATAGTTGAGGTAGTCTGTAGTACTATCTTTAGACCCATAATCTATATGCATAAAGATGTTATCGCAAACTAAGTGATTATTCTCATCTACTGCTTCTTTATACTCCGGACTCAATTCCATTAAGTAAAGATGAATAATCATCTGCTCTACATAGACTCCTCCGTAAGTATTTCTATCAATAATATCCTTATGCTTATAATAATACGTTAATGCTTTATTAGTTGCTTCTATAAAGAGCTTAGGGTCTCTAACATAGGTTAGATTACCGTTAGGTATCTTCATTAAGTTTACATTAGGAGGGTTAAATGACTTTAACTCATCGTCATGTAAAAAGAATAAGCTAGTGTAACATTTTGAGATGTTGTTAATATATTGACTTACTACATCTGAATCAACTTGCTCTTTAAACTCTACTGCTTGATCTGAATGAGCATATACTATAGGGCTTTTACTCTTACTAAAGTCTAGCTGCTTAAAGACAAAGGTATCTGTATCAATATGAAGATAGGGTTCCCCTATCTCTCTAAATACTCTCATCTTAGGGTATGTATAGCTTTTACTACTTACTCCTTCCAGCACAGATGTATTAATATCTGTATAAGGTATACCTACATCTTTTATCTGACGAGCTATATGTTCGTTTGTATATAAGCTGATATTGCCAAACTCTCTTTGAGCTAGCAATACGCTTAACATCTGACCATACATCAACTCTTTCCAGATTAGGTCTGGAGCTGGTTTATCTCCAAAGGCAGTTGGGATGTAACTATGGACTATCTTCATAGACTATCGAGTGTAGCAGTTTTTAGAAGCAATTACATACAACTTTAAATACTTAAGTGAAGTATTGTCTGCTCTAGTAATAGCAGCATACAAATCATTCTCACAAACAGCTTCAACAAAGCCTCCGCCTTGCCATACTCCGTCTCTATGCATCATAATGCTAGCTACCATTCGAGTGGCTGTAGCATCTTCTACTTCCCATCTCTTTAAAAACTCTTCTGCTACTTGCAGGCACTTCTCGTGATGTTTACTTCTATCCATTATTTGTTATTTTTAATATGTTTTGCTAATGCAAATTTATAATTCATCTCATGATTGAGTTGATCATTAGCCAAGATTCGTTCTTGGTTTTCTTCCCACCATTCCTTATAGTCCTTTGATGCAAATGAAGGTTTTAATATTTCATCTACTATTAGACCATCCTCTACCATCTCCTTATACTTCTTGATTGAATCGCTCATATTCTTGAATTGCTGCTAATAAGTAAGTTACTTCTTCTTCGTCCAAGTACCCTTGTACATCTCCTCCAGCTACTGGATTGTCGTAATGTAATTCTCCGCTAGAGTCTAATACTGCTAGTTCATATTTACCATCTTTACCTCCATAAGAGAATGTATGGCTAACTACTGATGCGCCCCATCCGTTATCAAACATGATACGGGATATTTTACCAGACATGAATGGGTCTGATAAAATTTCGAATTGTAAATCGTTGAATGTCTTCATAACCTTTATTTGTTTTCGTTTATTAAATATAAGAAAAAATACGCTAATCTACTACTACTTCCAGTGGTTGTTTTCCTTCTCCCACCAGAAGGTTAAGTCTTCTACCTCGTCATCGTAAAGCTCTGCTACAAAGTCGCATTTGAAAGCTGAATGTTTATTCTCAAATAAAGAAGTAGTTACAATAGGGTTGTCCATTTCCAGAGCTCTTTGCATTAAGTTAATTAAGCTCTTATAGTTAGAGCCTCTAATTACTCCTGCTTCGACTAAGATAACATCCTTAACTCCTATTGCTTCTTTATGTAATAAGAACATCGAACAAGCCTCGTTAACAAATCTAGTATCCCATTCCTGGTCCGGATAAGGAACATCCACCCCAAAGCCATCAGCAATCTCTCCTTCATAAGTAAGTTCATGTCTGATAATCTGTCCGGCAATAGATGAGTAGTCTGTCGACACTGTAACTATAATACTATTACTAGCATTGTATCCGGCCTTCTTTAGAGCCTCTGCTACTGTTCCGATACACTTAATCTCTCTGTTCAGGTCGATATACAATTCTTTTCTCATATAGTTTACTTTACAAGTCCTAGAGTTTTAGCTCTATAATAACCTACCATTTTACCAGTAGCTGGATTTAGAAATTGCTGCTGAGATTTAGGAAGCTTTTTGTTAGCTTTCTTAACCTGCTGCTCTGGTGATAAATAGTCCTTAGGGTAGACAATCTCTACCTCTATAGGACCTCTAGCAAACTTATCTAAGTTGTACTTCCAGATTGAGATTGTTCCATCTGAGTCTTTATACTCATGCTGGAACTTTCTATTATCTACACTCGTCGAATTTTTCATTTGCATATTCAATAGCTTCTTCTTCTGATAGGCCCATTGCTAGGCCGACTTCATAGTAATGTTCTAAAAATACTTGGTTGGCATTATCGCTCATAAATTACCTCCTCTTCTTTAATCACGGAGGTACCTCCTTCAACAAAACTAGCTTTGATAGCTTCATAAGCTACTAAGGCTTCTTCTTCTGTATACTTTAACGCAAGACAGTTGTTTCCAGCCCATACAAAGTATTTGGTCACCATCTCCATGGCATTAGCATCCCACTTTACTTCTTTTTCAATTTTAAATTTTACGTAACTTTTCATAACCTTTATTTTATATGTTTATAATTTAATTAAGCAACTATCTTATCTTTACAGTAAAGAACGGCATCTTGAATCTTATCCATTCTAACCTTATCTACTGTAGTAACATTCTCAGTAACCTCTCCTTCGTAGTTCTTATAACGAGTAGTAATTTCTAAGTCTGCTGACTTACCAGAAGCTGTCTTCTTAGTAATCTTGATTTTAGAGATTCTAGAGATAGTCCAGTTAAAGCGAACTTCTAAGCTTGGTAAGTCGTAATCTCTTTCGGCAGTAAACTCTACGCCTCCGTCTTCTAACTTATCTAGAGCTAATTGTCTTTCTGTACTCCATTTTTCGTTCTGTAGAGTACGAATTTCGTTCTGAATTCTATATCTCTCCTGATTAACTTCTGAATCATAAACAGTATTCTTTGGAAACTCTGTTCTTAAAGACTCTCTATTTTCTTTGATATAAGCAGCTACTTTACCTACCGTAATAAGACGGTCAAATTCGAAGTTATTATCGACAGTAGTTGAATAAGTATTCATGTTAAAACCTGTCATTTCCTCACCATATTCACTTCTTGAGATAGATAAGATTTCTTGAGCGTAGTTATACTGCTCTCCGTCTCTCTTAGTTCTAACCTGAATACGGTTAACTCTAACTCCAGTACTGTAATCATTTACAAGCGTATCTCCTTCGTCTAGCAAACCTGCTAACTTGGATTTCCACATTTCTACTATCTGAGTTCTATACTCTTCATTTAATGTAGAGATTGCATTTTCTACTGTTACTAACTCTGCCTCTAAAGCGGCAATTGCTGAATTGATGATTTCTAACTTTTTCATAACCTTTATTTTTATATGTTTTTCTAATATACCTTAAGATACGAACTAGTACGCAGACTAGCAACTTTTTCCATGTTTATTTTCCGGATTTTTTAAGCCTAAATAAAGAAAAAATCCAATAACAAATGGTGCCATAATGGCCATTTCTACTAATAATTCTTGTAAAGCTGTCATAATATCTATCTTTTGATTATACCTTAAGATACGGACACATACGCAGACTAGCAACTATTTCACATAAAAAGTCACGGAAAACACAAAGATTTTTGATTGAGAATCAATGAGTTATAAGATATTGAGAATCAATGAGTTATGAAGCTTTTCTATTGCTCTCCTTTTAACCGTTCTTCGTGATGATCAGAAGGTAATTTATTGGCTTGAACTGGTCTTCCGGAAAGCATTCTAACTATATCCTCCATTAAGTAAGGTGTCATATTATTTCCATCCATTCCAACATCCATAGATCGACCTCCCATTAGCTTCTTATTAAAAGGTAAATGAACGTGACCAAACAAGTGGAACCTTCCTTTATTCATATCATGCCAGCTACATAAAGGATAGTGGTCTATTACGAATTCATGAAGCTTCTCTCCCTTGTAGTTATAAACAGTCAAGACTTCATACTGGAATGTTTTAGTGAAGATCTCTTGGATTCCTTCTCTATTATTCTCAATATGATGATCATGGTTACCATAAGCTAGGTAGATATTCTTACATACAATTCTATCTCTAAACTCTTTGATTGAATCAAAGCCGCCAAAAGACCAATCACCTAAGTGAATTAGTATATCGTCTTGACCTACTACATCGTTAATATTATTTACGATTGTAGCATTCATCTTCTCTAAGTCCGGAAAGTCTCTAGTCTGATCGATTGGTATTTGATCGTCTGCAGTTCTCCAGCCTGTAACTCCTCTACAGATGTTCTTATGATTGTAATGCGTATCAGAAGTAAAGAATAGCTTCTGATCTTTCTCTAATGTAATCTTCATAACCCTTATTTTAATTACTTATTTCTACTCCTAAAAGCTGCTCCTAATATTGAAATCAATAATGAGATTCCAAATGCCTGAGTCCAGGTAACCGGGTAGAATAGGTTTACTGCCCAATGTATAAGGAATAACTCTAATAAAAATATAGCTCCTACTAATGTAATGATAACAAGTATTGCGAGTAACTTCTCCATATTAGTTTACTTTTGATCTTTTGTAACTGCTGCGAATAAAAATAAGAAGCCCATCATCCCAGCTACTGAGAAGCAAACTGCTTCATTTAGTGGTTGGATTTCTAACCCAGTATTACCGGTAACTAGTAACCCTGCTACAATAAAAGATACTACTGAGGAAATTGAGTAAATAGTTTTCTGTTTCATATTTTAATTTTAAAGTTTTAATTAAGCTACATTCATTTCAAAGTCTGCTTGCTTTTTATTAAAAAAATGCTGTAAGATCTCTTTTTTCTCTAAAGCAATAGTAGGATCTGTACCTAGTCCTACTTCAAATCTAGTATAGATTTCTATCATTTTCTCACAAGCTTCGAATTGAAGAATATTATTTACTGAGTTGATAGTATTAAATACTTTCATAAATGCAGCTGTTTTCTTATCTCTGTTCATAACCTTTATTTTTTAACTGTTAATGTTACTTTTTCTCCAAGCTTAATTGTCTCTACTTTACCTTCTAATCCAAAGTGAGCCATATCTGTTCCGACAGCAATATAAGGACCTCCGGATGGATCAAACATATTAATTGTATCCATATCAGATGTTACTAATGGACCAAATAATTTCATAATCCAATTGGTACCGTCTCTCCATTCATGAACTACTTCTTTAAACTTCTCTAAAGACATTGGTTGACCATCTGGTACTTCGTACACTACATCACAATAAGCTTTATAAGCTTCTGTATAGATGTTTGGAAAGCCGTAACGGCAGTACTGAGGTTCATACCCGGACATTAAAATAGTATCTCCTTCTTGTTCGAAGATGATATTATCGCGGTAGCGATTGATGTAATTTTTTGTTATCATAACCCTTATCGTTTTAATTATACCTTAAGATACGAAAAATAATCTTAGGAGGCAACTATATTTTTCCGGAACTAATCTTCATCTACAAAAAGGTAGTAAAGGAATACAGCAACTATTATAGGCCAAAGTATTACATTTCTAAATCTATCTGAAAAGGTCCAAGGCGGTCCTATTTGTCTAGCAGTCGTAAACCACTCTAACCAAGCTCCCCATACCATTCCTAGACATAAGTAATAAGCTCCTAAGTATTGTTCCATTTTATTTTTAGTTTAAGCTGGCCATTTTCCTTTTGGGCAGTTGTTTTGTGCTGGAGTTGCTGCAGTAAATACCTTACCTTTTAATGGACATCCGCATGCAGTACATACTTCTATACCAACGGCATTCTCTCCTCTAAATTCGCAAGTATCGCAAATCTTATATCTAATCTCTGCTAATCTTTTTCGAATAGGGGAAGGATTTATTGCTGTTGACCAGGCTTCTACTATCTCAAAGATCTTATTCATATTAGTTAAAGATTACAATTTGTTCTTCTGTTGATGGGTTTTGTAAACGTTTCTTAATTGAGCGTCCTCTTGGTGCTGATCTTAATCTCTCATACGTAATATCTTCTAATACAATATGATGACCATATTCTACTAGATCTGCGATCTTAGGAGAAATTCTGGTTGATGCTACATAATAACTTTTTGTCATAACATTTATTGGTTTGGTTTATATATTCTGTTCTGCGTATAGTTTCTGATACTTCTTAGCCATTTGTTTATAATTCATTCTAAACGTATCTGGCATAGCATCATAAATTGCTTGATTCCTATATGGAGAGTTACCTGGTTTACTCCATTTTCTAGAATAATACATCCAGTTATAAAACTGAACATATGCATTTGCTCTCTTAATATAATCTTTAATATCGATAGGTAGCTTCCATTGCTTTATTAGCTTTACTGAGCGTTTCTCATTGTCTAATTCAAGGTCTCTACTTCTATCTATATGCTGCTTTATATTCTTCTTTCTCTTACCGGCTAACCAATCTTCTAGATGGCCAATGCCTTCACATCCTTCTGTCCATTCCTTACATCCTTCTACCCATTGAGTCAAGTGTCCGTATTCGTGGACTAATAACCCTAACCAGGCATCTTCGTTCTTAGTCGCTACAACTAACTTACGTTCTTCTGAGTCAAAGTATCCGCCGCATTTAATATTTCCTGTTAGTAGGAGAAACTTAACCGGCCTTAGTTGTAGTTTTACTTTATGCTTTTTACACTCTGCTTTAACATGTTGGATGAATGCTTGAACGTTTGGATTATTTAACATAAACTAAGATTATATCTATAAATATAAGGAATCTTAGCTTCTCTACAAACTATTTGATGTAGATGTATTCCACTCGCTTTAACTTTCTATCCATTTCTTCTTCTTCTTTCCATTCCTTAATCACTTCTAAAGCTCTAGCACGAGTACTGAATACAAAGTCACTATAAACCCATTCACGTAATACTTTTCCGTTGAATACTTTCCTCATTGGAATATAAATCCTATGTCCGGAAGGGGTGTATTTTACTGCGATTTTATACTTATCGTGCCCTACTACAATTTCTTCAACTCTATCTTTGAAGCTTGGAGTTTGAGCTACAACATTGCTTACGAAAAAAAAACTTAAAATTACTAATAACTTTTTCATATTGATTTATTTAGGTGTGTTACTCTCTTCTAAAGACCCTACAAGCTGATAAGCTTCTGCTAACTTCTCTACAGCACTATCTACTAAGATAGCTACTTCTTTATTTTGTAAAGTTAGCGGATGGTAGAATATATGGTCATTAATTGTACAAAGTACTACGTGTAACCGATCCATCAACTCCAGGTAATGTCCTGGGTTGATTGGTTCTAGCTTAAGCATACTCTCTATATCTGGATTGAAATATGCTTCTGTGTCCGGTTCTGGGTTAAGGTTAGATTCTTCTAGTTCCATCTTATTGTATATTTTTAAACATTTGAGGAGTAGTACCATATACCGGTAATTTACCGTCCCATTTATTAATATATTCTAACTGTAACAATAACGGAGTTAATGTTTGCTGTTTCATTCTATTAGACTCAGCTTCTGCTTTAGCAGATGTTAACATTGCTTGAGCATTACCTTCAGCAGTTGCTACTTTAATCTTAGCTTGTGCTTCAGCTGTCTTAACTTCATTCTCAGCTCGTAATGCTGCCTGTACAGCGTTATTCTTAGCTTCAATTGACTTCTTAAACGTCTCAGGATAAATCAAATTAGAGGTAAATTGATTGATAACAAATCCTTCTTTAAGTAACTGACCATCTAACAATCTACGAACTTCAATCTCAAATACTGCTCGGTTACTAATCAATTCATCAGCTGTGTACTTATTGGTTGCTAACCTAAATGCATCATATACTGCTGTCTTTAAGAAACCTTCCTCAATATCTTCTAAAGGTCTGCGGTATTTACTAAAGATAGCTGGTACTTTCTCTCGTTGAACTGAGTAGTTCATAATAGGGGATACTGAAAACTCTGATCCGTCTTTACTATTTACTACGAATGAATTCTCTCCTTTGTATTCTTTATGTTGAATAAATGTTGGGAACTCATAAACTGTAGTTGTAAATGGATTAAAAAATACCATACCCGTAACTGCTACTACATCATCTACTCCTTTATTATCTCCGTACTGGTTAACTTTAACTCCAACGTGACCTGCATCAATGCGCTCACATGATTGGAATAATACTATTAGTAGGATAACTCCCACAACACTGCTGATAACTGCTTTCATAACTTTTTTAACTTTTAATTGTTGTTGTAATTTGAACTCTTCTTGTTCTTTTTGTCTTTGTGCTTGGTAATCTGAATCGTAAAACGCCATAACTTATTTGTTTAGTTTTGATTTAATATATGTAAATAAAAATAACCCTAGAGCTACAACTAAGAAACTTCCTGAGTAGTTTAGGAGAGTATCTTTAGCTGTCAATGCAGGGAAGATTAATTCATTTAATGTGAGTACTGTTAACACAGCTACTAAGATCGGCTCTACCGATTTAAAGATGTTTTTCATTTTAAAACCTTTTTGCTAATTTAATAATAAGCTCTTCCTCTTCTCGAGTGAGCATGTGATACTTGTCTGATAGCTTTTCAATAGCTTCTACATAAAAGGACTCTCCTACGCTCATTCCTCTTTCTCTAAGCTGAGAGAATTTACGTTCCGGAGTAATACGTCCGTCTTCAATCAAGTAATCAACTACTTGTTCAATTTCGCTACTATCGCAGCTACTTAAAAATTCATCAACGTCGATGTCGATATCGTCTGGTGTAAAGTATGGCATAATTTATCGCATTAATTCATCTAATGATATTCCGTTCTCGTCTAGAATTTCATGTAGTTTTTCTCTAGTTCGTTCTATTGCTGTATAAGCTTCATCTGATAGCTCTCCTTCTCTAGTTCCATACTTCAATTCAGATCTAAGATGTTGATCCATCTCCCAGAGAGCTAATGTTAAAGATAAAGACTTTATAGCTCTCAAATGAGCATCTCTATCATCTACTTCGTCCAAGTTATATTCTAAGATTGCTTTAGGCATATATGTAAAGTTTATAAGTACTATTCTCTGTGTTAAATATTATAGCTCCATCCTCTTCTGTATGAGATAGCATTCGAGTTGTTAACCAAGTATAAGTTCCGTAATGAGGATCTATTACTAAACTAGTTCCTATTTTAGGTTCTTTATGCTCTTGTTTAAAAGTTCCATTCTCATTCCACTCTAACCAAAGTGCTTTTTGTCCTGTTACTGTTAAGTTATCTCTAGACCTAACTAACTTATATTTGTAAGTACGATTACCCCCATGCTCTTCACAATACAACTCATCTATCATACCTTCTGATATAATCTTATTACATTTATGGCATAGAGTAGCTCCTCTTCCTCCGTTAAACTTATGAATGGGTTTAATCTTTTTCAATGTATAACCTTTTTTTGTTTTCTATTTCGTCTGATCTTCTGAATCGTTCTTTGAAGCCTATAATTCTATGAAAGTCTCTATAAGCTTCTGGATGATATTTTTCTAAGTATTCTACTCCAAATTCATATTCAAATAAAACATCTTCGTACCTTCTTTCTTTGCTATCGAAACCTTCTGCTTGTTGCTCTAATTCTATCTGTAAAGAATCGATTACATTCTGTAATGAATCACATTTACCGGTAGTGGTTTTTATAGGCTCTATTATAGTATTATTAGTACAAGTATAAAGAGCGAATATTACTATTGTAGTAAATGCTATAATGTTGAGGTAATTACTCAGTTTCATGATTCATATAGTTACTAGCCTGAAGAGCTGCTTTTGGATTTTCTTTTTCTAAATACTCCAATGTTAACTCATACCTCCCTAATTGTGTTTGTAGTATAAAATTCTCACTCTGTAAGCTATCTACTTGAGCTTGTAATTGCTCAACTTTTTGCTTTTGATTTACGGCCATATTTCTGGTTGTGATTGCCCAGAATAAAAGAATGGCTACTCCGATAATTAGTAATACAGTATTCCTTTTCATATTTATTTTTTAAAAATGTCTTTTAATTTCTTTCCAGGCTTTGTTTCTCTTCCTTGTTGATCTAAGGTTGGTGCAGTATAAAATTCAACTGCAATCCATATAAAAGAAACTAATGCGCCTATTGCCATTGCTATCATATTTTAACTTTTAATAAAGATACGAAATTATATAATATAAACCTACTACTTTATTTCCCTAAAGGACGTGGTCTTTATCGTCCTCATCAAAAGGTCCAAATAAATCATCTCCTTTGTAATCAGGATGATTCTTTTGCATATAGTCAATACCTTCTACCCATCTCCAAGATATAAAGCCGACTGCTACTACCATACTAATTATTACAATTGCCATATTATTGTTATTATTTTAATCTTCCAAATCCTCTAACTGATACTTTGTAACGAGGTTCATTTAAACTACTTACTTTTACTCCTTCGTATCGATTTGCTGCATGAATAAACATAGTGTTGCCTATATATGCTCCACAATGCCATCCGCTAGGCGATATTCTACTTCTAAAAAATATTAAATCCCCAACCTGTAAGCTATCTCGTTTAACTCTTTCTGTCTGGTTATACTGTTTGTATGCAACATTTGCTAACTCTTTACTGTAAACATCTCTATATAGACGTTTTGTAAACTGAGAGCAGTCTATTCCCTTTTCAGTTGACCCTCCTAGTTTATACGGCTTACCAATCCAGTGTAACATAAACTTATTTAAGGTAGTGTCGGCTGTCATTACATCCTCAATACCTCCTGTTGCTCTACTTGTTTGCGCTATAGATACTTTACCTAGTAAAAGAAATATAACTATATATACTAACTGTTTCATATTTTAAATTTAATCCCACCAGCCTCTCATATCACTATTTAATATAGTCCAAAGCTCTTTCCATTCTTCTTTTTCTATTTGTCTAGCTCTAACAAACACTTTTCTATTATGTTTTGCCTGAGCTGGGGTATCGTTTATACCTTCTAAGAACCCTCCTAAATTTTGTAAGCTCCCTAACTCTTCTTCTGCTCTATCAATGTAATTATCTTCTCTATTATTCTTAAGCAATTCCAATACCCTACGCATTGCTTTAGTCTTAGTATCTCTACTTTCATCAACTTCTATACCCTTAGTTCGAATACCTTCTTCTACTACCGTTAGTGAGCGTTCAAATAAGTTTAAAGTAAACCTATAATCCCACCATCTATGTTCCCATAACTCTTTACGGAAGGTCCAGATATTCTTTAGGAAGTTTTTTATATCCCATCTAATAAACTTGTAAGTCTTATACCACCAGGTATTATGTCTCTTTAAAGTTTTTAGACTATCGAAAAAACTATCTGCAAATTTTACTTCCATACTTTATGATTTTATTACTGTATATAACAGAGTTAATACTAAACCTATTATTGCCCAGAAGGTAGCATCTTCTGCAAACTTAATTTGATCGGGTCTTCTTCCTTGATTTTCCATACACTTAAGATACGAAAAAATAGGATAGGAAACAACTAAATTAAGGTCTTTTTTATTCCTGTACTATCTCTTCTATACTTATTCCGACTATCTAACATAAAGCGAAAAGATTTATTAGTTATACCTATATACTCATCTAATCTATCTTTATCTGTTCCGGAAAGGTAGAGGTTCTCATAAGTTACTTTAAAGGCATCTATACTTTTTAATTCATCTACTCTACTCCCTATTTTTGTATAAGCTTTATTGTAATCTTCTTCAGAGATACTATCAGGATTGTAAACATAGGGTAAATGCCAATCTACAGATTTAGCTGCATGAGCATAACTCTCAGCTTGTTCTTTAATATTCTCTCTATATAGTATAACTACTTTGTCGAATTTTGATTTTATATCTTCGTACCAATAATCACCTTGCCCGATTATCATTTTAACTACTACATTATCCTTCTTCCAGATATCAGACTCAGTTATATCTGTATCCCAAAATCTATATTCGTTGTACGGTTCTATAATCTCTCTATAGTGTAGGGAATTGGCAATGTAATGTGTTAGATTATTTGAACCTGTTCTAGGTAGTGCATATATTAATATTCGCATACTGACTTGCCGTATTTTGTGTAAACTTTTTCTGTGAAACCCGGCTTGTAGTACTCACCTTTAGGTCTTCCTAGTTTAAATTCTACTACATGGTAACTAACCGTAATTTCGTCGCCTTTATCAATAGGTCTATTGGCGTATAGATTGTATCCAGTCTCGGTTTGTACTAACGTAGCGTTAGGACGTTCACTGTGGTTACAAAATCTACCTAGAGGATCAGACTCCCATAAAGTGTCTGTAAGCTTCCTTCCTACTTTGTTAGGTTTATTTTCTACATAAACTCCTATTAAGTCTTCTGTATTTAGGTATTCATTTGAAAAAACTCCTGTTCCTCTTCCTTGTATTACAATAAGAGTAAATCTACTAATCTCCATGCTGTACTTGTATATTATCTATAGAGTTATTAATAACTTCTTTTAAATGGCTTCTTAAATTATCTCTAAATAGTTTTAATTTATTATCTAAATCTAAGAGCTTATTTTCTTTTTCAATATGATCCATATTCAACGTTCCATTACCTGCTCCTACTATATACCAGCTGTAGATATCAAATACCTCTCCTCCTGTTAATTCATGTAAGTCTAGATTCTTAGGAGTTCTTCTTTCCCATAGCTTTAATAACTTATCTAATCCAGGTGGGACATTCACCTTATCTTTATAATTCTTCCAAAACGGAGTATCTTCTCTAGTAGTATAAAAGTGGTAGTACAGGAAGCACATTACTTCGTGATTTAATCCTGCAATAGCTTTATTAAATTGATCTAAATCTTCTTGATTATTCTCAGACATTAAAGATGGGTCTAGGTTAACTAGCTGCATTAACGCCATCATTAGAGAAGTAGCCTCTAAAGGTTCAACAAAGCCTGAGCTTAGCCCAATCGCCATACAATTTTTAACCCAAACGTCTTTATACCTTCCTGCATTAAATTGGAATACTTTACCTAATCTTTCAATAGGGTGTCCTAACACTTCCTCAATCTCATCATAAGCTTGTTCTGGAGTTATATAATTACTGTCAAACGAATAGCCCATTCCCCATCTATGTTTAACCGGTATCTGCCACATCCATCCGTACTTCATAGCAATGCAGTTAGTTTCTGGCCGTAAGCACTTTTCCTTATGTGGTACAAAAAGAGGAACAGCTGAATCTGTTGTAAGGTATTTCTTATATGAAATCCATTCTGTCTTATAGAAGTTGCCTACAATTAATCTATTGAATCCGCTGCAGTCAAATATAAAATCTAGATCTAAAACCTGTCCATTTTTAAGCTCTATTGAAGTAATTGTTCCATCTTCTTTAGAATTTATCTGCTTAAGCTTTGAATCAACTCTTTTAATACCTCTTCCTTCTCCTATCTTTGCTAGATAGACAGCTGCTTTACGGGCGTTAAAGTGAAAAGAATATCCTGAAGAGCTTTGTGCTTTGTTTTCTAGGTTGTAGAAAGGGCTCTTCATATTATTGACTAATGCATTAACAGGTATAACTTCTTCTAAGTTCTCTTTATTAGCTAATGCGTTAACTATGTAATAAGCAGAGTTTGTATTAGGTATCTTACTTGCATGATTAAACCCTAGAGAGTGAATTGCTTTAAAGTCTAAGGTGTTACCCGGAGGTGCTAAGAATGGATGTAAGTAGCTTGTACCATCTCCTCTCCAGTTAGTGAATCTAATACCTGTCTTAAAGGTAGCATGAGCTTCTCTTTTGAACTCTCCTAAGGGTATCTGTAACGTTTGTAAGAAGAGAGGTAACATCGGTACTGAACCTTCCCCGGCTCCTAATATTCCAATTTCAGAACTCTCTACTAATGTAACTTCCGCTTTATCGAAAAGGTGTTTTACATAAAGAGCTGTCAACCAGCCTGCTGTTCCACCACCTAGTACAACTATATTTTTCATATTAATGTCTCTTGTTCTTTAAGATACGAACTTTCTTTCAAGAATGCAACTAAAGTGTACCTGTTCCCTTCTGTCACTTGTAATACTCTATGTCTTACTTTAGGTCCAAATACCAAAGCAGTGTTTGTTTCCGGTAGTATTGTAACTATTTCTGTATCTATGTACTCAAATTCACCTCCTGAGAAGTCTTCATTTAAAAAGCAAACTATATTTTCTGCATACTTTATATTATGTCTGTGGAAGTTTTCTGTCATCCTTATAGACTTATCTATCTTCTGTACTCTTAATTTATCAATTTCTCCTACTAAGTTGTATTTTCTAAATAATAATTCTATTTCCGTAAAAAGTTCTCCTGTGATATTACATCCTCTAAAGTTGTATATATCATCTTCAACCTTTCTATAGTTACAGTCTTTTGCATAATCTAAAAGACGGTAATGTAGATCTTTAGGTAAAAAATCCTTAACAGCTTTCATTATAATAGTGTGCTTGTAATCTTGTAGGGAGGTTCTATATACTTAAAATAGAAGTTACGTAAATCATCGTTGATTGCTACATTTGTAGTAGTAGTCTTAGTGTGATTTGTTATAATAAACTCAAATGGCTTTCCTGTGACTTCTCTTATATACTGCTCAACTCCTAATGTATCTCTCATCTTAATGTATTTTATACTAGGGTCATTTTCATGCCATCTTGATGGTCCTGTCATTACCGAAGTAAAAATCATATAAGTGTTTTTTGTATACGGTAATCCTCCCTTAATTAATTCTTTAAAGAAGTTAGAACACTTATCAATATCTTGTAAGTTAGAACTATAGCCTATTTCGGACTGCCAAGCATTTATAAAATCCTTACTTGTTACTTGAGCTAATCTTTTTGAGACTTCCGGATGTTCTTCTGATATAAACTTAATTACATACTTCCATGCAGAAAGAAACCTCTCTAAAGGGTCTCTATCTAGAGCAATAATCGGGTAATCGTTACCAAAATACTCTCTAAGTTTAGAAACTCTTTCATGAGAATGACGACGAGGTTCTAAGCCCTTATCGGCTTGTCTTTGAGCTAGAATATTATCGTTAGGGTATTGAATAGAAAGTCCTGCCAAGCGGCAGGAACGTTCGAAAGCTACTGTACCTGTTCTAGGTATTTTTAAAAATAAAAACTTATTATCAACCAGCATATAACACTTTTTTAGTTTAAGATAAGTGTTTATCTCTAATTAAATTAATTACAGATTCTATTACAGCTTTTACTTTTTCATCTGTTGCAGGTGTAGTTGGGGTTACTACAACGTCTATTATTTTTTCCATATTATTGTTTTTTTAGTCCTGCTGCGTTATGTACTAGTATACCTTCTGCAATATAATTTTGAGTATCTTCTACTGTTATATTATATACGAGTCCTTTAAAGTCTTCAAATTCTAGAGTCTCTACTAGTACCCAGTCTCCTAACAGGTTAATATAATATTCCCCTGTTGTTAATTTTTCTACGATTAAATCTCCGTGAAAATCTTTATCTACTTCTGGATCAGCAGAAGCCCATCTGATATTACCTTCAAAATCTTTTATTGCAAATGGATGTCCCATTGTTGCTTTTGTTCTGATTCCGTTAATAATTACTAACCTATCGTCATACTCTACTTTCCATAAACCTGTTACTTTTTTAGTAACAATATCATTCCTCTGTAAATCAAAAGATTGAACTACATCTCCAAGTTGTATATCTTTAATCTCTTTCTGACCATCTTCTGTAGTTACCATTGCTTCACCTATAAAGCAAGCTGATTGACAAGTCCAACAAGAGTTATAACAGCTATACCAGCCGCAATTATATCCATTACACCAGCATGGGTTGTGTTGTACCAATGCTATATTAGTTGCTTCATCTAATATTGATAGGAAAATATCCTGTTCCTCTACATCAAGTTCGTATATAGTTTTTGTATCGTATACAGCTTCCAAAGATGTGATTTCTTTTTTTACTAACTCATCAGTAGCAACGTCTAATAGAATTACCTTATCTCCTAAATCTACTTGTCCAAGAGACTTAAACTTTGTTAATAAGCTTCCGCTTACTTCTGTATAAAAAGTAGATTTAGTTGAATCATCCCAGTTAGTACCGTCCTCTAATGTAACATTTATGTAGACTGTTTCTAAGCTTGAACTTTGGAAACCCACTACTGTAGCTGAATTTACCTGTAGGGTGTTTTCCATTTCAGCAAAAGAAGAAGAGAATCCGTATACATCAACATATGAACCTGTTGGGAAGTTGCTAAATTGAGCAGACTTTACTACGGTTCCTTGTTCTATGTCTTGAATAGTTATATACTCTCCTGTTGGTAACACAATCTTTGTATCTTCGTCTACATGGTATGTAGTTTTCTGTATATCTGTGGTTAGTTTAGATACCCACTTGATTCTAGACTTATTTGTCAAGGCTGTTGAACCTGCTTGTAATTCATCTGGCCATATATCTAACCTGTAAGGGGATGATTGATGATACGAGCCTAAATGTAATGTGTCTAAAGTAGACCCGTATACTAAGTCAAGACTTCTAATAATAGAGTAACGTCCTTGTACGGTGTTATTTTCAGAGTTAATAAACTCTTGAATAAAGTACGGGTGTGATGTGTTTTCTTGAAGCAAATCAAACTCAGCTTGGTTAGCTATAGTATGTACTTGAGGGTATACATTTCCATTGTATGCCGGAAAGGCTGATTTTACAACTACGTTAGGTGCTTTAGTAGCATCAAATCCTGCTGGAATAGCATAAGATTGACTTTGTATAAGTTCTTGTAAATTTAGCTTATCTGCGCAGTATGTATCATCTATTAAAGCTGTGCTGTCAAATGCCTGTCTAAGTATAAACTTAGTAGGTGTATCTTCTATGTAGGGTACTGTTGTTGCATAACCATTTACCTGATAGGGAGTATAGGCTATTCCTAAAGTCTCACATAAGTTCTGTAGTTCTGAACCTAGAGAGATATTAACTCGGAACTTAGGATCTGTTACAACCTGTTCATCATTAAATATAAAAACCAACTCCGCGATAGAGTTTGCTTCTAGTATAGTTTGTAATCCAGAGAAGTCCAAATGCGGTAACATACTTTGGAAGATACCGGCACTTGTGTTTAGTTCTACTAACCTTGCGTTTCCGTCATCATCAAGTAAGAAGTCACTTCCTATTAAAACAGCTTTCATATTATGAGTTTAAATTAATTCGTTTATATATAAATATCTAAGTAGAAAACTTCCACTAAGTTAAATAAGGGTTTTAGAGTTTTTAATTGGGCTCTTTCTAAAGTAGCTTATTAATAAGTATTGAGTACCGCTAAGAACGTTCGTAAGTTCTATATCTATTCCGGAATCAAAATATACTGCTCGATTTGCTTGTGCTTTTACTTCTTCTCCTCCGTACATCAAATCACCGCCAGTATAGTTTTCGTTAATAAAGTATATAAGTACAGCATAACTTGTATCTTTAAATTGATTATACACAGTTTTCATCCCTTCTGTTCTCTTACTAAAGTACATCTTATCACATTGGTAAGGTATTCCGGTACCTAGAAAAATGTTTTCAAAATCGATAGCAGTTTCGTAAGAGGGGTATATAAATCTATAGTAATTCCCACTTGAAGTTTCAACTGAGTATTTACCCTCCATGTTTGAAAGGTTATCGTAAAAATCAAATGGTAGTATTTTATCGTAAATTATCATCTAATCTCTGTTACATTAAAACCAATGTTAGAGCAGATTGCAATCCGAGTTCCTTCTGAGTTTGGGGATAGGTTAGGTTTATGTTCTACATCTCCTTTAAAGAATATAAAATCCCCTTCTTCTGGTTTGATAGCATAAACTTTACCATCTATATCTTTTAACAACAAGCTACCTTCGTTACCTTGTAGGTCGTTTGGTACTTGCAAGTAAAAACAGTAAGTCCAGTCAGTTAAGATAGGAGCATTTACTCTAGTGTCTGGGAAGTTTATAGCAGAAGTATGGACGTGAAATCCGTTATCAGGATCTTTAGAGTTCTTATCTTGAATATAACTCCAGGTCTTTCCTGTCCAAGCTCTATTATGTAATGTATTTATCTCTGATAACCTCATTGCAATACGTACTCCATAATCTACTATAGAATCTATCTCAGCACTCCTTACTTTTATTTCGGTTGTATTAAAATCTGTTGTACCTAGTAGCCATTTATTCTGTCGTACTCTGTAAGCAATCTCATCCTGTCTGTACTCCCAGTCGTACTTAGCTTTATAGAAGGAAAGTGTATCTGAGATCTTAAACTGCTGTACTATCATTATATTAATGTTTTAGATTGCTTCTGTTTAAATTCAATAAAGACTGTAAAGGTTAATCTTCCATTCTCTATAGAATTACCAAAAGGTTCTTGAACTGCATGATTTGTATTAGCAGGATAACATACAAATGTGTTGTATGTATTATTCGTTTCAGCTACTTGAATATAATTCTCATCGTAGAAAGCTGTTCCGGAATTAGGAGTAGGGTTAGGAGCGAGATAAATAACACCTGCATAATCTTTTTTACGGTCTTTATGTATACGGTTCTTATTATACCCTTTTTCTTTTGTAGTATCTTCTAACGTATAGTGAAAGTAGCAATCATAAGCTGCAGTTACAAACTTATCATCTCGTTTAGATAACTCTGTCTTAACCAGATCAGTTATCTTTAAAGTTAGTTCATTACGCTCTAAACATCTATGACCTTTCCATCCTTGCTCTTCAAAAGAAGGAGTGTAGTTTAAAGCTAAAGCTTCAGCTCTAACTATATCTACATCCTCTAAGAAGTTATCTATTTGAATTAAGCCTGGTATCATATAATTGTTTTGTCTTTTTTAATTATAGAGCTTTCGCTTAAGTATTTATCTTCTACTGGAAGCCATTTATGTAACGGGCATCCATCGTATAGACGGCTAAAGATTTTACCTTCTAATAAGCAGCTACACTCCCCGCAGTACTCAGACCATTTGTAGTTATTAAATAGAGTTTCTTTCTTAGGACACTGCTCACAGATCTCGTATCGCTCTTGTGCTAACTTCTTTTGATTATCTTTTGGACTAGCTTTAATAATCCATGCAGCGATAATCTCTTTCATATCCATACCTAAGCCATTAAATGTCTCATTATAATCGTCAACGATATACAGATCCAAATTGTATTAAAGAGTATTAAAGTTGGTAGGCTCTTTCTCATACTAGCCCATATTAATAAACTAGAAGTAGCTAGCGTAAGAAAATGTAACCACCATATCTCTACCCCATATACTAAACCCGGTATTATTATAAGAGCTTTAGCTAACCATGCTGCAGCTTCGATTGTATTATAATCCGTCCAGTAACTTTTCTCAAGGTACATCGAGTACCTGTTTAGTATATTCTCCCATCCTACTACAGAGTAGAGAGCTACAATTGCTAATAAAAATACTATTAAGTATATCATATTTTATCTTTTTTTAATCCGTACTTAATCCATCTGTACCAAATACGTTCGTGAATGTAATATTGAATCGGCTTCCAAAGTAACTCTGCTACTCCAAATGCAGCTCCAAATTTAACTGAACCGGTTACTGCCCACATCGTAGCGAATCCGATAGCAGTACTTATTACTCTATAGCTAATGGTCTTAGCAATGTGTCTTTTTTTCTCTACTATCACAACTTACCCTCCTCTTTCATCTTACTACGGACAGCAGTAGCAGAGATCTCTCTAACTTCTTCTGGTGGTACATGCTCAATAACATCGTAACCAACTCCTCTTCCAATATTAACAGATTCAATATCTGGAATGATAATAATCTTGAGACGTCCTTCTTGTATTAAATCTAACAACTCCTGTGTTAAGTTCTGTAATACCTCTTGAGGTGTCCAAGGGTTTCTTTCGTCAGGTTCTACATCTCTAATTGCTAGTAAAACCTTCTTACCTTCGTTTAATCTCTGATCGATCAACCAGCGATGCCCAGCATGCCAAGGTTGCCATCTACCGATAAACATTGAATACTTTACCTCATTCGAGGAAGATTGAAATGCCGCGGTAGCTAAATATTTCTGACTCATACTTTAATATACGATTTTATTTCATAGAATCCAACTTTTCTCTAATCTTCTGATAAGATTCGAAAGGGCTGTCATTTGTAGTATCCACATCTATAAAATTCTCTGTAGGCGGTTCGTAATTACTCACATGAAATTGTGTACGTCCTCTATCTTCAAAGGCATGTACATAAAGTTCTACTATACCGTTTCCTAGCTTCTCTTTAAAGCTTTCTCTCTGATCCTTATAAGGTGATACAAGTGATACAAAAACGTTATAGTCTTTGTGATGCAGGAAATGAGCCATATTCTGAGCAAGCTCTATATTCTTTCTCCTTCCGGCTTCTGAATAGTCTTTGTTATCAAAAATCTCTCTAATATCATCACCATCTATCTTGATAGCTTTAGTATGGTAATGAGTGGCTAGCCAATCAGCTAGGGTCGTCTTTCCAGCTCCAGGCTGTCCGGTAAACCAGTAAATCATAAACTTAACGCTTTTAGATTTTCATTAATACGCAATCGCCAGTCTCTCATAATACGTTCTTTGTATTCTGGGTTCTGGTGAAGGTGTGTTTTCTCAAACCAGACGTGATGGTATTTCACCTCCGGTAATTGCTTCTCTATATTATCAAAATGAGTCCATCTAGGAGTATTACCTACAACCTTACTGCCTAAATTATCTGCAAACTGTATGTAGATTTTATTAATAGCATGACCTACATCTGCATTCTTATCTCGTAAGATATATCCTAAGATGTTCTGGTCTGTCATTAACCATAACTCATCCGGTACATAATGGTAATCCTTAGTAACAATCTGCAAGTGCAACTCTTTATACCTCTTTTGAATAGCTCTTACCAATTCATTATCTTTCATAAATAGAAAAGAAGTGTTAGGTATAAGCATCGTCTCTGAGAATTCTGGAATGTCTAATCTGAATTCATCTCTAACTCTTCCTTCGGCAACATACAACCAGGCTCTAAGTAACTCCCAATGAGCATGAGTAACATCCTTTTCAAATACCCAATCTGGTATCTTATCTAAGATAAAGAAGTCAGTATCTAGGAATAAAAATGGAGGTTCCTCGTTACATATACTTAAGATCTTACCGCTTGTCCAGAACTTAGCCGGATCAATACTACTGTCTGCATTTACCGAATTGAGAAAGTCTACATCTACTTCATCAAAGTATTGTAGCATATTCTCTTTACGGTAATATTCGTAACCAGCTGTATCTGTATACATCTTTATACGAGCACCTGTATGTAGTTTAGCTGATGTAAAGCTATAGATCTGCATAAGCTTTTCATAGTCTTCTAGCTTATACTCTTGGGAAGCTTCACTACCGTCTTTTAAGTAGCTCTTTATACCGGTAAAGTTGTTCTTATTAAAGTAAGGCTTTGTCCAGGTAACGTAAATGATTTTTAAATTATTCATGTATAAAATAGATATCTTTTTTTAATCTCTCTGTAGAGTATCGGTTAAGTATTACTTGTTTCTCTTTCATCTCTAGATCATCTTTACCTAGACATACTACTGGTTCAAATTTATCTAGATATTCATCTGTAGTTTCAATAAGCTTATTAAAATAGATTAATGCACAAACCTCTTCTACATTGGACGTAATTCCATTATCGATCTGAATCTGATGTAATGCATTGAAGAACTCTTTATCCCTACAGTAAATAAATCCTGCGTTAGGTAAAGTAAGTCCACCCCAGAACTTCCATTTGCCAAGCCTTAGCATATTATAGAAGAACATATTAAAGTAATGCATCGCTTCATTAACAAACGGAGAGATAGTCTTATACTCTTCTAAGATCTCTGGTGGGTAGAAGTACAGAGGCATCTGGATGGGTCCTTTCTCTCTCAGTCTTTCGTAGAACTTCCAATCTAATGGCTTCTGAATAAAGCAATCCCAATCTAGGAATAGAATCTCATCGAACATAGACATAGCCTGTTTAAGGGCTAAGATCTTATACAAGAAGTTTGTCTGGAAGTTATAACGACTCTCTCCCATATAGTGGTAGGGATAGCCTAACTCTTCCATCAGAAGTCTATTAGGCTCATCCCATACAATCACTAACTGGTTTTCTAGTTTATACCTTTTATCATATTCGCTAGCCTTTCGGCATTCGTCGTGATAGAATTTCAAACTATTACTAAAGAACTGATGGTCATCTCTTCCCCATATAGTTCTAATTATCTTCATTCTCTGGAGCTTTTACAATTACTTCTAAATTTAAGCTATCCATATCTACCTTAATACCTACAGGTTCATGACCTGCATCGATTAACGTCTGTAAAAATTCTTTTAGGTTATTCCTAATAAAGAAGCCGCCCCTTGCAGTGTAGTCGCCATCCTTCCAAAATAGTATCTCATTTTCCATATCTCTGTTGTTAATGTTGGGTCTGTAAATAAGGCGATGAAGCTTAAATGCTTTTCACCGCATAATCCTAATATATGTAAAATTTCGTGCATAAACAAAAGTTAAAAGAGAGCCGGAGATTAATCCGGCTCCTTTATATTTACTAACTAGTTAAGCAATGCTGTTGCTAGTTTGAACAACTCCTTATTTACTTTCAAGTCCTTCTCGAAAGATTTAATCTTACGAACCTTACGAACTTTAGCTCCACGAAGAGCTGCACTAAAGCCTCCTTGAGTTACCTTCTCTTGGATCACGTTAAACACTTTCCAAAGATCATCTCCTTGATCAGCAGTACGCTTAGGTGTTAACATATCACGAAGAGTTTCATCATCGTAACCCATAACCGTTCCTTCTGGAAGGTTAGTAGCACGAAGCGACATAGCATCTAATGCTAACTTCATCTTCTCTTCGTCAGTCAAGATGCGTTGCTTCATCTTGTTAAGAACCTCTACCTTATTAGGTAAGTCGTTAACTGCTTTAGATACTACTCCACGAAGCTCTTCAAAAGTATAACCTGCGTGACGAATACGGAAGTCAGCAAACTGTTCATCTGCTATAACCAATCCGTTAGAGCATACTAGTCGGAAGATACCAACTGCAAACTGGAATGAGTTAAAACCATCATGAGAGTTAGTCATGATAATGCGAGGGAAAGCATCGTCTCCATCAGCACCCTTGATCATAATATCAGGGTTTTGGAAAGAGATCATATGCTTAGAGAAGATCGAATTTGATCCGCTCTTACGAGCTTTTCTCTGAGAAGCTGTAACTGGAAACCAGTTCAACTTAGCCAAGTCGTCAATAATCGTCTCAGTATTGACGTGTAAATACTTTCCACTTACCTTAGGGTTAGTTGGAGCTGAAGCGAAAGCTAATGGACATACCTTGTTGATGTCTTCTTTCGTCATAAATGTGTCTAGCGATTTGTTAAATGATTGCATCATAACCTTTATTGTTTTAATTGTTTATTTGATTTCTTATTATACCTTAAGATACGAACTTAGTCACTAAAAAGCAACTAACTCACAATCTTTTTTTTCGTTTTTTTTCCGGAAGAGGTGGATTGTAAATCTCATGCCACTTAGTCCCGCCTATGATCATATTAAGACCTTTATTCTGAACTACCGTATTTGTATGTAGGTGGTAGACTGGTCCATAATACTCTTCTGTAATCATCGGGATATTTGTATTAGCTCGGGAAACATATTCCGGCTGAGTAATACGTCTCTTTCCATCGAATGATCTAAACTCAGAAGCTGTCGTTCTATACCAGGCATCTGAATCTGGATAGTAGCATTCTAACACCCCGGCTGTGTTGAATGGGTATTCAATCTTGACTGTAAGTCCTCTTTTCTCTGACATAACCTTATTTTAATTTGTAAGAATATAAAGTACCACAATCGTCATCGTCGATATCATCTTCAACAACGTTAAATCCAAATCCTAACATTTCCTGAAGCTTAGCATGGTTAACTCGTCTCCAGTACCCAAAGCGAAGATAAACATTATTACCTCCACCCATTACTTGACCGATTTCAAATTCTCCGAATTCTGCTGCGATCTCAGCTACTTTCTTACTGCTTAATTTATTCATCATAACCTTTATTTTAATATACCTTAAGATATGAAATAGTTCGCAGACTAGCAACTATTTCCGGAACTTTATTTTTACGCTTCTAAAGCGTCAATTTTGGCTTCTAAACGAGCCATAAGAGCTGTAGTGCTCTCTACCATAGAAGACCAACCTTTGGCCTTATATTGCTCCAAGCGAATGGAGGCTTGCTCTAGCTGTGCTAGTAGCATTTCGAATTTTAATTCATTTCTAGACATAACCTTTATATTTAAGTAACTTAATCTCTTAATGTACCTTAAATTACGAAAAAAAATGCAGAAAAGCCACTACTTTCTAATTTATTTTTCCGGAAAGTACAAAAAAAGACCTCCTAAAAGGAGGCCTCTTTCTAAATTCTACATTGCTTACTTAGCAGCGATCATTGATTGAGTCGTTGTTAACTTTGTTGTTAACTTGCTAATCTTTGTAGCATTGCTTTCTCTGCGATACAACAAGCGATAAGCTGCGTTAACGATACGATCGTTGAAACGAACTCCGTTTAATACATTAGTAATGTGAGAAGTACTGTAGTTGTTCTCTAATACGTCACTGATACGTGGAACGTCACCGTTACGGCGTTTGCTTGCGATCTTTGAGATCTTTTGTGTGTAGTTCATCTTATAACTGTTTAATTGTTTATATAATTTAATATACGATTATTGCTTCTTATTTGCAACTTTTTTCTTATTTACTTTTCCCGTTTTAATTCCTTCCTGAAGTTGCCATACATCTATACATTCATCAGTTCTTTCTTGTTTATGGAAAAAGGAGAGTACTGTCTCTAGAACATTATTCCATTCCTCTCTAGGTACGCTTACTTCGTAACTGTAATCAGCTTCACCTACCGTTATCTTAAAAACCTCAGCAGTTGAACTTCCTTCTTTGTAAGCTTTATTAACTGCTTTATACATCTCTTCGATTAAGACTTCATTATTTGGGCTGAATATTTCATCTAACTCATTATAATCCTTTACGTTTATTTCTAGCATGTTATCGGATAGCTTTTTCTATATTTGTTAATAGGTTTACTTCATTAATAAAAACCTTTCTATCAAATTCTTCAACTTGCTGATCAATAGCTGCTCTTACTATGTTTAATATCTCTGTTCCAAAGCCACTTGTATATACATGATTGTAAGCAAACTTTGTATTAGTAATACTAATTTCAAACTCAGTAACTTTCATATAATAGTGAATCTTCTCATTTGAGATATAATAAACCCCACTCATTGGATTGCAAACCAAATCAACGTCAGGGCTTGTCACCATCTTGTTAACAACTTCTAGAAGCTTAGCTTCTTTGTCATTGTACTTTGGTTTCCGTTTAAAGAAGCTTTCGATTTTTTGAAAAATGTTGATCATAACCTTTAGTTTTGTTTAATTGAATTTAGATTTAAGTTGTTCATTTTTAATTAAGTTCTGTATTTTTGCTACGTAAGCAACATCCTCTGCATAGAATTTAGATAGGAATTGATAGTATTCTCTTTCTGTCTTAACATTCTTCAAATAGCTAGAGTAGTATAAGGCGTAATCCATTAAGGATTCTGTCCAAGTCTCATACGAAGCATACCCATGTTCCGAGCCATTAGCTAGCGTTAATCTAGAGCTTGCTAACTTCATACCAAACATATTATTATTCTCTTTAAACAAGTAAGAACGGAAATTGTTTGATTCCAATTTTGCTTGTGCTAAGACTATATGAGGAAATCTAAAATTCAATCCTGCAATCTCGTCTACTAATCTTTCTTCTGAGAACTTATTCACTTCTTGTAGCACAATAAGTTTCTGTTCTTCTGGAATGCTTACTTCTTGTTTTGCAGTATATCCAAAGATACCTGTTATAATAGCTGTTACAAGTATAGGACGAATTAATAATTTGAACTTACTTGTTTTTTCAAAATTTAAAGAATTTTTATTGAACTTGTATAGCATAATTATTTTCTTTAGTTAATAAATGTACGAACTTTTCTTCTGAATTCCAACTAGAAAAGCTTAAAAAAGTCCGTCTTAATATTCTTCTCTCGTAACTTCTCATTACGTTCATGTAACTTGATTAGATCATCAGCCACTTTTCTTTCTAGAGGCTTGGGTCTCTTACCTTTTAATTTAGGTTTTCCTTTTTTTGAATTATCTTCCATGTACATAAATATTACTGTCGTGTTATATATTCGTGTCCAATTGGCTTTTCTTCTTCTTCTTTGTATAGCCCTAAAGATTTTAAATGCTCAAGATGGTACTCATCTAACTCCCAAGTAAACTCTTCTTTAGATGGTACATAGTCTTCCATTCCGTCTACTTGAGCATCTGTTATTGGAGATGCTGCATATAGGAATGAGCAATTATAGCACAAAAATTCTAAATTATCTAAATGGTAGTTTCGCTGGTTACCGTCTTTATGGCTCAAGATTAAAGGTATCTTATTATCTAACACCCTTCTTTCACTGAAGTCGCATTTGTTACACTTCTCTTCAATTAAAGCTTCAAATATAATTCTCTGCTTAATTTTCTTTGCATCAAAATGCTCTACAGGTATCCTTCCTTCTATTAAATCCATCAAAGGCGGTTCTTTACCTCCGTTACTTAAAAACTTAGGAATACCTTTACCGGATTGGTTGAGATGTGTTTCAAGTAAAGTTAATCCGCTATCTTCATCTTTATAAAGCTTAGCATACTTCTTGTAATGGTTGTACGAAACATGAAGGTATCTAGCTGCTGCTCGATTAGAGCGAGTCATCTTGATTGCACGTAGTACATCTTCTTTGGATAATATTTTTGAAGGTCTAGCCATTTTTAATCGTCTGCGATATCATCATTATCATCTTCCTCTTCCTCTCCTGTATCGTAATCTGCATCGTAGACAAAAGCAGATTGATCATCTAGCTCTTCGTCGTCTATTAAGCGTTTTATAATTGGAGTTGCAGATGATGAAACTGGGCTTTCTTCTGCATCGAAATCTAATACTTCAATCTCACCTACTACTTTTCTACCTAAAGCATTAGCTTCTAATTCTAGAATTCTTTGAGCTTGATCTTGTGTTATGATTTCTGTATCAGTCCAGATATCGTCTCCGGTTCCAAAAGTAACAGTTCGAGCTACTAAAGGCTTTTCTGTTGAGCAATTAACACAGAATGAATATCCGTATTTTTCTTTTCTCAACTTAGGCATTGGGGAATTGCACTTGGTGCAGCTAATCATTTCTAATTCCATATTATAACCGTTTTAAATTAATGTTCATAAAGATATGAATAATAAAGTTCTAAAGCCACTGCTTTATAAAAAGAATTTCCCTAATCTTTAGGTCCGAATTTCTTCTGCACATATTGTGCTTTTAGCTTCTGAGCTCTCTTCTTAACTGAAGGTTTAACAAACTCCTGACGGTCTCTTAGCTCTTTTACTATACCTATTTTGTTGTGTTTTTGCTTATAAGCTTTCAATGCTTGATCGAGAGTCTTATATTTTTTTAAATCTATGGAAATCATTTTATTAAAATTTACAGAACTTTTATTAAGGTCTTTAGAATCTTATATTTTTTTAGTGTTTATTGGTTTTTTAGTACTAGTTATATTAAAATAATTATAATATGTTAAACTTAATACTTTCTATTCTCGTTATCTGTTCTTCATTTGGTTATACTATCGCTAAGACTTCTACACCTGTCGGCACTAAAAGACAGCGTCAGCATACTTCACCTCTATCGTTAGATAAAGACTTATTTAAGTA
>JACCDP010368174.1_pt1 | contig 35035 bp, 51 predicted proteins | sample 7445841 | NCBI WGS metagenome assembly JACCDP01 (sample SAMN15323441, study PRJNA562643) | freshwater metagenome | isolation source: river surface water | place: USA:Blue River Watershed | collected 2017-08-17 | reverse complement strand
CAGCAAGCATATCAAACAATTCTGCATCAGCCAAAAGCATTCTAAATCCTTCAAGAATGACTAATAAATCGTGTTCAGTTTTATCTGATAAATAATTCAATGTATCGTTTGGCATTTTGTTTCCTCAATAACAATATATCATATAGATATAATATTGTCAAAAAAATCCCTCTATTATTTCTCGCTGGAAATATTAATAGAGGGAGGAGTAGGACATGCAAAACACCAACCAGAAACAATGGGCAGTACAGGACTTGAACCTGTAACCAACAAATTATGAGTTTGCTGCTCTAACCATTGAGCTAACTGCCCGAATTTCCTGACTGATTTTGTTCATACCCCACGTATAAATTTTCAAATCATCAATCAGGAAATAGATGGAATGGGATTTACACCCATATCAAAGGTTTATGTCCTCTGCTTTAGTTAAGCTACCCATCAAATTTTGCAGAATCACCACATTCTGCTTTTGTTCTTGATGCTGAAGTCATCTCGAACAAACTAAGTATATCATAATCAAATGACTATGCAAGAGTTTTGATGTATTTTCCCTTGCGATAAGTTTTTGCCAATCTAATATCACCATTGTTATCTAAATGAAGTTCAAGTAAATTGGCATTTGGTTCTTCAGCTAAATGTTTGTTAATATATTCAAAAGCAACTATAACACTACCAAACATGAACTTATTAATTATATTGAAATCATCGTCTACTTGATAAAGAATATATTTCATATACCATTGTATATTATCAAAGCAATACAGGCAAGAAAAAACCCATGAATTTTATTTCACAGGTTTAATCTTGCTCTGAACATTTGGAGGAGTAACTGATAGAGACAGGTATTGATGTTCAGAACGGTGGTCTATTTGCTAGACTTAACAGTATTATACCAACTGCGTGGTAGAATGCAAGTCACATAAGAAAATTGTTAAGAAATCTTTTTTTGAGAGATTTTTCTAGGGATGGTATTTACCATCCCTATTTTTAAAAGACAAAAAAATCCCTCTTCCTATGAGCCAGAAGAGGGATGAGAGTGAGTTGTGGTTTGAAACAGTGTTATTATATCACTAAGTATTCGATGTGCAAGTCTTCATCTGTAAAAGGTTTTTCAGTAACAAAATAACTCTCTCGATTGACCCAACGAAATCCGGGGACAACATAGTATTCGTCTTCAGCGCAGACTAGTGTCCAAATGTTATGTGGGTTTTGAGATTGAATGAATTCTAATTCTTCATCATATGTTTCAAAAGATGTTCCCTCAAATGAAGCATCTTCATTTAAATGATTTTTAATTGGATTATATTTTTCCATCCAATCATCAATGGTAGAAATACGCTCGAAACGATGTACTTGTACATCTTCTACTTTGCAAATACCGATATTGTAAGAGTGAATGAAAGTTTCAAGGAATTCTTCAACAATTTCATCTTGAGTACCTGAACTTGTTATATAATCTGACTTTTGAATTTTACGAACTGACTTGTCTGCATAGTGCCAGTTGAAAGTAACAGAGATTTTGTATGTTGGAGTTGTAGTGGTGTTTTCCATGTTTCTATTATATCATCTGTTATATAATATTCAAAAGAAAATCCCCTCATTTTACTGAGGGGATTTGATTAGTTGAACTGAGCGTTTAAACCGTTATCATTTTGCATAAACTTATATATGTTTCTAGCAATAGATTTCTTGACAAATCCACGGTAATTAATCAATGATACACTTTGCTTATTTTCAGCAAAACGTAGAGTTCCATTGAAATAGCAATTAGTCTCTTTGCCTGTCAATGACTCTACAGCAGTGACATTTGAAAAGCTGCCAATGATTTCTGACTTGATTATTACTTCTCCAACATTATGGTCAAAGAAGATTGTAGATGTTTTTTCCATATAGACAGTATATCATTCTGTGTATGATGTGCAAATTAAATATTTATTTGATAGATTTTTTTAGGGATGATTTTTATCATCCCTAAAGGATATATTGCAAAAGTAAATCCCCTTCTTGTCGGAGAAGGGGATTGGTTTCACTTAGAGAAAAAGGAGCAAAATCCAAGTGAAATGGGTTGGGTGGGATTTGAACCCACGACCAATGCCTTAAAAGGGCACTGCTCTTCCACTGAGCTACCAACCCAAACTAAAAGAAGAGGTTATGTTCTGCCCGTCTTCGTGACTAGTTAACGAGTGTCGATTTGAACAAAACTTACAATGATATGGCTTCATGACATGACAGGGATTACTCTTACTGTCTAACCTCTTACAATCCCCCAGACGAGACTCGAACTCGTACTCTTTGCAGAAAAGGATTTTAAGTCCTTCGTGTCTACCATTCCACCACCGGGGGTTACAGGAATATTATACCATGAGAAAAAGGGTATGCAAGAACAATAATTAGTAATAAAAAATTTGACACAAAAAAATAGGGATGGTACATACCATCCCTAAAATTTATAAAACAAAATTTATCGTGTCCAGATCTCGAATGTTCTTCCTGTACCTGTACTTAATCCTGATATAGTTACAGCTTCTACAGCAGAATATCTTGTTACACTTCCAGGACTTGTTTCTAAGTTTACAAAAGAACCAGCAGTACCAGCAAATGCTCCAATACCAATACTTACTGTATCTGTTCCACCATCTGTTCTAGTTAAATTAAATGAAATAGTACCAGCTGTTCCAGTTGAGAAGTATTTTCTAAATTCAAGTAAACTACCAGGAAAACCAAATGTTCCACCTGTGGAAACTAAACTTCCTAGTGCATTGTAATCATATATTTTATATAGCAATTCTTGTGCATATACTCTTCTATATAAATCTCTAAAGCTCGATAATCCAATCGAACTATTTGGATAAGTTGCTCCAGTATAATCTAAAGTTCTATCAGTTGTTTTGCCATCAAAATAATCTCTGAAAGAATATCCAACAACACTTTGAAAATATGTGTCTGTTGAGTACATGGTATTTGCATAGAACAATTCTAAATTGGAAACTAATGTATCTTCTGTACTTCTGATGGATTGAGTCAATACAAGAGTAGCATCATAGTTAGCATCTGTATTTGATGTAGGTGTGATTGTATTTGAAACAATAGTACGGTTTAGTTTTGTAAGAGATGCAGCAGTACCAGCTTGATCAACTAATAACTGATCTTGTAATTGTTTGTCAGCTAATCCTAGATTGATAGCATAACTTGTAAAAACACCAGCTTGATAAACAAATGACATAATATTCCCTCTAGTATGGATTTCTTATTTAAAGCATTTCGTTCCTGTTTTTTTGATGAATTATTTTAGGGGATACCTGTATCCCCTAAAAGGAAGTTGTGCAATTTTTTCCCATAAAAAAATCCCCAGATTTCTCTGGGGATGGACTTGACATTAACTGATTAATGTGAAGTGTATTCTAGATAAATCTTGTGAGCATCTTCATCAGATGTAAAATTCAACAAGACATTGAATTCAGGGTTGATGAGATGCTGATGGCTTGTACTCTTATAGAAATTACGCAAAGCATTTGCTACCGCAGGTCTACGATTAGAATACAATAAATTGAGCATCTTGAGATAATCAAATCGTCTTACTTTCCAATCATCTTCTTTCATCTTATTATCAAGATTTAATTCGAGTTGGATTTCTATCTTTGGTGCATCAGGATGACCTTCATAAATGCCACTTTCAGATTCATCATCTTGTGGACAGTCATCACATTCGCAACAGTCTCCGCACTGTTCGCAATCACAGCACCATGATTTATATTCCATTTTGCAACCAGTGCAAAGGTCTTCTTCTTCCTCATCGTTCCAGATGTCAACATCATCATCATTTTCTGTCTGGAAACGGGATGCATAAACAGGGTCAGTCAAGTCAATCTCATACTCATCCACTACCTTGTATTTACAGGTGCGGAGTTTCTGGAATTGACAATCAGTTGGAATGGAAACTACATCTGCTGGATTGATTTCCACAAGCATCAAGTGACCATCCCTGTCCATAAAGTTCTTAGCATACTCGACGGTTCCTGCGTGGAAACCATATGAACATCCGATGTTCTTATCATCATCCACTTTGTTTCGTGGCATTTCAAGAACACTACCAACAGTATTAAGGAACTTTCCAGTATACTTGTCTGTGTAATCTGCTCGGACTGCTTTGTATGCCATGAAATTACCATTCTCAGTGATTGGTAAATTCTTGTGGTCAAGGAAAGTGTACAGTTCATCAACAGCACGTTTGGATGGGTTGAGGTTAAGCTTCAAGATAAACTTGAACAGGTAAACACAATCCATACCATGCTCTAAGAATGACAAAACACGGGTTGCGATTGTAGAATGTACTGGTTCACCAAATACATATAGGTTGCCATCTTTTACCTCAATACCTTCATAAGAAGCGTACAAGGATTTGAGACGCATTTCTGGATTGACACAACCTACATAAGCATCCCAGTCTTCTGCTTTGTATGCTTCATATGCTTTGGGAAACATCGGGTTCTGTGCATTGATGGAATATGGTTTGCCATCCAAAATAACTACGATGTGACCCGTCTGCGGATTAGGGTCTGCGTTCTTAGCGAATAACTTCACGATAGTTTCCTTATGACCAAATTGATATATTGATATTATCGTAATAATAGACCCATTGCAACACACACATACAAATATATTATAGCTAAAAAAATATTGCAGTAATTTTTTAGGGATGGTAATACCATCCCTACTCGAAATAATCAAAAAAAAGGAGGCTCGAAAGCCTCCTTTTCTGGATAGATTGTTTTGAGGAAACCTACCTACCCATAACGTAGTCGTTGAGTACATCCATATACTTGGTTTTGCTAAATACCAAGTCGTTATATTCAAAGACATTCTTGAGCATTGGATGATTGTCCAATGTCTCATTGATTAATTCCTTACACAAATCATATAGATGAAAGTCAAACTTATAATCACGATAGACGAAAAACCTTAATGCTTGCATCCTTAAGTTTGTCATAGTATCTGTAGAGTAATTGTCTAGTAGGATTTGCTTAAGCTGTTCTTCCCTGTCGTTTGAACATTGCATTCCTCTACGATAGTAATCTACCCAAATACACTTGATATCATCAGATATTTTGCATTTGTTCATCTGTGCTATCTTTTCAGGTGACATTTCATCAATTTGTTGTTTGATATGGTCATGCAAAGAAACCCATCCACTACCAAGTTTCTTTAAGTCTGCGGACTTAATTCCATATACCGTATCAACTCGAATTCCCAAGGTGGACGCATTGTTCAGTAGTTGGTTGAGGTCACAAACATCCACAATTTTACTGCCATCTGGATATCTCATCTTTGGGTTGAACCGATTGATTTCTACATAAATCCCTTCGGAAATACCAAGAGACAATTTCTCATCAATCCAAGATTGTGATGCAGATGTACGATGAGGCATGAACCTATACACATCCGATTTGACCATTGTTCTCGAAACTCTAGTCTTGACTGTTTTGTCAAAGTGTAGAGAAGCAACATCAACAAATGTAGCACCCTGCCAATCAGGATGATTTACGAATTCATCCCTGTTTGCTTGGTTCTCGAAATTGAATAGGAATGCATTATCCAAAGAATACGATGATTGAGATATCCTTGGTCTTACTGATGTTTTGTTAACATTCCCATGATAAGTAAAGATGATTTGGTTTTCATTGTAATTGAAATCCGAAATCTCTTTGTAGGACTTGTTGTTATTGTAGTTGGTTGTAATACGCAAAGCATCTTTGAGCATCTTGTATTTTTTAAGTAGAATATTGGATGGATTTCTACTGTTGTAAGTTTCTCCTTGAAACTCTACATTGATACTGAAAGCACGTATTGTTCCAAATAGATTATTGAATGCCTTATCGAATAAATACAAAGACTGGGACTTGTCGATTTCTGTTTGAACATCAGACTTAATATCTTCAAGTATTTGCTTCATCTGTGAAACTAAGAAAAACTTTGTACGTTCATCCATTTCAAGGTATTCACGGGAAGCGGCTGGTGTGACTGTTCCAATTTCTGCATATAACTTTATGTAGTTATTTACGAATGGACTTAATGCTCTTGAATCATCAGAATTAAGAGACAAATCAGACAATTTGAATGAATAGTTAACATTACCCATTCGTACAACATGATTGCTTTCATGCCATGAATTATGAATAGAGTAAGTGTCTTTCTTGATGAGGAAACTCTTAGTATGAGTATCTTGCATCTTTCTAACCACAAAGTCATCATTACGAACAATTGGTTGTGGCTTGAATTCTGCTAGGAATTCACCTGCGGTTATTTTGAAAGAATACAGGTCATCTGGGTTGATTGCGATTGTTATTTCTAAACCAGTTTCTGTCGTTGGTTCTTCATACAATTTTGCAATAACACCCAATCTAGTATCATCTATGAATGCTTTGTAGAGAGACTTTGTTCCATTATGATATGAAGTGATTAAGAAATCGTTGACATAGCAGAATGCGCTCTTGCATCCTAATCCAAGCATACCCACTTGGTCATCAGTATCACGCTTTCTAGATTCGGCATAAGAGACATAATCATTAAGCATAAATTCTTCTGACAGACCATAACCAAAATCACGAATTGTGATTGAATTATTGAATGCAGTAGGAAAGATAACCTCAATTGGTTTATCACTGATACCTGCTTCAACATGAGCATCGTATGCATTGGTGCAGTATTCACGAATGATAGCCAAAGGCTTATTAGTGTAAATTTTCTTACGTGCAATGTCAAACATAACACCAAGGTTCTTATCCTTGATGGAAAAAAATGCTTGCTTGATGACACCTGATTGCTCGATGTCAATTGTCGGTGAATACATTTTCATAGTAGGTTTCCTCACATGAATATTATCATCTGTACATAACCTGTGCAACATATATTTCAAAAGAAAAATTTTGACAAAATTTTGTAGGCATGGTGTACACCATGCCTAATGGATCTTTGCCAATTATTTTTTTATAAGCTTATAAGAGCACTTAAGCACAAATAACACAGGATAAACCTGTGTTATTTGCATTATAAGAGAGTTTAGAGGGACTTATGTTGCCTAAACGGCAACATAAGCGTATTGATTGATAGTTTTCTCTTTTTCTAACTTTGCACGTTCGGAAATCATTCCCCAACGCTTGGAAATTGCTTGCAAATCACTATCAATGGATGGTGCAAGGATAAAACTTGCTTGGGTTTCCATTTGTTCACGCATACTACCCTTATAATCTTGTGATGCACGGGTAAGACCGTTCACAATACCGAAAGCGGTGTTTTCGTGAACATGACCGTTTGCTTCATGCAAACTATCCAAGTATCCCTTGTGCCAGAGTTTACCTTGTTCAATGGTCATTTTCTGGTCACGGGCAAGTAGTGCAATAGTTGCAAGTGGGTTTTCAACCTTGACCTGCTTGGATAATGACATGAGAGTGAGAAGGTCATTGCCTTGTGTCAATGCAACCTTGACAGCATTGGTGACCTGTTCTTGTAATTCGTTAAGGTCAATCTTACCCATGTGTCGTTGGTTGACATTGATTTCACCTTTAGCATCTTGTCTACCCCAAATCATTCCATTAAGACAAATGGCACGGAAGAGGAATGGAGAAATCTTGAAAGTGGAATTGCGAATTTCAGAATTTCTGAATGCAATACCCACACCGTAGTCACTATCTGGTTCACTCTTCATGTAGTCTGGCAAAAGTACATTACCATAGATATCATCACCATCGTTGAAGATGTGTGAAGCAAGTGCATCCTTCAATGATGGTAGAGCATTGACTACCATGTCCATGGCTTCAGAATTATCAATCACACCATATCGTTCAGATACGATGGCACGAATGACATCGTTGCCTTCATCATCATGTCGAACACGAACACGGAAATCCCTTGGTTCTTTGCCAGAGTGGTTCCAAGTAGTTTCACGTCTGTCCAACTCTTTGTTGAGAAACTTTACCAGTTCTTCATCATATTCACGCTCTTGAAGGAACGAAACCATGGATGAAGGAATGTCTGTGAAACCACGCAGAGAGTTTAGACCAGACTTGGTTAATGGTGTGCCATCAAGCAGGGTGTTAGCATCAAGCAAGCGGATTTCAGATTCCTTCTTGACGATGTCTTCCTTGTGCTTGGATTGTTCCTTGACTGTAGAAACAAAGTCTGCGAATGGGGTACACTTGTCTTGCCAAACCTTGGCAACATGACGATGTGATGCAGAGGATTGAAGACCGATAGCATTGAACCAAGTGCCATTGGCATCTTGCTTTGCTGTTGAACCTTCCTTGACTTGGAGGGAGGAGACGTTGGTGAAGACCGACTTGTTTGGTTCTACTTTGACTGGTGCATCGTCCAGTTCAAGGAACGACTTAGGTGTATCTGACATAGCGATTGGCTTCCTTTGTAATTGTAATTTACACTAGAATATTACCATCTGTGTATACCAGATGCAACAAGAATTAAAAACAAATACCCAGGAAAATAGCTGAGAAAAAATTTGACAAAATTTTTTAGGCATGGTGAATACCATGCCTAAGACTAAGATGTAAATTAAAAAACTAGAAACCAGCAGGGAAGTCTTCCTCATTACAATAGTAGTTGTGATATAAATCAACAGGAGCATTCATAGATACTGGATAGACATTGTTAGTATTGCTGCATACCCAGAACTCTCCTCTGTTGTATTGATCTATATTATATTTAGTAAGTCTAGGAAGTGTTTTTAAATAATCAGAATTTGCCCACCAGAAATTACCAGAGAAGTGTTTTGGATTTTCAACATATAATCCACCAGCTACATCATGATCTTTTAGTGCAGAGACACATTCTTCCCACTTAGATATATTATATAAATCTAAATACCTCACCCATGCATCAATATTTCTTTTGAGATTTGGATGAAGATGAGAAACACCTTTAGTATGTAAATATAAGATGGGAGTATTCTTCTCATACTCATTAGCTTTTTTTAATATAAGATTTAATGTATCTGGTTCGCTATTGAATTGTGCATTAGTAATAAAAGCTAATTCAATCTTGGGATATACATTTCTTAAGTCATCTAAAAACTCTTGATGATGAGGATAGAAATTAAAAACAGGCATATAGATTTTGTCAACAGCATCATATAATCCTGACATTTTTAGTTTTTTTAATTTACTTGCCAGGATTGTTGCAAAATCGTTAAGACAATAGCAGTGAAAGAAGATATCCATATTATATTTTTACATTATTCCATGGAAATAATTAGTGGAGTTCTGATACCTACATATGCACCAGCTACATTATAATTGACCCATTCAATTGCATCTATTTCTGCTTCATCTTCTGTGATTGGATTTTCTGTATCTGATAAATATTCTTCTTTGAAATGGTTTACAAGTCTTTCATAGGAATACATTGCGACATCTACTAGCTCATCTTCTCTTACTACTTTAGCAATACCAACAAGAGCAGTATCACAACCATTAAAGACAATAGCATCTTCACAATGCTCTTCTAAGTATTCTCTAATCTTTTGGTATTCAGTCTTCATAATATCTCTCATTCTCACATTCAAAAAACAGGGAGGGAGTTATTCCTAATCTTTCTACTGCTTGTTGTTTTAATTTTTGTCCATTTCTTGTGAATGATACTTCTAGTGTTATATCATCTTCATCAGGAGCAGACAGGGTATTTCCATTTACTTTATATTTATCTGGAATAACAACAATATGACGGATGGTAAATTCATATGGTGTTTTAAATCCATCGAACTGTTTATCTCTGCAATGAGCATCGTTAAACTTTGGTAAGCAATCAAAGTAATCTTGCTTGAGTCTTTCACTCTCTTTTAGATTAACTTCATATCCTGCTAATTTTAATCTTTTAGTGAGCAATGTTGCATCACCATCTTCTTCTACAAATACTGTTCTGCGTAGCACTTTAGAATATTCAGAGATGAGTTTAGATATTTTTAATTTACGCAACAGGGATAGTGGGACTTCAATATATCCATGACGTTCTGTGATGTGATAAGTAAGGTTGACTTCCATAGTGTTAGTATATCATATAGGTATTAGGGTGCAAATTAAAAATTATTTGCTTTTTAAATATAGGATTATCATGATAATCCTAAAAAATATCCCAAAGATTTTCTTTGGGATATTTGTCTATTGTAAGTTATCAGACCAGACAAAGGTGTGATAGATTTTGATACTAAAATCTTCCCCCTCTTTGTATTTCTTCTTGTCTCTAAGGTAAACAACAAACCAACCAGCAGTTCCAACAGAGAAGTAAGTTGATTTGAATTGCTTACGGTTCTCTAACACTGACTTATAGAGACTTTCAATTGTCTCTACTTCATTGAGAAATGTTTTATGTGGATGAATTCCAGTGTATTCTCTGATAGCTTTTATTCTATCTTGGTAATCGCAGAGATATTGGATTTCTTTATCCAATATCTTTCTTTCTTTATCTGTCATTTTGGCTTCCTAAAAAAGAAATAGTAACTACCCACTTGAGTATGTTCTATATCTATTGTATCTAGATATTTGAAAAAATCAAATTTACTTTTTTCTATTATATTTACTCGTGGGAAGTCTGGGATGTCTTCATTAATAAAATACACATGACAATGAACTTTTGCATTCTCTGATATGTATGTTTTTAAAGAAACAAAGTTCTTGATTGGGTCTACGCTTGTTAAAAGAAAAATATGGAGTAGAGGTAGTAACATATTTAAATTATACCTTGTGCTTTTAGTTCTTGGATATTTTTAATGATCATCTCATTCTTAAGTCTTGTCTCTTGAGCGATTAGACTTTTAATATATTGCAAACAGAGATGTTGAAATTTTGTTCGAAAAACTTCAACATCATTTTTCTCAGCTATATAATAGTCTGTGATTTGATATATTTTATATGGAAGGATGTTTGTTTGAGTCTTGATTAATCTTTTCAATTGCGTATCTTTCTGCTGCACGTCTTGTTTGTAATTGGAGCTGGACATATCTCTCACAAGTCTTAACTGTTTTGGATGTTTTTAAAGTATATCCAAATTGGTCTTTAACTGCATATCCCTCTTCCATTTTATAAACATAGAATCCATCAGCCATATAGATAAATTTTTCAATCTTCATCTGCATCCTCGAAATAATCAGATTCAATTAGAGAACTCGATTTTAGTTCTTCTACAATACCTGGTTGTTGAAACAATCCTTGCATAAATGCTCGAATTATTAAATCTTTAGTTTCATCATCATACTCGCTCGAAAGTTCATCTCTCAAACGGTCTGCCATTGCTCGAATCCATTTCAAATTTTCCATGTAGTATTATATCATCTCTAACATAAAAACGAGGGAAGATTTTTCTTCCCTCGAAATATTTTAGTCTTCCTCGGAATACAATTCCCCATGAAGACATACTTTATAAATATATCCATCTGGAGTATCTAGTGCTTGATATTTATTAAATACAACATCATCTAGATATGTCTCATTAAAAGCATCATTAGTATCTATGGAAATGACACACTCTACATCATCCCCATTTTCTTCTCGAATTTTCTGGAGTGCTTCGATTAGTTCTTTAATTGTCATTCAGTTTCCTCAAGCAATTCAGCCCACTCGTTCAATCCACCCCATTTACCATCTTCCACTGCTTCTCGAAAATTATCATAGGAGCAAGTTTCTTCATATTTACCATCTACGCAGGTAAATTCATAATGGGAGTCATTCTCAATACTACCTGACACCATCTCGAATGTAGCATCCGGGTAGAGTTTTGACAATTGTTTTACGAAATGCTCTGGAGTTCCCCATGGACTATTAAAATTAAATATAATAGTATTGAAATCAGTTAGTTCTTTGGATTTACAATCATGAGCATCCCACTTCACTCCCCAATTATCAAGGTTCCAAGCGTACCATTCATGATATCCAGTTTCCTCGAATGCTTTGAGGTTTTGGATAAGTTGTGTAGCAATTTCAGCATCCCATTTTTCACCAGCAAGTTTTATTCCCTCTAGTGTTAGGAATTTTGTACCTCTGTTTTTATTAACTTGTTCAATAAAAACATCAGGGTCAAGATGAGGGCAACGTGTTCCATCTAATACTGATGGCATAGGGAAAAAAGAATTATATAATCCTTCAGTGTTTGCTTTGTTTTTAAAAGCATCTAGTTCTTCCTTGGTTTGGAAGATACAGGTAAGTTCATTCATTACCCAGTTTGGCATTGTTGGCTTCTTTCTCGTACATCTTGAATGTACAATTAGTTATATCATCGCATACAGTGAATTGCCAATAATTAAGAGAAATATTTCTCTTGTATATATTGTATCCCTTGTGCTGCAGATGATAGAAATTATATGTAATTAAGGACCAGCTAGCAAGATGTTTACTTTCTCTTGCTAACTGTTTTGCTACATTAATCTTCACTAAATTCTGCATCATTATAACGCAAGTTAGTTATACTATGATTTTCCATTTCCTCGAATTGATGAAGGATATCATAACCTCCAGCACCAGCTTCAGCAACAATACACACTTGGAGCATATACATAATGTCGTTGAATTCTAATGCATACAATTTTCCAGCAACATCATAGTGTTTGATTGCATAATCAGGAATTTCCATTGTTCCTGTAACATTGAAATTAATTTTCATATTGGCTTCCTCGAAAAATATTATATCAGCTTTGAACGTGTGTCCAATGTAAACCATTAACAAGAGAATTGATAGCATTCTCTCGAAAATCAATGTCTTCTCTAATTTCACATAGATTTAAAATACATCTAGCTGCTCTCTTCACTTCTCGAATTTCTTTTTGATTATAATCTTCTGTGTTGAGACCTGTGCAGAATTCACCTTTTAAACCTTCGATGGTTGCGTGAATGTAGTAGATGTTTTTAAGGGAATAAGTAATTTTTCTCATATTGGCTTCCTCGAAAAATATTATATCACAAGCTTCTTAAGTTTGAGGGGAAACGTCATTGTTTCCCCTCTTGTTTACTAAGGAACAAGAAGCCAAAAAAGTTCCCTAGTAAATCTTTAAAATTGGAAGTGTAGTTGGTTCTCTAAGCAAGAAGACCAATACCTCGAATTTTTATGTCCTTGTTTTACATCCCAATAAATACATCTTGCAATGTAATTAGGAGCAGACATTTTGTTTGCTCGATAATGCCACTTTCTTTCTCCCTGCTCATATATTGCTACATCTTTGGGATTATCTTTTTTATATCCCTGTTCATTCATTCCTAGTAATCGTAGCATATGAACATCAAGACAAACTGCTTGGCATTTATCAGGATAGCACAACTCTAAAGCAAAAGATGTTTTTGCTAATCCAATACCCCACAATTCATTTGAGAGACGATTTCTAAAATTAAACCAGTTCTCTCTATTAGTCTTTTTAAATCTATTAGGGTTAGACCAGAACTTGCTCGAAAAATCCCAGATATAATTGGTACGTTGATTATGACATCCTGCTCTACCAATTAATAATAGATGAGCAAGTTTATCTTTATCATTTATCCAATCATGATAGTTTTTAATATGATTGTAAGCACGTACATTGCTTTCCCATGTTGTGTGAATGCTAGTGTATGCAAACAACCATCTTTGGAAAAATTCTCCATCTGTTTTAGGAGCAACACTATTCCAATAATCTTTATATTGATTTACTCTGTGTAAATCAATATTATTTAACACACTCTCGAAAGTCATTTGGCTTCTCTTTCTTGGTTTTGGCTTCCAATCTAATATATCAGATGCACTATGATATTGCAAGAAAGAAGAGGTATTTATTTGTTCCTATAGTGTGATAATATTTGCTTGTATATTTCTTTTTCGATCAACAAGCTTTCCCATTCTTTTGTTTCTCTATTAGTTTTTGTAACTGTTGCAGTTTTGTTTTCATAATGATTACTAATAGATAGGGAATATTTATCATTCTCTAAATATAAACACTCGAAATGCTTTGACTCTATTTTATTAATCTTAGCTGGATGATAATTTTTATATATATCATTCATATATTTATTTTTATCATCTGGATCTAACATGGGAGGATAAAGTTTATTGCTTAATAATGTCAAGGATTTCTCTCACTTTCAAGAATGCTTTTTTTAATTTAGTCTCTACATTAATCATTAGTTTTTCTTCATTTTGATCTTGTAGTTCATCAGCATCATATTTAACTGTTTGATGATTGGCACTCTCTAATGATTTTAACATTATAGAAAATAATAAACCAGCTTCCTCATCATTTAGTGTGCTGCTTATATTTTTTAACTTATCTTTATTCGTCATTTTTAAATAAACTCAGTATTTTATATATTGTTTGTAATTTAAAATTACTTAGTGAAGTGTAAACATTGATTTCCTCCTCTTCAATGTTCGATAATAGTATTTCTAATAGCTGCAGTACACTAGCAGCTTCTTCTTCTGTTAGTATATCACAGAGTTGTTCGAATTTCTCTTTCATTGTATCTCTTCAGTATATCCAGGATTGCGTAATCTTTACTCTTTAATTCTACATCAAACAATACATCTTTATCATAATTTACAGGAAGATCTTCTGCCATATCCCTGTGAGCTCTAGTACCATTTTTTCCTTCACTATAATGGAATATTGGAGTACAGTTCCAGGTAGAATATGCTAGAAAGAATGCATCCTCATGAGACATATTATTATTAAGCATGTTGTGATGTAAGTTATCATAAGTAACAGGAATATTATAAGTATCGTAGAAATATTTCTTTAATATTTCTACGGTCCAGGTTTTCCCAGTATCATTATTCTCTAGTACTAATCTACTCTTTACATTAGAGGATAGTTTATTATAATTATCTATGAAGGTTTTTGATAACTCTTCTGGATCCCCTTCTTTTCTCACATGAATATTTAGTGGATTATAATAACTCTTACTCAAGTTTAATCTCTCGAAAATCTCAGCATGGAATTCTAAATCAATAAGGGAATGATTTACTTTTATTGGATCTTCACTAGTAAGAGTAATATATTCAGAGGGATGTGCACTTACTCGAATTCCTGTATTCTTAATAGCTGCAGAAACATTATTTATTTCTTCTTCTATTAATTTATAATTAGGAAGGTCCTCTAGTTCTAACATTACACTTGGATGTTTAATAACTGGACAAAGATCACTCGAAAGTCTATATCCTTTTATATTATTAGCAGCACAGTGATTAATAATTTTCTTAGTAACAGAAAAATTATTAATAATAATCTCTGACAGCTTCTCTAATGACTCAGTTTTATCTTTGCTCGAAAAACTCTTATAAGTCATTGTTCGAAATTTGTATCCCTGCTCAGCTAGGATATTAGAAATACAACACAGGGAAAGGTTCATATATCTATGATATCATAGAAGGAATAAAGCAACAATGTGCGGAACAAAAAAACATCATGAACGAAGAAAATTTGAAAAAGCTTGGTTATTATAATATTGCTCTCGAAATGTTATTAAAAAGAGAAGCACTAATTAATACTGATGGTCTAGAAATATTAGATAGAGTGCCAATCTTAAACAAGGACCCATCTTTAAACGATCTTTCTTCTGATGTTAAAAGTGATGTTAGAAATATCTTAAATAAATTAGAAGAAGTAAAAGAATTATTAAATAATCTTCCAGAGTATACTGTAGCTGAAGAAGAATACGATGAAGATGTTAGATCTTTTCCTATGCACAAAAGATACGCTAAGGATGAATTAGAAAATCTCATAGAAGAAATAAAACAATTACAAAGATATGCATAATAAAAAAGGATCCCTCTAGAAAGGATCCTTTTTTATTTAATTCCACAACTAAATAAGTATAGGGAGAAGTTAATTCAGAACCTCATTGTTCTTGCTCGTCTTCTCATTCTTATTATATAGGAAAATAATATTATTTTCCTATGTTGCAAGAAGATCTAAAGAGAATTGTATTTGTCTCATTACTGGGATAAAATCATTAACATCTATTTTCTCATCTTGTAAAACTTCAAATATCTTAAGTGCATTCATTTTAGCACTGTCTGGCATATCTGAACAATTATAAAAATAAGAAACATAATCGATCAAAGCATCATACAGCATTTTGTTTTTCCTTGTCATAACTATCCCCCTTAAAAGAAGAATATTCTAAAGTTAGAATATTTTTTCATCTATATCTTTTACTGGAATATATTTCTTATCTACTGCTTTAACACAACTTCTTAATGCAGATTTATAAAGCTCGAAATCTACACACCAAACATTTTCGCAATCATTCATATTGTTAAATTTGTAAATTAAAAATGGTGCATCACAAAAACATAATTTAAAATAAACATAACCATCCCTCTCTAAACAATAAACACCTATCCCCTCTAATGTTTTAAAGTTAATAGATAGCTCATCAAATACCTTAAATGCTGGATGAATATTTTGACCATACAAGAGAGGGAAAAATTCTTCAACATTACTCTTCTCGAAATTTAAATTTAATAACTCTCTTATTGTCATTTTACTGTTACTCCAAATTCTTTTAAAAACTTCCTATCAATACTAGGAAATCCAGTAACAGAAATTATATCCCCCTCTAAACAGATTTCCACTTCTTGATCAATTAATAATTCTTCTTCTTTTATTTTGCTCGAAAAATAAATTACATTCTGATTAGAGCTTCCCTTAATACTACTCGAAATTCTTTTGTCTTTCTCATATCTTCCATCTATCAAAACATCTATATAACTACAACACTCTTCTCTAATCTTATTCTCTCGAATTTCATCATAAGTAAATCCAGAAAATAATATTACTCCTTTACTTAAACTTAAAGTATCTAATAACTTTAACAATAATAATAACTCTTCTTCTTGCTCTAAAGGATCTCCACCAGTTATTGTTACTCCATCTATATCTAATTCTTTTATATGCTCGAAAATCTCTAAAGGTGTTAAAATAATATTATTCTTATTACTCCATGTCTCAGGATTAAAACAATCAGAACATCCTTTAGAGCAACCTTGTGTCCATAATGTAAATCTATTACCAGGACCATTAACCCTCGAAATCTTATATGCGTGAATATTCATAGGTTCAACAATTCTCTCTATACATATTATAAAAACTTGAACCTAAATAATTGTTTTTCTCTATACAGGAGAAAAACAATTAACACACCAAGAATAGCTTCAACATATCCAACACTCTAATGCTCGAAAAACTCCAACCTAATATTTTTTGTTTGATTTTGCAACAAATAATATGTATAATAAATGTCAACAAAGTTAAGGGATAATATTAGCTCCATCAAGTGTTTTCTCTTAACTTTGTTTACTCGAAAATCTTGCAGGAAAGTTTTTATATCATCTAGAATAATATATATTACGTCTTCTTTTTTATGTTTCGATTTAAAAGTTGTTGTTGTTTTTTTAGAAGCCCCGATAAATCACTCTAAACCAGAAACAAGAATAACACAAGAAACAAACAAAAGAATAATATATATAGCTCTTCTAGCTATATAAAATAAAAGATAATTAGTCTTTCTCTAATGGTGTATATATTCTTTTATTCTCTCCTCTAAATGTTCTTCTTATATAGTAATAAATATTTTTTCTATATAGGATAAATAAATAATCCCTCGAAAAATATCTCTTCTCATGTATCTTCCTTCTAATGGTATGGGAGAGATATTATTTGCTCGAAAATGTAAAGTTTAGGATATAAAAAGAAAAAACACCACAGCTTTAAAGGTTAGTGGTGTTTTATTATTTAAGGAATAAACGTATATAAAAGACAGTTTATTTTTATTCTATATATGTTAAATATATTCCTTCCTCTAATATTGTGTAAGAGTTATTATTTTATTATTATCCACTAGGTCTCCACTAACTCTCCACTTTGTCTCCACTTTATTTTTATTTTATGGGTATTGATATTAAGAATTGGGAATAGGTTTTTATACTATTCTTAAACCCTCGAATTTTATGGTGGATATGTATGAATTAAGGTAAGAGTATTACTATTTAGGATTATGTTCTTATTGAGTGTTTTTTATTGCAGGAATTTTATTTATTTATAGGTAAGGTTTCAGCTATAGATTTTTCATATTGTGTTAGAGTAGGTTTCAATCCCTCGAATTTCTTTTTGTTCTATATTGGTGTATTGTTTTAGATTGTTGTATTTCTTCTTGGTAGAGTATATTATTAATTATTTTTTCTATATTATGTTTTTCTCTAATGGCAAAAAATAAAACAATTATTAGTGATATGAGAGCTAAGTAAGGTTTTAGGTTTTTCATTATTTGCTCGACATTCATATAAGTTTTTCTCTAGTGTGCAAAAAGAAATATCCCTCGATTTTTAGAGGGATTGTTTTTTAAGGATTTATGACAAAGTGTATTATTTGTCCTAATAATATATATAGAGCAGATAGGGAATAAAACAATCTTTTAGTTTTTCCTTTTGTCTTAAATGCTCGAATTAATAGATAGATAAAAAGTGGAGTTGCTGAGAATGCATATAGCAAGAGAATGATGTTCATTTTGTTATTCTATCATATGTGCTCGAAAAAGTAATAGATTGTTTCTTTTAGAATATATATTGTATGAGAACAACAGATTATTTTTACTATATGGATTTATTGGATAAGTGTGGTTTTTACAAAGAAGCAGATGATGTTTATTCTTTTGTAAGAACAGCTCAAAGATCAAATATAGATGACACAATACTTCCGGGTGTGATTAAGAATAAGGGAAATAAAGTTCCTCAAAATTATAATATATATGGAAGACCTACTGGGATGACTTCTCTTCCTCGAAATATGAATCAAGGTAGGGGATTAGATGGTACTACAATTCTTCCTCCTAATATGGGAATGGGATTAGATGGGGAAACTGTTTTACCCATTAATAATAATAGAAATAGAAATAGACCTTCTTGGTTAAATGGAGAAACTCTTTTACCTGGTGGGGGAGATATTATTACTAATCCATTTGTAGATGATCTTGATAGAACTAACTTACCTGGTGATCCTAATGCTCATTTATTTAAAAAGCTCGAATTAATACATCAAGAATTTTCAGCTATGGATTCTAGAAAAACAGATAATGGTGCTCCTGCTTATAGTTTAAATCCAAAGTTATTTAAGCAATTAGCAAAGAAGTATTTTTTACCTGAGATTTTAATTAATTCATTATTAGCTGATGAGGGAAAAGTAAATCAAGTAAATCAAAATAAAAATGCATTCTTCTCTAAAGCTGCTCAGATAGAACAGTTAGCAGTAAAAAATCCTAAAGCTTGGGAAAGATTTATAAATAGTAATTTTGCTATGAGAATGATTAGTAGTAAAATATATATTTTGTTTAAAGGTTTAGGAAGTGGAAGTAAATCATTAAGTCAGAGCATAAAGGGTTTAAATATGAATAGTCCTTTATGGGCTTTATTAGAACCTGCCCTCGAATTTGGATTATATCAGTTTGGATTATATCTCGAAAATCCAAGTGGTTATAGTTTAGAAACTGATGAGCAAAAAACTACAAAGTATCTTAAAGCAAAAATTGATGAAATATTAGCTGACAATAAGATAACAGATAAAAAAGGTTATTTCATCAAGTATTATGGTAGCTCTTTAAAAACACTTGGAACAATGGAACAAAATGAATTGTTAGGTAAACTTCCTGTAATGCCATTTAATCAATTTATGAATATAGGAAAAAACATAGGACAGAAATGAAAAGTTTAATTAAGTTAGCATCATTATTAGACAAGCATGGCAATTATCTTTTAGCAGATAAATTAGATAAGATTGCTCAAGCTGCAAGTAATGATGTTTTAGTAAGTAATGATCCTGTTACTTTTGTTAATTCTTTATTTGGTTTTGCTCGAAATAAGAATATAAATAATTTATCTCAAGCTTTCAATGCATATTCAAAAGCTGGAGCAAAATATAAAGGTACTCCGATTAATACTAATAAAGAAACTATTAAGTTATATCAGTATGTAGTTCAAAATCCAAGAGTATTATATCCCCAGCAATTAGTTGCATTATTACAAACAAATAAAGAGTATCCAAATAGTGTAGCTAATGATAAAGAAATAAATACTAGAGTTTTTCAAAATGCTAGAGCAAATTTAGAATCAAGAGCAAGAGATTTTGGCAATTTAGATGATGAGGCTGTTCCAACAAATTATAATTATTACTATAATTATTTAGCTGATAAAGGAACAGACAAAATATCTACTGTTGGTACAAATAATGATGCTGAAAGAAGAGATACTGGATTTTTAAATAATCAAAATAAATATTATCAAGAATATGTAGCAAATATTGATGCAGGTCAAGATACATATGCTGTAACTGATGAAATCAACAGTGATGCAAATTTGACAAAAGAAACAAGACAACAATTATTAAAATATTTGGGATCAAAGAAATGAAAAAAGAAATATTTGATGACATGATAAAGCTTGCAAATAAGTTAGATAAAATTGGACTATATAAAGAAGCAAGCAAAGTAGACAGAATTGCTCAATATATTCAATTCAATCCTTGGGGCACTTATGAACATTTTATAAATGAATACAAAAGACACTTAAAAGATGATGGTAAAGATTATGCCTCGAAATGGATGAATAGTTTGCTTAGATGGAAAAGTCAACCAGGTGGATATGGAAACTGGTCAAAAGAAAAAAGAGATGCTTTTAAAGCACAAGCTGAAAGATTGTCATTAGATGAAGGTGCTCAAACATTTTCTAATTTTTACTTACCATTATTATTAAAACAATTTAGTATAGATACTATCATTGACAAAAATCAATTTGAAAGAAAATGGCAAGCGATGTCAGATTATGCTATTCAAAATTATTATGCCATATTTGGAGACTATGTTGCAGCTGTTTTAAGAAAAACTAAAAGAATATATGATGCTGAATTTGCAAGGTTAAAGATTAAATAAATCCCTTGAATTAGTCGGGGGATTTATTTTTTAAGTAGAATATATATAGTATGTCCAAAAGATACAAGATTAAGATTAAAAACGATCATAAGAAAGTAAATCAATTTGCTTATACTCCTGGAAATGTTGAAGATCCTGAAGATTGGCAATTACCCCAGTTCGAAGTTTTATATAACATGTTTGATCGTGACATAATTAATTTTAGAAATCAATATGTTGAACGATGGAAGAAACCAAAAGAAAAATTAGATAAATACAATGAAAGTTTGTATTTGATTTTGATATCATTAAGAGAACGAAAAGATATTGAAAAAAAACTTGGAGAAGTTATAACTTTATTCAAAAAATTTCCTGAATTAAAAAAAGATGATTTTTTCCAACAGCAAAAGATAATTTTCGATTCTTATAAAAATGAAATTAAACAATCTGAAATTATATTGAGAGAACTTCATAAATCACAAAGAGAAGTAAGACAGAAAATGAAGTTTGGAAATATAACTCAGAAAAGAAAAGCTCTTGATGATGAATTGTCCAGTAAAATTCTTGCAGAAAATAATAAGATACAAGAGCAGAAAAAATTATATGATGAAGCTGTTTTTGCTGCAAATACCATAGAAAAAAACTTAACTTCCTTAGATAAATTATTAGTTGAAAATTTTGAAAATCTCCCTAGAGCTTCTCAAAATAAAATGTTTCGATTTATAAAAGATAATTTGAATTTTTTAAGTCCTTTGTTTGGGCAAGATGTTGGAAATTCTTATAGTTTGAGAGGTTCAACAAAAGAGCAATTTGTTTCTGTCATTGAAAAGTTTATTGAGGGTGATGTAAATAGAAGAAAATTTGTCATCAAATTAATGACAAGTAATCCCATGTATTTTTTCAATGCAATACAGGATAAAAGTAGTGGACAAAAAATTAGTGATGAAATAGTTTTTAATGATTTTGCTCCTCTATATGAAGAATTAAAAAGACTTAATTATCCCTTATCTAGTGGAGCATTAGAATCTTCAGGTTTTTCACTTTTAGATGTAAGGAGTGATTTGTTATCTAAATTTAATTTAACAGATAAAGATTTAGGAGTTTTTCCATCTAAATATTATTCTGAATTTGGATTAAATAATAGTTCAGGAAAAGAATATGAATTGTTCGAAAAGCTGCATACTCTAGGCCTTAATCCAATTCCAGCTAACATTGCTCCTATAGTTTATTTTGACAAAGAAAAAAAAGGACTTAATAGAGGATTTGTTATTGATTTTATTCTTCCTTGTCAACAATGTATCTGTGGAGATGATGGATGTGAACTTTCAAATACAGTAAAAGTTGTTGGAGAATACTTTGGCTGGTATGGTGAAACTTATGAAACAAAGAAAACAATTAAGATAGATATTCAAACTCAAGTTTCTCCTATTATATCTAGTACTTTTCTTCATTTTGAACCTAGTGATATCAAAAATCCATGTGCAAAATTAAATGCTGCTAATATTGCATCTGGATGTGAGGGTGCTAGTTGTGATGATAGATTTCAAAAATCATTATATGTTCCTGATGATGTACAGAAGAAGAGAAATTATGTAACATTGATGCAACACATTTTTCTTTATTCTTATTTATTAAACGAATCGATACAAAATGCACCTCAAGGACAAAGAACTGTTGAATTCTTAAATAAAGAAATTTACCAAAGTGTTATTGAAAAGAGAAAAGATTATTTAGACGAATTTGAATTTTTATTAAATCTTGTTGATCATACTGATAAAGATAATAAATATTTTATTGATGCTTGTAATAGAATATTACAAGATTATTTAGATGAAAGAAAAAGTGAAACTTCAAGAAGACGAGTAAAAAGTTCAAACTATAAAATAAGAATTAAGCTCTAAAATAAATCCCTCGAATAGTCGGGGGATTTATTTTTTAAGTAGAATATATATAGTATGTATAGAATATCTAAAAAAGATCCTGATGTCCCTGGTGTATATAATAAGAACTATTTTGGTCCTTGTTACGTAGAAGATGTTTTATCTCCAGAAGAGCTAAAAAAGTACAATAATCCAAGCAATTTTATTGATATCAATACAATAGTTAGTGATCCCTCGAAAAAAGAAAAACTAAGAAATTTATTGTTGTCTAATGGAGTTGGTGGATATCGTACTTGGGCAAATAATTTTAGAAACAACAATTCATTAACTATATCTTTTTGTCGTAGAAAAGCAAATACTACTCGACTTGAAATAATAGTTTTCTTAAGACCAGAAGTTGCATCTTTTCTTGGATCAGCTAATGGACCTGTGATAGTTAACCCTTGGAACAAATTAGATAAAAACTCTAAAGAACTTGTTTTAGAAAATTTTATTCCTGAAGATAGATCTAAAAAAACAAGATATGGAAAAGAAGTTTCAAAAATACGATATACTGGATCTATTTCTAATATATTAGAATGGCAACAAAGTGCTGGTGGAAATGCTATATCTGCATTGAACTGGAGTAAATATTTAGAAGGTCCAGGAAAACAATCAAATAGATATTCAGCTTATAAAAAGTTTAGTGAAATTGAAGATAATGAAGAATTATCTCCTGAGCAAAAACAAGCTGGATATAACAATGTAATTGAACAATATTATTATGGAATTCAAGATGATTTATTTAAAGAATTATATAGATATACATTAGATGAAGATGATCCAAATTATAATCCAGAAATAGCTAATCTTACTGTAGAGCATGGGGGAAGAACCAAAACCAGAAGTATCGTTACTGATGGATTTACGTTATCTGAGTGGAAGCAGTTAGTTTTTGGTGGAAAAATACCTCCTGTTGTATCTAGGGATTTATCTAGAGAACAAAAAGAAAAATTATTAAATGGTATTACAGAATACGGACCAAGAGTAGATGTAACATATAAGGTTAAATACACTGGAAATAATCCTCATACTATTGAAAAGATGAGTTTGACTGGATTGAGACCAAACGTTTATTATAGTGCTACTGAATATTATTTATCGTTAGCTAAAGTTAAATATGTAGAAGATAAACTTCAAATAAAACCTTACAATGTAGAAAGACAAAAAGCATACAAAATACCTTCATCTGAAATGCCTATAAGAGATGATTACAAAGAAGCTCTGTCAAATTTTGATATATCTCAATTAGAAAATGTTGAAGAATTGAAAGTCACAATTGGAAACTGGTTTAGACAAAATGCTAGAAGAAGAGGGGTTACTAAATCTGAACAATCACTAAAAGATATGATTGATAGTGATACTGATGACTTTTCAATTAGACAACAACTTGCAGAGACACAATTAAATGATAATTTATTTTTAGATTATCTTTACTCGAAAGCTACAGGAAGTACAGGAGAACAAGTCTTAGCTGGAACATTTGAAAAAGCTTTATCTAAAAATAATCTTGGACTTAAATTTAACAGAACTTTTAGTATTGATGTATTTCCTCCTAGCAGTAATCGAGCTATACAACTAAGATTTGATGGAGTTATTACTGATAAATCAAATAGAGTAGTTTTATTATTTGAATATCAAGGTGCTCAACATTACAATTACAATAATCTATATTTTAAAACATATGATGATTTTCAAGAAAGATTATATAGAGATAAATTGAAATTAGATTTTTGTAGACAACAAGGTATTCCACTTTACAATATCAGTCATGCACTAACTGGAGATGAAGCACAAAAGATTTATTTATCTTTAGTTAATTCAGGAATGCTTAGTAGATTTGTTCCTAAAGAAACAAAAGAAAGTTATGACAATATTAGATTAGAACAAGATCCAAAAGAAATTGAAAACTACACTGAAGATCTTGTTGTCACTCACTTCTCTCCTATGATGTCTTTAGAATTTACTCCAGCTTTAGTAAATAAGATACAGCACATGATAATTGATTTATCTAAATTAGTTATGATTGCTATGAGTAATGTTGGAAAAGAAAGATTTACTGACACAACATTTATGAGTGGATATAATCAGCAAACATTATTAGATGAAGGACATAAAAAAGTTGTTGATTCTTTTAATGAACATTTTGGGGATAAATATAAGGTTGATTATAGGGATAATGTTGTTCCTGTGAATAAAATCCTATATCCTAAACAAACTCCTAACGTATCTGAATTTGCATATCACGGAGCTTTTCCTAGTTTTAAAAAGAAAAGATACAAGATTACAATTAAATAAAAAATCCCCTCGATTTGAGGGGATTTTTTATTTGGAAAATTGCTTAAAATCCGTTTTCTAAAATCTCATTAGATAATCTTTTGATATTTTGTATATGTTCTCTTGCTTTATCTTTACTAGCATCTGTCATAGTTTCAGAATCTCTTATAGCTTTTTCAAGTTCATCAAGTGCAGTAGTGATATCGTTATGACGGCTGTATTCAACATCAAATCGATTACTAGTGCCTTCTGGATCCATAAGATCACTTATTGCCATTCCTTCGTTACGAAACTTTGGTTCAAAGCTATAATCTGCAGCTAATTTAGACATAACTTTTGTTACTGTGCTTGCTTCACTAAAGAGACCATTACAATCGAGTTCATTTGCAATCTTATTCAAGGATGCAACAATTTGTTTTTTATTCATTTTTATTACCTTTTTATTTTCTATCATCTTCATCAAACATGAAATAATGATCACCATCTAGATTTTCTTGGTGATTGCGATCTCTCATATCATCGTCTTCGTCTTCAAGATATTGCCAAGCAAATGGATCGTTTAGTTCTGGGTCTTCATCATCATCACTTAAACGAATATCGTAATCATCATCATCGAAATCATAATCATCATAATCTGATTTATTTTTAATTCTTGTGTGAGGAACTGCTCCTAATCCAAGGCTGTGCTCCATATCATCATCACCTTCATCAAATGACATTTCGTTTGTTTGAAGACCTTTGTTAGATCTAAGCATGTTTTGGATTACTTGAATATCTTCTTCATCTAATTCACCAGCTTTAGCAGCTCTGTCAAGATCTCTGAGAAGATTATCAAGCTCCATTTCTAAAGCTTCTGTGTCATCAGCACCAGACATATCATCTGGATTAAATCCACCCATGTCATCGAAATCATCCATTGCGACAACAATACCAGCAATTCTTGTTAGCTCATTTGCACTGTTGAAATCTTTTGAGTTGTCTAAATGATTTGCAACTTTAATGAGGTTGTTAACTATATCTTTTTTATTCATTTTTAAATCCTTTCGCGAGGGCTTTGTATTATATTTATCGTTTATTTTTGATATGACCTTGTGCAACTAGTATAACACAAAATATAAACATCCACATTAGGAATATTTGTATCAGCAATATATATAATAATATTTTCAAATACATCATCTCTAAAAGTATATGTATTATAAAACAAGAATATAAAGTTTATGTGGTATAGAAGAGCGCAAAATATTTCCCCCATTTATATCCGTCTTTTAAAAGAAGAAGATGCTGAGGATATTTATGCCATCTACGCAAATCAAAATGTTACTAGATACACAAACTGGTCTGGATTACACATCAGTTATGGATTGATCAAGAGTTTCGTAAGAGAGTGTTTGGATCTTTACGAAAACATGGAAAGAATCACTTATTGTTTGGAACACGAAGGTAAAGTGGTTGGCCTAGTATTTTTGCACAATTTAAATGTACATCCAGGATGGGCAGAAGTTGGTGCAATGCTTAGTGAAGAATACTGGAACCAAGGAATAATGAGCAAAGTCCTTAATAATGTTTTTCAAAAATCATCATATGACAAATTTTATGCAGTCATAGACTTAAAAAACAATCCTAGTTTAGCTTTGTTTGCTAAACTAGGATTTAGATTTGATCCATCTTTTCCATTAGAGGAAGAGAATATCACATTATCTTTTATTCGGTCTCACTAGCCCACTTTTCAAATGCCATCTCTCTTTGTGCAGAGCTGACACGATCTTTATAGTTAGTAGTGGCTTTAGTTGAAGGTGTATTTGATGAATAAAATCCTTCAAAAACCTTTTCTCCAGCATCGTTATAATTTATACGTTTACCAGAAACAAAGGTGTAAAGCACATTGTTTTCTTCATCAAAATTCAGGTTCTTGAACTTGATCATATCAGGACTTAATTTCTTGAGAATGACAGGTTCAATGTCAAATGGACGACCCTTAGCAAATGTTGTATTACCTTCAACATAGCCATAATCACCTTTTTTGAAATCTAATTCCTTAAGCAATTGTGCCATGTCATTCTTGCAAAACAACTCTTGAACATCTAGTACATTATTGGTGTTTGTGTCAATAGTCAATACTGGGAGTTTTAAGATTTGTCCACTTTGTCGAGGAATGATTTTGCCAGCAACACAGAAGTGGCAAATTTGACGATTAATTGGATCCATAACTCTCTTCATCCTTATTGCCAAAAATCAAGTTGACTGAGTTTGCGATGATTTCATTACCGTAAATGGTAAATTCTGTGCCATCTGCGAGTTTCTTTTGATAAGAGTTGTTCTTCAAAGAACCATCAATAAGGATTCTGTTTCCTTTCTTGTATGTTGATACCTGAGTAGCAACATCACGGAAACAAACAATGTCGAAGAAGTTAGCTGTCTTACTCTTATTAGGAGTATCAACAGCTAAACGTAGCCTGACTACGTTGTTGTTTAAGAGCTTTGGTTCATGGGTTAGGTTACCCTCTAACTGAACCGAGTTTTTACCGAACATGATGAAATATCCTTTGGCTAAGATATTTATTTGGGATTGAAGTCCCTAAGCCAATAGTATTTTACGTTTTACGAAATAGTTTGTCAAGCAAATATATTGAAATAAAGTAAAATATTTTTTGTATAATATACATATGAAATTCAATACCAATGCTTCTACTTTAGCAAGCCCAACTATTGTTCCTCAACGCAGACCTGTTGTTGTTTGCTGTATTCCAGGAAAGGAATTTACTCCAGGATTTTTTGATTCATGGACAAAGTTCTTGTTAGCTGGATCACGAGGATTGCCATTCGATATTATCGTTTCCCGACATTATTCTCCAGTTATTTTCCACTGTAGAGCAAATCTACTAGGTGCAGATAACAGAGCTGGAATTCATCAAATCCCATTCCAGGGTAAGTTGGATTATGATTACATCATGTGGTTTGACTCTGATATTGTTTTTGAACCAGAACAAGTTCTACAATTATTTAACAAGATGCAGAAGGATAGGTCACTTGAAGTTCTTTGTGGAATTTATTTAACTACAAACGGAACACATTCTACTATTGTTAGGGATTGGGACTTGAACTTCTTCTTGAAGACTGGTATGTTCCCATTTATGACACCTGCAGATTTGAAAGAAGTTGCAGAGCGTAATCCTAAGAAGCTTGCAGATGTTTTCTATGCAGGTATGGGATTTATGATGTGCAAGAAGGGAGCATTTGAAAAGGTTACATATCCATGGTTTGAACCTGCAATGCACTCTATTGAAATCTCCAGAGACTTTTCTTCAGAAGACGTTTCTCTCTGTTGGAAGTGGAAAGATGCAGGAGTTCAAGTTTATGTTGATCCTGACATCATTGTTGGACATGAAAAGGCAATGGTTATTAGATAAAGAAAAAGCCCTCGAAAGAGGGCTTTTTTTATAGCTTTTCTGCAAGTTGAGCTAGTTTGATACAGTGTGGAATAAGTCCCTTTACTAGCAAATCATAAATCTGATCGACTGCCATTAGTTTTTCTTTTATTTGTGGATCATCATCTAAAAGAGTTTTAGCAATTAATTGTTGCTGGATATTTTCAGCTTGATCAATCACTGGGCCTAAAGATTCAATCAAAGATAAATTTAATTCACGAAATTTATCAAGTGCAATCTTGTCAATCTCTTCACCAATATTTTCCATTTATTTTTCCTATTACAGTTTGGCTTCTAGTATCTTAAAACTCATCTCGTAAAAATCAGATAGAAGTTTCTTGTGAGCATCAGGTTCATCTAGAAAGTTATCATACCAGTGAACGTTGACAATTGCATACTTATCGTCAGTAAATCCCCAAGATATATTTATTGAGTTAGTATTACATAAGGGCAACATTGTTTTGACATCAACTTTTGGATCTAGTGTGTCAAACAACATTCCCAATAATACTGGTATGCATTTTTTCTTTACTATGAAGACAAAATACGGCAAAGACTTTTCTTCTTCAGAATGTTTATGACCTTCGCAACTCCACAGTGTCCAACACCATGATGATTTATTGATGTTCTTGATTGTTTCTTTTATATTCTTATCAATTGTTTCATCAGCATCAAAATCATATTCAGACGGATCTTTGTAATCAATTTTTTCTAAAAATTCTTTGAAGCTTGGTTTCATAGGTTAATTGTATCATCTTTTCTGAAATCTTGTTGTTTGTCAATTTCAACAATCAATGATTCTTTGAAATAAATACCTGACGTGGTAATTTCATGATCATAGATGGAGCATTCTATATTATTATCTACAAAATGGTCACGAAGATCATACAATAAGAATTTCTTATTATTATAGATTACAGATAAATTTTCATAATAAAGATCAATAAGTTTATCAATCGCAGAAACATCACATACTAACATTATCCAGTATATCCTATATTTAATCTACGAACAAGATGGGTAAATTTGTGGCTATTAACTAAATGATAAAGAAAATAAGCTCTTCTTCCTAATGAAAAAGCTCTGAACTCTTCTGCAGTTCTAAATACTTGTGTTCCATCATCATATTGACTAGGTATTTTGATACCATCTTTTGCCCATTCTTTTTGTTTATCAAATTTCTTTTCAATCAAAGACAAGAGATATTCCCATTCTTCTTGTGTGTATCTCTTATCTTTTGGCTCTAAAAACTCATCAAATTCAATTTTTTTATGAGAGAATGAACTTCTGTGAATGACAACATATATTTCTTGTTTATTAGTTTTTTCAACAGGAGGTAGATTTAATCCCCAACCAATATACTTAGAAACACAATATTCAGGAGCAGAATGATTTTTAACTCTCATTTGTCCTGTTTCTAAATTAAAAATATGATCAATGCAGTAATGATCATGAAACTCAGGAACAGCATCTGTATCTGTTTCTAATGATTCAACAAACTTAAATTCAGATTTGTATTTTTCTGTGCTTGGAACATATCTCCAGAAAGAATGTTTGTATTTAGCCATTTTTATAAACTTTCAACTTTGACAAGGTGCCTATATTTTTTATTATATCTATTTTTTCGTAATTATCAATACAATTACAAATATCATATGCCCATTTTGATTTTCTATGTAGTGCTGGATGAAATATTTCTAATCTATATTCCTCATCCTGAAATCCTAATGCATAATTGCTGATATTTTTTAATTCTATATAGACAGCTTCATGATCAATTTTATGTTTTACTGCTAATATTATATCTTCTATATATCCACATTGCAATCTATAATACATTTTACAAGCAAAGTTTATTAATTTTAAATCCTCTTCTGTTACATTTATTTCTATGGAGTTTAGTCTTTTATTTTTCATAATCACTCCAGTATCAATAAATCTTTGTTTGCAGTTTGTCAAATGAGATCCAAATTCTCCAAGCTGTAAAATGTTCAAAGACTTACTAAAATATTGTTGTTCAATATCTAGTAAGTCTTTTTTTATTTTTTGTATTCTGATGTCAAAAAATTCTGGATAATCTAATTTGAATTGTGCAAATGTTGTTTTGTTTTCTTCTAACAAACACGCAGCTCTTGAAATTTCTCCCTTAGATATAGATTTTAAAATATCAAAAGCTTTAGAAATCAACTTGACGTGCGAAATCTCAGCTTTTATTTTAAAATCATAGTGCATGACAAAATTATGCTAATGTGAAACTATATCTTAGTGGACCAAAAACTTCAATAACAATTTCTTCTTCTGTCATCATAGGATGTTTTAATAAATAATATTGCATCCATGAAGTGATACGAGGAGGTTTTGGAGCTAATCCATTTTGCAGATAATATTGCTTAAGGGATTTGTAAACTCTGTTGTCTGTAAATGGAATATTAAATAAAGCAAGATCTTCTTCATTAGATGTTACTTGTCTTAACTTTTCAAATCCATCTAAGAGTTGATTGTGATTAATTTCAAGATATCCCATTAATTCAGGAGATTGATCCTTGACAGTATCAACTAATGTTTCTCCCTCATATACATTATATAACGCAACAGGATCTGGTTCTGGTTCTGTCATTTTTACAACAGGTTTTTCTACAGCAACAGGAACTTCAACTTCTTCAACTTCTAAAGTTTCTAGTTCTGGAACTGAAATAGATACGGGTTCAATTGCATATTCTTCAACAACAATAGGGTCTAATTGTGTTTCTTCTTCTACTACAGCGGTGACTATTTTTTTTGGTCTTGGCATGATTACTTTCCCTTATACTGGAATTGGACAATTATATTATAAAATAAAATAGACTAATCCTTTAATGATTTTACTGAGCGTATCAGCAATGTTCCTATAAAAAAGGACACAATCATCAAAACTAAGGCTAAAATGTATGGATTTTTAGTAAATTTGATAACTTGAAATACTACAAATATATTTATTAGTCCCGTAACAATGGAAAAAAACAAAAAACGCAACATGACTTTTGCGTTGTATTTTTCTTTTGATTTTTCAAGATGTCTACATCTGTTGCATGTTTTTTCAAATGTATTAGTTTGAAAAGGGACATTGCAAATATTACACAACATCCACCATTTTGGCATTGTGTATTTGCTTAAATTTTTAGTAGATAAATTATCAAAAATCCCCATACTTAAATAATAAAGGACAGGATAGATCCTGTCCTTTATTTGTTGATATCAGAAGACTAAATTTTTCCACCAAATGGTGAAAGCTTCTTAAAACCTTCATTTACAACTTTCTTAGTTCCGTTGATAAGTTCTGGGAAATTAATCTTTGCTTTGACTGCTGGAACAAGCTTCCCTTCAATCTTGAAACCGTTAGCTAAATCTGCTCCAGGAGCAACAGCACCAACTTCCAATTCAACTCCGTCAACAACCTTACCGAGAGGAACAAGTGCTCCTACTCCAGCGTAAACCTTGTCACCATGTGGAGTTACTGACAATGCTGCTACTGGACGAACCTTGACACCTGCTACACTGTATTCAGCAAGAGGACGAACAACTGCAACATTTTGGTCATACTCATCAACGAGAACTGCAAGATCAAATCCTACAACTTGTCCCTTGTGATTGAGAACAGGAGCACCAGCAAAAGACTGAGCACTAAATGCTGGACCTTCAGACTTCTTAGCTTGCTTAGCTTGAACACTGCTCAAATTAATTGTTAGTGTTTCAGTTGCAAATGCGGATGTTGTTGCAATAAGTGCAACAACAGTAAGCAAAATCTTCTTCATTTTATTTTTCCTTATATTTCTGTTACGAAAAAACTTTCATAACATTATACCAACATTTTATCTTGCGAAATAATTTGTTGATATTTTTCTTGCAATAATAATCTAGCTCTTTGGATACGTTTTCTCACGTTAGCCTCAGTTATATTTTGTATTATTGCAATATCTTTATATTCTTTCATCATTATATTTGAAAGAATAAACGCTTTTATGTTGTTATCATTTTCCAAACCAGAAAACAACTTCTTCAATAGTTCTGTTTGATAATCTTTATCACAAAAAGTTTCAGAAAAATCTTCATCAATAAATAAATTTTCATATTGAGAAAAATCGTTGTCCATGAACTCATTTTTTTTATAACATTTTCTATATATATCAATATAGGAGTTATTAGCTATAGTCATTAAGTAAGAAATAAGAGATTTACTCTTGCTTTCATCGTAGAAATCATAAGCTTTGATGAGTGTTATTTGTGCAACGTCTTCCAAGTCTTCTCTGTTAGCATATGGAAATTTTCTCTTGAGCATTTTAATTATAGTGTTTCGCTCTTTGAGAATGAATAAATTTTTACTGCTCATTTTATGTGATTTTTTCTATATAGATCATAACATTTCTAAAGAAAAATGACAAAGTTTATTCCAGATTTTCAAAGCTGCTTCAAGATTACTGAGATCACTTTCAGGATCATTGTCTTTAATTAACATAGCTTGAAAAACACAATAATAGGATAACTTAAATAAATCTTCCTGTGCTTTTTCAGCCAAATTCCAATAATGATCTGAATGTGGTTTTTTGACTTCTTCGACTAAGCATGACATAAGTATAGCATAGTTAGCTAAATCAATGATTGTATCTTCTGCTTTTTCTGAGACAACTTTGTAATCTTTTTCATTAAGGAAGTTTTCAAGACGGGACATTTTATCCCCAATCCTTACTAAACATCCTCTCCAAGCATCAATACCAGCATCCTCACACTTACGCAAATTACCCATAGGCAAACCAGTAGCAGAATAATCACTATCTTTAGCCTCGTAAACCTTTTGCATATTTTCAAGAATATCCAAAGCAGTTTCAGAAGTGAATTTACGTTTCAAATCAAAAATAGTTTTGTCATAAAATTTGTTTCGAGACATTAGCTTCTCCTTGGAGGTAATGAGTTTTGTTTAATTTCAAATACTCCATTGCCGATAAATCCAGATAGTGTTTCATATCCACTATATGATACAGCAGAAGAAATACCACCCCAAAGTTCATCTACGAGAGCTTCTAATGGTTTAAGTTCATCTGAAATAGGAACTTCTTTACCTTCTGAGTGTCGATATACTTTGCCAGTAGATAGTATCTGTTGTTTATGAGATGCACCACCCCAATAAGTGCCATCTCCTCTTTGATGAGTTTCTGCTTCAAATGCTTTAGCAAAATATCCACCCATCATCACATAATCAGCACCAGCACCAAAAGCTTTAGCAGCATATCCTGAGTTTTTTATTCCACCATCAGCAATAATGAATGGTTTGCGATTTGGATATAATTTATCACTTATAGGATCCCAAGGATTTGAATTATCTATCTCCATGATTTCAGTAATTGGACCACGATTGTATCCAGTTGAATCATTTGTTGCACATGGACTACCACCAGCAATTCCTACACGTACATATTTAGAAAATGATTTATCAAGTGCAACATTAGCAAGCATTTGAAAACCACGTTCAGAATGCACATTGCCCATCATGAGATTATCAATACGAGTTAAATCAGAAAGTTTTGAAACACATTCGTTGATTTCTTTAGTCATATAGCCATTTGCCATATCAATCAACCAAGATGTCGCACCCATTTCTGCTAATGCTTCTACTCTTTCCCAATCATTAAGACCAATGGAAACAAATACATTTTTCTTGTTAGTCAAAGTATCATAGAGATTTATTTGTTCTTCAATTGAACAGAAACGATGGAGACATAAAGTAAGACCTAATTGATTAGCTTTTGAAGCAAATGTTTTTCCTACAATAGCTTCCATAGGAGAAACTATAATCCTGTTTAATTCAATAGGAATATCTTTACGTGACTTGACTTTGCAAGGTTGAGCAACAAGATTTACATCGTTGTAATAAATAGACTTAGATTTGAGTATTTGTGCCATTTTGTTTTTCCTAAAAGGATCTAGTAAATTATAGGTTGTAAAGGACGATTTTGCAATAGCGTGTAAAAAAATAATAACAAATGATTTAGCTTAGGAATGCTTCTTAAAAGGATTTCCTTTTATAAAATAGAAAAATACTGTATTACCTTAAGAAGGAAAAAATATGAAAAGACAAATTATAGCAAAAATTAATAATATTGCTAATGAATTAGATATAAATGGTTTATATGCTGAAGCTAGTGCTCTTACCAATGTAATGAAGAAATTGGCTTTTGATAAGGACTTTGATCCAGAAGGCACTTATGATGATATGGTTATAGATGACGATCCTCAACCAGACTTTCCAGATCCACCAGGAAATAATTCAAATGTTGCAGTGCGCAGAAGTGAAAGAGGTTTTTATGTAAGTGCAACCTTGTCAGACAATAAAAGAACTATTTATCTTGGTGAAAAAAGTGGAAGAGAATCAGCCGGAGGATTCAAATCTCGTTTTGAGAGTAAAATGGACGCTATTGTATATGCACAAGAATGGGCAGATGAACTAGGAAGAAAATACGATATT
>JACCDP010344784.1_pt1 | contig 35039 bp, 30 predicted proteins | sample 7445841 | NCBI WGS metagenome assembly JACCDP01 (sample SAMN15323441, study PRJNA562643) | freshwater metagenome | isolation source: river surface water | place: USA:Blue River Watershed | collected 2017-08-17 | reverse complement strand
GTTCTTATCAAGAAAAGAGCAGTGATAAGAAGTCCAATATTTTTCACCAGGTGGTGGGTTAAAGTTATCATCAGGACGCAATTTCCCAATTTCCGAGATCAAGTAGGATACTTCTTTGGCAGAGAGCATCGGAACCTGAACATATCCGGCAGGTAGGAACCGATCCTGTAACGCTGAATCCACAAAAAGCTGTTTCATTTATTGAAATAATTAGGAATCTCCCATCTTAGCAGACCATGCATATCTCTAAGCCACCACCATAAACGATTTGGATAAAGTATTAGATGAACTCCTAAAATGATTAGATTAAGTGGATTCTGCCAGGCTGCTAAGACTAAAAAAGCCATCGGATAAAATAGAGCGTAGTATTCTTCTAGGAGCATACTATCTGAGTAAACAGGCGCAACGATAATACTATTAATTTGCCAAAAATGGTATCTTAGCCATTGTGTTACCAAATAAATTAGCAGAAAAATAATAAGTAAGTAATTGCCACAAATAATCATCATGCCAGTAAAAGCTATAACTTCTAGTGGAAAAACGACCCATTGACCTAGGCCTTTTAAGGTTTTGATAGATGTTTGAACTGCAAAAGTATTAACTCCAGTTAAACGATCATTCTCTATATCTTTTATTTGATGCCAGAGAATCCCTCGTAATCCAGTCGCCAGTGACCAAATACCTACTAGAATTATCCATAGTAATGGAATTTTTTGATTAAACGCATGAGCTATCCAGACCACTGCAAATAAATTTGGCAGCAAATGCGCCCCTGTCGCATCAGCTAAGACACCTAAAATTCCCCTTTGTTTTAAACGGATAGGTGGGAGCGAATAAGCCATAAAAATCAGCCAGTTACTGATATAAATAGCAAGAGCTAAAGGTAATTTAATTAAACATCCTATTATTAAAAGTCCTGGGAATAGACATGATATTATTGCTATTCCTTTGAAAGATTTTGAACGACCGACTAACCCATTAGATTTACCCACTATTAGATCTTCATCTTGATCTGAGAGATCATTTAGGAGGTGAGCATAAATTGCGACTACTGTTAAAGATATCAAGAGAAATATAAGTGAATTCCATAGCGAAAAAAGTAAGATGTTGAGAATTGAAGCTGTAGCATAGGCTGTAGCTAATACAGGCGCTCCCTTAAATGCCCACCATTCATTAGCTCGGATGATAGTAGCTAACTTTTGTAATTGCATGAATAATAGATTAATCGCTCCCAAATTTTTCATAATTTAACTCTGAAAAACATTGAATATACAGAATTATAGGGTTTCAGCTAGTTTTGCAATAGATCTAATTAACAAACTGTCAGGCAATATTAACTCCGCTGATATCCAATTCAAAGATATCGATGCTATATTTTTGGTAATTTTTCATACAAGAAACAGGGTCAAATGTCCTAGTGGTGAATTAGCTTATCTACCAGACATTCTATTACTAAACCGTCTCAACTGAGTCAGAAAGAATCTACAGTGATTCGGGGGAGGCTTAAATTCCGTTGGTGATTGAAGTTGTCAGTACCAATTGGCGTGTTGATTACTTGACTAAGGTTAAGGACTATGAGTAAATAGTTATTGCTGAATATTAGATTGCTGATTACTTGGATTTAGGGAACACCAAAAAATAAATTACCCAATTTTGTGGGATGGGCATCCTGCCCGTCCTTGATGGTTAGCGGGCAAGACTTGTACTGAGCTTGTCGAAGTATGCCCGCACCACAAGAAATTTTTGGGTATTCTTTTAATTGGAAGTCCCTTAGGTGTTAGACGATTTATCGGTAGTCTCAAGCAACCGACTATTTTTATTCACGAATTAGTTGAGGAAGAATATCCGGTGAGTCAATTTATGGGTTACAATCAGATGATTTCACTAACTTTCCCAGAGTTGTCTTTAACTGCTAACCAAATTTTTGAAGCTGGTAAATAAACATGATCTATTCAGGATTTACCCTATGGTTTACCGGACTCAGTGGTGCGGGTAAAACCACAATTTCCCAAGAAATAGCATCCTACTTAAAAAGATTAGGTTTTCCCGTAGAAATATTAGATGGGGACGTAGTGAGAACTCATCTTTCTCAAGGATTAGGATTTAGCAAAGAAGATAGAGATATTAACATTCGTCGGATTGGATTTGTGGCTAGTTTATTGAGTCGTCATCAAGTAATTGTGATTGTCTCCGTTATCAGTCCCTATCAAAAAACTAGAGAAGAAGTAAGAGGAATGACAGAAAACTTTGTAGAAGTTTATGTCAAAGCATCCTTAGATACTTGTGAAAAAAGAGATGTGAAAGGTTTATATGCAAAAGCTAGAAGTGGAGAAATTAAACAATTTACAGGTATTGATCATCCCTACGAAGAACCTGTCAATCCTGAAATTATTTGTCATACTGAGTATGAAACTGTTGACGAAAGTATAAGTAAGGTGATTTTTTATCTAAAAGAAATGGGATATCTTTCAATTTCATAATAACTCTCTTGAACTAATAGCAACACTCAACAAAAACATCAGATATTATTTCAAATGAATAACCCAGTTTTTTTCAAAAACCTCACTCCTGCAAAAATTATCTTTGCTCTATCTACAGTTTTAACTATACTGTGTTTTACCTATTTTATCAAAGGTTTTTATTACTTACTAATAGATGAAATTGGTGCAAAAGATTTATATTCCCGATGGCAAGAACAGCAATATATCTATCGTGGTTTATATCCCTATGATATTATCACAGGCTCGCCTTTGATAGATCCCAAAATTGGAGCGATAACATCAGGGGGATATCCACCTTGGGCTTTTTTCTCAGGTTTCATATTTTTGCCACCTATTCCTTGGGAATTAACGCGCTGGTATCATGGTTTTTTAAATACCATATCCTTAGTTATTTTAGCTGTTTTTGCTTATCAAATAGGCAAACCCTATGGAAAATTAAAAGCTTGGTTTACAGTAGTTGCTTGTTTATCAATTAGCAGTCATTCTACTACTCTTGCTGTTGGGCAATATGGCATTATTATTAATGCTTTATTAATAGGGGTGTTTTGGCTGTTGAAGAAAAATTATAATTTATCAGCAGGGTTTTTTTTAGGTTTAGCTTTACTCAAACCTAGTATTTCTGCACTTTACTTTTTTATTTTAGTTATTCGTAAAAGAGTTGATTCAATATTTGTTTGCGGACTTTATATTGTAATTGGCAGTTCAATCATAGGAGTGATTACACAGGTTTCTCCTATTTATATGATTGAAAAAATGATTAAAGTTTCTAAATATTATGTGAATAGTGGATATTCGGGAATTAATGTTCTAACGAATTTGGGGATTGACCCAGCTACAGCCACAATATTATTAGCTATAGTTGGGACTGCTGTAGTTATAAGTCTCTTTTATTTATTTAAGGATCATTCTTTGCTGTTTCTTTTTGCTATTACTGCTGTCATAGGTCGTTTATGGACTTATCATCTGGTTTATGATAATGTTATGTTAGTTTTTTTATTATTAGCAGTAATTGATTTGACTTTCAAGAAGCCAAATAAATCAAACATTCTGATATTGACCTTAGTTTTATTGAGTTTATCACTTCCTGCGAAAGTTACGGATTTACCATTTGCACAAATCATCCAAAGCACAATTTGGGTATCAGTTTTTCTTTATGTTCTGATTTGGCAAAAAGAATTTAAAGAAGAAGTAAGCAGGGCGTTTTCATTCTCTAAGTTTTAGCCGAAAAAAGAGCAAAACTTTTACTGTGACTTGCTCTTTTTTTCCTTTCATAAACTATGAGTAGCTATTTTTTCTATTATTATCCCTCTTCTGTCACTTTCCGATTTATCCTATTAATAAAAAGTTCTCAAGAGACACAATATCAATTGATCCAGGTGTTTGTCGTTAAATTTGATTAATGGTGCATTACCGCTTTGCCTAACACACCCTACAAATACTTAGATTGTCTTACAACTCAAATGCTATTGCTATACCGAAATTCGTTCAGTCGAGTATGTCAAAGATATGGGGCAAAATATTTAGTATATTAGGATTAACCAGAATTGAATAGGAGAAAAGAATGTACGACATAGACAAGCGAAAATTACTATCCGCATTGTGTCATGGGGCAATTTTTTTCAGCACTGCGGGTGTATCCATTGGCCTACCTATAGCCATATTATTTGTTACCGATGATCCCGTCGTCAAGGAAAACGCCAAAGAATCTATCAACTTTCACTTTAACGTTTGGTTATACGGATCGATCTTGGCAGGATTGTTATTTTTTACCGGTTGGTTGATTTTACCACTATTTGTTTTGTTACCAATTCTAGGACTAGGATATCTACTCCACTGGGGACTAACTGTTCTGGCACTAATTGGGGTTTTTAGCAATTCTAGTGAACCTTGGCGTTATCCGCTTATTTTTCGATTATTGTAGGATAAAATTGGTAAAAAATATGGTAATTTAATTAATTACCAATCTTTGAATCACTAATTTACTAAAATCAATTGATCTAATTTTTTAAGATTGTTTTTTGCAAATTGATTCTCGGCTAGTGTATCTCAAGCTGTAAAATATAAAATTGCCCCACAGCTTCATCAACAGTAGGGCAAAAGACAGTTAAGCACTGATTGTAGTTTGTCTGAATAGAGCAAGCTAAAAACATCGTTTTGTGACGCTTTATTCTGTGTCCATCCTATTGTTTTGTCTGAACAAAATTTATGTTTCCAATACATCGTCCCCGCCGATTGCGTAGCCATACCCAATTACGTCGTATGGTACGTGAAACCGTTTTAACTACTAGCGATTTGATTTATCCATTATTTGCTGTACCCGGCGAGGGTATTGCTAAGGAAGTCAAATCTATGCCCGGTGTCTATCAGCTATCGGTAGATAAAATTGTTGAAGAAGCTAAAGAGGTTTATGACTTAGGAATTCCGGCAATTATTTTATTTGGAATTCCTGAAGATAAAGACGTAGATGCTACTGGTGCTTGGCATGATTGTGGGATAGTACAAAAAGCAGCAACCGCAGTAAAAAATGCAGTTCCTGATTTAATTGTAGTAGCAGATACCTGTTTGTGTGAATATACAAGTCATGGTCATTGTGGCTATTTACAAGTTGGTGATTTGACAGGGCGGGTTTTAAATGACCCGACTTTAGAATTATTAAAGAAAACCGCCGTTTCTCAAGCTAAAGCGGGTGCAGATATTATCGCCCCTTCTGGGATGATGGATGGTTTTGTTCAAGCTATTCGTGCCGGTTTAGATGAAGCTGGATTCACAGATACGCCGATTATGTCCTATGCTGCTAAATATGCTTCGGCTTATTATGGGCCATTCCGAGATGCTGCTGACTCAACACCACAGTTTGGCGATCGCCGCACCTACCAAATGGACCCCGGTAACGCCCGTGAAGCTATTAAAGAAATTGAGTTAGATATAGCCGAAGGTGCGGATATGCTCATGGTTAAGCCAGCCTTAGCATATATGGATATTATCTGGCGGGTGAAGGAAGCAAGCAATTTACCTGTAGCAGCTTATAATGTATCCGGTGAGTATGCAATGATCAAAGCTGCGGCTTTAAATGGTTGGATTGATGAACAACGTGTAGTTATGGAAACTTTAACAGGCTTCAAGCGTGCAGGTGCAGATTTAATTTTAACTTACCACGCTAAAGACGCGGCTCGGTGGTTAACGTAGAATGATGTCTCACGCCAAGACCCAAAGAAAAATTTTTTCTCTTTGAGTTTGGGCGTGAGATTTTTTTATTTTTGCTTGCGGTAGTGGTTAAATTACGATAAATTTTTACACATTCAACCCATTTAAAATTAAAGTTAGTAAATTCATAAAGATAACAATCAATTCTGCTCAAAGCTGAAACAGGAGAGAAATAATGGATCCAATAATTTTTATCATACTTTTAGTTCTCGTTGGTTATGGGTTAACATCGGCAAAGCTGATAAATCAGGGTAATGTGGCTTTAGTGGAAAGACTAGGGCGGTATCATCGCAAACTCAACCCCGGACTAAGTTTTATCGTTCCCATCCTTGATCAAATTGTGATGGAAGATACAACTAGAGAGCAGTTATTAGATGTTAAACCGCAAAATGTTATTACTAAAGATGGTGTCTATTTAGAAGTTGATGCCATTCTTTATTGGCGCATCCACGACATTGAAAAAAGCTATTATGCAATTGATGATTTACAACCAGCACTTAGCAATTTAGCTACAACTACCCTCCGAGAAAACATTGCCCAAAATACCTTGGAGGAGACTAATATGTCCAGAGATGAAATGAACAATAATATATTAGGGGAATTAAATCCAATTGCTTCGGGTTGGGGAGTAGAAATTATCCGGTTAGATATTCAAAGTATCAACCCACCGGAAGCTGTACGCAAGTCAATGCAAGAACAACAAACAGCACAAATTAAGAAAAAAGCAGTAATAGAAGCGGCGGAAGGTGAAAGACAAGCAGCTGTTAAACGGGCTGAAGGAACAAAAACATCTATAGAAATAATAGCTGAAGCCTTACGTAAACATCCTGAAAGTAAGGACATTTTACGCTATTTGGTGGCTCAAGATTATGTAGATGCTAGTCAAAAGTTGGGTGAAAGTAATAATGCTAAAATTGTGTTTGTAGATCCTGCTAATTCAACGGAAATGTTTCAAGAATTAATTTCTGATTCAGTAGAAGAAAATCATAATCAGAAATCTGGTAATGGGAATGGATCTAATTAGTTGACTGTTGACAGTAAACCCTGATTAAGAATTACGATAAATAGCATCTGCTACTAAAGTAACTTGTTGCATTTCTTCAACATCGTGAACTCGGAGGATATCTGCACCATTAAGAATGGCTGCACAACAGGCTGCGGCTGTTCCCCACACTCGCAATTTAGGATCTGGTTGGTTGAGAATATTACCGATAAAACTTTTGCGAGATACTCCAACTAAAATGGGAGAATTTAGTTTTTTAAGCGATCGCAACTGGCGCAAAATTTCTAAATTCTGCTTCTGATTTTTCGCAAACCCAATACCAGGATCAATAATAATTTTATTATGGTCAATTCCTAATAACTTCGCGGCGGTAATTTTCTCAGATAAAAAATTATAAATATCACCTATTAGGTCTTGATAATTTGTCAATTGTTGCATAGTTTGAGGATTGCCACGAATGTGCATTAAGATGATCGGTACATCTAAACTAGCCACAGTTGGCAACATTTGCGGGTCAAATGTTCCAGCCGAAATATCATTAACCATATCTGCCCCAGCTTGTATTGCTGCTTTAGCTACTCCTGACCTAGTTGTATCTACGGAAATAGGAACATCAATTAATGGACGTAACAACTCCAAAACCGAGAGTACACGCTCCAGTTCCGTTTCTAGTGATATTTGCTCCGCACCGGGACGGGTGGACTGTCCACCAATATCAATGATATCAGCACCAGCCGCCACCATCGCTTGCGCCTGAGTTAAAGCCGCCGAGGTAGTGTTAAATTTACCACCATCACTAAAACTATCAGGGGTGAAATTCAAAATCCCCATCATATAAGTTCGCTGTCCCCAAGCAAAACAGCGATCGCGGATAGTTAACTTACTAGACATAAAACTTTTGAATTTTGAATTTTGAATTTTGAATTTTGAATTGATTTACCCCTATCCCCTATCCCCACTATTGATAATTGACAATTCTGGCAAAACTATCAGGTTCTAGACTAGCCCCACCGACAAGCACACCATCAATTTCTGGCTGTTCCATGATTTCATCAATATTATTCGGTTTGACTGAACCGCCATATTGGATCGGAACTAGAGGATTAGTTAATTGATTGCGAATTAAACCAATTACCCGATTTGCTTCCTTGCTTTCACAGGTATCACCAGTACCAATAGCCCAAATTGGTTCATAGGCAATGATCAAGTTAGTTTGATCAATATCTACTAAATCTTTTTTTAATTGGGTGCTAATTATTGATTCGGTTTCCCCTGCATCCCGTTGTTGTTTTGTTTCTCCGACACAGAGAATAGGTATGAGTCCATATTTTTGGGCTGCTTTGAGACGGAGATTTACAGTTGCATCTGTTTCTCCAAAGAATTGTCTTCTTTCGCTGTGTCCAATAATTACATAACGCACACCGATTTCTAGAAGCATGGGAGCAGCAATTTCTCCCGTATATGCGCCGTTTTCTTCCCAGTGGACGTTTTGAGCGCCCAAATTTACACGACTACCATGTAAAGATTTGGAAATCAGGCTTAAATCGGTGAAGGGAGGACATAATATCACCTCTCTTTGTGAGGGTGTTTCCTCCAAGCGAGGCAAAAATCCGCTTAAAAATTCTGCGGATTCTGCCTGGGTTTTAAACATTTTCCAGTTACCAGCAATAACGATTTTCCGCACAGGTGATTTAGTCAAGATTTTAATGCTACTAGATGCACTTTTCACTCTAACATTTTTCATTCCTTTCTCAAGCAGCACCTAGTCTGAACAGAGGCTTGACAGCTTTAGCAGCAAGTCGCATTCTTAGTACCGAAATGAAACTGCTTAGGCAAGAGATTCAACAAAAATTTATTATTCCCCTCCTCGCTTGCGCTATCCATTATCCACATCTTTCTTAACATGGCTGAAAAACAGACAAGATAAAGGTGGTAAAAAATCGGGTAGGGAGCCGGAGGCGGCTTCGCCAGTGCCGTAGGCAATCCTTAACCAATAACTGCTATATCTGAATTACCAATTAGATATCCAATCTATAATTCTCCTGTTCCCGTTCCACAAAATACTGCACACGGGCGCGGTAGTCCCTGAGAGTTTCATCTACCCAATCCCGATCACTACTGTTAACATAAAGATGAACTAACGGCTCACTGGCATCAGGTAACAATAACACCCAATTGTCATCATAGGGTTGACGGATTTTCACACCATCAATTAATTCCAAATTTTGCGCCGGGTGAGTTTCCACCAAATAACGCATTAGCGCCCCCTTAGCAGTCCAAGGACAGCGCACTGTGTAAGTTCTGTGAATGACACGGGGTAACTCAGAACGGACCGTTGCAAGCGATCGCTCTTGAATTGTTAACATTTCAATTAACTTGGCAATGCAGAACATGGAATCAAACCCTGGATGCAACTCCGGAAAAATAAATCCAGTTTCTCCACTACCGCCTAAAACCACATTGGGATTTTTTTGACAAGCTTCCATTAAAGCCGTCGGATTTGCTTTTGTGCGAATTACATTACCATCATGACGATGAGCGACTAATTCCACCGCACTAGAAGCATGAACTGGAACAACTACCGAACTTCTAGGATTTGCAGTTAACATCATATCCACCATCAAAGCCGTCAGCATTTCCCCCCGAATGGGAAAACCCGATTCATCAACTAAGATTAACTGTTCCCCATTGGCTGATACCTGCACACCAAAATTAGCATTTACCGCCTCCACAACATGGCCTAATTGAGTTAACAGTAATTCCCTATCAGCGTTAGAAATTGCCGTTTTATTCAAACTTGCATTTAGCACCACCGCATCAGCACCAAATTTATCTAACATTTGCGGTAAAACCGCCCCGGACACAGCGTAAACATAGTCAATTACCACCTTTGCCCGACTATTACGCAGAGTATCCACATTCAATAACTTTTCAAAAGCCTTGCCATAGCAATCCATTAATTGACTAGAATATACCACATCTCCAATTTCATGACTTTGGGAACGGCGCATATCTTCCTTAAAATACGCCCCCTCAATTTTCTTTTCTTGAGCTTTAGAAATATTAATTCCTTTCATATCCATAAACTCAATTAAGATATAGTCCCGCCGTTCTGGATGTACCCGTACATGAATACCCCCAGCCACTTGCATTGTTGGTATCACCGTCCGCGCGATGGGAATGGCTGTAGTATCGAGGTTTTGCACATCCACACCCACAGACATTAAACCCGCAATTAAAGAGCGTGTCACCATGCGGGAAACATTGCGTTGATCACGGGAAACTGTCACCATTGAACCAGGTTTTAAAGTTGAACCATAAGCAGCACCCAACTTCACCGCAAACTCTGGCGTAATATCAATATTGGCTAAACCCTGTACTCCCCTCTGTCCAAATAAATTCCTTTGGGCGATATTCCCCCAAATCAGATTAATATTTAAAACTGCCCCAGACTCAATCTTTTTACTCGGCCACACCCTCACCCCAGGACTAATTTGCGCCTCTTCTCCCACGGTGGATAAAGAACCAACTACAGCAGCTTCTAAAACATGAGCGCGTCTATCTACGCGAGTTCCACGGGAAATGACACAAGCCGATAATTGGGCTTCATCCCCAATAATTGCCCCATTCCAAATAATAGGCCGCTTTAAATGGGCATCAGCACCAATGGTGACATTATCACCTATTACTGTACCATCTTCAATTTTTACCCTCGCACCAATGCGGCAATTATTCCCAATAACTGCGGGAGTTGCAATTTTGGCGGTAGGATCAATATAAGTATTTTGTCCTATCCATAAACCGGGAGCAATTTCGGGATAAGCCACTTTTAGCTTCACTTTTCTTTCTAAAGCATCATACTGGGCTTCGCGGTAAGCATCCAAATGACCCACATCACACCAATAACCCTCAGCCACATAACCATAAATCGGCTCATTTTTAGCTAGTAATAAGGGAAATAAATCTTTGGAAAAGTCGCATTCAGTATGTTCTGGTAAATAGTCTAAAACTTCTGGTTCTAAAATATAAGTTCCAGTATTGACAGTATCGGAAAAAATTTCACTGGTAGAAGGTTTTTCTAAAAATCTATTAATCCGTCCTTCCGTATCTGTAATCACCACGCCAAATTCAATCGGGTTAGGCACACGGGTTAAAATTAAAGTCGCTTTTGATTGTTTTTGTTTATGAAATTCAATGGCTGCACTCAGATCAAAATCTGTAATACTATCACCGCTAATAACTAAAAAAGTTTCATCCAAAAGTTCAGCAATATTTTTAACACAACCGGCTGTTCCTAATGGCTGATCTTCTTCAATAGCATAGGTCATTTGTACACCAAAATCACTACCATCTTGGAAGTAATCACGGAGGACATCTGGTAAATAATGTAATGTAGCAATTACTTCATAAATTTGGTGTCGTTTCAGGAGATTGATAATATGTTCAGCAATTGGGCGATTTAAAATAGGAACCATCGGTTTGGGTAAATCGCAAGTCAAAGGACGTAACCTTGTTCCTGAACCACCTGCCATTAAGACTGCACGCATAAATCCTCCTATAGCATAGCGTGGTTTAAGCCATACCTTGACTTAAACCATGATCTTTGTCTTCCTTTAGTCTCATACAGATATTGCGATTTCTGGAACTTCCATAAGAAACATCTATCAAACTCATTTTGTATCCAGAGACAGCTAAATAATTTATTAAATTATACAACTCTTGTGGTGCGGGCATCCTGCCCGCAGCTTTTGTATCTAATCTGAATCAAATATCAATACCTTGTCCATTTTATGTAGGTTGGGTTAAGCGACAGATCAACCCAACATAAGCGTTGGGTTTCATGCTATTGCTTCGCAAATGTTTACATTCTACAACCCAACCTACAAATCAAGGCTTTTTCCAATTTGAATAGGGTATTGTTATTGAGGAATAGACAGACTACTGGATGATTCTGTTCGCATTTTTCTAGTTTGTTCTAAAATTTTCTCTATATCTTCCGTTGATAAACGTTGAATATAGTTAATTTTCACCTCTTCTAAAAAGTCATTTAATAAAGTTTGTACTTCTGTCATGACTTGTTTTTGTTTAATTTCCGCAGCTAGGGAAGCTGTAAATTTTTCGATTAACTGACTAGAAAGTTTAGCAGCTATAGGATCTTCAGTTACAGTTGTTAAAGCTACATAGATATTATTAGTAATTTGGCTGGCTAATTGTTCACTAATTTGTACTCGTGCTTGACCTAATCCTGGTAACATGAGTAAGTTCTTATAACCTGGTAATTGTTGACAAGCACCCTCAATACTATGACATAAAATTGCATTCAATTCTGGTTGGATTTTTGGTAATACTTGATTAACCAGAGTTTTAATAAATAATCCTGTCAGGGCTTCTATTTCATTGATATTATTAATATCTATGTAAGAACGAACATTTTCTGATTGTAATAACCAACGGGTAATTTCCCCTCGTCGAATAGAACCTTGAACTTGATTAATTACCTGTACTACCACAATTTCCGTAATTTCTTCGGCAAAATTAGCCAAAATACCTTGATGCAGTTGTTTTCTTACCAAATGAAGATCAATTAATTGAGCTTGATCTAGTCTAATTATAACTGGTATGACTCGCAACCATCGCCACAGGGGGACTATTAATAATAAATCATACCAACGCCAAATAATTGCTTCTAACCAGCTTAAATGACTATATCTACGTTTAATTAACAAAGCCCGGCCAGATAATTCTATGGCAAATAGAATTGTAAACGGTAAATCAATCATCCAAAAATCATTTGTTGGTTCTCCGTTTTCATCAACTTTCCGGTAATAGTTGGCAGCAATTCCTGGGCGAATATTTGTATTAAAAAATTGTATTTGTTGGTTCCAACTATTTTGAGATAAATACTCCCGACTCCAAAAAGTATTAAATGCTCCTTTGGCTGATTCGTTGCCAATGTGTTCTCGCATCCGCGTTTTAATTTTTTCCAGCGTGCCTGTTTTACCAGCCCCACCAAAAGGATTAGTTTCGATCATCTCTTTACTAAGAAGACGAATATTTGCTAATTTGGTTTTTGTTTCTGCTGAATTTAAACCTGTTTGACTTATCTGTTCTTCTAATGCTGCAATTGCTTCTAGATATTTTGTAGTATCACGATGAGGTTCAATACCTTTAATGGGATCATATAATTGAGTTAGTTGGGGAAGTCTGCGGAAGTAAAAATCTCGCCCAGGTACATAACTTAAATCAAATAAAACTAATACTAGGTTAGCCGCAGCAGTAATGGCCATTAATCTTTCCCACCAAAGATTTTTTTGGGTGGATTTTTTTAATTTATTCATAATGCCTGATATAAATCGGAAGTTGACAGATCATTTTATCAATTGTAGGAAAACTTGTCTGTTCCCTCTTTTCCCACCACTTATAAAAAACCAAGATGCTATTTGTAAATAATCTGCATCTTGGTTAAGTAAAATTCCAGAAATCAATTTTCTTGAGTTCTAAATTTTATATTTAAACGTAAGGATTCAGGAAACAGGTAAGATAAAGGAAAAATGTTCTTTATTCTTCATGCTGATAACGCAGCGTGGCGTTAGCCATACTCCTGAATTCTTACATTTAAACCTCAGATTTAAGCGTTAGGTTCAACACGTCCATAGAATAAACCACGAATCTTCACTTCTTTAGGTTCACCTGCACCTAAGTCTGTATCAGAAGGTTGTTCACTTTCAAAAGTCCCAGCTATTTCACCAGAAGCATTATCTACTTTGGCAACTTGTAAGGAAATTTTACCCTTGAGGATTTCTGCACGCTTAACGTTAGTACGGGTTAAGTCTTCAGCATCAGATTGGGCAGGTAAAGCTACCGCATTATCATAACCACTAACTACACCACGACCTTTAGGATCTAAGAAAGCAGCACCACGATAGGAAGGTACTTTAAAAGTTCCTTCAAAGTCAGTGGATGTATTAATGTTGGTTAAGTTAGGCTGTGTTTGTGCAACTAAGTTTTTAATGGTAAATAAGAAAGGCACTAATTCACCACCAGGAAGTTTAACAGTAATAGCTTGGAAGTCTAGACCATCTTCTTCTTTAAAAGTCAAGCTATTATCTGGGTTAACGGTGAGCTTTCCTTGTACTTGGTCAATGGTAGAGGTATATCTAGTCATTACTTTACCAGGTACAAATTCTGCTTTTTGACGTTTGTTAGCAGGTTCTTCTTTGACAAAGTAATTTGTTGGTTCTAAACAAAGTTCTTTGATAGTGTATGTTTGATTGGCATCAATGGAGATAGAACCACGGCTGGTTTCTGACAGTTGGGGGCATTTGTTTGCTAACCCAGTGCCGCGAATTTGTTCATAAGTAAGGACTTCGCGGGCGGTGGCAGATGGTGCATCACTGCAAGCGGTAATTAGTCCTAAGCACATAGCAAGGAAAGCAAGGATTAAAGCGCGATACCTCATGGTTAACCTCAATGTCAAAAATTAGTATTTAATTTGTGCAACTGCTTTACTAAACGTATTTAAACGTCATCTGTCTTGTAAGTCTGGAATTCAAACCATAGACTAAGCAGCCAACCGCATCCATTCTTGATGGTGTATGTATTGCGAGTACATACAATTGTTTGGATAGGGAAATTGGTCAGATCATACGATTTTTTTTAACTCAAAATCAAAAGATTCTAGTTGTTAAATCCTGCTGTAATACAGGGCAAATCATGGAAAAGCCTTCTATAGCTTATCACTAAGGATTCTTCCTACCTGATAATAGCTATAAAGTTATGTATCAGGAGGTAGGAGGCAGGGGAGCAGAGGGGTAGGAGCTTAGGAGTTCAGTGGGAAGAAGCAACAAACATTTCTCTTTCTAGCTTCTCTGCTATATTTTGCTGATATTTTGCGTCAATCGTTGATCAATTAACAGACTTTTCCAGTATCTTATTAGTTTTATGGAGTAACCCTTGCTGTGAACAATGATCAAAATTCGGACTCTGGGAATTTATCCTGGCGTTTACAGGATATTTCTACTGCTGTGAGGGAAGTAGCTCAAGCTTGTGATGGAGATATTATTGCTCTATTGGCTGTGTTACGCCATTTAGAACAGTTACACAGAGAAATTCGGGATGGAGTATTTCAGCAAAATTTACCGACTAATCGTCAGCGACTATACTCACTACTCAGAGATATTGAATCAGAAGGCGGTTGGCCTTATATCGCCCGGATGCGAATACAAGCTTTGTTAGTGAATTTCTCGGAGGAGTTTAGTAATGAAGATGCTCTTCCTAATTATACTAATGATGCTTTTAGGCTTGATCAGCAGTCAGAATAGTGCAACATTTAAAGTCAGTAGATTAAAAATTGCTAAATTTGATGGTGACTGCATCACCATCAAAAGTAAAGTGATGAGTTTGGAAAACTAACAAGGAGTTTACTGAGGTTTAGGTAAAATTGGCAACAGCTAATTGTCTCCCGCATAACTATGATATAGGATATTTACAAGAGGTATATATGGCAGGAATATTATCAGTTTCACGGAGAAATTTAGCCCAGAGGCGGCAAAAATTACGTCGCCAACGACAGATTAAAATTATTAAGGCTGTTTGGCAAACAATGGCTGTAACTGGATTTGCTTCTGCTTTGTTCTGGGTGGCAATTCAGCCTATCTGGATTTTAAAGGATTCCGCGCAAATAGTGATTAAATCTGGGGATCAAGTTGTCAAACAAAAGGATATTGATAAGCTGCTAGGGCTATCTTCTCCCCAGTCTTTATGGCGCATTGAACCTACCATCATTGCGGATACTCTCAGGAAACAACCCAATATTGCTGAAGCTACTGTCACTCGTCGTCTATTACCACCGAGTTTAATTATTGAAATTCAGGAACGAGTCCCAGTGGCGATCGCTCAAGTGAGTCAAGATAAAACAGTCACTAACTGTCTTCTTGGTACTAGATCTAATGTTAAATCTTGTTTACAAAATAGCCCAGGGACTAATACACAAAATCAAATAGGTTTATTAGATGTGAATGGGGTCTGGATGCCAATAGATAAGTATGCGTCAATTAACCCTCAACCCAAATTACCCCAAATAATCGTTATTGGTTCTCCTGCTAAATACAAGCCATTCTGGAATCAACTCTATAAGGCGATCGCCCAAAGTTCTCTCAAGGTGACAGAAATTAATTTTCAAGATCCCACTAATTTAACCTTAAAAACTGAATTGGGAAATGTGCATTTAGGCAGCCCCAATAACAAATTATTAGAAAAAATTCAGGTACTTGGACAAATACGACATTTACATACTAAAGTTAATCTGAGTAATATGGATTATATTAATCTTAAAAATCCTGCCGATCCATTAGTACAAGTGAATCAATCAAAATCTGGCTTAGATGCCAAAAAATCCCAGCCATCCCAGAAAACACAAACACATTAACAATAACCCTGTCTTTTCAAGGTTGCTTTCACTGCTGGTAAAACTAATGTTACTAATTTTAGTATTTTAGTAAAGTTGGTGTATTTTATACATATACACCCATAATTTTTTAGCCATTAGTAAAAAAAAGAATACTAAGGGTTGTAAGATTAACAACTAAAAAATATCCTAAATAAAACCAACAGGAGGTTATGAAAAATAATATTAAGAATAAAAACAATCAGATGGTTAATAACCAGTTGTATAACTGAAATCAAGTTATATCAAGATTTTTTTAGCTAGAGGAATGATCGTCATTAACTACCAGTAATAGAAATCGCGAAATCAAGACAGAAAATACTTCCTTAAAAAAGGGGGAAAACCTACGTTCAAAATGAGGCAGGAAGGGGCTTTGAACCCTTAATCCCGATTCAGTAAGTTATAACTTCTGAAGTCTAATGTAAATGTCTATGCTTTTTAGAACTATACTTTTTAGCAATAGGGGGGGTCAGCAACATTAGTGGCTGATATCATAAACTATACAGCTAATCATCTCAAGAATGCAGCAAGAAAAGAGTCATAAGAAAAACAGGCTTTATATATGGCTTTGCAATTTAGGTTTAGACCTGAGTTTGTTACCATTGCTATATTTCATCTATTTCATCTGCAATCATGTAGGCTGGGAATATAGTAAAAACCATAAAACACAGTGCCACAATAAATTCTGGCTATGATTTAACTCTTGGGTGAATCACACCAATAAAAGTCGTTTATCTACCTTTCGCAAATCCAATGACACTTGATAAGAACCAAGGGCTTACCTATAACTCTCAAACTGGAGGACAACCAGGGTTATCTCTGGCAGTTAACTCAACCAATCCTTTTAATAACTCTGGGTTGAATTTTTCCCAAGGTAAAGATAGTAAGAGAATTTCTACTGAAAATAGCGGTATTAGTGAAATTGTTCCCGGTCGTGTTGCCAACATCAAAGTGATTGGTGTCGGTGGTGGTGGCGGCAACGCTGTCAACCGCATGATTGAATCCGATGTCTCTGGGGTAGAGTTTTGGTCAATTAACACTGATGCACAGGCATTGACATTAGCGGGCGCTCCTAGTCGCCTGCAAATTGGTCAAAAACTGACTAGAGGATTGGGTGCTGGGGGAAATCCGGCAATTGGTCAAAAGGCGGCGGAAGAATCCCGTGATGAGATTGCTACTGCTTTGGATGGTGCAGACCTAGTTTTTATCACTGCTGGTATGGGCGGTGGTACGGGTACAGGTGCAGCCCCAATTGTAGCAGAAGTAGCCAAAGAAATGGGCGCTCTGACTGTTGGTGTGGTGACTCGGCCATTTATTTTTGAAGGACGCAGACGCACTAGCCAAGCAGAACAAGGGATTGAAGGCTTAAAAAGTCGCGTAGACACCTTGATTATTATTCCCAATAACAAGCTGTTGGAAGTGATCCCAGAACAAACTCCTGTGCAAGAGGCTTTCCGCTATGCCGATGATGTACTGCGTCAAGGTGTGCAAGGTATTTCTGATATTATTACCATTCCTGGATTAGTCAACGTTGACTTTGCCGATGTACGGGCTGTCATGGCGGATGCTGGATCAGCTTTGATGGGAATTGGTGTGAGTTCAGGTAAATCTAGAGCGAGAGAAGCAGCGATCGCTGCTATTTCTTCTCCTTTATTAGAATGTTCTATTGAAGGTGCTAGAGGAGTTGTCTTTAATATTACTGGGGGTAGTGATCTGACTCTCCATGAAGTTAATGCGGCCGCAGAAACTATCTATGAAGTAGTTGATCCCAATGCCAATATTATTTTTGGTGCAGTCATAGATGACAGATTACAAGGAGAAGTGAGAATAACTGTAATTGCCACTGGGTTTACCGGTGAAATTCAAGCTCCATCATCACAAACTGTAGTTACTGCCAGAACTATCACTCCTACTCCCTCACAAACAACTAGAAGAACAATAACACCACAACCACCCGCTAACAATCCCAATTCAGGCACAGAACCAAAAGAAAAACCCTCTTTGGATATTCCTGACTTTCTGCAAAGACGACGTACACCACCAAGAAATTAAATGATTGTGGATATGAGATTTTAGACTAAATTGGTAGTCTCACTTGAGACTGAATGATGTATACAAGTTGTTAGTTTCAGGGTTTTACACTAGTACAGCACGGCGTAAATAAAACAACCATTCTCAATCACTAAAAAGCTTACGCCATATTATTTTTGACTTTTGACTTTTGACTTCCGCCTTACGGTACTAGGAGTATGGCTAACGCCACGCTATGCTTTCGGCACACTACGTGAACGCTATCAGGAGTTCAGGAGAAATAAAGAAGGATTGACACTCCCCGGTCTAAAGACACGGGGATTCTTGGTTCAACGAAACCACTTAAACTAGACCCCTTGCGTTATCAGCAAAGTTTTCAATCTTCTCAGACAGATATTTGTAAAAAATAAATCCTAGTATATAATCTCGAAACTCATCGGCATTCATTTTACCGCGTAGAGTATCCGCAATATTCCACAGTTGTTGCTGTAACTGACGACGTTGCTCATCTGACATAGACTTTTTAATTGCCCCTATAACTTTAGTTTTGTTCTTAGGGGTATGAAAAGGGAAAATCCCCTGAGCAAACATTATGTTACCATCAACCTTCTAATTATTTGAATAAGCTGTTAGGCGGCTAAATTGTATAATCATAAATTTCTAAACTCTTGTGGCGCAGGCATCTTGCCTGTCTCATTTATACAAATTAAATGCACAACACCTTACTTCCTTAACAATTCCTGTCCTTGTTCCCCCAGTTCCCCAAGCCTCTGCTGAATAAGTTGCGGGGTAGAACCCTTGTTTTCTCACTCAGGGTAGAGGAAATTAAGATTTATATTTTTGGTGCTTTTAGTCAGCTGTAATTTAAAGTATGCAAATATAGGCACAAATAATACAGTAAATAATTAGAAAAACCATTGTCATCTACCTAAAGTTAGATATTCATAAAGCTGGTAACATTTACCTCGGTTAAGTAGCCACCGATGACATCTATACCCACAAAAATTAAGTAGGCAAAGATGAAATGACCTTTGTATGGGGTAGCTTTACCTTCACTATCATCGGATAAGCTGGGTAATCAGATGGGATGGTTGGTTAGTAAAACTTTCGGTTGAATTACCTGATATACTCTTGAAAACCTATGAAATTTTAATCATAATAAATTAGTGGAATGGACAGTCGAATTTCATGACGATTTTGAGTCAGAATTTGATGCTTTGCCCAAAGAGGTACGAGAGGAGTTACTTGCTACAGCAGAATTATTAGAAAAATTTGGTTCACAGCTAAACCGCCCCCATGTTGACACTCTCAAAGACTCAAAGTACAGCAACATGAAAGAATTACGTTTTTCGGCTGACGGTGGTGTTTGGCGTGTAGCATTTGCCTTTGACCCAAAAAGACAAGCAATTTTATTGGTAGCTGGTGATAAGTCGGGTGTTAGTCAAAAACGTTTTTACAAACAACTCATTAAAAAAGCTGATGCACGGTACAAAGACCATCTGTTAAAATTAAAAGAGGAAGGTTAGAACAATGGGTAAAAGTTTGAGAGATAAAATCAAAGAACTGCCAATAGAAAGCCAAATAAAAATTGAAGCCCGCGCTCACGAATTAATTGCTCTAGAATTGACTAGACAAAAACTTAGACAAGAGAAACTTCAAGTTAGAAGAGGAAGAAGTTTAAAACAACAAAAAGTAATTATTTTTAGGAAGATCAACGATAAAGTATTGGTTTAGTACAAAAACTCGTTCATACTTTTAATACTTTAGAAGTGGTGTGATTACTTTGGGGCGTTCCCACTAACCTGAATCTCATAAACCCCTGGGGCATATAAAAGCACGTCTTGAACTCTATACCAATGCAGTCACTTTACTTTCCTGCTCAATCTATTTTAATTGTAAAGCGATCGCATTCAAATCAATAGTTTCCTCAGCTTCAAAAGTATCCACATATAGTTGTTTAACTTAAAAATGAGACAAAAAGTGATAGGTTCTGTAGATAATGATTCTAGGGTAACCAAGGCATTCCAATTGTTTGGAAGATTAAATTTCCGTGCTTATTGTTTAGCTTAATGTCTCAATCTAAAGTTAAATGACTATAACAAGGAATATTCAGGTTATACTCATTATTTTTAATCTGCTCCATACTCGCTACATAGCTATATTTATCCTCATAAGCTGTTAGGCGGCTATCAGTGGATCAATCAGAGAAGTTTCATTGACTAAGTAAATGGAAACTTTGTAGGTGTTATCAGAACGAAGAACACTGCGAATTGTGATTTTAACTTGGTCAGTTTCGGAGATGGTTAAGTTGTTTGTAACGGAAATCGGTTCAGGGGTGATATAAACATTGGGAATTCGCTTAAAAACCTGATTTCCTTGGGGATTTCTCTCAGAACGATACCGCGCCCAAGTTGCACAAATTTCTATTGTTGGTTCAATCTCTTTTGTAGCACTAACAATAAAAGAAATGCCTAAAGAACGAGGTTGTGATTTTGGGTCTAAGACGGGTGCAGCAGCGGCTACTAGACTATCTTCATCTGATTCATCCTCCCCATAGTCGTCCATTCCAGTCCCTAATATTTCTGCTTCCCCCTCAATCTCTTTGGCATCTTCATCACTGGCATCTCTGGGAATGAGAACACCAGTTATAAATTCATTGCGTGGATCTTGTTGACTAGGCAGTACCTCAAAGCAAGACTCTCTAGGTCCGATAACTTCCTGTCTGAGATTAAGTAGCAATTCTGTTCTGACTGACACGATTCACCTTACTAAACAACTTGTAAGCTATTCATTCTTTGTTCTAGATTTTACGCAATTTTTAAGTAAATTTATTAGGGCGATTTTACTTAAATATGTCGTTCATCACCACTAATTTACTAATTTTCTGAATCTACAGCCTCCTTTAATAATGCTTTAAGTTCAATTATGTGTCTTTCCAAAAATTTGATGTCTGTGTCTTGACCACAGAGTTGAATGTGCAATTTTCCTCCTGTTAATGGAAGTGAATTAATTTGCTCTTTGATATCATTCCCTGGTTCAATTGCTCCGTGCTTGAACTTAGCGCAGCAGGTTGGACACAAACAAAGAACATTACCAGGTTGGTCAATCCATCTTGCTTTGGTATAAGAAACTAAATATACTCTCTCAAAATATGGTTCTCCATTTCGCTTCGGGAAAGTTTCAGAACAAATTTGACATTTACCGTTGTATGTTTCCTTGAGGAAAGTTATTATCTCTTGATTTTTTCCTTCCCATGCTTTAGATTCGATTTTTTTGAATCTTTCGATAGCGGCTGGTTCATTCTCTTTATCATTGCGAATAATATCTCGTGTTTTTTGTAAACGTACTTCTGAATTAGTAACTGGACTTTGTTCTAAAGCCTCATTTAATTGAGTTTTACCAAGTTGAGAGAACGCTTCTTGAAGAGCAGTTATGTAGTCAATACTAGGCACTTCTGGTTCTAGCGAAGTACCATTACCAGAATTTGTTCTTTGTGATGATCCATTTTTTTCTGCTCCTTCGGATGATCTACCCTTAATTAATTTTTCAATTAATTGCTTACGGGCGCGTGGGTTTTTGATTAAATAATCAAGTAGTATTGGTTCTATGCCTGCTTTATTAGCTTGATCTACCAATTCTGCTGTTGGTTTCACACCTAAACAAAATGCGAGCAGTTCGCTATCTTTATCTCTAATCAAATTATCAGGTAAATCATCAATTGACAATGTACAAGGTTGAAAGAATCTTTTATCCAAATTTGGAAGCCAAGCCTTGGAATAAGCAATATTACCTGCTTTTGAAAACAGCGTTTCTTTTTTGGAATTTTGGTATGTTTTATAGGAAGAAATTTCAATATCACCTCTTAATCTTTGCCGATGAGGTAACAAAATCTCATTCCAAATATAGATAGATTTATCAAATGTAGGATTTTCTAAAGCATGAGCTAAACCATCAATTGAGAAATTGGGGTCAAATTTAATTCCTCGCTTGTGATTACCTCTACTCTCTGAAATAATTACATATCCCTCAGTATTAGGAGGAGTATAATCCAAACGGACTTTCTCACTCACACCTAGTTCAAGCAGTAGCTCCTGGTCAAGAGAGATTTTATTATCTAAAAACCAAGCTGTTTCATTACCTTCAAAGTACATTTCTAAATTATGGGAATAAAAGTATATTTTTTCAGGTGCTTGATATTCCTGATGATTTGTTTTTGCATTGAAAGCTTGGATGAATGGCGTATTCTTCAGTTGTCCTATTAATTCCTTTCTTTCCGTGGAAGAGGATGCTTGTAAAGCATATTCAATTGTTTCTATGTCTTTTAGATTTTGGTTTTCATCAATTTGTTTTGATAATTTATATTTAGGTATAATCTTGTCACGTACTTCTATATAACTGCTAGGTTTTTGTAAACCTAATCTTTCTAAAAAATCTTTAGCTTTTGGAATTAATACAATTTCTCTTTTAACAGTTGGAAAACTTGTTGCTACCTCAGTTGGTAAATAGGCATTTGGTCGTTTAGTATAATGGTCAATATATGTTACGTGCTTATTATTTTGTAGCCTAATGAAAGGTTTGTTTAATAGTGATGGATTCTTTCTATATGTTTCTTCTTTCCAAAGTGCTTCTTGACCTGTAAGGAAGATATAAAAATTTGCTACCCAATCATCTGACTGTTTGGCAATGAAATCTTGGCTAAATTTTGAAGCAAATTTTTCAGGGTCTATTCCTTCTACTTTCAGTATATCCCTGATATAACGACAGAGTTCAGGAGTAGTATTTTCAGATATTTCATCAGATAGCCATGTATAATTCCCCCCATACAATTGTTGTAACTGGGCATCTGAAAGAAGTTTACGAAGTGCGGCACTTCGAGCTAACTTAGCCTGTGTAGCTGGAATATAACGTCCGTCAGCCGTAGGTAACAAAGCATTTTCTTTAAAGGCTTCACATACCTCGTTAAATACAGGATAAAACATAGCATTTTCCGGAAATTCAGATGCACGTATGGGAAGAATTTGTAAACAATTTACGGTGAGTAATCCTAAATCTTTTAACTTTGGAAGAACACTAGCTACTAAATCAGCAGTAATTTCAATTAGTTTCTGGTTAAAGCTATCATTAGGAGGAATTTTTGCCCTATCTGGTGTAGTACGATAAGGACCTTGTACTAAAAAATTCAAATGAGTTTCCTTTTCAGTTGGGAAGAAAACTACTAATTGAGAATTCGATACAGGAACAATTTGTTCTTGCTGAGTTTTTTGATCTTTCTGAACAAGAAAAGCAACTTCAACTTTGAGATTTAGCTGATAAGGAACTGGTTTAGCAAAGATGAGCCAAGTCTCTTGAGTATTATCAAAAGATGTATTTATCTTAATAGTAACTCGTTTATAACCAGCGTCATGTTCTAAAATGTCTCGCTTGTAAATTCCTTGCTGTCCCTTTTCTAGATGCCAATAAATTTCTTCAATATAATTTAGAAATAGCAAATTGCGCGGATTGAATTTTCGCAGGTGAGTTTCAATCTCTTGGTAAGCAACTGCCTTAGATAAATCTTGTCTGTTAAATTTAATAATAAAAAGAGTAGTATATTCTCCAGATATAATAACATCACTCGTTACAGCATGAGGTCTAACATAATGTTCAATGAAAAAATGTTCATCACCTGAGTGAATTTCTGGAGAATCAGTATAGGCATATACTGACTTAAAGCCAATACCAAACTTTCCAATTTTTGTTAAGTCTTCCTTTTTGGTACTCTTCACCAGTCCACAGATACCCTGAACATCTGCTTCTGTAAATAATCTGCCATTGTGATAGACTTGAAGGCGGTCATTAAATAATTTAAAAATTACTTTTGTAGCTCCTGCATCCTCTGCATTTTGAAGTAATTCATAAATAAAGTGCGTTCTGTCGCTATACAAACTAGTAAGAAAGACAGGCCCGTACTTATCTATATCAGTACCATATCTGCTAAGATTTTCTTCTGTAATTTGTTCGTAATTACTAACCATTTGTCACTACCCCTTGTACTAATAAAATTCCTACGGCAACTCGCTGACTAATAATGTCTGCTTCACGGCGATTTTCTAAATCAGAACGCTTGTTTTCGTAATCTCGTTGAATACGCGATCGCTCTGACTCTTTCATCCGAATAATCCGCTCTTCTTTAGCCTGATTTAGTTCATTTCCTACGCGCTGAATGCGATTTTGGTAATAAGCATCAAGACTAGCGAGTTTGCGATTCAACAGTGTATTATTTCTATATCGTAACTTATCAAGTTCATCTAAGCGATACTGATGTACAGTTTCATCAAGATTTTGAATAGCAGTATCAACTAAAGCAGTTGGGAAGTTAACATATTCTGCTGGTTGTAAAGCGTGGCTCAACAATCGCACCAGGGCTGCTGAAACTTCGGGTGCAAAGCACAAATTATCAAGATTGCAAGCATTTCCTACTAGCCGCACTTCTGGGCGCACAGCCACTGTTTCCCAAAGATCACAAACAAAAAGGTACTGTCCTGGTGGTACGGTATTATCAGAAACAGCAACTTGCGTAACGAGTGGCTTATCTATAGCTGCCCAATGAGAAATAGCTACCCGTGCCAAAGGATGAATAGGCGTGATAAATGGAATCTCCCTCTGTTCAAGAGCCATTTTCTGATCAAACGTAAGTGTCCAATGCGGCTCGTTGCCTTCTAGCCACCGAGTAAAAGCAATAGTAGAACGGTCTTGCTTGAGGTTAAGAGAACGCACTTTTTTAAGCAGTTCTGCCCGCCCGTCTTTATTCAGCCGTAGTCGATGGATTCCAAAATGCTTACTGTCAGCCGTAATTTGTCCTCCCAACGTCGGCTTTTGCACAAACATTTCAATCAGCTGGCGTAAATCATTAGCAGAAACAAACTTGTTTTCAGCAACTACAGAGTCAACATCCGCAGTGAAAGCCTCATCCAGCCCCAAGAATGAACTACCTTCTGCTTCCAGCCGATGCTGTTCTTCTGCTAGACGGAGTGCATTATCTGCCATTTGTTGTGCTTTTTGTTCAGCTTGTTCGGGACTGAGATTAGGGTCAAGTGCTACACGAGTTAAATCTTGTACAACATCTCCCAGCACTTCCTCCAAATCCCCTATAGTGTCTTGAAAGATACCCAAGCGTTCAAAGCAACGAAAGAAAATGCGTTCTTCAACAGTACCTGGTGTAACAAAATTAAAAATGAGTACCTTTTCGCTTTGCTGACCAAAACGGTCTATCCGTCCAATGCGTTGTTCAATCCGCATGGGATTCCAAGGGATGTCGTAATTTACTAAGCGATCGCAGAATTCATAATCTAGCCCTTCGCAACCAACCTCAGAAGATAAGAGGATATCGAGTGCATCTGAGTTGTCGCGGGGTAAGCGGAATCGCTCTCGTAAGCGTTCTCTTTCTGCATCTTCCACCTTTCCAGTAATTAGCTCTACTCTGTAACCAGCCTTTTGCAGTTGCTTTTGCAGATAAGCCAAAGTATGCAAAAAGAAAGAGAAAACCAATACTTTGCCAGAACCCTTACCCTCTAATGTTTCTTCTATTATTTTTAATAACTGCTCTAACTTTGGATCATTTGGTGGCAAGGCAGCAGATAGGCTACGCAGGTTTTTTGCTTTTTCCAGTAGATAGGGGAGAAGTTTAGTATCCTCATCCTCTGTTTCAATATCGTCACTAATATCAGAGTGTGTAAATTTGCCAGTCAGGATAAATTTATTGAGTGTAGGGACAAGGGCTGGTAAACAACTCGCCGCCTGACGCTCTAAAGTATCGGTGATCAGCCGTATTACTTGTTCCTCATAATCTAAAGAAAGCATTTCTCGACGGAATTCAATCAACACCTGATAAAACTCTTCCTGTTCAGGTGTAAAGGGTACAGAAACCGTGTGCGGTTCCCGAATTGTAAATCTCCCAATGTCCCGTCTACGAGTACGATTCATTACATGAGCTAGTGAATGCACTTCTTCTAAATCCCGGAGACAATTAATTCGGTCTACATCAGTAAACGTTACCCCACCCCTCAACTTTTGATACCACTCCATAAATCGAGGATCTTGGCTGAGTACCTGCTCCCCCCAAGTTGTTGTTGCAGCATCTTGCAATGCTTGGAGTGTTGAGGTTTGCCAAGTATTTTGGGAGGACAGGTTGCGAATATATCGGATAGCTTGATTGAGGTGCTGATTGGGTTGCACCATTTCATTAAATACTGTCTCATCAAGAAACAGGTCAGGGCGTAGCAGATTGAGCAATGTATAGAGGTTGCGATTGCCAAGGTGCAAAGGAGTAGCGGAAAGAAATATCACAGCTTCACTAATGTCGCAGAGAAATTTCACCACTTCATGAGAGATAGTCCCTGTATTTCTAAGATGATGTGCTTCATCAACAATAACCAGACTAAAGCGGGGGGATGGATTAAGTGTCATTAATCCGGGGCTAGGCCGTCGCCCCTTCATTCCCTTGAGATATTTATCAATTCTCAGGAGTTCCAAATGGACTATGGCGCGTGAATACTGCAAGGGCCAAATGCCATCTAAATCAGTCTCCCGCAGGCAATAGGAAAAAGTTTCTGAAGTCAGTGGTCGAAAATCTTCATCAAAACGGCGCATTTCAGCTTGCCATTTGTTAACGAGGGCTTTGGGGCAAACAATGAGAATGTTGTCTAGTTGTTGGCGAGTTTGAAGTTCTCGTAGTATTAAACCAGCTTCAATAGTTTTCCCAACACCAACTTCATCAGCAATTAGTAAGCGGGGAAGATCAGCACGTAGAAAACGCAGTAAAGGTTTGAATTGGAAGGGAATAAATTTAATGCGTGCTGATTGGAGAGCATAAAGATTATCAATTTGTGGATGAGAAAGCCTTGTTGCTGTCAATCTAGCGCGAAAGCTATCTACATCTATCCATTGTCCTGTTCTTAGTGTTTCTAATAATCCATCGGTTTTTCCGGTCGCTCCAGCATCAACCAATTGCTCTTCGTAGTATTCCAGGACCTGAGTGGGCGAATGAAAAACGCGGTAACGAGATCGTCCCCCTGCTGGTGGAAGAATCTCGATTACTGGACCGGATCTCGATGGATCAGCACGCAGGCATACCATTTGTCCCAGATTGAAGAGTGGCTGCATCCTTAATTTATACCTAATTTTACTTAAACTAGAATGAACTGTTAAACTGACAGGGGGCATCCACTTTTGGCGGATCGCCTTTTTTAGATGAACCATATAGTAGGGTTTTTGGGCGTTGCTGAATCAAGGTATGAAAATAAAAATCTAATAATCTGAAGTATTGGCCATGTAATAGTTTAGCGATCGCCAATAAATAAAAATCATACCCGAAATCAGCAACGCCGGTTTTTGGAGTACGAGAATTATGTTTCTTCCAAAAGTGGATGCTCCCGGCGGCTAAATTGTATAATCATAAATTTCTAAACTCTTGTAGCACAGGCATCTTGCCTGTCTCATTTATACAAATTAAATGCACAACAGCTTACTTCCTTAACAATTCCCGTCCTTGTTCCCCCAGTTCCCCAAGCCTCTGCTGAATAAGTTGCGGGGTAGAACCCTTGTTTTCTCACTCAGGGTAGAGGAAGTTAAGATTTATATTTTTGGTGCTTTCAATCAGCCCTAATTTAACGTATGCAAATATATACACAAACAATACAGTAAATAATTAGAAAAACCATTGTCATCTACCTAAAGTTAGATATTCATAAAGAAGAAAATTTCTCCCCTGCCTACCTATTAGCTTCTACCCATTGAATGACCTGATGAGCTAGGTGAGTACCATCGAGGCGGTCAATTTCACGGATACCTGTGGGACTGGTAACATTTACCTCGGTTAAGTAGCCACCGATGACATCTATACCCACAAAAATTAAGCCATCTTGACGGAGTTTGTCCGCCAGGTGTTTACAAATTTCCTCTTCTGTGGGGGTAATAGTAGTTTGTGCCACTGTGCCACCTGTGGCCATATTATTACGGAAATCGCTACCACTAGAAAGACGATTTAACGCACCTATGGGTTCACCATTGAGTAGGATAATGCGTTTGTCTCCATCCTTAGCGGCGGGTAAATAGTTTTGTACCATGACAGGAACTTGACCTTGCAGGGTGCTGAGTTCCACAATAGAATTGAAATTGCGATCGCCTGACTGTAAAAATAAAATTCCTTCTCCGGCTTTATTTCCCAGTGGTTTGAGAATTGTACTACCTTTGGCTTCTACAAATTGACGAATAGCTTGTTTATTAGCACTAACAATGGTTTCTGGAATACATTCCCTAAACTGGAGGGCATACATTTTTTCATTTGCTGCCCGAATTCCCGCCGGATTATTAATTACCAAAGTTTTGTTTTGGTCAATATAATCCAAAATATAAGTAGCATAAAGATAAGCATCATTTACAGGTGGATCTGTCCGCATAAATACGGCATCCATTGTTTCCAAAGAAGTAAAGGCAGTTGTACCTAGCTTGAACCAGGGGTTAGCCCCTAACCAACGTCCTGCCACCAATTCCACTGGTACAAGTTCTACTTGCTGCAAGACAGCCCAAGCTTTGCTATCAATTACACTCAATAAATTTGCTTGAGTGATCCAAACTTCGTGTCCCAGAATTTGCGCGGCTTCCATCAAAGCCACACTGGTATCATGACATGGATCAAGACGATGGATAGGATCAATAATAAAAGCCAGTTTCACCCTTTATACCTCTTTTATCTACGAATTTTAATATTCAAAAATATTCAAGATCCCCGACCTTTCAAATTCATTTACTCATCTTGGAGAAAAATGAGAGAAAGAAGTCGGGGATCTGATCCACAATAAGTAGTGAGACAGAATTAATTACACAATGTCATTGGGTTGTGATTGCTTCCCTTCGCTCGCAATGAATGTAAATATTTTTGTCTAATTACTTATTTTAAGCCACTAGCATCTTATCTAACTTACCTTGACGTTCTAAAGTGTGGATATCATCACAACCACCAATGTGAACATCATTAATAAAAATTTGTGGTAAAGAGCGTTTCCCATTAGCTCTTTTAGACATCTCATTTCTTGCTATTTCATTGCCATCAATTTTGTATTCGATAAAATCAACTTTCTTATTTTTAAGCAGACTTTTAGCACGCACACAAAACGGACAAGTCGTCCAAGTATAAATTTCTACTTTTGCACTCATAATATTCTCAACAAAATGTAATACTTCTTAATTTTAGACTGAAGTTAATGGGGACTGGGGACTGGGTAATGGGTAAAACATTCTTCGCAATCACCAACGACCAATCACCAATCATCGGCTTAGTAGCTCATCTAATTTACCTTGACTCTCTAAAGCGTAGATATCATCACAACCACCTATGTGTTCATCATTAATAAAAATTTGGGGTACAGAACGTCTACCATTAGCTCTTTGAGACATTTTATCTCTTGTTATTTCGTCTCCGTCAATACTGTATTCGGTAAAATCAATTCCTTTTTTTGTGAGTAGATTTTTAGCACGAATACAAAAAGGGCAGGTTCTCCAAGTATAAATTTCTACTTTCGCACTCATAATATTCTCAACAAAATGTAATACTTCTTAATTTTAGACTGAAGTTAATGGGTAATGGGTAATGGGTCACGGTTAATATTTTTTCCGATTACCAATTACCAGTTACCTATTCCCACTCAATAGTTCCAGGTGGCTTAGAGGTGATGTCATAAACCACACGGTTGACACCTTTCACTTCATTAACAATGCGGTTAGAAATGGCTTCTAGTATATCGTAAGGAATCCGCGCCCAGTCCGCCGTCATACCATCTTCGCTAGTGACAATCCGTAAAACAATGGGATAGGCATAGGTGCGTTTATCTCCCATTACCCCAACACTGCGAATAGGCAACAGGACGGCAAAGGCTTGCCAAACCTCATTATATAAACCGCGTTGGTTAATTTCCTGCCGGACGATTAAATCAGCATCTCGCAAGATATTTAATCTTTCCGGTGTGACTTCACCTAAAATGCGAATGGCTAAACCAGGTCCAGGGAAAGGTTGACGTCGGACAATTTCTTCTGGTAAACCAATAGAACGCCCAACCTTACGGACTTCATCTTTAAATAGTTTGCGTAGCGGTTCGACCAGTTTAAATCTCAAGTCTTTTGGCAAACCGCCAACGTTGTGATGACTTTTAATTTTAACTGCTACTCGTTCACCGGTTTTCGGATCAACATTGGTATCAGCCGATTCAATTACATCTGGATACAGTGTACCTTGAGCCAAGTAGTCAAAATGACCCAGGCCTTTAGATGTTTCCTCAAAGACATTGATGAACTCATGCCCAATGCGGCGACGTTTTTCTTCTGGATCTGTTACTCCAGCGATAGCAGAGATAAATCTTTCACGGGCATTAACATATTCTACAGGAATATGGAATTGTTCTTTAAATAACTTAAGTAATCGTTCTGGCTCTAATTTCCGCATAAAACCTTGGTCAATAAATACACAAGTTAGTTGTTCACCAATGGCTTTATAGAGTAGGAACGCGAGAGTAGAGGAATCTACACCTCCAGAAAGTGCTAAAAGAACGCGCTTATCACCGACTCTAGCGCGAATTTCCTCTATTGATTCTTCGACAAAAGCGGCCGTTGTCCAGGTAGGTTCACATTCACAGATATGATAAACAAAGTTGCGAACTAAGGCTAAACCACCTTGAGAATGTACGACTTCAGGATGAAACTGGACACCATAGAGTTTTTTGTCATGGTCAGCGATCGCTGCACAGGGAGTATTATCGGTATGTGCCAGTATCTTAAACCCATCTGGCATGGTTGTGACTGAATCTCCATGACTCATCCACATAGTTGTACCCTCTTCGACATTAGTTAATAAGTCCGTGGGATCATCTATGTAGAGAGAAGCTTTACCATATTCTCCCCGTTCTGCTTTAATAACTTTGCCACCGAGTTGATTCACCATCAACTGCATACCATAGCAGACACCGAGAATAGGTATTCCCAATTCCCATATTTCTGGGTCACAATGGGGCGCGTAATCACTATAGACAGAATTAGGACCACCAGAGAGAATAATGCCTTTGGGTTTCAGTTGACGTAGGTGATCTGCTGTGGTGCGATAGGAAAGAACTTCGGAATATACTTGAGTTTCGCGGATACGACGGGCAATTAATTCAGAATATTGAGAACCAAAGTCTAAAATTACAATTATTTGTCCTTTGAGTTTACCCAAATTTACTTGTGTTTGGGGTAAGGGGACGGTTGGTAGATTCACCGCTGTATTCATGGTAGCGAAAGTGTGTCGTTAAGGATAGAAAGGTCTAAACTGCGATTTTGATGATTTTTTTTGATTAGTGGTGATATGGAACTCATATTTGATTTGGGAAAACAACTCAGAATAGTTTAATCTTCTAAAATCCTATTGCTTATTGGCTTTTGCTTTTTGCCTATCTACGCAAATAGTTTTATAAATCAAATACTATGCCTATGACAATACTTTGTCCATTTTCTGTAGGTTGGGTTAAGCGACAGCGCAACCCAACAGATTTTTTGGGTTTTATGCTATTGGTTTGGGAACGTTTACGTCCTACAACCCAACCTACAAATCAAGGCTTTTTCCAATTTAGACAAGGTATTGCTATAACAGTTCAATTAATCATCTTCATCCAATCAATCATGTAAATCATAGTTTGGTATTTTTATGGGATATATTGATGATAATTCACCCTAAGTTAACATAATTTTTCTAGTAACATACCACCTGTTTTGCTTTTGATGAGAATTTGGCGATCGCGGTCAAAAAGGATAGAACCACAGGTTATCAGAGCTTTACCCTGATCATTATGACTACTAATATATTCGTGAGTGCGAATATCCATAGTTTCAGCAATGCTGCTATATACTTGATGTACCCAATTACTACCAGTTGCCTGATCCAAAATTCTTAAATGTTTTAATGCTGCTTCTGCTGTAGAACTCTGAAAAATGGTGGCAATATCTGGAGAAGGTAGACCTAGTATGGAACAATGGGAAGTTAAAATTTCCCGACGACCATCAGCTAAATGATGATGAGTGTGAAAAATCCCCCCCGCGAGTTTAATTAGTTTACCATGATAACCAAATAATAAAATTTCTTTTACACCAAGGAGATCGGCTGCGACTAACATCGGTCCTAACCAATTAGCCGTTTTCACCATTTGTGCGGGATTAATTCCTAGTTTCTGACATAAATCTAGACCATTTTCCCCAATACAAAATACTAAAGTTGTAAATTGACTGGCTTTTGCTTCTAAGTCAGCGCGAAAAGCTGATAATTGATCGGGTGTACTTAAAGGTTGAGAAATACCTGTTGTTCCTAATAGAGACAGTCCTTCCACTACCCCAAATGCGGAGTTAGAAGTGCGGAGTGCGAGCGATCGCCCTTCTGGTAAAATAATTGTCACCTTGATTTTTTCTATAGGTGCTAATAATCGCTGTAAATTCTCTGTTAATAACCTTTGAGCATAACCATAAATTGCCGCTTTCCCCTCACCGTTGAGTTGCTTACCAATACCTTCTCCACCCTGAATAATTACCGCTTCCCCCTCACCTTTATACCATTCTACCACCGCCCAAACTGGGGTATTTTTAGTTAAATCCAGATTATCACCGGGATCACTGCGAGTAATAGCCAAAGCTTGATTTGCTGATATTCCTGCTACTTGCTCAATCGGTATTTCTGCTATTTGAGACGGTTCGAGCAAATCTATAGCAGCTACAGAGGGACATTGATGATTTCGTAACCAATGCAAAGCCGCAACAGCAGCCCCACAAGCAAACACCGGCAAAGTATATCCAGAACGGGACATAGTGACAATTGAAAATAAACAAGACTTTTGACTTTTGACTTCCACCTTGCGGTACTAGTTTAAATTCCCACTTCTGCTAACAAAACTTGCATCTCTTCCCAAGAAATATTTTGTTGCAGATAACGAGGTGTTTCGGGATTATAGGGACTAGCGATCCTATCAATAGTGATAATTTTAGCTGTATCTGGTAATACAGGCACATCGGGATCAAATGCCGTAGGACGCATTAAAGAACTAGAAAAGCCTTTAAATACAGCAATTTTATCTGATTCGTTATCAATTTCTACAGTAACAATCAGAACTTCTTGTGTTTTTTTTGCTGTATATTTTTCTAGTCTTTGGGCAATAGAGTTATTCATTGATTGTTTCTAGTACACAAGTCAGTAATTCAAAATTTTCAATTGGTTAGTGTGTAGCTGAACGTCCATGTTTATTTAGTTTAAACATAACGAAATAACTCAAGTAAACCACATAAAATCCTAATCCTACTATGCCCAGAAAACCTAAAAAAGCTGGTTTACTGTTATGATGGAAATAGTCTTTAAAAATTAATGGAGCTTCTAACCAAACACTACAATAAGGAGTTTTTATTGCGGTTGTTGAAAAAGCACAACCCACAAAAGGTATTAGAGCTATTACTCCTAAAATGGAATATACCGTAGTTGCCCAACGCCAAGAGCTAAAAATCAATTTTAATAGACCATTAGGATAATACTCAATTTCATCATTGATATCTACCCAAAACCATAGACTAATGGGAATGAGAATGCGCCCCATTAAAGCAGAGATAAAACTGGCACTAAAGTTGCCAATCATTAAATAAATGGTAATAGCTAATAAACTAGCTACTTTAAAATAAATCATTAATAGACGTTGCATTGATTCTGCTTTTTGCACAAATGCCCAAATCAGAAGAATTAAAGGAATAATCAGGATAAACAATAAAGATAGTCTATAGTCCATCCAAACATAAGGGCGAAACCATACTGGTGTCATAACGTCAATCAAAAAATAAAAAATTTGTACCTGGGTATTTGCTAGATATGTTAGTGAAAAGAGAAAAACGGGGAGTAGATTCCCCGTCTGGTTTAAATCCATTGATAAATAGATTGAAGAACCATTGATATACCAGTACAACACTGCAAAAATAATCAACGATTAAAAATCATCGAAAGTCTGTGAAATCTACTTTTTTAATTTTTAATTGTTAATTTTTGATGGCGTTGTCTGATTCTAGTCTTCATAAAGACGGCATTCATCTGCATCTGGGTTATCATCACAGTATTTTTCTAAGGCATTCTTGGGCTTGACTTGGCGCTGGTGAGAAGCTGCTGCTTGTAATTCTTCTACAGCATCCCAAGCAGCAGCACATTCAGCAGAGTTGCTACCAGAGATATCGCATACAGCACGAGCTTGTTCAACTTCTTCTTGGATTTTTTCTTGGATATCGCTAGTGACTTGTGTTGAGGTATTGGTCATGATTGTGTCTCGTTATGTTTTGTTTATACTAGTATAGTAACACTTTGAAAATTGCAGTTTTTTTTCTCTGAGATAACTAGTTTTACACTTTTGGTGGTAATTTTGGTGGGTAGTATCTTCCAAGTAGGCTTTTCACCCACTTAGGAAAATATGACCAGGATGTTATCCCATGAATATCATAAGCCTTTCTACCTACAATACTATGGCCAATTTTCTCAAATATGTCTGAAACCTAATAAAATCGTAACGATATCAATAGGGTTTCAGGGTTTTGGCAATAGTATTGACCTATAACTGGCATAATTTTCATTTTGAATACAGACTTGGGATATCGCTTATAAGCATAATTTCTATGATTATTATTTATTATTAAATGCACTTGCTTACTAATTTATGTGGATGCGAACTACACAGGGATACAAACGCTGCAATTAATATTTTAAATCTTGCAAAAGCTAGGGGAGGGCATCCCCAAAGTAACGCTACAGGAGTTGAAGCCTCTACTCTACTTGGTGCAAACC
>JACCDP010595331.1_pt1 | contig 35041 bp, 25 predicted proteins | sample 7445841 | NCBI WGS metagenome assembly JACCDP01 (sample SAMN15323441, study PRJNA562643) | freshwater metagenome | isolation source: river surface water | place: USA:Blue River Watershed | collected 2017-08-17 | reverse complement strand
TCAAATCTTAGAAGAAATACCCGAAGGCTACATTGGCTTTGTTTACATCATTACCAATCTCACGACCGGACAGAAATACATAGGCAAGAAATTAGCACAGTTTAAACGCACGAAACCACCACTCAAAGGCAAAAAACTTAAAAGAAGAAGCACAGTAGAAAGCGATTGGCGCGATTACTGGGGCTCTTCCGATAGGTTAAACGCAGATGTCCAAGCACTAGGTCCGGAAAAATTCACAAGAGAAATACTTTATCTTTGCAAATCCAAGGCAGAAATGTCATATTTAGAGGCAAGAGAGCAGTTTGAACGCAGGGTTTTAGAATCTGATGACTATTATAATGGCATTATAAATGTCAGAGTAGGCGGTTCAAACATACTTAGGCAGCGTCTTTTAGAACAAAATCAGGCAAAATAACAGCGGTTTTTGGCTAGCGCAGGCCTAAGTTCGTGCGCTCTATACCTGGTCAATCGTGGTCGCAGGGATGGAATTCCACGCCGCAGTGGTACTCAACTACTACCCATTTATGGATGAAGATCGCTTAAAACCTGCGATTTAGTTGTTTGAAAAGGATATGCAAAGGTAAAATGAGGGGAGAAAACCCCACGCTTATTCAAATGATAGCATATTTGTTTAAGCCGCCGTCGTAATAAAGACTTGGCTCGAGGTACCGGACGACCGCCTCTGTAATGCCATAATGCTATGTGACTTGCTGAACTCGGATAATGTTCTCTTTGCCCGGCAACGGGCAAAATGTGACCATAAGAATCTGGATAATGCTAAATTTGCGCTTCGCGCAAAAAAATTTTAGCACTCGCTAAAATTTAAAAAAGAAAAAATGCGCTGAGCGTAAGCGAAAGCGCAAACGAGCGCAAGCTCGTTATTACGATAAATAAATTATAAATCAGTTAAGGATCACTGGATCATGAAAATCAATGAAATTCTCATAGAATCGCAACAGTTAGATGAAGGTCCTGTTGGCGATACTCTAGGTAAAATAGGCCGAGGTGTAGGTAAAGTAGTAGGTGGAGTCAGCAAGGGTGTTGGTGCTGTAGCTGGAGGAGTTGCAGGTATAGGCAAAGCATTCAAGAAAGGATTCCAAAGCGGTAAAGCTACTGTAGCAGGAGAACCTGATCCTAATGCAGCTACCACAGGTCAAGCACAATCCGGTGATCAAACCTCAGCAGCACCTAGCGCAGGCAGCGGACAAACAGCAGCTGGCGCTGGGCAAGCAGGATCCAGTTCATCTTCATCAACTACCGCAGCTCCCGGAGCAGCTCCAGCGCAGACGACCAATGTAAATGTTGCTGCGCCTGGCGGTTCATCACAGGCAGCAGCACCTACCACAGCAGCTGACATTAACAAAGCTGGACCTAAAGGTACCGCAGCAGCAGTTGCGCCTTCTGGTGCAGGCGGTGCAGCAATTAATAAATTATCACAGGCCACTGCTGGACAGAACGCAGACAAAGCAGGTCAAACTTTATACGCTACAGTAAAGTCTCAGGTAAATCAATTAGACAAAAAAGGCAAGCAGCGTATACTACAACTTCTACAGAAATCGCTGACACAACCAGCTCCTGCTGCGGCAGCACCGGCAGCTAAGGCAGCTCCTGCAACCGGTCCGGGATCGGCCACAGCACCCGCAGGTCCAGGTGCAGCACCAAGAACAGAACCAGATCTAAATGCTCCTGCTGCGGCATCACCCGCAACGGCATCAGCCGATGTAGTACCAGCCAAACAAAAAGGACAGCGCAAGAAACCAGCAGCACCTAGTCAGGCACAGATCGATGCTGACCGTGAGCGTCTAATGGGACCAACTTCAGATTCAAAGATCAACACTGGCAATCCGTTAGCCGAAGCACTGGCAGAAAAGATCCAACAGCAGAAGCTGCGTATGTTTGAAAAAGATCTTATGATCGGTAAAACCAGCATTTACAAACAATGAAAATTTCTGACATTATCACAGAAGGTCCGGTAGGAGCAGTTGGATCAGCCGCAGGTGGTGTTGCCAACACTCTAGGTAAGGCCACAGGTTTTGTTGCAGGTACTGTGCCCGCAGCAGCTAAACAGGCAGTCACTGGATTTAAAGCAGGTTATGGTAAGATGGACAAAGCCTTAAAAGGTGTAGGTCAACCTAATCAGCCTAAAGATGCCAGTGATGTAGACAGAGAAAAAATCTTAAACAGAGCACTGGCCGGTCAGATGTTGAACTATTCTGATGTTGAAGCTGTTAAATTGATGATCAAAGGAATCCAGGATGGTAGTATTAAAACTAATCAAAATCCTGAGTATCTAATCAAAGGTCTTAATTCTGCTGTCAGTGGTAAAGGCGTTCCTGCTAATCTAAGACCTAGCGTAGAAGCTTTCAGAGACGAAGCTTAAAAGAAAGGTAATCCAGTTTTTTTAGTAGTTTCGAGATTGTCTTTGATGATCTCGTAGGCTATTTCTCGATCTTCAAAGCTAAGATGCATGGCTTCACTGAAGCTGAGACCTCGCATATACCAGCAGATCTTCATTACTTCTTTTTTAATGTCCCTTGCCTCTCGGTCTAATCGAGCAGATTCCTGTAAGATCTCTGGCAAGGTTAACCTTGAGATCTTACTGCGAAAAAATTTGCTTGGTCTAAAGTGATAGGCAGAGTGAATGATTCTTTGCATTCACCGCAGCTAACTTGATTTTCCTTTAACTCAATTTTGTTTCTAATTTCTTGCAGATGATTATTGATCTTATCAAATACTTCTTTATTGCAGTTGTCGATAAAATCTTTTATAGTAGCTTTGTCGTTGACCACACCATCGGGAGTGTGTATGCTGTGTATGCATTCTGTGATAAGCCCCACGCTCATTTCAGTTAGTTTTACATAGCTCTTACTGAATTGTTCTAGCTTGTCTTCGTCACTCATGTTTTCATCGTTGACTATGGAAAATATCTTTTGCTGCTCTAGAGCTTTGATACTGGTTTTAGTCATTTCTCTATAGGTATAAGGACGGATCTTGACCTGTAGTTGATCGATGTTGACATTGTCATCGTATTCAAAATTGTTGAAAATACCTAACCAGTTAGCCAGATCGATTTCATAGTTGTTTTCGGCTTCGCAGTGAGGACACTGAGCACCCATATCCATCTTTTCACCGTAGGTAGCGATACGGATAGCTATCAGGCAGAAATCTAGATCTATGCTGGGCATGACCCAAGGATCTTTGATAGCAGGCACACAGCTCTTGATAACTTCTACAGTGCTTTGTCCACTGAGCAGTGCATCAGGAGTTCTAAGCATGAGTTCGTCTTTGGCAGTCATAGCGTAAACAGGATACTGTCCATCTACACTTTGATCAAGTGCGCCGGGAGGATAAAATTTTCCTTTGCTAGGCAGGCTCACATAGATTTTAGGTTGCCTATACCAATTGCTCAAAAGATTTTTTTGAGGTGTTGCAACAGCAGTTTGGTCCATTTTATCTCCAATAAATATATTATATGTACGATATTTATATGCGTATAAAACCCAGGAAAAATAACTAATGGCAGGTGTTTTTATCGATGTTCCAGGCATAGGCACTATAGAAGCCAAAAATGCCGCCACAGAAGCTACTCTCAGAGAAATCCTAGCTGCGTTAAAAGGAGGAGCCAGAGGTGGCGGTGGTGCGGGCGGTGGCAGTATCGCAGGAGCACTTGCAGGTGGAGGAGGCGGTGCTGCTGCCAAAGGCGGATCTGCATTGGCTGGTGCTGCATCAAAATTAGCCAAAGGTTTTATGGGAGTAGTAGGAGTAGCAGCCCAGGTCGCTGGCGCATTTATTAGACTATCTGAAACAGCTATCAGTGTGATAAATCAGATAGCTCAGATGGGCGATAGCCTAACATCAGCTGCTAGTGTATTTTCTAATATTCCTATAGTAGGCGGAATACTAAGTGCGGCATTTGGAGCAGTGGCCGCAGCTTCAGAAAAACTACAACAGAGCTATCTCACGGCCGCATCAGCAGGTGCTAGCTTTGGTGGCAGCATGAATAATTTTGTTGCATCAGCTACTGCTGCTGGCATGGAGATGGGTAAGTTTGGACAATTCATAAGAAACAACGGTGCAGGATTATTAGCTTTTGGCAGCAACGTTGAATCTGGTGTTAAAACTTTTGTTAATTTGTCTAAAGCAGTAAGAGCCACAGGCAGAGATTTGTATGCACTTGGTTTTTCCACAGAAGATATTAATCAAGGTATAGCCAAGTACGGTGAACTGTTAAGGATACAGGGTCGCCAAGGTACCATGAGCAATAGTCAATTGGCAGCGTCAGCCAAGAACTACATGAAAGAAATGGATCTGTTGGCCAAGGTCACTGGCGAAGAAAGAAGCCAAGTTGAAGCTAGATTAAAAGCTGAAATGACCAACGCTCAGTTTGCTGCATTCATGTCCACAAGGAACGGTGATGTAGCAGAATCATTTGGTAAGATGTTGGCCATAGTTAATAAAGCCAGTCCCGAACTAGCCAATGTAGTTAGAGACTTTGTCACAACAGGTTCATTAACCAGCGATCAAACTGCGCAAATTGGAGCCGTTATGGGTCCAGGATTCATGAAAGTCCTGGAAGATATGAGAAGAGCTGCTCTAAACAATCAGGTGCTTACCAAAGATCAACAAGACCGATATTTTAGAGATATGGGCAAGGCCGGTAAAGAATATTCTAGAACATTCGGTGAAGTAGCATCAGCTACTGCCGGTGCCATGGATGGTCCTACCAAAGCTATGATAGGCATGAACGAGCTGGCCACTATCAGTATGAAAGATGCCAAAAACGCACAGGATAAAGCAGCAGCTGGCACTGATGGTATGAATCAAAGCATCGACAAAGCCAAGCAAGAAATAGCAGCGATCAGTAACGAATTCACATTGTTTTTAGCCAGCAGCGGTATACTGCAAGATATGTTAAGCATGTTCAAGTCTCTGGTAGGATTCGTCAAGACTTATCTATTTCCTGTATTCACAGCATTATCTGGAGTAATCAAATTTGTCAGCGCATTGTTTGAACCTATCATCTATGGACTGATGCTGTTCAATCCGGTGTGGAGAGGATTTGTCTTAGCATTCACGGCTATCAAAGTATTGTACGAAGAATTTAAAATCGCTTTTGGAGGATTCGGCAATGTGCTAACAGGATTGAAAAAGGTAGGTGAAGCATTAAAAGAAACTTTTAATTTCTTGTTAGGATTATTTGAAACAGCGTATAGGACCGTGGTCAGAGGTTTTATAGATGGATTGATTAAAGTCAAAGACACTATCTATGATTACCTGTATCCTGCCCTGCAATTTTTCAGCAGGATACAAGATGAAGTAGCAAAATTACTAAGAGATACTTTTGGTGCAGCTGTAAAATGGACCAGTGATAAACTTAACGATCTAGGCAAATGGTTTAAAGAACTAGGCGATGAAATGGCTAGCTGGACCTGGGTAAAAACTGTAAAAGATACTTTTAATGACATATCGAATTCAGTAGGAGACTTCTTTAGAAGCTTTAACAAACTTTCAGAAGTCAGCGATTACCTAGGTATCAAATGGCAAGATTTTATGATATCTCTCGACAAATTTATGTTGTGGGTTGATAAAAAAACAACATTCTTTGAAAACGATGAAGATAGAAAAAGATTTGCAGAAAAAGAAAAAGCTATACAGGATGCTGAAAAAGAGAATCTTGAAAAAGCCACTGCTTTAGAAAAGACATTAGAAAAAAATAGATTAAAAAATCTAGAAGAGCAGAAGGCAGATGAAAAACGCAGAGAGGAAGAGAGAAGAGCTAGAGATAAACGAATAGCCGAAGATAGGAAAAAACTAGACAAAGACAATGCTAACCATAAACGAGGTTTAGATTCTGCCGGAGCCAAACAGGCCGGTGATGATATCAAGAAAGCAGTAGAATGTGCTTCAATGGATTATAATCTAGGTCCGGAAGCATTGTTAAAAGCCTACGCTGATCGAGAAGACAGTCCAGTGGCTAAAAAAGTCAGAGAAGAAGACAAGAGAGCTCAAAATGCAGAAGCACAAAAAGTAGCTGCCAAAGAAATGGCTTCTACAGGAGCAGTTCAAAGTGAAGACGCTAAACGAGCTTTTATACAGAAAGCCATGGATGATCAAAAAGCTGCTGCCGAAAGAGAAGCAGCCAAGAAAGTTTCCGAAGGCAGTAATTCAAGCACCACAAACACTGCCGGCTCAGGCCAGAATCCTAACTACGATTATCTAAATGCGTTAAATACTACTATGGCACAATTGGTCAAACAAAACAAAGATTTAATAGATATTAATAATCGTCAGTTATCCACAATGAGAGGGTTGACCAACGATATGTACGCAGCATAATTTGGAAACAATTGAATGAGTTGGAAAAAATATTTTACACCTGTAAAGGTGGATAACACAGGCGGCGCACTAAGTCCGATCAGCGGAAGAGGACGTCCAGGACCTGCACGAGCCAACTATTCTTCATTCTTACCGGATGTCTATGCTGGTGCTCCAAATCGTGTTGAGCGTTATATGCAATATGACACCATGGATATGGATTCAGAAGTTAATGCTGCTCTAGATATCCTTACAGAATTCTGTACACAAAAAGACAAAGAAAATGGTACACCGTTTAATTGTTTTTATAAAGGCAAACCTACTTCAACAGAAGTAAAAATTATCAAAGAACAATTACAAAAATGGTGTAAGGAGCAACAATTTGAAACTAGGATATTTCGAATAGTAAGAAATGCTTTCAAATATGGTGATTGTTTTTTTGTAAGAGATCCTGAAACTAAAAAATGGTTGTTTGTTGACGCTGCTAAAGTCAGTAAGATTATTGTAAATGAATCAGAAGGTAAGACTCCTGAGCAATATGTAATACGTGATATTAACTTTAATTTCAAAGAGTTAATTGCAGTAACTCCGCACGGAACTACTAATACAAGTCCCAGTGGAACCAGCTCATATACCAGCGGCGGTGGGTTTGGTCGAGGTATGGTAGGAACTGCTGCACAGCCACCCGGAACACGATTTAGCAATCAACAAAACGAAATCGCTGTCGATTCTAAAAATGTTGTACATATTAGTTTAAGCGAAGGATTAGATAATAACTATCCGTTTGGTAATTCACTATTAGAATCAGTATTCAAAGTCTATAAGCAAAAAGAACTGCTTGAAGATGCTATCATTATCTATCGTATACAACGTGCTCCAGAAAGACGTATATTCTATGTAGACGTTGGAAATATGCCGGCACACATGGCTATGAGCTTTGTTGAACGTGTTAAAAACGAAATACAACAACGTCGTATTCCTAGCTCAACAGGTGGTGGAGCAAATGTCATAGACGCTAGTTATAATCCACTAAGTGTAAACGAAGATTACTTCTTCCCTCAGACAGCAGAAGGTCGTGGTTCTAAAGTTGAAACATTACCCGGCGGAACTAATCTAGGCGAAATCACAGACCTACGTTATTTTACCAATAAATTATTCCGTGCTCTGCGTATCCCAGCTTCATATCTTCCTACAGCCATTGACGAGCAACCAAACACAATTAGTGATGGAAAAGTCGGAACAGCTTATATCCAAGAACTGAGATTCAACGAATATTGCAAACGTTTGCAATCGATGATCGTTGAAACATTTGATCTTGAATTTAAACTTTGGTTAAACTGGCAAGGTGTAAACATAGATAGCAGTTTATTCGAACTAAAGTTTAACCAACCACAGAACTTTGCTGCTTATCGTCAAAGCGAACTAGACACTGCAAGAGCAGCAACATTCGCACAGCTACAACAGATTCCACATCTCAGCAAGAGATTTGCCTTACAAAGATTCTTAGGATTAACTGAAGAAGAAATTAAAGAAAACGAAAGATTGTGGAGAGAAGAGCAAGGAGCAAATATTAAACCTTCTACAGATTCTTCTTCACAGCTAAGAGGAGCAGGAGTCACTCCTGGGGCGATTGCCGCCGAAACTGCTGGCCAAGAAACAGAAGCACCTCCAGAAATGGCGATGGCTGCAGAACCAGGAGCAGCAGAAGCAGTCTCTGCCGAAACACCAGTACAGTAATAAATACAGTATGCTTCTTAACGAATTCTTTTATTTTAACGATCAAAAAAATGATTTTGCTGTTGATCGCAGATACGACAACAGCAGAGACGGCTCTGTGCTGGAAAAATCAGATACAAGGAAACTTCGACTAACTCTAAGAGATATCAACAGACTTAGACTACAAGCAGAAGCCCATGAAGTAGAAGAACAATCTGAGCTGGGTTTCATTAGACAAATGTATGGAACCACAGTTGAAGCAGAAGCACCTACACAATAATCCCGCATTTATACTAGGTAATGGGCGAAGTAGATTAGCCATAGACCCTAATGTACTTTTACAAGAAGGTGTTGTCTACGGCTGTAATGCACAGTATAGAGAGTTTGAACCTCATTATCTTGTAGCAGTTGATGTAAAAATGATCAACGAAATCATAGATTCTGGATATCATAAAACACATCAAGTTTGGACTAATCCTAATAAAGGAATAAAAAGCAAAGCAAATATTAACTTATTTGCGCCACACAAAGGATGGAGTTCAGGTCCTACAGCTCTTTGGTTTGCAGCTAGCCAAGGTCATAAAGAAATATTCATATTAGGTTTTGATTATCAAGGTTTAAACGGTAAATTTAATAACGTATATGCTGATACGTACAACTATAAAAAAAGCCAAGATGCTGCTACATATTATGGAAATTGGCTCAGTCAGACTGAAAAAGTTATTAAAGAATTTAGACAGATAAAATTTTATAGAGTTATAGAACCGGCAGGGTTCGTACCGGACAAACTAGGATCTAATCATCCAAATCTAAGCCATATAACTGTAGAACAGTTTGGACATAGATTCCCCTCGGCTATATATGCCTATCAAAACGATCAAAAAACTATCATTTAACCGTGGTTTTTTATCTACGCAGTAAATAAACTGACAGCCTAACCATCTTGAAGGAGAATTAACCATGGCAGATAATAAACTGTTACAGCAGATGCTTGAGCATCTCGTAAACGACGAACAGCAAAAAGCTGAAGAATTATTCCACGAGTATGTAGTTGCAAAATCTCGTGAGATCTATGAATCATTAATCGAAGACGAACTCGACGAAGCTTCTAAAGAAGAAGATGAAGACGAGGAAATGGACGAAGCAGCTAAAGACGAAGACGCAGAAGAAGACAAAGTAGATGAAGCTGCTGAAGAAGATGATGAAGAAATGGATGAAAACTTCGATGAAGTAGCTATCGAAGGTGATGACGAAATGCCCCCAATGGGCGGCGATGCCACAGACGATCTAGAAGGTGATCTAGAAGGTGGTGACGAAATGGGCGAAAAATCTGAAGAAGAACTTTTCCAAGACCTAGACGCTATCGTAGACGAACTACAAGCTAAATTCGACGAACTAAAAGGCGGCGATGAAGGTGAAATGGACATGGGCGGCGATGACGAGATGAAAGATGATTTCGAACTTGAAACTGTCCGTGAATACGTAGAAAAAGTTAGCGACGGTCATGGTGCTGAGAAAAAAGGCAAAGCAGAAACAGCCGATAACAAAAAATCTACTATCGACAACATGAAGAATGATATGGGCGGCACAACAGCTAACATCCTAAGCGGACGTAATGGTGCTGATGCTGGTTCTGTTGGTGCAGGTGGAAAGATCAAAGGTTCTGCACTAAGTGATCAGAATCCAAAAGAAGATAATGCTGGCAACATCAATGTTCCAGGCGGCAAAGCTGGCAATGCGTTCAGCAAGAAAGAGCCAGGACATGGTGCTGAGAAAAAAGGTGCTGCTGAACAAGCAGACAACAAGCAAAGCCTTTTCCGTGGTCGTAGATAATAGGACTTGACAAAGGTGAAAACTACTCTATCAGAACACTTGAGTTTTGACCAGGCTAAGATTGTCTTGGAGCGAGATGAGAGCAGCGACGGTAAAAAGTCGCTGCATTTAAACGGGATTTGCATCCAAGGAGATATCCGTAATGCAAATCAACGTGTTTATTCTTCTCAAGAAATTGGCAGGGCTGTCAAGACGCTCAATGAACAGATCGCTGGTGGTTACTCCGTTCTTGGAGAAGTTGATCATCCTCAGGATTTGAAAATCAATCTTGATCGTGTGTCACACATGATCACTAAGATGTGGATGGACGGTCCTAACGGCTACGGAAAACTTAAAATCCTCCCTACTCCAATGGGTCAATTAGTACAGACTATGTTAGAGTCGGGAGTTAAACTAGGAGTTTCAAGCAGGGGCAGTGGCGAAGTAGATAGCAGCGGCAAAGTCCAAGGTTTTGAAATTATAACAGTGGACGTAGTAGCACAACCAAGCGCCCCGGGAGCTTATCCTACACCAGTTTATGAACACTTGATGAACAACACAGGTGGATATCAGGCATTTAAAATAGCACAAGAAGTCCAAGGCGATCCACAGGCTCAAAAATACTTAGCAGAAAGTCTAAAGAGAATTATCTCTAGACTCCAATAACAGTAGGAGAATCACATGCTAGACATCGTTAAACAACTGTTTGAAAACAATGTGATTTCCGAAGAAATCAAATCGGAAATTGAATCCGCTTGGCAAAGCAGAATTCAAGAAAACCGTGATCAAGTCACTGCTGAACTACGTGAAGAATTCGCTCAGAAATATGAGCATGACAAAGGTGCAATGGTGGAAGCCGTTGAATCGATGTTAGCAGATCGCTTACAGGCAGAACTAGGTGAGCTCGCAGAAGATCGTCAAGGTCTAATCGAAGCTCGAGCCAAGTACGCCAAGAAAATGAAAGACGACGCCAAAGCAATGGAGTCATTTGTCTTGAATAATCTACGTAAAGAAATCGCAGAATTACACGAAGATCGTAAAGCAGTAGCAGGCAATGTCTCTAAATTAGAATCTTTTATCGTGGATGCACTAGCGAAAGAAATCGCAGAATTCCACACAGACAAGAAAGACCTAGCTGAAACCAAAGTTAAATTGGTTCGCGAAAGCAAAGCTAAGTTTGAAACTGTTAAGAAAGATTTTATCAATAAGGCATCTAAGATCATCGAAGAAACAGTGTCGAAAGGCATTAAATCTGAAATGACTCAGTTGAAAGAAGACATCGATGCAGCTCGTAAAAACGACTTTGGTCGCAGGATCTTTGAAAGTTTCGCCAGCGAATATGCTGCATCTCATTTAAATGAGAAATCTGAAACAGCTAAACTTCTAAAAGTTGTTGCAACTAAAGAAGCAGAGCTAGAAGAAGCAGCTAAGATTGTTGCAGAAACACAAAAACTAGTAGAAAGCAAAGAATCTGAATTGCGTGTCGCTAAAGACATAGCAGCCCGTAAAGAACTTATGGGAGAACTGCTTGGACCTTTAGCAGGAGACAAGCGTGAAGTAATGGGCAGTCTATTAGAATCAGTTCAAACTGACAAGCTACGTACAGCTTTCGACAAGTATCTACCAGCAGTAATGAATGGTGGTACACCGGCGAAGAAAGTACTATCCGAAGGCAAAGAAATTACAGGCGATAAAGCACAGGCACAACCTATAGGCGGTGAGGAACAAAAAACCGCTGAAATTTTTGACATCCGCAGACTTGCGGGACTTAAAGTTTAAGGAGAACTATAATGTCACAACTACTCGAGTCACGCTGGTCGGAAACCAAAGAGGCACTATTAGAAGGCCTACAAGGTAATAAGCGTACAGTTATGGCTACTACTCTTGAGAATACCCGCAAGTATCTCGCAGAAAGTGCTACAACTGGTGCTACTTCCGCCGGTAACGTTGCAACCCTAAATCGTGTGATCCTACCTGTGATCAGACGTGTAATGCCAACAGTCATTGCTAATGAACTAGTTGGTGTACAACCAATGACAGGCCCAGTCGGTCAGATTCATACTCTAAGAGTACGTTATGCCGACAACTTCAACAGCACATCAGGAACTGATGCAACAGCTGGTGAAGAGGCACTAAGCCCATTCAAGATCGCCGAAGGCTATTCTGGTGCTGCTGCTACTGACAAGGCCGCTGCTACAGCAGCTCTTGAAGGTGTAGCTGGAAACAGACTAAGCATTCAAATCTTGAAACAAACAGTTGAAGCCAAGACACGTAAATTGTCAGCTCGCTGGACATTCGAAGCTGCTCAAGATGCACAAGCCCAACAAGGCATCGACATCGAAGCAGAGATCATGGCTGCTCTTGCACAAGAGATCACAGCTGAGATCGACCAAGAAGTTTTAGCTAGCCTTAACGCTCTTTCAACAACAGTTCTAACATACGACCAAGCTGCCGTATCTGGTACAGCTACATTCGTTGGTGATGAGCATGCTGCTCTAGCAGTTCAAATCAACCGTGTATCTAACCTAATCGCTCAGCGTACACGTCGTGGTGCTGGTAACTGGTGCGTTGTTAGCCCAACCACATTAACAATCCTTCAAAGTGCTACAACTTCTGCGTTCGCAAGAACAACAGAAGGTACATTCGAAGCACCTACAAACACCAAGTTTGTTGGTACATTGAACAGCGCAATGAAAGTGTATGTTAACGGTTATGCAACAACTGATAACGTTCTCGTTGGATACAAAGGTTCCAGCGAAAGCGATGCAGCAGCATTCTACTGCCCATACATTCCATTGATGAGCAGCGGTGTTGTTCTAGATCCATCAACCTTCGAACCAGTCGTATCATTCATGACACGTTATGGTTATGTTGAGTTGACAAACGTTGCGTCATCTCTAGGTAACGCAGCTGACTATCTAGGCACTGTTGGTGTAACTACCGCAAACCTAAAATTCGCTTAATCAACGGATTATTTGCAATTCAAAAAGGCTCTTCGGAGCCTTTTTGTTTGACTTAAATATCGCTATGCAGATAGAAAGCGAAAAAGATTTTTCAGAATTACGAAAACAATTTAGTGTTTGGAGAAAACGCTTTCCTATGTTCACACACGATGTTCATCAAATAGAACACATTATAGAAAATCACATACAAAACTATAGTATTGCTCTAGTCCATTATAGGCAAACTCACAGTAGAGCCTGTCTTGAGAAAGCTCAAAAAGAAATTGACGAAATAAACAGAGTGTTATCTACTGTAGGAAAATTGGAACTGATGGCTATATTGTCTGGAGGATAAATACAATGTCTAAATGAGAGCCGCATGGGGCGGACTTATGCAGTTACCCGCTGCGTAGACCTAAAACGTCAACATAAGGAGAAAACAAATGGGACGTCCACTAAGAAAAGATGTTAATGGTACTGATGTTATCGGAACACCAGTAAGCGATACAGGAATCACTGTGTCATTTTATGATGATGTTGCTTCAACATTGAGAACAGATGGTGTTCTTATCAAACAGCGTGGAGCAAAAACTTTCGTAGTTTGCAGAGTTGGTGATATTGGAACAACTAGCTCATATTTTACTTGTGTGCTTAAAAACGGTACTCCGAGTGCTGCAGGAGAGATGCAAATGGTTGCTTACTCTCCAGGAGGACCAGACGGTTCTGCTACAAACGTTGCCAAAATAACCAAAAGAATTATCACAGATTTCAGCGGAAATCGATATACTTGGTTCTTAGACAGCGATTCATCAGCTGATCAAATAATCATAACAGCAGTTTAATAGGCAGGTAAGCAATGGGACAGTTTCTCCGCGTCAACGGTGATTATAATATAAAGACAGCCGACGGTTCTAAAATCGTGCTAGATGTAGGCACGGGTGATGTTAGAGTAGTTGGAAATTTAGTTGTAGACGGCGCATTTTTAAATGTCAGTGTCACAGACTTAGACGTCGAAGATAATATTATAACACTCAATAGCGGAGAAGCTGGATCAGGAGTCACTTTAGATTATTCGGGTATCCAAATAGATCGAGGATCAGAAATCTTTTCACAATTTTTATGGAATGAAAACATCTCGATACCTAATTATAGATCTGGAGACATCACAGCTAAATTAGGTGGCTGGCAGATCGTAAATGGAGCATATCCTACTTTTAATTTCACAAACAGTCGATTAAAGGTTAAAGAAATAGTCACTGACAGCGGCACTGACAGCGGTCATTTGATGTTAATTGGTACAGGTACCGGAGTAGTTCATGTACAAGGAACAGACAATTATGAAAATCAAGTAATTGCGTTCGGGGACGATGCACTGCCTAATAAACGATATGTAGATGATGCTATTCTAAATAATCCAACATTCCAGATACGTGCTCCAGAAAGCGAAGACACTCGTGTTATTATCGCAGATTCAGGAGTCACTCCAGGCGATCCAGGGTCAACAGGCTATCTTTCATCTGAAACTGGCTATAGTTCATATGGTTCAAGTGCAGTCACAGTAATTGTAGATAATATCTTAAACACACAATTTTACACCAATAGAACAGAGATATTAGGTTTAGAAATTAATAACGCCTATGAGATAACTACCAAAGACGGTGTGACCAACGAAAACATCAAGATTAGAACTCAAGGTACTGGTAAACTAGAAACAAACTACGCACTGCAATTAGAAAGACAAGCATCTGCACCTGCTTATGTATCGGGCTCAACTGTGATTTATGCAAAAAGTCCAGATCTAGGTGAGAGCGGAGTATGGTTTGTAAACGACGGTACTACCGTGTCAAAGAGAAACGGTGAATTAATAAGTAAAAATAAAGCACTGCTTTTCAGTATGATATTTTAAGAGACAGATATGATAAAAAGCGCATTAGTAACAACAGCAACAATAACTAGTCCAGATCTAGTTTTTACTAGCACCACAACTGGAGCTCCGATAGGAGGTGCAGTTATAGGACAAACAAATGCAATAACCTGCATAGCACTATGTAATATTGCTGCACCAAGCAGCTCAGATGAAACTACTAATGCAGTCAACGTAAACATTTATCTTGCTAAATCAGGAATCGGTGCACAGAGTTCGGGGTCAAACTGCAATTTAGTAGTTAGTAATTTAACTGTACCAGCAGGCGAAACTGTATTTTTTAATGAAGAAAGAATTATTTTAGATAGCGGAGACGAAATATATGTAGGCACTAGTGCTGCTAATCGTCTCTGCGTGACTGTGAGCTCATTGCCAGTATGAAATATTTAAAAACAAAATCATTGAGTAAATGGAGCACTAGCGATAGATCGCTGATCGCATATCCTAATGGTGTGGGTCCTGGAAATCGTGTAGTTTTAAACGCCAAAGGCGGACTGATGCTACCTAAAGGAACTACTTCAGAAAGACCTCAATTAACTTCAGTTAGACAGCCTACAGACGCAAACGGTACCATAAGATACAACACATCTACAACTTCAATAGAAGCATATGTTGGCGGTACTTGGGTCACAGTTGCTAGCCCAGTAGCCACTGCTATTGTAAAACAAACTTTAGGCCCTGGAGACGGAACCGAAACTGTATTTGGTCCGTTGAACACATCATATGTCACAGCATATTCCGCAAGTGCAGATAATATTATAGTTCTAGTAGAAAATGTCATGCAGATTTCTACTACTAATTATTCTGTACAACAAAGTGTTAGTGGAAGCTTAACCGGTCCTAACGCACCTTATGCAGATGGATGGTATGTTAAATTCACTTCGGCGGTTCCAGCAACCGGCGGTGGCGGTAATCCTGTATACGTAACCATATACTACGGTTACGCTAACTAATCATGAGTCAAGTAGGAAGAATAGGAGGTCAGGTTTTATCAGACAACCTGCTCCGAGCAGGAATAGATCTTGCCTTCGAAACAGATCTTTTATATCTCGATGTTATAAACAGTAGAATAGGTATAAAAGATTCAACCCCATCATATATATTAGATGTAAACAACAGCATTAGAACTACTGATCTTACAGTAGATACTCAAGCAGCTATACAAAATCTTAGATTAAATGCTCCAAATACTATTTCAACATCTGTTGGAGGCATTGGAGTTTTTATCAATGGCGGCGGAGAAATATTTCACGATAGATTAGCTACTCGTACTAGTAGTACAGATTATCTTTTATTTGATGGTAATAGAATTACTAGTTTTTCTAACAATAATATCATATTTGATCCTAACGGAGCCGGTCAAATGCTAGTAGGAGCAACAACTAATGTGACTGGGGATGTCAGCATTTCTGGAAACACTCTAATGAGCGGAGACCTTAGTTCAGCAGGAACTATAACTGTGGGAGATCAAACGTTAGATACAGTCACAGTTAATACTGATTTTACACAAAGCATAATCCCCGGGGATGATTTAACCTATGCATTGGGCGCAGATGCAGCGGATTCTAGTCCGCGTCGTTGGGCAGAATTATATGCTCCTGATTGGACTCCTATAAACGCAGGAGCATGGCCGGGCAGCGGCCTAAGACCACAGGCACTGACTGTTAGCGATCAAATGTTGATAGACGGCGTTAACAACAAAATATCTACTATACAATCTAACGAAGATATTTCTTTGTTACCCAATACCGGAATAACATATATTGAACAGACAAAATGGGAAAACAGTGACATTACTAATTTGCTTAATACTCCTTTAACGTTGGCCAGTACCGGTATAGGCTATACTAGAATACTCGGTGACAATGCTATGGTAGTTCCGTCCGGTACCGATGCAGAACAACGACCTAGTCCAGAACTAGGTGAAACACGTTGGAATACCGATCAAGGTTATCTAGAATGTTTTGATGGTTCAATCTGGCAAGTATCTATCGGTAGCGGACCCACGGTCACTTCTGCTGACATGGACGACCTAAGTAATATCTTTACCCTCATCCTCGGCTAATTTTCCATTCTGTATAAATACTACTAATCGCAATAAATGACCATTTTTGCGGGATCCGACTGTGGTATACCGGCAAAGAGCGTAAGCTGAAAATCAGGTAATCCGTGCAACACGGTGTTTATTTGGAGAGCTAATGGCTATCGGTCGTATTTCCGGTCAGCTCTTGAAGTCGAACTTGCTCCGTGCGGGCGAGAATCTGGCTTTCGAGACCGACCTTCTCTATTTGGATGTTGTCAACTCTCGTATCGGGATAAAGACAGCAACTCCTACGAATACACTCCAAGTAAACGGTCATACAAGAACAACTAATCTCACAGTAGATAATCAGTTAAATGTTGGTAATTTAAGTTTCACTGGAAACACTATTACCAGTAGCGCAGCTACGATTATATTTTCAGCAGCTGCCGGCGAGGCTACTGTGTATCATTCAAGATTGCAGATAGACGATCTGCAATTACAAGGTAATACTATTTCAACTACCGTTAGCAATAGTTCTATAGAAATAGAACCTAATGGAACAGGCACAGTTAATATCGTAGCAAATACAAATATTACCGGCGATTTAAATGTTACCGGAAACATAAATGCCACAGGTAATGTCACAATTGGCGGTAATATTATTATAGGTGATGCGTTAACAGACAATATAGTTATTAATGCATCTATAAGAAGCGATTTAGTTCCGCAAACAGATAACACATATGATCTAGGATCTTCAGCATTTAGGTGGAGAGCAATATACGCATATAATTTATATACTGATAATATCACTGTTCCGAGTTTAGACATTGGAAATTTAATGTTCCGTGATAATGAAATCACTACAACTACAGGACAGGATTTGTATATAGATGGAAACAGCACCGGCGGAGTTAGATTAGGAAATTTTAGGATTGTAGACAATGTTATCACAAATGTAGTTTCAAATCAAATAACTCAGATAGCTCAATCAGGAACAGGATATTTTAAATTAGCAGGAACTAATGGATTTGTTCCTCCTAGAGGAACTAATGCTCAAAGACCAACAGCTTATGCTGTTTTAGGAATGACCAGATACAATACTGATTCTAAAGCATTAGAAATATGGGACGGAACAGCCTGGTCAAGTCCTGCAGGTACATCAGGTGCGGTTTCTGCAGCTCAAGCAGAAGATATCGCAATATCTTGGGCGTTAACATTAGGATAATACTATGCCAACACAATTTAAACATAGTTTAGTAACACAGGTAGGGACAGTTCCGGTAGATGTTGTGGAAGTGGGTGGAGGAGTGAGAGCCACTGTGGTAGGTTGCAATTTAGCAAATGTGACAGAATATGACACTGTAATTGCAAATGTTCAGATAGTCGGAGCAGATACCACTGTTAGTTTTTACGTAAAAAATATTCCTATTCCGCCAAATACATCGTTAAAAGTTATCACTGGAGGTGAAAAACTGATATTACCAGAAAACACCAGTTTACGAGTGACTAGCGATATTGCCGACAGCATAGACGCTACAATAAGTTACGTAGAGATATCATAAGGAGAATATCATGCCAGCAGTTTCAAGCCCGTATTATTTAGGTACTACTCCGTCAGAGTCTTTAGGAGATAGTCCTAGGTATTGGTATGCTCTTAGAAGAAATCAGGATGGAGAATTATTTTTAGTAAGAAGCGATCAATTATTAGATAGTGATGCATACGAATTAAATATTCCAGGACCACCAGAAGAGGATTTTGTCGATTTTGTAATAGGAACAGATTATCTAGATGGAATAGATGTGAATCATGAAAAACCAAAAGAGAATATGTTCTATCCCCAGTATCGATGGGATGATAGATCACTTTTTTACTATGTAGATAGCGATGGTATGTTTGTAGTAAGAGTAAGTAGAGGATATTCTTATCCTGCAGGAATTTCGTCATAATTAGGAAAGTAGAATGGCAGAATTTAAAATAACAAGATTTAGATACACATGGAAAGGTGACTGGGATGGAAATTCTATCACTTACTATAAAGATGATGTTGTATATAATCAAGGATCGGCATACGTTTGTGTAAGACAACATGTTTCTAGTGTATTTGATGATGCACAAACTTATGTTGCTGTCGGTGATACTAATCCCACCCCAGCTTGGGTTAAGATGGCTGATGGTAGAGAATGGAAGGGAGCCTGGACCGACGGAGAAAGATATGACGAAGGAGTTATAGTACAAGCAGGTGGAAATCTCTATCTATCAATAGATTCTCACGTATCTTCTACTAACTTCAATACAGATTCAGCAAAATGGACTGTTCTTGCTGTAGGAAATAACTTTAGAAATAATTGGGCTCCTTCTACAAGATATCGAGTGGGTGATGTTATACGATATAATGGATACACATATCGTTGCGAAGTAGAACATACCTCTGGAGAAATTTCTACCGGAATCAACGAATTAGATTGGTCTACTAAAATAGAAAATTATTCATTTGTTGGTAATTATTCAGGCAACACAAGATATAGAAAAAATGATCTTGTAAAATATGGCGGAACAATATTAAAATGTATTACCGAACATACATCTTCAGGCATCGCCGGATCCATCGATAGTTCTAAATTTGTAACGTATCTACCTGGTTTTGAATTTGACGATCAATGGACTTCCACAGCATACTATGCCATTGGAGATGTTGTTAGATTTGGTGGAGTAGTCTATGTAGCATTAGATAATAATTCTAACAGTGTACCTGGATCTAATGATGTTTATCCAGGTGGAAATCCTAACTGGGGTGTAATCACAAAAGGTCTTAATTTTGTAGGAGAATACGATCCAGGCGCAGGAGTTTCTTATAAAGAAGGCGATATAGTACGCCGAGGAGGATCTCTTTGGGTAAGTCTTACAAACCAGCTTTCTGACGATAGTTCTCTTATAGTATTTGATACATCAAATTGGGAACTACTGGTATCTGCACAGAACTTTACAGGTGCGTGGAGAACCGATCAAGATTACAATTTATACGATGTTGCATATTTTAGGGGTGCTGTTTACTTTGCAAATACACCTCACAAAAGTGACTTCGACAATTTTCCAGGAGACAATGGTTCCGGATTTACCTATTGGACTGTAATGTTATTGGGCGATGAAAACGCTGCCCTTAATATACTTGGTGATCTTTTAACTTACAATCTAAAAAGAAGCGTATTCCAAGACGGTAGTACAACATTTGCATTAGGTGACGAAAGCACAATAGGAACTACACCTATTTCGATCGGTGAAACAGATCAACTATTAGTAGTAGAAGACAATGTCACAAAAACAATCGGATACAAGACCTGGGGAACAATAGAAAGAGTTTTCTTTGTTAGACCCAATGGTGTAGATGATGATACAGATCCTAATCGAGGAAATAATTATTTTAAACCTTGGAAAACTTTAAGATATGCTCTAGAACAAGCAGATGACGGGTATGAAGGTACTACTACAATTAAAGTGGCGACTGGAGAATACGAAGAAATTTTACCTTTGATAGTTCCAGCTAGAACTGCTGTATTAGGAGAAGAACTACGCTCTACTACGATAAGAGCTAATAGACCCATAGCTGCTCTAGAAAATGATGCACAATATACTATCGCTACACTGATACATCTTGGAACTTTGCTTTCAAGCATCATCCAAGGAATTCCTGTGATACCTACAACAGGAAATAATAAAGTACAAACAACTTTCCCTTCAGCGTCGTCGACCCAAGGATCACTGGTTAACAGTCTTTGGGCTACTATCATTACAATGATAGAATATAGAGTGAATGATATCGGATCGGAACCGGCGATTACCGGATCTAATTCTATCACCGGAGACGGATTACGACTAGCATCAGCTACTATTTTAGAAAATAATAGAGAATTTATCAAAGAAGAAGCTATAGCATATATGGCCGTAAATAATCCTTTATATGTGTTCGACACTGATAAATGTAGAAGAGATTTAGACAAATTTATTGATGCAGTTCAATATGACCTTCGATATCCAGGAAACTATAAATCTGTGTATGCAGGACGATACTATGCCAATGCAGTCACAGGATCTGCATTGGAAGATATGTTCTATGTAAGAGATACAACTGGTATTAGGAACATGACCCTAAAAGGATTAGAAGGGACATTACCTGCATTACAAGAAGGTGAAGTTTATAGAATTCCAACAGGGGGAGCATTTGTTAGTTTAGATCCCGGATGGGGTCCGAATGACGAGCGTGTATGGATAACCAACAGAAGTTGTTATATTCAGAACGTGACAACTTTCGGAACCGGAGCCATCGGTCAAAAAATCGACGGATTATTACATAACGGTGGGAATCGATCTATCGTGTCTAACGACTTCACACAGGTTATTTCAGACGGTATCGGTGCGTGGGTGTCAGACGGCGGACGTGCAGAACTTGTTTCGGTGTTTACTTATTATGCACATATTGGTATGTTTGCAACAGACGGAGGAATTATTCGTGCTACTAACGGCAACAGTTCCTACGGAGATTTTGGAGCTGTCGCTGACGGTTTAGATCCCAATGAAGTTGTTAGATATGGATATATTAATACTCAAACAGAACAGGCCATAGTAGTATCGGCTTTCGCTGGAGAAATTCTAGATTTTATTCTGGGATTGGAATTTAAAAATTGTGGCCAGAATTATACTTCTGCAGAATATACTATTGTAAGTTCAGGTACAGGAGCAACAACAGTTCAAGAAGAATTTAGAGATAACTCAATGTTTGAATGTCAAGTGACCTATCCTGGAGGAGGATTTTCACAATTCGGTAACCAGGCTCAAACAGGAAACACGTTAACGATTACTTTAGCCACTGCAGAAACTGCAACAGCAGCTGAAATATTAGGAATGAGAATAATTATCATTTCAGGAGAAGGCACAGGTCAGTACGGATATGTTTATTCGTATAATGCAGGAAGTAAGTTAGTGACTGTTTATAGAGAAAGCGATAATCAACCAGGATGGGATCATATTAATCCAGGAACTCCTAGCAATGCTTTATTGACTACTGGTACTCGCTATAGAATAGAACCGAGAGTGACATTTTCTGAACCAACGTATTCAGCAGCAGAGATTACATTATCTAGTTCGAACAGTTGGACAGCAGCGATTTACGGTGAAACATCCGAAACTTTTACAGATGTTAGTGCTACATTAGGCACCGGCACAACAGTTGAAGTGACTCCGGCAGCAGCTACCTTCGACGTTGTAAAAACAGGAAGAACATATATCGTAGGAATAACTGACGGTGGAGCAGGTTATGCGGTTGATGACGTTCTCACTATCGACGGCGGCGATGTCGGCGGAACATCGGGAGAACACGATATTACAATAACTGTCACAGATGTTTCCGATGATAGTACCAATTCTATTCTAGCATTTATAATCAGAGATGACGATCTAATAGCAGACAGCGGTAAATTTATTTTAACACCATCCTCTGGCCACTTTGGCAGATATTCTTCAGACGGAAACACTTGGACTTCTTTTGATTTACCAACAGACGGAAACTGGAGATGTTTAGCGGCAGGTGATAACAAGTTTGTTGCTATTAAGGGTGTTGACGAATTTACAAACGTTGCTGCTTCTAGTGAAAACGGCGTTGATTGGACTGCGAGAACAATGCCCTATGCTGGATATTGGACCGGAGCAGTTTATGGAAAGCCTACGAATTCAAATGGTAATGGCGTTTTTGTAGCAGTTTCTAGCACACTTAACAGAGCAGCTTATTCAACAAACGGGACAACTTGGACAGCTTCAACATTGCCTACATTCGGAGACTCTACAGTAAATCAATATGTTGATATTGCATTTGGATTTGATAAGTTTGTAGCGTTGGCTAACTCTGGAAACATTGTAGCAATCGGATCCTGGAATGGGACTTCACTAAGCTGGACAGGATCGATTATGGACGTCATAGGAGATTCTTCTCAGAAAGACTGGGTTAGTATAGCTTATGGAAATAGAAGATTCGTTGCTATTTCGACTCAAGGAGATGTTGGTTATAGCTTCGACGGGCTAGTTTGGTACCCTGCCGTTATGCCTACACAGGACGGTTCAACTTTTCATAATTGGAAACAGATTAGATACGGTCAAGGAGTATTTTTTGCTGTCGGCGACACGGGCGGTTATACAGTAGGAAACGATCCAACAGCAGGACCTACTACTTTTGCAGCAACATCATACGACGGAATAGTATGGACCACAAGAACATTAGCCACAGAAGAAAATTGGGGAGTCGTAGCTTTTGGAAATCCAGATGTCACTCTAGGAGATAGTACATTAACTAACAGTAAACCTACCTGGGTAGTTGCTCCTAGTACGTCAAGTAATAAGATTAATAGAGTATATACTGGTGCCAGAGCACTAGGTAGAGCTGTAGTTGACGGAACTGGAATTTCTTATATGAAGATATGGGAACCGGGCAGCGGTTATGTAAGTGATCCGGTACTAACTTTAACTGATCCAAATAACACAGAAGATATTGGATATAGACCAAGACTTGCCGATGGTGTGCTGGCACAGCCCACATTCCTAACAAAAGGTGTTTCTTATAAAACCAGTACAACATCTGTGACGGTATCGGGTGATGGTTTCGCTGATATAACACCTGTAGGCAAATTTATTACCCTAGACGGGCTTACTAATATGCCAGGACCAGGAGCTCAGTTCTATATAGGTGGAAGAACCGATTACTTTATTGCTGTCATAACAGGTATTAACGAAATAGTATTACCAGACGGAACTATTAGATCTACATTTCAAATCAGTCCTAGACCCGATCTAACAGATTTTATAGAACACGGGATGGAAGTGGTTATCAGAGAACAGTATAGTCAGGTTCGAATAACTGGACACGATTTCTTGGATGTAGGAGCAGGTAATTTTGGAACCACTAATTATCCTGAGTTGTATATAGATTATGAATTCGAAGTAGCTCCTGAAAATGAAGTATACATTTTAAACGGTGGTCGTGTTTTCTTTACTTCAACTGACCAGGACGGTAATTTTAGAGCAGGTGATCAGTTCGCTGTAGAACAGGCTACAGGTATTATCACAATTAGTGCAGACTTCTTTGATCTACAAGGTTTGACAGAATTAAGGTTATCGGGTATTAATGTTGGATCTACGGCTATTATTAGAGAATTTAGCAAAGACCCATTGTTTTTACAGAATTCTAATAATGTAATACCTACGCAGAGAGCTATCAGAGCATATTTACAGTCGAGATTGAACATCGGTGGAGAAGATTTATTAACTCCGAGCTTTATCGCTGGTACTGTAAGGGTAGGACCAAATCTAATTAACTCAACTGCTGGCTTAACAATTGAAATTCCTGTGGTTGCAGATTTCACAGGATCAGCCGCAGGCGTCAGCGGAAGTATTTTGGCCCAGACTATGTTCTTTAGAAGTTTTGGATTTGGGATGATATAATTTTTGTTAAATAATAATATTCGGAGTGTATAATGGCAGAATTTAAATTAGGTAGAATTAGGTTTGTATGGAAAGGTGCTTGGGTCACCGGCACGACCTACTATAAAGACGATGTAGTAAGATTTGGCGGTAAAGTATATCTTTGTCAAGTCGGACACACAGCATCTGCGGATTTTAATACAGATCTAGACATATCACCAACCAAATGGAATTTAATGGCTGACGGACAACGCTGGAGAAGCGATTGGACTACCGGAACAGTCTATGAAGAAGGAGACCTTGTAAAATACGGAGGAACGATATACATCTGTATAGACGGTCATACTTCTGCTGCAACCGCCACTCTGGGTTTAGAAGCGAATTCTTCCGATTGGAATCAATTCGTAGAAGGTACTGATTGGAAAGGAGTATGGGCTACTTCTACAAGATATAAACTCAACGATGTAGTGAGATACGGTGGTATCAACTATATCTGTATATCAGGGCACACTTCTGCAGTCTCTGCCGCACTGGGATTAGAAAATGATTCAGGAAGCTGGCAAGTATTTTCACAAGGACAAGAATATCAAGGTACTTGGTCTACAGCAGTAAGATACAAATTAAATGATGTAGTAAAGTACGGTGCAGGACTTTGGATTTGCACAACACAGCACACTGCCGGGGCGACATTCGCAGGAGATTCTGCTAATTGGTCTCAATATGTAGAAGGATTTGAGTTTGAATCGAACTGGAATTCAGGAACCGCTTACCAACCAGGCGATGTGGTAAAATACGGCGGAAACAATTATATTGCCAAAACTCTAAACACCAATTCAAATCCATTAACCGGAACTTCTGATTGGGATTTATTTTCAGAGGGATTAAAATATCAATCAGATTGGTCTAACGGTACTTCTTACAAAATTGGCGAAGTAGTAAAATTAAACGGATACAATTATCTAGCGATCGCAGATAGTCCTTCTAATACATATACGGTGACTGCTTCTACCGCAGCGAATGATAGATTTACAACTACAGACACTGCCGGAATGGTAGCAGGAATGACTGTAAGGTTCACAGGAACAACTTTCGGAGGAGTATTCACTGGCGGTAGATATTATATCAAACAAGTTATAAGCAGCACTGAATTTACGATTTCAACAACTTCAGGCGGTTCAACCTTTGATGCGCCGACCGCGTCGGGATCAATGACTGCTACAGTTAGTGCAGAACCTCCTAATAGTTCTTACTGGTCAAGACTTTCTTCTGGAATATATTGGAGAGGCGATTGGGCCGATGATACCGAGTATAACGCTGGAGATGCTGTAAGATACAATTCTAATGCATATATTTGTGTGTTAGCACATCGTTCAGAAGGTGATGATGGTTCTACTCTAGGAACACAAGGTGGAGGTCAAGCTAACAGCAGACCAGACAACGATGCTACAGGTACTTACTGGAATCTACTGTCAACAGGCAATGAAATTTCGGTGCTGACCACACTGGGAGATATGTTATATTATGGAGGTGCTGGACCTACAAGATTACCTATCGGTACTGAAGGTCAAGTACTTCGAGTAAGCTCAACAGGAATTCCTGAATGGGTGAGCTGGGGACATGTTGATCATATTTACTATGTTTCACCCGAAGGCGAAGATAGACCTTATCCAGATTGTGGAGCAACTTTAGATAAACCTTGGAAAACTATTCGCTATGCCTGCGAGCAAGTTGAAAAAGGTCCAAGAAATCCTCAGGCACAACATCTTTTAGAACTAAATCGTGCATTTATACAAAAAGAAATCACAGCCTGGATCAGATATCAAATTACAAATACTATCAGTCCTTTTTCTGGATCTTTTGATTACGACGAATATAAGTGCGAGAGAGATGTAGGATTCATTGTCGATAGGTTGATCTGGGATATCGGACATGGCGGCAATTTAAAAATGCGTGCCGCAGCACAGAGCTTTGTGGGTGCTTTTGGCGAGGAAGGCGAGTTTTCTGCTTTATCAGAAAATCAAACATATGTCACCCTTGCTGCCGAAGCAGACGAAGGAATAGCCGCATACGAATACATGAAAGAAGTAGTGGCAGCTGTTTTAAATAACGAAGCTCCGGCGACTACTTATCAAAATGTTGGACAGGATTCAACAGCAGTAGTCACACAATATATCAATGATGATTATTCTGCAGAGACCGGAGTGATCGCAACCAGTGAAGAACTAATAGATATTGTAATCACTGCATTAACTGATCAAAATTCTGACAATATCCCAACTAGAGTAGTACCTAACAATACTATTCATTTAAAAACAGGACAGTATAGAGAAACTCTTCCAATTATCGTTCCTGCAGAAACTGTGATACTAGGAGACGAAGTTAGATCAACTAATGCTGGTCCTGCCGGTAGCCTAATCAGCAAAGATGACGCCAAATATAGTATTGGTGCATTAGGAAGATTAGAAACAGTCGTTGGACAAGTCATTCTAGGATCTAATGTCACAGAAAGCACAGGAAATACAGCAACGCAATCGATAGCATTTCCATATGCTAGCTCTACAGAAGAAACAACTGTTAAGCAGTTAGTTAGAATGATGCAGCATCAGATAGATTTTAAAGTCGGCACCACAAATATGCTGACTATAACTGATCCTACAGGATACGGTTCTACTTTCTTAGTAGGGTATGATGATGCTCGAAAACTAATTCAAGAAAATAAAGAATTTATCAAAGATGAAATTACGGCCTGGATAGCGGTAAATTATCCAGGAGTAAAATACAGCAAAACAAAATGTCGCAGAGATATTGGATTTATAGTAGATTCTATAATTTATGATTTGACCTATGACGGATCTTGGGCAACATTAAATGCTGCTGTGGCGTATTTTGATGGTAATTCTAGCACAACACTAATGATTGACAGCAGCGAAGTTGCTGCTACAGCCGGCGCCTACAGTAGAATGAAAACTGTTTTACAGCAGATTATCGCTAATACCACAGTGACTAAATCTACAGGAAATACTGCAACACAGTGGACTGATAGCACTAACTTAACGGGCGGTTCAGCAGCGAACACCGATGTCGGACAGTTAATGGACATTATTATCAATGTCGTTCAAGGTGATTCTACAGCTGGACAGACTCCTCAAATCAATGTCACTCAAATTGCAACTAACAATACATTTACTTCATCAACACATGGAATGGCAGTTGGTGATGCTGTTATACCTAGAATAACTGCTAATGGATTAACAGCAGGAGTAAAATATTGGGTAGTAGCCACAACATTAAATACATTCCAACTATCTGCAACCTACGGAGGAAGTACATTAGCTTCGTTCACTAACGGTACTGGATTAGATATTGATCTTGAGGTCATTGACTATCCTACAGCTACCAACGGTATAACATCAACTACAGCATTGATCTCAGCAGCCGTGACTTTAGATGCAGCACAGGAAACTATAGTCACAAACGCAACATCATTTATCACTGCAAACTATCCTACACTGGTATACAACACAGCGAAATGCCAGCGCGATGTAAGACTGATCTTAGAAGCTGTGATGTTTGACTTTATGTTTAACACAGATTTTCAAACTAGATTAGCAGCGTACTCTTATCTAAGATCTAGTGCCAGCGATGTGTTTGATGGCGGACAAAAGACAGCTACTCGAGCAGCATTTAATTACGTGGCTACACAAGCATCTTCGAATGTAGGTGGAGACGCAACCGCACAGAGTAGGATCAGCTCACTAATGGCAGAATTAGATGATATTGTATTTGGTGCTACTAACGAAGGTTCGATCTGCCAAACAGGCGTAAGATCTGCAGATTGGGCAAGGCTACAATTAGAAAGAAATAGAGATTACATTGTAGCAGAAATCACAGCGTGGGGTGCTGACACATATAAAACAACGGTCACTAACGCCACAGCAGCTACAGATCTGTTCACTTGTTCGGATACAAGTTGGATGCAGAGAAATGCTGCTATTAGATTTACTGGAACAGTATTTGGAGGAGTTAGTCTCGGAACAACTTATTACATACAAAATGTAGTAAGTTCTACAACATTCAAGATTTCTACAACGAGAAATTCAAATACAGCACTGGATATTACATCTAATTCCTCTGGATCAATGACAGTGTCGTTATACTATGACACACTATCTTGTGAAAGAGATGTTAATAGATATTTAGATGCACTGAAATTTGATTTAATGTACCCAGGCAATTATGCTTCAAGAATGGCAGCAAGAATTTATTCTAATGCAGTGACCGGTAGCTTAGAAGAAGATATGTATTATCTAAGAAACGGGACAGGTATCAGAAATCAAACTCTTCAAGGCCTAACAGGAGATCTCCTGGCAGAGAACGAATACGGTACTTCGAGAGTATCGGCAGGTGCTTACTGCTCACTAGATCCGGGCTGGGGCCCAGACGATTTCCGTGCTTGGATCATTAGCAGATCTCCATATGTACAGAACGTGGCAACTTTTGGTTATGCAGCGATTGGTCAAAAGATCGATGGTGCTCTACACAACGGAGGAAACGATTCTATCGTTTCTAATGACTTCACACAATTAATCAGCGATGGCATCGGCGCCTGGGTCACTAACAATGGACGAGCAGAACTTGTTTCGGTATTTACATACTATGCACATATCGGATATCTCGCAGAAAACGGCGGACGTATTCGTGGTACCAACGGAAACAACTCCTACGGTGACTTTGGTTCTGTGGCAGAAGGATTCGACGCAACTGAAACTCCAATCTACTGCGAAGTAGATAACAAAGCATTTAGAGCTACAGTAGGATCTATTATTACAGACGGTGTTAATAAACTATGGCAGTTTGAATATGACAATGCTGGAACAGATTATTCAGAATTAGTATGGACTGTTTCGGGTGGAGGTGCTGGTGCCGAAGTTGAACAAGATGACTTCAGAGATGGTGCAGTGTTCCAAGTTAGACTAATTGACAGCGTAGATGATAGTGCCGCTGCCCCAGAAATAGATGGTAATTATGGTGGATTTGGTTATGTTTCAAATTCTAATACTGCACAATCTGGAACTACAACATCAATTACATTAGCAGCAGTTGATGATGAGATTACAGGCGCATATGTAGGTATGAAAGTCATCGTCACAGCAGGTACCGGTGCCGGCCAGTTCGGAATAATCAGCAGTTATACTGCCGGTACCAAAGTCGCTAACGTGACTAAAGAAAGCACAGGTGCTGCAGGATGGGATCATCTTGTTCCAGGTACTGCTATTGTCACACCCGATGCATCATCAACATATATTGTAGAGCCTACAATATCATTTACTGGTCCAACTTATAGTTCTACATCAAGAACACTAGCTACTGCACAAACATATACTGATGCTGTTTGGGCTCCAACATTCGGTGTTTATACTCCTATATCAGCGACTGGCGGAACTGGTACTTCGGCAGCTACATTTACAGTAGTCAGAAAAGGAATTAAATATTCAGCAGTTAAGATAGTTTCAGCAGGAACTGGATATACTAGATTAGATACTTTAACTTTAGCAGGAACGAGTCTCGGCGGCGCAAGCACAGCCAACGATATAACTATAACTGTGACAGCTGTCGATTCGACTACTGGCGCTATCCAAGCATTTGAATTTACAGGAGTTGGTACTGGCGGAAAATTTGCCGCGGCGGCTAGCGGATCTAGAAATGTTAATACCTCATCAAACGGAACTTCTTGGACTGCAAATACCACTGCACTACCTAGTACATCAAGCTGGTCAGCATTAGCAGCAGGAAAATTAACTGTAGTTGAAACTGCAGGTACGTTCGTGACCGGTAGAGCCTATGTAATTACAAGTTTAGGAAACACTGTTTACACCAGTATCGGTGCTGCTGCTAATCTTGTAGGAACATATTTTGTAGCTACAGGTGCAGGATCTGGAACAGGTACTGCTACACCTATCGCAAATCATTTAGTAGCAGTATCTTCAAGCACAACAGTGAATGCTTATTCAACGGATGGTGGTGCAACTTGGACATCTGGTGGTGCATTACCTGTGGCTATGTCGGGATTGACTGTAGATGTTGCTTACGGAAAATATAATAATAACGGTCGTTGGATAGCTATTGCGTCCGATGGAAATACTGCATATTCTATTAACGGTGGTGTTTCTTGGGTCGCCGGTGGGAGCCTTGGCGCAGGAACATGGCAGTCAATTGCCTACGGTCAGGGAGTTTGGATAGCTATTGTGACCGGTGGTACCACAACAAAATACAGTACAGATGGTGGTGCAACTTGGACATCTGGTGGTGCATTGGCAACTAGCTCGACATGGGTTGATATTGCATATGGAGGAAACAAATTTGTAGCGGTGTCCTCCGACGGAGCCGTAAGTCCTAACTATTCTGTAGACGGCGGCGTGACCTGGAGCAATACCGGTGTTGCAGGTTGGTTAAATCAAACAGTGACTACAATCAAATATGGTCAAGGTTTATTTGTAGCTACAAATTCGACCAGCAATGATATGATAAGCTCACAGGACGGTATTAATTGGACTACTAGAGCTATTACTAGAGGATCGGGAACAGGAGCATTGGCAGCGGTGCATGGAAATCCTTCGCAGAGCGGCATATGGGCTATAATACCAAGTGCTTCAACAACAGCGGCATCTAGTGCGATTTTAGGTGCAACTGCCAAAGCAAGAGCATATGTAGCTGAGAATAAGATATATGCTATTAGAATAACAGATCCGGGATCAGCATATGCTTCAGCTCCAACTATCACGATAACCGATCCTAATAATCTTTATGAGGCTCCGACACAGGTAAGAATCGGAAACGGTGCTTGTGCTAATCCAAGTTTTGTAGATAGAGGAACAGGCTATGATTCTGCAATAGCAGAACAAGATACTGGCGACGGTTACGGTAATAACTTCCAAGAAGGTCAATTTATGGCTGTGAGAAGACTAACTGGTACTCCTCGAGCAGGAGCTAACGTGGTGTTTGATTCGCAGCCCGATACTGTTTATAAACTGGTAAATGTGATATCTCAATCTGGAGAATATGACGGTGGAAAATCAGCCTTCTTCCAACTATCACCAGAAATGAGCGTGTTCAACAGTCCTGCTGATGGAATAGACATTACTACTAGAATCCGTTACAGCCAGGTACGATTAACAGGACACGACTTCTTAGATATCGGAACTGGCAATTTTGATGAAACAAATTATCCAGGCGGGGTACCAGAAAATCCACCAACTCAGGCTAATGAAACAGCAGATTTAAATGGTGGGCGTGTGTTCTATACATCAACTGATCAAGACGGCAACTTCCGTGTTGGTGAATTGTTTACTATTGAACAAAGTACTGGTGTAGCAACTTTGAATGCTGACGCATTCAATATTGCTGGATTATCAGAATTATCCTTAGGTAATATTACGCTAGGTGGAAATTCAGCAACAATTACTGAATTTTCAACTGATCCGTTCTTAACAGCAAACAGCGATTCTGTTGTACCTACACAACGAGCGATTAAGGCATACATTGCTGCACAAATTGGTGGCGGTGGTGCAAGTCTAAACGTTAACAGTATTGTAGCTGGATTTATAGATATTTCTGGTACACAAATCACCACCACAACAGGTGGAACAATCCAAATGAAAGCTAACTTCAACTTCCAAGCAGGAGTAAGAGGTTATCCAGTAGCTTGGAATTATTTCTTAAATAATTAATGGAGAACTTACAATGGCAACAGGAAGATTAGGCACAGCTAATATTACAACTACTAGTAATACCACTGTATACACAGTACCTTCGAGTACATTCAGTGTAGTTACAATAAGCGTATGTAATCGTAGTAATAGTGCATCAGCTAACATTAGGATAGCTGTAGCAAGCAGCGCATCGCCAGGTGTTGATGAATATATCGAATATGATTCAGCATTGGTCGCTAACGGCGTATTAGAAAGAACCGGATTAGTATTAGATGCTGGAAAACTTTTAGTGGTACAAACACCAACTTCAACACCAACATTGAGTGTTGTTGTTTATGGTATTGAGACATCAACAGCATAAGGCGGGTAAATTATGGGAAGAAGAACTAGTGGTCAAACAGTCGGATTGCAAACGATCGGTAACGTTCAAGCCAGTGCTGCGACCTTAACAACAACACAGAGCAATCAAAATCTTACAATTGATCCCAACGGAACTGGTACGGTCGAAGTTAATGCCAGCATGAATGTCGCTGGTAATATTAGCATCGCTAATCAGGGAGATCTTAGACTACTAGAAAGTACTGCTAACGGAACAAACTATATTGCTATGGAAGCTGCTTCAACAATGGCTGCAAACTATACTATAGTATGGCCTGCAGCAGTAGCTTCATCCAACGGGTATGTATTATCTTCAGACACTAGTGGAAATCTAAGTTGGGTGTCAGCCGGAGGTGCAATTACAATTTCTGATCCGGGATCAACAGCAACGGTACATTATCCGATCTTCGATACCAACGGCGGGTCATTACCTACTTCATTTTCTCCTAAAGCTAGAACTAACTTATCTTTTGTTCCTAGTACAGGCGAATTGAATGCAAGCATTGGTAATTTTGCTAATATTTACGGTAGCACATCGAGCAGCGGAACTATTACTATTAGAGGCACAAGTAATGCAACCAAAGCTACTGCATCTGTATTAATGACTGATGCTGTAGCATCAACCACAACTGCCACAGGAACACTAGTAGTGACTGGAGGTGTTGGGATCAGCGGTCAAGTCACTGCTGCCACCGTAGTTGAAACTTCTAGTATAGCGTTCAAAGAAAATATCAATCCTATAGAAAATGCATTAGATCTAGTTTTACAATTAGTAGGTGTCACATATGATCGAAAAGATACCAAAGAACACGAAGCAGGATTGATAGCAGAACATGTGTATAACATTGCACCAGATCTAGTTAGTTTAGATGAAAACGGCAAACCTTATGGTATTAAATATACGAAACTAGGTGCTTACCTAGTTGAATCAATTAAATCATTGAAATCAGAGATACAAGAATTAAAAGGTAAACAATAATGGCAACATTAAAAAATACTGATATTCGTGACACACAGTATTTCAAGATTCCAGTTGGAACAACCGCCCAACGACCTTCGCCGGCAACTGCTGGAATGATTAGATTTAATACTGATACAGGACTAGCAGAAGAATACAATGGTTCTTCTTGGGTCAATTATACCGATTATCAGGTAAGCAAACCAACAGTAGAATATTTTACAGCCATAGGTCCTCACACATTTAGAGTACCGGACGGAGTGTCAACAGTTGAAGTATTAGTCGTTGCAGGTGGTGGCGGTGGTGGAAGCCTCGGTGGCGGCGGTGGAGCAGGCGGTTTAATTCACAGACAAGAATTTCCTGTGACTCCAGGCGGAACAGTTCCGATTACTGTAGGTGCAGGCGGCCCAGGAGGCCCTGCTGATCCTGCTACTAGAGCAGGACAAAATTCAACATTTGGACCCTTAACAGCATTTGGTGGTGGAGGTGGTTCTAGCCACCCTGGACAACCAATCGGACAAGGTCCGTCTTTAGGCCCTCCAGCAAACGGTTCTAATGCATCGGGTTCTGGTGGCGGTGCTAGTTATACCTGTCCTAGCGGATGGCATCCTGGAACAGCTGGACAAGGTTTTAGAGGCGGACAAACCGGAGGTTCTCCTCCACACTCTTGTTCAGGTGGCGGAGGTGCTGGCGGAGAAGGAGGCACTGGACAGGGCGGACATGCAGGTGAAGGTGGTCAAGGTAGACAGATAGGAATTACTGGACAGCCAGCCTGGTATGCTGGTGGCGGAGGTGGCGGAAGTCACGGTCCTCAATCAGGGGCTGCTCGAGGAGGTACCGGCGGAGGCGGTGGCGGCGCTAGAAATAACACTAATCCGTACGGGTATCATAGACAATTTCAATCAGGAGATTCCAGCGATGGACAACCAGGTACCGGCGGAGGCGGTGGCGCAAGTGGTCACAACGGGGGTTTTCCATACGGGCTAGGCGGCAAAGGTGGTCCAGGCATAGTTATTGTAAGATACTAAGAGAAAAAGATGGCAATATTAAAAAATACAAAAATTAATAGTACTGGTGCTTTCACTTTACCTACAGGTACAGTTGCACAGCGCACTGGATTAACATCAACTGTGCAATCATTTACAAATACTGGTCCTGGCACTTTTACAGTACCGTCCGGAGTAAAATTTGTTGATGTTTTAATTGTTGCCGGCGGGGGTAGCGGAGCCAACTCACTAGGTGGTGGTGGTGGCGGAGGCGGATTTATAGAAGCTAGAAATTTACCAGTCACACCAGGATCATCTATTCCAGTAGTAGTAGGAGCAGGAGGTGCAGCAGCACCTAATAATCCCCAATATATTCCAGGAAATCCTGGACAGAATTCAAGTTTTGGCAGCATCGTTGCCTATGGTGGAGGTGCAGGAGCAGGATATTCAAATCCTCCAGCCGGGTCAGGAAGCCCTGGGCAAATCGGTACTTATGTTAATCACGGATTCCGCGGAGGATCCGGTGGCGGTGGCGGTGGTACTGAAGGCCAATGGAGCGGAAAAGGCGAATCAGATCACAGCGAAGATAACAGTATATTAGATAAGGGAATCGTTGCCTATGGATATCCTGGCGGATCGGGCTCAGGACCAGGACCTAGAAGCTACGGTGGCGGTGGTGGTGGCGGTGCTGGCGGAGAAGGATCTCCCAATCCTGGCAATGGTGGTGGCGCCGGCGGAAATGGAAGAGCCAGTGAAATCACAGGATCTAGAGTTTACTATGCAGGCGGTGGTGGCGGTGGTGCATATGCTCCC